>Ga0213876_10000695_pt1 | contig 23723 bp, 19 predicted proteins | sample BarmaccomBMRX_R9_FD_160113 | JGI IMG/M metagenome (GOLD analysis project Ga0213876, IMG submission 160113) | Root-associated microbial communities from Barbacenia macrantha in rupestrian grasslands, the National Park of Serra do Cipo, Brazil - RX_R9 | ecosystem: Host-associated > Plants > Roots... | reverse complement strand
AGATTAGCCACGAGTGGTCCGGAAGGGTTGAGAAGCAATCAGAACCCAGGTCCACGACTGATTAGCAAACAGTGCGCAGAACCCGCGCCCCAGCAGGCTCTCTTCCGGTCCGGAGACAGCTCATCATCAAAGACTTACTAAGGGCTAACTGGCAACATGTTAGCCGCGAGTAGTGGCAATGTGTAGAGGAATCGGTCTGCCACTGGGCTCCACGCGGATTACCAAACAGTAGCCGTCAGGGCGAATCTATGCCAGAGGCCGCCACTTTCCAACACTGATCTTTAAACGAATCGCCCTCCCTGACGGATTTAATTGATGATGACTGAGAGCCGTTACAGCGCGCCGATTCGCCTGCTCCTCCTCATTGAAGTGGCACAGACGCAAGGTGCCGCGCGAAAGCGCCAGAATGCCTACTCAGTCCGTAGCGCGACCGCTGGATCGATACGCATGGCACGCCGACCAGGCAATATACAGGCTATGAGAGCAGTTGACAATAGGAGTGCAGCTACTGTGAGGTAGGTGAAAACGTCAAAGGGCTTGACGCCGAACAGCAGAGTCTCAAGGTAGCGCGATAACCACCATGCGCCAACTGCGCCGAGCAGCATGCCGACAAGAGTCGGCCGCATACCTTGGCTTAGAACTATACCCAAAACGCTCCTGCGGCTGGCACCCAAGGCGACCCGCAGTCCGATCTCTGCAGTGCGGCGGTTCATTGTGTAAGCAAGGACGCCATAGATGCCGGTAGTGGCTAGGAGCAGTGCAAGAGAGCCGAAGGACGCCAAGAGGATTACGTTGAAGCGTTGAGGTGAGAGAGAACGCTGGACCACTTCCTCAAAAGAGCGAAGATCTGTCACTGGAAGATTGGGGTCGAGCTTGGCGGCGATGTCGCGTACAGTATGGGCGAGCGCGAGCGGGTTGCCACGCGTGTGTACAACGAACTCCGAAACAAGGGCGATACGCCCGTATGGGATATAGACAGTGAGACTTGGATCGGAGGCAGGACCGCGCTCGCGGCTATCGCCCACCACGCCGACTACCTCCGCATCCATGCCATTTTGTCCCTTCCAAAGAGAGACTCGTTTGCCGACCGGGTCTTCCCCGGCGAAGAGTAATTTTGCCAGCCGTTGACTGATCACGACCCGGCGGGTCGGCGGAGGTTGCCCTCGCTCGTTCCAGACTGGCCTATCGAGCTCATCGAAAACTCTGCCACGGAGCAGTGGTAGGCCAACCGCTCGGAAATAATTGGGCGTAACGATGCGCCATCCGGCCCACGGCGGCGGTGCTGCATTGCTGCTTCTGGCGTCGGAAACAGCGGCGATACCCATACCGGTATTCGCCCCTTCTATTGGCCGGCTACTGACGGCGCCCGCGGCGATAACCTGCGGAATGGCGGAAAGACGCAGGAAGAAGCGGTCCAGAAACTGCTTGCCGACTCCATTTTGGTAGTACGAATTGGGCATGCTCAGTGAGAAGAGAAGGCGGTTTTCAGTTTGGAAGCCACCTTTGACATTCATCAGTTCGCTGAAGCTGCGGATGAGCAGGCCCGCGCCCACTAGCAGCAGAAAGGAAATTGCAACTTCCGCGGTCACCAGTAGCCCTCGCAAGCGGCCTTGGCTTCGGCTCCCGGTTTGATGATCAGCGTCGCGCATGACGCTTGCCGCTCCGCTTGCGGGAGTTTGCAATGCAGGTGCGAGTCCCGAGATGACACCAGTTCCGATGGCAACCAGAACGGAGAAGCCCAGCACCCATGGATTCAGGCCGGCATCGGCCAGGCGTGGAATTCCCTGAACATCCATCGCCTTAAGTGCGCGCAAGGTGCCGTAGGCCAATGCTAGCCCCAACGACGTGCCGAAGAGACTCAGGAGAAGCGATTCCATCATGACGAATCGAACTAAGCGTAAGCGTCCCGCGCCCAGGGCTATCCGAACGGCTATTTCTCGCTGACGGGAGATGCCGCGCGCCAACAACAGGTTGGCACTGTTCATACAGGCAATGAGGAGAAGGCAGCTAACTGCTCCCACAAGAACCCACAGCGCATGCCGCGTCGTGTCCCCCGCAACCCAACTGCTCGCAGGTAAGAAAGAGAATCCGATGCCCTTGTCTGCCACCGGATAAGTTTTGTCGAGCCCGGCGGCGAGGCGTTTCAGATCCGCTTGGGCCATTTGCAGCGAGGAGCCAGGCGCAAGCCGCGCTACGACGGAAAATTCCCAACTGCCCCGGTCTGCATCGGAACGGTAACCGAACAGCTGGTAGACCTGGTCGTTAATCCAAGGCTCGCCCGGGGGGAGAACACCCACGACGATGCAGTCTCGATCGTTCAGGCGCAGCGTTTTGCCAATGATCTTCCGATCGGCGCCAAAGCGGCTTCGCCAAAATTTATTGCCCAGAATGACGACCCCGTTGTTTAACCCATTTCGATCCTCCGTATAGGAGAAGTCTCGACCCAGCACCGGAGATACCCCAAGAGTGCGAAAGAAACCAGCGGTCACTGACCGGTCAGTGACCTTCTCCGCCGCGCCGTCGCCCGTCAGGTTGGCTTCGTCGTAGTGGAAGGCCGCGACCTCTTTAAAGGAATGGTTCTGCGCGCGAACGTCCCAGAAATTGGCCTCGCTAAACGCCGTACTAGTTAGCCCGCGGCTCAGACGCGACTCTGTCAGCTCAACTAGGCGATCCGGGTCGCGAAACGGCAGAGGCTGCATAAGAGCTGCATAGAAGATGCTGAAAACGACAATCGTGGCGCCAATGCCTAGAGCGAGCATTGTGCTGCCAAGAATCCATAGATCTTTGTTGCGATTCAGGCTGCGCAATGACTGGCGCAATTCCGAGAAGAATGTCTCAGCGGCGACCCCAAGACGAACGTCGCGAACGTTTTCCTTGATTTGCTCCAGGCCTTCCATTTCAAGTCGAGCGGCGCGTAGCGCAGTCCTCGGATCTATTCCGGCGTGCAACTTCTCGTCTGCCACCATTGCTTGGTAGGAATGGAGTTCCTGAGTGAGATCGTCGTCCACAACTTGCTTCTGCGTCAGGTTGCGCCATAGCGTTCTTAGCCGATGCCACATTTGCTTGCTCACTCCTCTGTTAGGGCATTTCGAGAGCGCTTGCCATCGCGGCTGAGATGCGCGTCCACTGATCGGTTTCTTCCTTAAGCTGGCGAATTCCAGTCTTAGTGAGGCGATAAAATTTGGCTCGGCGGGTACTCTCCAATTCCCCCCAGCTGGAACTTAGCCAGCCTGCCTCTTGCATGCGGTGCAGTGCTGGAAAAAGCGAGCCGGGCTTGACCTGGAAGGTGTTGCCAGTCACTTGGGCGATACGCCGGGAAATGGCGAGTCCGTGGAGCGGTTCGAGCGCAAGGACTTTCAGAATGAGCACGTCAAGCGTGCCCTGCAACAGGGCGGTACGTGGGGATGTCGGTGCCCTCATATAGACATTCTATTTCTATAGACATTCTATACTGAAAACGACAAGGCGTCTAGCCCCCGATTCTGTGCGACTCCTTTTGCGAGTTCCCACATTGGCAGTACAAATCGCGCGGCTGATTATCCGGCCTTGTGAACACAATGGTCGGCGTCGTTGTTTACTGTTGCCCCTTGCGTGGCGTTGTAGCTTTCGAGAGGAGATAAAAATTGGACAAGCAACAGATCGCCGTTTTGGCTGTGTTCGGGACTGCGGCGTGGGTGGCCTCACTTATCTTTAGCGCCGTCCGCCAATACTTATCTGCCCGAGCACAGGCCGCCGCGCAGGACAAGCTGCTGCTTCGCGTAAGTTCGCCCGAGAGCCTGCGCGTTTTCCTTGCGTCGGAGCCCGGCAGGGAGTTCCTGCGCCTGCTCGAGCCCAATCCGAAGGAGGCGTGGCGAAGCATCATCCGCTCGACACAGACAGCTGTAACCTTCGCCGTGCTTGGAATCGGGCTACTGCTGTACCGCCTTGCATTTCCGAACGTAGAGGGCCTTTTGCCATTCAGCTTCGGCGCTTTCGTCCTGGCGGCTGCATTTGGATCGTCCGCCGTGGTGTCGCTGGTGCTGCATCGACGGTCTGGCCTGCTGCCGAGCGGCCGCGAGTGAGCCGGCACGCGTGGACGAACAGGCCTTCAGCGCGCTCTATCAAGCGACGGCCAAGCCGTTATGGCGGTACATCGCCCGCGTGTCAGGCAGGCAGGATGTCGCCGACGATCTGCTGCAGGAGTGCTACTTTCGCCTGCTCCGCAGCGGAAGAACAGAAATGCAGCTAGCAGAATTTCGCCCTATCTGTTTCGTATCGCCACCAATCTGCTGCATGATCGCTGGCGGCGCGGGGACGATCTTACGTTCGAAGCGCCTGACAAGCGTGCGGTAGAAATGTATCCCGAGAGAGAGCTGGATATCACCCGCATGCTGCATCGGCTGAAGCCGCGCTCGCGCCAGCTTTTGTGGCTGGCTTACGTGGAGGAGTTGACGCACCGTGAGATCGCTGCCATTACCGGACTAAACGTGCTGAGCATACGCATTCTGCTGCTTCGCGCGCGGCGCGAGGCTCGAGCGCTGCTCACATCGGAAGCAGAGGAGCATGTTTAAGGAGAACCATGTCTGAGGAACCAGAACGCCAGATCCGCCACGCATTCGAGCAACTCGAAAGAGAGGCCGCGCCACACGAACTGCCCTCCGCTGCCCAAATGTGGTCAAGGCTGCAGTTTCGTCTTGCTTATCGTCCCAGTAGGGATAGAGAAGTAGGGCACATGAGTACCTTGTTGGCCCCCCTGTACGTTCTCGCGTTCCTGGTCTGGAGAACTTGGTCGGGATGGCCAAGCGCAGGCTTGATCGCTGTTCTAGCATTTGCGGCTGCAGCCGCGACATTCCTCTTGTTGCACCTCTCCCGGAAGTTTGACTGTTAACCATGCGAGGCCAAAGACGTTGTTGTGGTAGAGGTCCAACCGCATGGTGTTTCGTCAATTTTTGTTATCGCTCGTTGTTTTCGCCGCTGCCACCGCAGTACACGCTCAGCAGGATGTCAGCGGTCGCTGGCAGGGCAGCTTCGACATTCCTGGCCCGCCGGGTGGCGCCCCGCAGCACGATAGCGCGTTTCTTATACTCCAGCAGAGTGGCACGGAGGTAACCGGTAGCGCAGGCCGAAGTGAGGAGATGCAGACGCCGCTCTCCGAGGGTCTTTTTCAGAACAGTACGCTCACGTTTGCCGTCCAGGTGAGACCGGGAACAACCGTTAAATTCAATCTCAGACTTCAAGGGGATCATCTGCGGGGTACAGCCACAGGACTTCCTCCCGATCCCACGACGAAGGTGGCCGTCGATGTGGTCCATCTGCCGAACCCGACCCTTGCTGGGATGCTTCAGCACTTCATGGGCAGTATCCTTATTGTCCGCGACGGGGAGGTATTGGCTGATCCCAGCTATGGTTCGGCGAACCTCGAATGGCAGATATTCAACACGGGCTCGACGCGCTTTCACATCGGCTCGCTCACCAAACAGTTCACCGCCGTAAGCATTCTGCTGCTTGCGGAGCGCGGAAAGCTACGGCTGGATGACCCCATATCGAAGTATCTGGACAATCCGCCGTCAGCCTGGAGAGGCATCACACTGATCCAGCTACTCTCCCACACATCAGGCATCGTCAGCATTACCGATCTGCCACCTGAAGAGTCTGCGCTCACCAGGGGTGGCACGCCGGCAGAGATTGTGGAGCGCTTTCGGAATCAGCCGCTTGTCTTTCCTCCGGGCACCCAGGCGCGCTACTCAAACTCGGGATATATCCTGCTCGGCATAGTTGTGGAGAAGGTCTCCGGAGAACCATATGCAAAGTTCCTCAGGAAGAACATCTTTGATCCACTGGGCATGAACGACACGGGAGTGGATAACGCTGTGGATGTCGTCGACAAACTTGCCTCTGGGTATCGCTTAGAGGGCGGGAAGCTCGTTCGCGCCGAGTTCATCGACATGCGAATTCCATTTGCGGCTGGTGACATGTATTCCACCACGAACGACTTAGCGCGCTGGGAGGAGGGTCTATTCGGCGGCAAAGTACTAGGGCCGGAGTCGCTGAAGAGAATGATCACACCCGGTAAGGGGAACTTCGGTTTCGGTGTCATGGTCGATCAGGAGAATGGTGATCGCGTTATAAGCCACACGGGCGGCATTCAAGGCTTCGTAGCGGACTTGCGGTACTACCCTGACAAGCGCATTACCATCGTGGTGCTCAGCAACACCGAGTCGAAGGAGACGCTGGCGCTTTCAAAACAACTCAGTCGACAGGCGCGCGAAGGAAGTTTCTCCTTGGAAGGATCGGCTGGAACGCTGCGCGACCAGATACTGGCGGCGGATCAAGAGCTCTTCGACGCCTACAACACGTGCAATATCGTTCAGTTCAGTCGCAGCCTTAGTCCCGAACTCGAGTTCTTCCACGACAGCACGGGCCTCACCGATCACGATTGGAACGTGGCTGCTCTCAAGAACCGCTGTGCCGATAAGACGAAATATCATCGATCTCTGGATACGCAGGGTGTGCGGGTTTTTCCGGTTCCTGGGTACGGAGCGATGGAGATCGGGACGCATCGCTTCTCCGAGACGAAGCCCGATGGCTCGGAGAAACTCGACGCCGTCCCGGGATTCGCAAATGTGTGGAAGCAGACCCCCGACGGGTGGAAGCTCACGCGTGTACTGAGCTACGGGCATCCCTAATACGTCGAGCCGTATGCCGGCGGCGCAGCCATAGCCCTCGGGCTCCTATTTTCTGAGTATGTCTCCTGTGTTCATATCAACGATGTCAGTAGGCCAGTGCACGCCTTTTGGAAGAGCGTTCTGGGAAACACGGAGGAGTTTTGCAGGCTCGTCTTGAAGAAGCCACTAACGGTGGCACAGTGGGATAAGCAAAAAAAGTTCTGAAGAACCAAGGTGACCACGATGATATCGAGCTAGGGTTTGCCATGTTCTTCCTGAATAGGAGGAATCGTTCAGGGATTTTGAATGCTGGCATCATCGGCGGCCGCGATCAGACTGGCCCTTGGAAGATCGACGCCAGATACGCGGAAATGTTAACGAACAGAATGCTCCACTCAAGAACGCCATTGCACAAACGGAGCGGTTACCCAACACTCACTGTATTTAGCTGACCGGGGCGTTGCCAGCTCTTCGCTCTTCGCAAAAGTACCCTACTTGCGACGGCCAGTCTCATCATGACCGGCCTGATGAGAAAGGACGGCAACCGCTTCAACGGAAAGACCATCGTCATGGCATGCTTGAACGCGAGGGACAGGTTCGCGCGATTGTAATCCCTCATCGCGGCAAGGACGCCATGCAGCCCGTCGTCCTCGGTGATGTCGAGCGTGGCTCGCATGTGTTCACGGACGAATGGGCCGGGTGCTGGCGCATGGGGATGAAGATTACGTTCATAGCGCCGGCCCGATCATCACACAGACTGCCAACACTTTCTTACCGGCATCGATGCCGGCACACCTTTCAATCACTGCAGGGATCATGGAAAACTCCCACCGAAGCGTGCCGGCGCCTGTCTCTGCATGTTGCTCTGCGAGCCGAAGCTCATTCCAGGGTGCACTCTACGCCAGCCGAGCCAGGTTAATCTCCGGGACTTGCGTCACCATAACCCCAAACGGCTCATCTGCCCAGTCTCCCTGCATTATCTGCCCGGTTTTCATCTTCCAGGGTGGCCCCGGGCCATGCGTGGTTAATCGGCGGCCCCAGACTTAGCCGGAGTAATCCCTGCGGGAAGGGCGTGCACGCCGCCTGCGGCTGCTACCCTCGTTTGGAATGAATTTGTCAGGGGCTGAGCGGGCCGTTGTGGATCTCGAGAAGCTCCGCGACTACTGCCTCAATCCGGCACATCCCCGCGGCCGTCACAAGGCGCGCGTATTTGCGGCCACACTGCGGCTGCAGAAGGAGGATGCCGAATGGCTGAAGGCACAGTTGCTCAGTGCGGCTTTGCGAAGCGACGCGAACGAACGCGAAGAGGACGACTACGGACGAAGGTACATCGTGGACTTTGAATGCGAGAGAAATCAAAAGCGCGCAACCCTCCGCAGCGGGTGGATTATACGGCGAGGCGAGAATTTCCCCCGTCTTACCACCTGTTATGTATTATCGGAATGACGCGCGCCATGGCTGAACTCGAAAAGCTGTCCGTAATAGCTCTAATACAGGACTTGCCCGCCAAGGGTCTGAAACGTGGACAGGTCGGCACTATCGTTGAAGATCTCGCCCCAGGAGTATACGAAGTCGAGTTCAGTGATGATCATGGTCGAACATATGCTTCCATCGCATTGCATAGCGATCTGTTGATGCGCCTCTATCACGAACCAACTGAGCAGGCGGCGTAGGCAATCTTCCCTGCCACTGCCACAAGTTACCGGTTCCAGGTGTGAAGGGGATTTATGAGGAGTGATTGTCGCTCTGGCGTCACTAAGACTGTGCGCCTTGGCTTCTTATTGCAACGGCAGGATGTTAGCATCGAAGTCGCGCATGCCTGTCATTCATGCGAGCGTTTCGCAACTAAAACGCTCCTTCAACCGTCTTCGAACGGCTGCACGAGAAGGCACCAATCCCCACCACTATTTGCTGCTTTTTTACGCCGCCGAGTGTGGACTGAAATGCGCAATACTGAGAGCCAATCGAGCCCGGTCCACGGCCAATCTGAACCCCACACATAGCTTTACATCACTCCTAAACGAGTTGAAAGTTCTCAAGCAGCTATTTCTGCGCCCCCGAGATTTCGGTTGCGTACCGATTCGCTTGGCACCTTCGATCCAGCGAATGCGCACCAGGCTTGGCGTTATGGAGCAGACATGCAATCACAAGACGAGGCAGAACTCGTCGCCTGGATGTGGAATCTCTGCCGCTATCTGGACTCCTACGTATGATTCCATCCGATATCAGACTCTTCACATGGTTGGACGTCGAAGATGTCATCGCCGACATTCGGGAAGGCAGTGCGTTACCGACATGGTTTCTTCAGGCACAGGCCTATTGGGATGGACTGACCATAACAGTGCAATCGGGACGCATTGCAGAGGCAGCAAAATGGGCTAATGAGGTATTCGATCCCCGAATCGGGGAGCACGATGGCCAGTTGAAGTTGACGCTGGAAAGCCTGCCAGGCAAAGAGCGATATCTACCTATCAGGATTGAAGAGAGCACTGCGGCTCCGTCCGCGCCATCTCCATCCCCAACCTTCAGCCGCCCGACCGCTCTTTCGCGTGAAGTTGCGGGGCCGCCGTCCGAGACATCAGCGGATAAAGTGCCCATTCTGGTGTTCCACAGCTTCAAAGGAGGCGTTGGCAGAACGACCCATGCGATTGTGACAGCCTTGACGGTCTCTCAAACCCGACGAGTGATGCTCGTTGACGGAGATTTTGAAGCCCCCGGAATTACATGGCTGCTCAGAGGAAGGCTGCCCTCACCACCGATTTCTTTCGCTGACATTTTAGCGATGGCTCACGGTGACCCTACCCCGGATGCAGACGAAACCTTGTCGCTCGCCTCGGATCGCTTGCAAGGCGCCTCGTTTGATAACTGCGTGTTTGTGCCGGCATTTCGGTCTACGAACTCCCTACACCCGGTTGACATCCGGCCGGAACACCTTGGGACTGGCAGGCAGGATACCTTTTTCCTGAACTCACTGATTTGGAATTTGGCGAAGCGGGCCAACGTCGACCTAGTGATAATCGATCTCCGTGCCGGGTTTTCTGAACTCTCGGCGGGATTTTTGCTTGACCCACGAATCTATAGGGTTTTCGTAACGAATCTCAATGGGCAATCTCTCCATGGCACCCGTCTTCTGATGGAGTACATTGCAAAGCGCGCTGCTTCAGCGACAGAGCTCGAGCCATACCCGGCCGTAGCCGTTACCCAAATCCCGGAAAACTATGAGCAAGAGCGCTTGAGCGACGAGTTGACGCCGTTGCTGGCAGCATGGCAAGATTTTGTGCCCAGCGAGCTGCGGGCGGAGGCGAACCCGGCCGTTGAGCTACGAAGCGGTTTTGACAGGACCCTGCAAGCCCTACCAGCGGACTGGACAACCCTAACAACAGCTGTAAGGCGGTCTGAAGCCTTTGCCCAAGCATCGACTCTCATGAACTGGCTTCCTCTGGCCGAACGAACGGGAGCGACGGTGCCTGCCCCGAACAGCATCAAAGAACTTAGGAGGACACTCGCATCGGATGCCGGACGGAGGATATTCGCGGAGAAAGGTGGGGGGGACGATTTCTTGGATACCCCGGCAATCGGAGTGCTGGCGGAAGATCATCTTCGTGCCGTGCCCGTCTCCGTGGTAGTCGGTGCAAAGGGCGCTGGCAAAACTTTAACGTTTATCACACTAGCCAAGCTTAAATCGTGGAACACATTTACCCGCAAGGTGCTGAACGAGGCAGCCATTACGGAAACCGAGATTTGCCCGGTGTTGCTGCCCATTTCATTAGACTCTGACCTTACCAATGAAATCATTGAGACGAGACGCACGATTGCGGACACACTCGGTGGCGTATCTGCCATTGAATACACACGTGTGCGAGACTATCTGACTCAATCCAAGACGGAGCTTTCCAACGAAAGCGAATGGCGAGACGCGTGGTTGAACGCGATCGCATGGTCCGCAGGGCTAACAAGTCCGGGCTCATACGATGGCAAGACAGCGATTGGTCGATTTAGCGCTCATGGAAAACGCCTCGTAGCAATTTTTGACGGGCTCGAAGATCTCTTCCAAGAAATTGCAACTGATCCGAAGCAGCAAATTGCCGTTCGTGCTTTGGTCCAGGAGGTTCCACTTTGGCTCTCGCAGCTTCCAAGCGGAGCCGTGGGCCTGATCGTCTTTATCCGAAGAGACCTCGTCGAGTTTGCGGTAAGGCAGAATCTTGGCCAACTACTCGACCGATACAAGCCATATGCACTAAATTGGGATCGGGCCGAAGCATTACGACTGACATATTGGTTAGCCTGGAAAGCCGGAGTTTTGGACCTCCCGCGCGAACGGCTTGCTAGGCTCGCCGAAGAAGAAGCTGGTGAGATGCTACTGCCGCTTTGGGGTAAGAAGCTTGGCTCGGACAAATCAAGGGACGCACGGACAGCTGTGTGGGTACTGGACGCGTTGTCCGAGTTCAACGGCCAGGTTCAGGCGCGAGATCTTGTGCGCTTTGTTCACTTTGCTGCAAGGGATTCGATCGAGGACACTAAGTGGACCGATCGCATTCTTACGCCTGGTGCTATACGAGCGTCCCTTCCCCCTTGCAGCGAAGCTAAGGTCCGTGAAACTCGTGACGAGAACGTAGTCCTTAGAGAGATTTTCAACAAGGTCGAAAGAATTCCGGCAGACCAGCGGAAAGCGCCCTTCCAGGCCGAGTTTGGAAACCTAACAGCTGAGGATCTAACGATCCTCCAACAAAACGGCATTATCACTCTTGATCGGGATTCGTACTACGTTGCCGAGATCTACCTTCATGGCTTGGGTTTCAGCTACGACGCACGCGGACGCCGCCGTGTGATGCCCATTCGGCGATGAAAGGTTCGCTCTCTCTCAGTTCTCGTCAAATCAACTGCAAAATGGCGGTCTGTGCTCAACGCTGACTTCAAGAACGTATCCCTGATGTGAACCGATTGAACCGAGTCGACAATAAAGTTCTTCAGGGAATGCAATTCTGCTCGTTGTCAGGAGGCTTTCGCAGCGTGAACTGCCGTTTCATGGCGGCGCCATTCTGCATCCGAAAATTATCAAATAGGTCATCGAAATTCGTTGAGGAAGGTGCTCAAACTTCCGCATCGGAAGAATAGGTCCTGATAACCGCGCTCCACCGCTGGATCCACTCAAAAACGCAATCCCCTCACCGCGAAATTGAAGTTCTCCGCCAAACCTTCCCTCTACAACATGGGACCTGGCAGCGGCTTAGTATGTACGCGGCATCCGGAAATCCATCCGCCGTCGTGAGGAACAGGTTTCCGGCACTCAAATCCCCCCGCGCCCGCCGCCGCTACCTGCCATTCCCTCCGATCACGAATCCAAAAAATAGTCACAAAATCCCCTAACCCCCCGCCCCTCCAATAGCTTCCACGCACCACCCGAACCCCGAACCCCCTCCGTTGCGCTCACCGCCGTTCTACCGTTTCAAACGGAAGGTGACTCACATGTCTATCTCAGAACGGAAACTCGAAGCAAATCGCAATAACGCTCAAAAGAGCACGGGGCCGCAGTCGCCCGCTATGAAGGAAAAGGTCTCGCAAAACCGCCTCGTCCACGGCCTCCGTGGCCGCTTCAAAGTGCTCAAATCCGAAAACCAGCAGGAATTCGACGACATGCTCGCCAGCTACATGGAGGCCGAACAACCGGTCGATGACGTCGAGCGCGACCTGGTCGTCAAAATGGCGCGCCACACCTGGATGTCCGAACGTGCCGTGCGCCTCCAGGAAGCCTGCTTCCTCGAAGAACCGCAAAACGAGAGCGACATCGCTAACAAAACCACGCGAATCGCCGTGCGCGCCGACCTCGAAGTCTATCTGCGTTACCAGACCACCAGCGACCGTGCCTTCGCTCGCGCCGCAGCCGACCTCGCAAAACGCAAAAAACAAAGACAGTCGACATCCTCCAGCGTCATATGGCAGCCTGACGGAGCTTGAAAACTATGCAAGAGTTACTCAACACGCCACCAGACCCTCAAGTACGCGTCGAACAGCTTGCTCGCTGCGGCGCCACGCAGGAAGATATCGCTGCGGAGCTCCAAATTTCACTCGAGTGCATACAAGATCAGTTTCAGCGCGAGTTTGAGCGCGGCCAGGCCATGGGCAGAAACATGGTCGTCGAAAAGTTGTTCCACAACGCAGCCTCAGGTTCCAACATGGCTGCCAGCGCGCTCTGGGTAAAAGCTCGCTGCGGTTGGCGCGATACCGGGTCGGCGTCGTCCTTCCCAAACGTTATTTATTCCATCTTGGATGTCTCGCAGCGGTCCGATGCAAACCCTAACGATCAAACTCAACCTTGATCTTTCGCGCCCGCAGTGGCAAGTGTACGACGATCCCGCTCGTTTTCGCGTCCTCGTCGCCGGCCGGCGATTCGGCAAAACGCATCTCGCGCTCGCCGAACTTCTGCGCACCGCCTTCGAGCCGGGCCGCACCGCCTGGTATGTCGGTCCCACCTATCGTCAGGCCAAGCGCATCGCCTGGGAGCGCCTCAAGTCTCTCGTAAAGAACCAGCCCGGCCTCGCAATCTGCGAGACCGAACTGACCATCCGCTTTTCGCACGGCAGCTCCATCGCGCTCCGCGGTGCCGATCAGTACGACTCACTCCGTGGCAACGGCCTCGATTTCGTCGTCCTCGACGAGTTCGCCTCCATGAAACCCCAAGTCTGGCCCGAAGTCATTCGTCCTGCCCTCGCTGATCGCCACGGCCGCGCCCTCTTCCTCGGCACGCCGCAAGGCCACGACCATCTCTACGATCGCTTCCAATTCGCCCATGCAGAGCCCGATTGGGCCGCCTTCCAATTCACAACTCTCGAAGGTGGCTTCGTCTCCAAAGAAGAATTAGCCGGAGCCGCTCGCGAGCTCGATGAGCGCCTGTTTCGCCAGGAGTTTGAAGCTTCGTTCGAATCCACCGCCGTCGGCCTCGCCTATCACGCCTTCTCGCGGGCCAACATCCGCCCCACTCGTTTCAGGCCCGGCGCGCACCTCGTCTGGTCGCTCGATTTCAATGTCAACCCCATGTGCTCCGTCCTCGCCCAAAGAGACGGCGAGACCATCGAAGTCCTCGAAGAGCTCGTTCTCGACGACGCCAACACGCCCTATGCCTGCGATCGTTTCTGGAATCGAACCTCGCGATGGCGCGGCCGCGGAATGCCGCCCCTCAAAATCGATATCTACGGCGATGCCAGCGGCTACCAGCGCCGCACCTGCGGCAGTGCAACCGATTGGCAGCTCATCCGCGAGTTCTTCGCCCGCTACGTAGGCGAGGCGTCCATTCACATCAAGGCCGCCAGCGCCAACCCCGGCGTGCGTGATCGCATCAACACCGTCAACAGTCGCCTGCTCAATGCCGCCGGAGAGCACCATCTCTTCATTGATCCCGAATGCAAAGAACTCATTCGTGATCTCGAACGCATCTGCTGGCGAACCGACGAGTTCGGCCAACCCACCACTGAATTAGATAAGTCCGATCGCATGCGCACTCATACCAGCGACGCACTCGGCTACTACCTAGCTGCCGCATTCCCCCCGTACTCCAAAATCGGCGAACGCAGCAACAAACTCTTTTAAAGGTTCTATCCGTGTTCATCGGCGTTCATCGGCGGCTAAATTCAAGCCTTTGCTACGCTCGAATTTACCCACACCAAATGAGCAGTTTGACCGTGACACTGCCCGATGGCGGCCAGCAATCCGTGCCTCAAGGCACGCGTCCCATTGACGTTGCAAAGTCCATCAGCCCGCGCTTGGAAAACGACGCCATCGTCGCACGCGTGAATGGCGATCTGTTCGACCTCACACGGCCCCTCGAAGGCGACGCGCAGCTTGAGATCCTGACGCCGAAAAGCGGCGCCGATGCGCTTCATGTCTACCGCCATTCGACTGCGCACTTACTCGCGGCAGCGGTGCTCGAGCTCTATCCCGAGACCCAACTCGGAATCGGCCCCCCGACTGAGTCAGGCTTCTACTACGATTTTCAGCGCGACGCCAAGTTCACGCCCGAAGACCTCGAAAAAATCGAAGCCCGCATGCGCGAGCTGCAGGCAAAGAACCTGCCGTTTGAGCGCAAGCTGACCGCCAAGAGCGCCGGGCTCGACAAGTATAAAGACGATTGGATGAAGCGGGAGCTAATCGAAGAACGCGCCGGCGACGTCTTCACCGAGTACACGCTCGGGCCGGACTTCATCGATTTCTGCCGTGGCCCGCACGTGCCTTCAACCGGCAAGCTCAAGGCATTCAGGCTGCTGTCGATCGCGGGCGCCTACTGGAAAGGCAGTGAAAAGAATCCGCAACTGCAGCGCATCTACGGCACCGCCTTCTTCACGCCCAAAGAGCTGCAGGATTATCTCAACCGCCTCGAAGAAGCCAAGAAGCGCGACCACCGGAAGATCGGCAGAGAACTCGAGCTGTTCACTGTGAACGAACTGGTAGGCGCGGGCCTGCCGCTCTGGCTCCCCAAGGGATCAACCGTTCGTCGAATTCTCGAAGAATACATTCTCGAGAAAGAGCGCGAGCAGGGCTATCAACACGTATACACTCCGGATCTTGCCAAGGTCGAGCTATACAAAACCTCCGGCCACTGGGAGCACTATCAGGACAGCATGTTCCCACCCATGGACCTTGAAACCGAACAGATCGTTCTGCGGCCCATGAACTGTCCGCACCACATCCTTATCTATAAGTCGAAGATGCACAGCTACCGCGACCTGCCGGTGCGCATCGCCGAACTCGCAACGCAATACCGCTACGAACGGTCAGGAACTTTGAGCGGCTTGAGCCGGGTACGCGGCATGACACTGAACGATGCGCACATCTTCTGCACGCCCGATCAGATCAAGCAGGAGTTCACCAGGGTCATGCAGTTGGTCGAGCAGGCTTACAAAGACCTCGGCATCACGCAATATACCTACCGGCTCTCTTTGCGCGACAAGGCGGACAAAGAAAAGTACGTCGACAATGACGAGATGTGGACGCTCGGCGAACGCGTGCTTCGCGAAGCTATGGATTCACTCAACCTGCCCTATACCGAAGCTCCGGGCGAAGCCGCATTTTACGGACCCAAGCTCGACATTCAACTCGCCGACGTAATGGGGCATGAAGAAACATACTCCACCATCCAGGTCGATTTCCACCTGCCGAATCAGTTCGACCTCAGCTACATCGGTGCCGACGGACATCATCACCGCCCCGTCATGATTCACCGCGCCATCGTCAGCACCATGGAGCGCATGATGTCCTACCTGATCGAGCTATATGCGGGCGCGTTCCCGCTTTGGCTGGCGCCTGTGCAGGCGATAGTCCTCCCCATTGCCGACCGCCAGAATGAGTACGCTCGCCAGGTGCTGGCGAAGCTTCGCGCCGCCGGATTGCGCGCGGAACTGGACGAGCGCAGCGACAAAATCAACCTCAAAATTCGTGAGGCGCAGCTCCAGAAAATACCGTATATGCTGGTTGTGGGGGATCGCGAAGCCCAGGCCGGACAGGTAGCTGTTCGAAACCGAAAGCATGGCGATCAGGGGGCTGCTACGGTGGATGAGTTCGTTTCCCGCCTTTCCCAGCTCAATTCGAACAGAAGCTTAGAAGAATAAGAAGCTCAGAAGACTTAGAAGAACACATTGCTACTAGCCGCGCTGATATTGCTCGGCTGCTGGGTGTATTGCGTGCTCGCCATTGCGGGCGCCGTGCTGCACGCGCGCAGCCACGGAAATCTCGATTGCAAACAACAGACCGCCATCAGTGTACTCAAACCGCTCTCGGGCGGCGATGACGGATTAGAGGACAACCTCAGAAGTTTCTTCGAGCAGGATTACAAAAACTACGAACTGCTCTTTGCGGTTCGTCACGAAGACGATTCCGCCGTCCCTGTTGTGCGCCGTTTGATGCGCCAGTATCCGGCGGTCCAATCGAAGCTGATTGTCACCGGTGAACCGCCCTATCCGCACGCCAAGGTGTTCAGTCTGCAAACGATGCTCGACGAATCGCGGCATGACCTGGTGGTCATGAGCGACAGCGATGTGCGGGTGGGCCGTGATTTTTGTTGGAGGATGGCGACCGAGTTCGCCGATACCCGCCTGGGCTTGGTGACCTGTCCGTACCGTGCCATTGCAGGACGGGCAATCTGGTCGCGCTTGGAAGCGATCGGCATGAACACCGATTTCCATGCCGGCGTTTTCACGGCCGTGATGATGGAGGGAGCAAAATTCGCAATCGGCCCGACGATCGTTGCGCGAAAAAACGTTTTGAACGCGCTCGGCGGCATCCAGCGTGTAAAAGATTACCTCAGTTCCGAAGATTTCATGCTCGGCCGTATCGCCGCCGAACTCGGCTTCGTAGTGCGCTTATCGCCGTACATTGTGGAGCACCGCATCGGCAGCCAGGGTATGAAGGCGAACTTCCTCCATCGTCTGCGCTGGGCGAGAACATCGCGCCGCTCGCGTCCGCTCGGTTATATTGGGCAGTTCTTTACGCACTCTCTGGCTGTGACGCTGTTGATGTGCCTCTTGTCGCCATCCTGCTGGCGTCTGCTGCTGGTGAGTGTCGTGTTCCGGATCATGACCGCCTGGACGGTTTCCGAAAAAACCCTGCGCGCCCGCATTCCCTGGTTGCTGTTGCCGCTGCAGGATTTTGTGGGTTTCGCCTTCTGGATCGCGGGATTCTTCGGGAACTCGATCTACTGGCGTGGAGAGCGCTATGTGTTGAATCGCGACGGAACGGTGCAGATTGCAGGCGCGTTTATGGAATCTAACGGTCCTTTTCTCGACGCCCAGCTTGCTCCGTATCCGCCTCAGGGGGACGCTCATCGTTAATTGCGAAGAAGCCCTCCACGCTGGCATGCGAATCGGCTGCATCCTGCAGGCTGCGTGCGGCCTCTTTCTCTAGTTCCTGCGATTCTTCGACAAGATTCTCGGGTTTGTCGTGCTCGGATTGCTCTGGCATTTGAAGGTTCGACTGAGGCGGCGTGAGATCTGTTTCGCGATTGAGTTCACGCCGTCGCGCTTTCTGACGCTTGGACGGTTGCGACAATCGACCAATGAAGACGTCACTCTCCCGCCGCGCTCTGGTTCTAGGAGCCGGCCTGAGCTACGCCGCGGCGGGGTCGTCGCAGGCGGCGCCAGCGCCATCCGGCAAGTGGAAGGTCCTGGTTACTGGCGGCCATCCGGGAGATCCGGAGTACGGCTGCGGCGGGACCATCGCCAGGTTTACAGATTTAGGGCACGAGGTGACGATTCTCTATCTCAATCGCGGTGAGAAGGGCTGCGCCGGGAAGTCTGATGACGCGTGCGCACAGGTCCGAACGGCGGAAGCACAAGAGGCCTGCCGGATGCTCAAAGCCAGGCCGCGGTTCGCTGCGCTGATCGACGGCGAGGCCGTGGTAAGTCCGGCCACTTACTCGTCCTTTTCGCAGTTAGTAAAGTCGGAGGCGCCTACGGTCATTCTGACCCACTGGCCAATCGACAACCATCGCGATCACCGCGCCGCTTCGATGCTGACGTATGATGCCTGGCGGCAAATTAAGGACCGCTGTAGCTTGTATTACTACGAAGTCTCAGACGGTGAAGACACGATGATGTTTTCGCCAACCGACTATGTCGACATTACGGCAACGGAATCGCGCAAACGGACTGCCTGTTACGCCCATGCGTCGCAGTCGCCGGATCGTTTCTACGCGCTTCAATCCGAAGTAACTCAGTTTCGCGGTACGCAAGCGGGTTTCCGGCATGCTGAGGCTTTCATACGGCACGTTGAAAGCCCAGCGCATGTCCTGCCGGCTTGAAGCGCAAATACGGACCTTAGAAGTGCAGGTGCAGACCGAACTGCATTTGCCGCATGGGGACTTGAATGTTCGTGATCTGTCCGGCCCCTGAGACGTCAACGGTCGAATTTGGCAGCGCCAGATTTACGTGATTGAAGGCATTGAACGCATCCGCTCGCAGTTCCAGGCGGAAGCGTTCGCTCGGGATCAGATTCTTGGAAAGTGAGAAATCGAATAGGTACAAGGCTGGGCCGCGCAGCGAATCCCGCCCGGCATCACCATTTCGGAAAGGGGTTTGTGGCTCGCTGAATGCCGCGGGGTTGAACCAGAGATTCGCATTCGGACTAGAAACGCTCGGGTTGCCAATCACGTCGGCTACCACATAGTTATAGTTTGTGTTGGCGAGCGGTGCATTCGCCACCGTAGGTGTGAACGGGAGTCCGGATCCAATGCTGTGCACGCCGCTGAGCCGCCACCCACCCAACACCGTGTCAGCGATCACGTTGTTTCCGAGTGTCCAGTGCCGGTTGCGCCCGAACGGCAAGTCCCAGTTGTGGGTGAAAGTAACGGTATGTTCCCGATCCCAAGACATGGGGCCGTAGCTGGCACGAACATCGTAGTTATCCGCGAATCCACCCGCTCCTTCTGAATTACCCAGCGCCTTACCGTAGGTGTAAGTCAGTAGAAAGTCGAGACCACGAGAGAACTGCTTTTGTAACTTAACCTGTAATGAGTTGTAGTTCGAGTTATCGCAATTGCAATATTGAAAGATCCCTTGGGTCAGTCCATATTTGGCAAAGAACGGCTCGCGAGGACCGAAGTCGCCGGGTCCGGGTATCGCCTGGTTCTCGTTGAGTGCCAGGAACAGATGGCGGCCAACATTGCCAACGTAACCAGCCTCGATAGCAAGGTTGTGTACGATCTGGTGCTGAACCGTGAAGTTCCAGAAGTAGACTTCCGGAATGCGATACGAATTTAGCGGCCACGTGTAATAGTTGACGCCGATTCCATTTGGCAGCGGATAACGCCCGGTACTTCCGACTGGCGGATTCAAAGGCGCCGGCGGGCCATTCAGGAGATTGAAGACAGGCTGATAGGAGTTAACCGGCGAGAGACTCTGCGGATTGACGATCGGCGGGTTGTAATCGGCGCCTTGCCCGAACACCGCGCCCAGTCCGCCAGGGGTGAAGCTTTCGCCGTACCCTGCGCGAACCACGGTGCGCTCAGTGGCCTGATACGCCAGTCCAACCCGCGGCAGGAATCCAAGGTTGTATGCCTTGACACCTAAGTTGAGGGGAATTGAACCGATTCCAGCTGCTAGCACTTCTCCCGTAGAGGGATCGAAAGACCCGGCGCCGCCAGCCTTGGCTGCTGTTTGGGGAAGATAATTTTCCCACCGCACCCCGATATTCAACGTCAACTTGGGAGTAACTCGCCATTGGTCCTGGACGTAAAAGAAGACCCGTGTTTCACGAAGACCTGGATAGTAAGTGGAGCCCGTGTAATAGCGGCTGAACGCAGTAGGCAAACCGATGAGATACGATCCGAGCCCGGCTCCGGTAGATGCCGCTCCGCCGGCGAGTTGGTCGATTCCTGCATCGCCCGTGGTGCTGTCGGCAAACGTGATTTCGCCCGAGCGATGTGAATCGCTTGGAATGCGCTGCTGCTGTGCGCGGCGGACATCTGCGCCAAATTTGACCGAGTGATTGCCGATAATCTTGGTCCAGTTATTCACCCATTGGAAGTGATTCTCAGTTTCCTTCAGCGGACAATTGCACTGATTGACCCCGAGTGCATATCCGAAGTTGAAACCGCCGTTCCCTTGCACGTAGAACGCAGGCATCCCGCTGGTTTCCGGAGATCCAGTATTCAAGCCGGGCAGTCCGGCGTCCGTGGCGGGCGTTGAACCGAGGTCGTTCGGCTGAACTCGTATCCGATACCGGAAAAAGCCCATCCGGGCATCGGTGATGAGCGAGGGACTGAATGTATGATCGATCCCCACCGCCGCGCTCTGGTTGCGATCGATAGAGTGCCCGGAGAAGAGAAAGGCGCTGGGTCCACCAGCGAGATCGCCAAATGCGGCGGGCGAGTAGTTATTGTAATTGGCCAGCGTGTAGCGTGCGAATAGGTGAGTGTTCGCGCTTTCGTTGTAATCGACCCGGCCGGTGTATTGGTCGGTGTCGAACTTCTGGACGCCCTGAGTAATGTAGTTGTTGACGATATCGGAACCATAATTGGGCGCGGGCAGCAGGGCGAGCAGCTTCGCCATCGGCGCAGCAACCGGAACCATATTGACAATCCCGTTGCGCGAATAAGCTTCGCGGCCGGCGCCCGACGCATCGCCAGTAGCCGGGTTAAATACCATGCCCGCGCGCGCCTGCGCCGTTCCACCTTCCGTAGTAGGCACTAGAACGGGGTTCGCACAGGCTGCCGTGGCAACGCTTCCGTCAGCGCAGATGTAATTACCGAGCAGCGCCGTCAAATCGCCGTTTCGCTCAGCGGTCGTGGGAACCGTGGTCAGCAGAGAGCCGCCGTTTCTGCGCCGCGTACCCTGGTACTCGAAGAATCCGAAAATCTTATCTTTGACGATCGGCGCGCCCACCGAGCCGCCAAATTGATTCCATCGAATCGGCGGGTTCAAGCCGGTAAACGGGTTTGTCGCGTTCGTGATGTTATTGCGCAGGTACTCGAACAAGCTGCCGTGCAATTTGTTAGTACCGGACCTTGTTGTAGCCTGCACCAGAGCGCCCGCGGCCGATCCGAACTCCGCTTCGTAGTTACTCGTGCTTACTTTGAATTCCTGCAGCGAGTCCTCGTCCGGATTGATTACAGGAATGCCGAGGATTGCACTTTGGTTCTCCGTGCCGTCCAGCAGGAAGCCATTCGACGTGAAAAACTGTCCGTTGACATTTACGTTGAGGCCCTGCTCCGGATTTTCGCTAGCGGCGTGCTGCCACGAGTTTTGTTGAGCACCAGGGACAATGAGCAAGAGATTAGTTACGTTCCGGTCGAGCACCGGCAGCTCCCGTACCTGCGCGCCGGTAAGCGTCGTGGCGATTTCCGCGCGATCGGTGGTAAGCAGCGGTGTCGCATCAGTCACATTGACGCTGGTTTTCACGTTTGCCGGCGAAAGCCGCACGTCAAGGTGCGTAGTGGCGTCCACCTGAACATCTGCGGTCGCAGTATAGACGCCAAACCCGGGACTCTCGACTTTGATTTCGTAGTGGCCAGCCAGCAGGTGAGTCTGGGCATAATTGCCGTCCGAAGTGCTTTGGGTGCGAAACGTGGTTCCGCGATCGAGATCGGTAATAGTCACCTGGGCAGCGGCGATTGCGCCGCCGGTTGGGTCCTGTACAGTTCCATCTATATTGCCCGAAACGGCTTGCGACCAGAGCAGCCCAGAGCAAAAGAAAAACCCGGCAGTCCAACCGACTAAATGACGTGGGTGTATTCGGCAATGCATTGCCGCTAGAATAGCTAGGCATTCTGTTCTGGTCAAGCAAATGGAGGAGAATCACGAATGAAGTTATGGAACGCGGCAATCACGTTGCTCATCGCGAGCACGACTGCCGCCGCTCAGCAGATACAGCACGATTCGCTTCACCCGGATGATCGCTACAAGGCCGACTTACTGGTGGTAGTGGCCCATCCGGACGATGAATCAGAGATTGGAGCGTATCTGGCGCGAGCTACGTTTGATGAACATCGCCGCATCGCGGTGGTCTTTGGCACACGAGGCAACAGTGGAGGGAACGAATGGGGTCAGGAGCAGGCAAGCGCTCTCGGCGCGATCCGCGAAATTGAGGGACGCCGCGCACTGGGGTTCCTGGGTGTCTATAACGTTTGGTTTCTTGATGGGCCCGATACGCCGGGGCAGGACGTGCTGAGAAGCCTCGAAACATGGGATCACGGCCGGGCATTAGGGCGCCTGGTTCGCATCATGCGCCTGACGCGCCCGGAAGTAGTGGCGACATGGCTGCCGGCGTACTCAGCCGGCGAAAATCATGGCGACCACCAAGCCGCCGGGGTTATAGCCACCGAGGCATTCGACATAGCCGGTGACCCGAGTCAATATGCCGAGCAAGTGACCCCGGCGCGCGATTCGCGGGATATTTCGAACCTCACCGAAGGTCTGCACCCGTGGCAACCACAAAAGCTTTACTACTTCAGCGACGCCGCGCACACCGATTTTCTGGAAGGTCAGGGGCCGCGCTATTCGGCAACGGCGGTTTCGCCTGCGAAGAATGTCAGCTATGCGCACCTGTCGGCAGAAGAGTGCGCGTTTCATTTAACCCAGAGCGACTCCGGCTACGCGGCGCGCCTGGCACTCGAGAAGAACGATGTGAAAAATACTTACTTCACTGAAGACTCGCGCTTCATCTTCGGGAAGTCGCACATTCCGGCAACGAAGACCGGAGACTTATTTGAAGGGGTAACCCAGCAAGCTCTCGCATACATCCCTGCTCCAGGCTATACGAATTCACACAAACACGATGCATCGCTCTCGCTGGGTGGACCATGGCACTTTTATGCGCAGTTTTGTCCGGCGCACGGCGTCGAGCAAATGACGAAGCTAGTTCCACCCGAGGTTCTCGCGGGCGTCAACACCATGGTCGCGATTCCATACCTGCTGACCAATACGGGAACTTCAGCTACGGACGCGGAGGTTCACGTGACGGCGCCATCCGGCTGGAAAGTCGAATACGCAGGGCACCGGGTGAACCTGAAGCCGGGCGATACGTATGCAGGACGCGTGGTCCTGACCGCGGCGGGCCATATTTCAAAAGAGTGGCAGAACATCACGCTGAATGCGGGCCCGCTGGGCACTGAAACTGTGCGCGTACAAGTTTCGCAGTCGAGCTTGCCGCAGTAAATACGTGGGTAGCGGATACGGGCAGTTGGGCGTCTGCTCTCACATATGAGCGAAAACCCAATCTTGACAGCGATCGAACAACAGGAATGGCTTGAGCCGATTGAGAAGACCGGTTCGGAGCTGATTCTAAACGCATACGAGTCGGCCGGTGAGGCCGGCCAAGCGGTAAAGAATGCTCTGCATGGCGTTTGGCTGGGACATCCGGTGCATCCGGCGATCACAGACGTTCCGGTTGGAAGTTGGACCACGGCCGCAGTGTTGGATGTGCTCGACCTGGCGGGCGGCGATCAATATCAGGCGGGCGCCGACGCAGCCATCATGGTGGGCCTGGTGAGCGCGATTCCGGCGGCTCTCAGCGGCATGACGGACTGGACCGCGACGCATGGGAAAACGCAGCGTATGGGAGCCATGCACGGCATTTTGAATATGGGTGCGGCAGCGT
>Ga0213876_10000694_pt1 | contig 23745 bp, 27 predicted proteins | sample BarmaccomBMRX_R9_FD_160113 | JGI IMG/M metagenome (GOLD analysis project Ga0213876, IMG submission 160113) | Root-associated microbial communities from Barbacenia macrantha in rupestrian grasslands, the National Park of Serra do Cipo, Brazil - RX_R9 | ecosystem: Host-associated > Plants > Roots... | reverse complement strand
CCTGGGTCGAGGTTGCCCGCGCTTTTCGCGAGGCGCAGCTGCGGACGGTTCACGACGCTGCGATGCTGGTGCTTTCGAGAGACCCGCTGCCTCCGCGGGCTCCGATCATCGGCGCGGGCGTCGGGGTGAAGATCGCGAGAATGCTTGCTGAGAGGCTCGAGCGCCCATTCATCCCCTTCTCTCGCCTTGTGATGGCAACATCCCCCAGGCTCCGCAAGCTCGCCTGTGATTGCGCGCCCGCCGCCGCGATTGCCTTGCTGGCGAAGGCTGATTTCACAATCGAGCCGGGCCCATCCCCATCGAAACCTTCGCCCGATCGATGAACGCGAACGCGGCCTACGAACCCGCCGTCGCGTATCTGGCTTTCACTTCGTCCATGAGCCAGGACCAGGCCTGCGCTTCCTCGGGACCGGCTGTCTTCTCGACCGAGATCGTCAAGTAGGCGAGCTCCTGCTCGACCTTCTGACGGGGCAGCATGTGAAGGCGGCTCAGGAGGATGCACGCTTCGATGACGGCAGCCTTCGCCCGATTGAAGCCCCCGAAAGGCGCGTGGGTCTCTTCATGCACGATCCCGCACACAAAGCGCGGCCTTGCGGCATCTTCCGCGACCTTCTCGACCGCGAGTTCGGCATGCGCCAATGCATCGGCTATCCGCGAGACGGCGATCTTGGAAGCGGGAACGAGCGGCCAATCTCGGCGCCCTGTGAGACAACCGGCGAAGAGGCGTACGTCGTCGGTGAAATTCGCGACCGCGTAGGGAACGGCGATCAGATTGTCGAGCGTCGTCGACGGACGAAAAGGGGCGATCACCCATCGATTACCTTCGGCGATCAAGCCGAAGGGGGCGACGTGGACCTTTCCGGCGGGGCTTACGGTCGTGATGATCGCCTCACGAATCATCGGCACGTCAGGTTCTCCCTCCCTCCCTTTCGAATTTTGCCGCGAGCGTCGGGCCAGCCTTGGCGTGGCGCGTCAAATCCTCGGCCGGCCGCTCCGTGCCGCAACCCCAATCGAGGGGGGAATCCTGAGCGTAGCGCTTGCCGAGCCTCAGCGCGATCTCGGCCTTCATGAGCTCGGTGCCGAGATAGAAGGCATGCGCGCCATCGGCCCGGACATCGAGCTTGGCGAAGAGCGACATCGCGTCCTCCCCGACATGGTGGCCATGCCGGTTATATACATGGATGCCGTCTGGCGCGGTCTCGATGCGAAAATTGTCGTCGCGCACGCTCTTCGCAAGCTCTTCGATTTCCTCGGGCGTGCTCACGAACGGCCTGAGGTCGTGCAACTGGACGAGCCCCGCGCCATAGCCTTTCGGGAGAGCAGCATCGGCCTTCGAAGCGTGCATGAGCAAAGCGGCGGCCACATGCTCCGCGATGGTTCGCCGCGTGTGAGCGCTCACATGCACCACGAGCACGTTGCGGATCGCGAGCTCGGAGCAGATGCCCATCAGCATCGCCGTCATGCCGGGCGTGTCCGCTTCCGTGAGCTCGGTGAGATTGCCCGTGCCCATCATGATCTCGGCGGCCGGCAGAAGCCGCCGCAATTCGGCATAACGAAGCAGCGAGGGGACGAAGCCGAAATGTATCGGGTCGAGAATCGGATCGAGGATGATCTCGCGCTTTTGCCGCGCGGCCTTGCGGGCCGCTCGCACAAGCTCCTCGAGACCACCGTGCCGGGCCGCGATCACGACGGGTTTAGCCGGAGTGCCGGCGACGAGGTCGAGCGTCTTCTCCGTCAAGCTCAGCACGAAATCCGCACCGGCCTCGGCGCCGCGGCGCAATTCGTCGAGGTTTGCCGAATCGACGCTCACGAGACAGCCTTGCTGCTTGAGAACTTTCACCGCGTCTTGAAGATGAGGAAAGGGCGTGTCTGGGAGGCAGCCGAGATCGATCACATCAGCGCCATCCCGGCGCATCTTGGCGGCGCGCGCCGATATTTCCTGAATTCCAAGGAGCGGCGCTTCCACGATCTCGGCGAAGATACGGATCGATTTTTCGGCGAGCACGGGCGTCTTGCGTTTCCGCCCGAGCCACTCGGGGATATCACGCACCTCGTCGGGGCCGCGCTCGAAGGCGCGCCCGAACTCGCTAGCGAGGCGGCCGAGATCGGCACGGCAGCGGCCTGGCACCACAATCCGGCTTGCCTCGGCGACAAGCGCGCGATCGAGCCTGCGCAAAATGATCGCTTCCGTCATCAAGGCCGCGACCTTCACGCCCATTTCGGCGACCGTCCAGGCGAAGGGCGCGGGATCGAGTCCCGCGAGCACCCTTTCGAGCCGTGGTCGCGCCAGGCGACCTGTGAGGAAAAGAACGTGTTCAGCCATTCTCGCCGAGCTCGCAGCGGCGCTGAAAGACCGCCGCCTCCAAGGCGCTCAGCGTTTCGACGACCGTCGTCGCCTCGAAGCATTTGAGCCGGTCGGTGTTCTCCAGATCGATGCGTCGCGGATAGACCTTGACCATGCCGGCGGGCGCGCGTGTCTCCAGCTCGGGCGCCGTGTCGCAAGCAAAGACGATCGTCGGCACGCGACATTTGCCCGCTTGAGCAAATACATTGGTCGCGAGATTGTCCGAAATTCCATAAACGCATTTTGCGACCGTGTTCGAGGTCGCGGGCGCCAGAACCAGCGTGTGATAATCCCCGTAATAGAAGCGCCCGACGGGCGCCGCGCTTGCGGTCGTGTCGCGGAAGAGACGCGCCGAAGCCGGGAGCTCGAATTGCTGCTTGTACATGCGCACGACCTCGGCCGCCGCCCGGCTGACGAAAAGGTCGACGGCCGGAAGCATACGGATGAGCGTGAGGCACTCGGTGAAGAAATGCCCCGATCCGGTGAGCGCCCATCCCCAGCGGGGTGTCTGGTCTTGTGCGGCTTTTGCCATTAGGCCTGCCCTGAACCCCTCGGCCCTCTCAGAGATGTTCGTCGCCAGGCAAGATCCGGCCACGCGAGTCCTCGTCCACCTCGGCCGCATGATGGATCGAGTGCGTCCCAGCAACAAGCTCGATACGAGAACCGATTGGGAGGTTCTTGCGTAAAGCGGCCGCGAGACCCTCCACGTCGCCTCGACCGAGCAAAAAGGCTTCAAGGCCGCTTGCCGCCGCGAGAGATCGGGGAAAGGCCTTGTCGACAACGCCGATCAGCGCCAGACGCTCCGCCGTGGCGGCTCGGCCGACGCTTCTTTGATCCTTCGCCGCCACCTGCTTGAGCAACAAAAGCCGCCGCGCACGAAGCTTGTGTGCGAGCCAAACCGCCAGGGTGTCGGAGGTCACATTCCAAGATGCGGGAATTTCGACACGTTCTCTTCGGGAGGAGGAAAAGGCGAGCCGGCGCGCTTTCTGCACCATGCGGCTCGGGGCCCAAACCGGTATCATTCCGCATTCGAGTGCGCGCCCGATGCTTGCCTGGCTTGCGGCGACCTCGAAGTTTTTCCTGAGCGCTGCGACAGCGGTCGCATACTGCTCCATGGCGAGGAGCGCCATCGAATCGGCCGCAACATCGTCGAAGCCCATACGCGGTTGTGCCGAGCGGACCGCATCGGCGAAAGGACCGCCCCCGACGACGAGAACTGTCTTACCGGCGCCCGCTTCAATCGCGTCGAGCCAGGCGGCCAGGGCTTTGGAAAAGGCGAAACTCCCGCCGAGCTTGACGAGCGTGATGGCACTCACGCTCAGCCGCTGGAATCGCTCGAGGCGGTCGGCGCGAAATGGCGCAGGATCGCGGCCTCGGCGGTCTTTTCCCGCGTGATCTCGACACCGACGGTGGCGGGGCCGGCGTCGAGTTTCTCGACCTTGACGGTCACCTTCACCACCCTCGGCTCCCCGAGAACGGCACCCGCGACGCGCTCCGCCAAGACTTCGACCAGTTCCACATGCCCTTCGGCCACGATCCGATGAATGGCATCGGTGATCACGTCGTACGACAAAACGTCGCGCAGATCGGAAGGAGCGTGCGTACCGCGTTGCACGAAAGCCTCCACGTCGAAGCGGACACGCTGCGTACCTTCATGCTCGGAGCGGTACGCGCCGATGCGAACGGGCACGATGAAATCCCGCACGAAGATACGGTCGGCACGCGAGGAGCCATCGCGCGGCTCGACCGCGTAACCGCGCCCGACGAGAAGGCGATAATCGACCCGGTCTCCCGCCTCTTCCGCTTCTTTTACATAGCGCCGATCGGAGGGAATGAGGTCGCGCACGAGCGCAACCGCTCTCGGCTCCAAGCGGGCCGTTCGCTCGCCCTTGGCGCAAAGTGCGCTGCGAAACCCGAGGATGTCTGGGCGCAAGGGCAGAAGACGCGGCACATCGGGCGGCTCGAGGGAGCCGGCGAGCCCGGTGAGCAGCCCCCTTCCGCGACAGCTGGCAACAAAACCGGAAAGCCAAGCTGAATCGCGGCGCTCGAGGAGGCGGCCAGAGCCCTTTTTTGCGGTGTCCAGCATCGCACCGTGAAAACCGGCCGCCGCGAGCTTCTCGACAATTCCGAGATCGACCGCCTCGTCGGCGAAAATCACGCCGATGAGCTTGGTCGTCCGGCTCAGCGAAGCGAGGGCGGCGATGCAGGCGGCACGCCGAGGATCGTCGAAAAGGCCGATCTTGACGTAGTCCACGCCGGTCGCGGCGATGCTTGCCACAGTTTCCGATACGGTTTGTGGATCCATCGGCAGATCGCCTGTGACGGCACTCGTGGGCCGGCGCCCGGCAACGGAGACGACGGCGTCACGCAGCGTTTTCAGATCGAGCGCGCCGAGGGCGCCCTTGGTCGGATCCTTGAAATCGATGAGGTCGGCGCCCCCTGCAATCGCAATCTCCGCCTCGCCTTGATTCGCCACGCTCGTCAGGAAAAGGGTCATCGCCTAGCCTCGAGACACCGCCTTCGCGGGTTGCGAGCAAAAGCGCCCGACTTTTCATCCTAGCCGACATCGCCGCCGAAGCTAGAGCTGAGATCGCAAAACGTAAGCCGGTTTCGCGTCGGACCCTGTCGCTCAAATCTTCGTGAGGGTAGACGAAAAAGTGCCTCTCAACCAAGACTTGTGACCTTCAGCTTGCTCTCGATTTCGATTTTGGCGGCGCGAGCCTTATCATGATAGGAACCGTTATACGCCTTTGGAGCCGTCGATGCGTGCATGGGCAATCTCGCGTTTTTCTCGCCTTGCCATGACGGCGCTTGCGCTGAGTCTCGGGGCAGCTCATGCCGTCGCTGAAGGTGAGCCCGACCCTTGGCCCGATCTTGCAAAGGAGATTTTTCACGGCGCGCCGCTGAGGGATGGGTCCGGCTTCCTCGCACTCGATGCGCCGACGCGCGCCGAGGATGCCGCCATCGTTCCCGTCACGATGGCCGTCAACCTGCCCGCTGGCGATGCGCGCCGGCTCGTCGCCTTGACCTTTGTGATCGATCGCAACCCGGCACCCCTCGTCGGGGTCTTCAAGCCGGGCGCCAGGATCAGCTTGAATAGCCTTTCGACGAGGGTGCGGGTCGACAGCTACACGAATCTTCACCTCGTCGCGGAACTGAGCGATGGCGGCCTTTATGCGGTCGAGCGTTTCATCAAGGCGTCTGGCGGCTGCTCGGCGCCCATGCTCAAGGATGCGCAGGAAGCAAAATCCACCATGGGCCAGATGAAGTTTCGCCAATTTGCGGCCCATCCTTCGGCCTCGGGTGAGGTGCATCCCGATGAGCATGAGGTTCAGGTCATGCTTCGCCACCCGAACAATTCGGGCATGCAGATGGATCAGCTCTCGCGTTTATACATCCCGCCGCTTTTCATCGAAGATCTCAAGCTTTGGCAGGGTGACGACCTCATCCTCACGGTCGAGGGCGGAATATCGATCTCCGAAGATCCGAATTTCCGGATCAGCTATCGTGGCGCGAGCACGGCCGGTTTTCGCGTCGAGGCGCTCGACAGCGACAAGCACGCCTACAAGGGTGAGTTCCCGAACAACGGCTCTTGACCGCAAAGCCAATGCGGCTCGGACGGGTCCTTCGCCGAAGGCTGATCGCGCTCGGGTATCTGTTGCCAATTCCTTGAAGCCTACACCTTCAAAAGCACCTGATTTCGGCCTCAGCTTGTGCACGCCGTAGATCGTCGACGACTTTTTTCGAGAATTCGGTCGCCCGGAACATGTTGCCGAGATTGCCGGGGGTTTGGAGCATGCTCAACACCGTATCGGCATCCACATAGCGCTCGTAAGGAATGAGCGAGGCGATCACATCGATCGAGCAGGAGCATCGTTCGAGCGTCTGATGGCTCTCCCCGTTCGCCTTCATGCAAGCAAAGACGTAATCGGCGCGCGCCGAGGTCGGGTAGTCATTGATCTCGGCGGCACGCGTCCCAGTCGAAAGGGAGAACGCCCCGACGCCGACTGCGGCAATCGCAACCGCGACAATCGCGGGCGACGTGCGACGATCTCGTTTTGTCATGCATTTTATCATGGCTGAATTGCAAAATCACCTGTTGGTAAAGATACTTGCAGCTTATCGGCTGTCCGGTGCGCTCGCGGCTCATCTTGAGCCATAGTTGCGGCCTTTCCAAGAGCCTAGCCCCTGCTGTCGCGCCCCAATCTGGCCGAGGGCGAGAAAACGTGATCGCGCCCCGCAAGAAAATGTGAGCACATGCGCGACGAAACTGCCCGGTTTGACGATTGAAAAACGGCAAGCGCAGAGGTATGTGTAGGACGCAACGAAGTACTCGTTGAAGGAGGAAGCGATGGCTTGGTCGACACCTTGCGTGACTGAAGTCTGCGTCGGCATGGAAGTAACGAGCTACGAGTCGGCGGAAATCTGAAGAAGCCGGCGTAGTGCCGCTCGCCGAGCGGCTCGCGACGAAGCTAAAGATCGTCGTTCTCGGCTCCGCGGCGGGGGGCGGTTATCCCCAATGGAACTGCCGCTGTCCGGTATGTGACCTTGCGTGGCAGCGTGACCGTCGAGTTTTGGCGCGCACGCAATCAAGCCTCGCGGTCACTGCCGACGGGGCGCATTGGTTCCTCCTGAATGCATCGCCGGACCTGCGGCAGCAAATCCAAAACACGAGCGCTCTTTGGCCTGCCACAAACGGGCCTGCCACAAACGGGCCTGCCGGAAACGGGCAATCCGGAAACCGCCGCCACTCGCCCGTCAGCGGTGTTTTTCTGACCAATGGCGACGTGGATCACGTCGCCGGACTTTTGTCGCTGCGAGAGCGGCAAGCGTTCAGCGTTTTCGGGACATCGGCGACGCTCAAGCTCATCGAGGCCAATTCGATCTTCCGGGTGCTTGACCCGACCTGCGTCAGCACACGAGCCCTTCAGGACGGCATCGAGATCGATACGCAATTCGGCTTACGGGTGACCCCGTTCTTCGTCCCGGGCAAGGTGCCCCTTCACGAGGAAACGGGGTCTGTCAGCATCGGGGGCGTCGGAGAGAGCACGCTCGGGCTCGAAATCCGTACTGCATACGCGAGAGTGGTCTATATTCCCGGTTGCGCGAAGGTGAACGAAGAGGTGCTGAGGAGGACCAGCGGCGCCGATCTCCTCCTCTTCGACGGCACTACTTTCACGGATGACGAGATGGTGCGTCTCGGGCTCTCACAAAAGACAGCTTGGCGCATGGGCCATATGGCGATCAGCGGCGAGGAAGGTTCGCTTCGTGCCTTTGCGGGCCTCGACATCGGCCGCAAGGTCTACACGCATATCAACAACACCAACCCGATCCTCGTCGAAGGCTCGCCCGAGCGGCTCGCGGTCGAGGCGGCGGGTTGGGAAGTCGCCTTCGACGGAATGGAGATCGCGCTTTGAACGACGTGATGGCACCCCAACACCTCGAAGCGCAGCTGCGCCAGATCGGTGCCACGCGCTACCACAATCTTCATCCCTTTCACCGGCGTCTGCATGGCGGCAAGTGCTCGCTTGCAGAGGTGCGGGCCTGGGCCCTCAACCGCTACTATTATCAGTCGATGATCCCGGCGAAGGACGCGACGATTTTGGCGCGCATGAAAGATCCCGCGCTTCGCCGAGAATGGCGGCGGCGCGTCATCGACCATGACGGAGAAGCCGAAGGGGACGGGGGCATCGCGCGCTGGCTGCACCTCACCGCAGGGGTTGGGCTCGACCGCGACCTCGTGATCTCGACGCGCGGAATTCTTCCGGCAACGCGTTTCGCGGTCGAAGCCTATGTGCATTTTTGCCGCGAACGAACCCTGCTCGAGGCCATCGCCTCCTCGCTCACCGAATTGTTCTCGCCCCAGATCATCGGGGAGCGCATCGATGGCATGCTGAAGCATTACGATTTCGTCACCCCGGACACGCTCGCCTATTTCACCAAACGGCCGCCTCAGGCGCAGCGCGACTCGGATTTCGCCCTCGACTACGTGTGCAGAAACGCGCACACCCAAGCAGAGCAGCAAAGCGTGCTCAACGCGCTCAAATTCAAGTGCGACGTGCTCTGGGTTCAGCTCGATGCACTGTGGCACGCCTATGTGGAAGGGCACATTCCGCCGGGTGCCTGGCAACCAGGGGAGGCCGCATGATTGATGAGCGCGCCCTTGCGCTCTCCGGCGCGTCACGTCCGCGCCTGCCGCGCGGCGTGCGCCTCAAACATGACGATGTGCGTAACGAATGGCTTTTGCTTGCGCCCGAGCGTGTGCTGAAGACGAATGCGATCGCCGTCGAAATTCTCAAGCGATGCACGGGTGAGCAGAGCCTCGATGCCATCGTCGACGACCTCGCGAGCACATTCACGGCCGAACGTTCGACGGTCGAGGCCGACGTGCGCACGCTGCTGATGGAGCTCGCCACGAAAAGGCTCGTCGACCTATGAACGCACCCGCGCCCTCTCGGCCCGTCGGTCTGCTCGCCGAGCTCACGCATCGCTGCCCTTTGGGCTGCCCCTATTGCTCGAACCCGCTCGATCTCGATGCCCGGGAGACCGAGCTTCCCACCGCGACCTGGCAGCGGGTCTTCTCGGAAGCCGCGGGCATCGGCATCCTGCAATTGCACCTTTCGGGCGGCGAGCCGGCGTCACGTCGCGATCTCGCCGAGCTCGTCGCGCATGCCGCGAAACTCGGCCTCTACACCAATCTCATCACCTCGGGTGTTGGCCTCAACCGCGCCGCGGTCACCAAGCTCGCCGAAGCCGGGCTCGACCATGTGCAACTGTCGATTCAGGATTCGCAGCCCCAATCGGCCGACCATATCGCCGGCTATAAAGGCGCGTTCGCGCGAAAGGTCGAGGTCGCCTCTTTGGTGACCGAGACCGGATTGCCGTTGACGGTCAACGCCGTGATCCACCGCGCGAACGTGCGGCGCGCCGGCGCCATGGTCGAGCTCGCCGTGCGCCTCGGCGCGCGGCGTGTCGAGATCGCGCACACCCAGTATTACGGCTGGGGCGCCAGGAATCGCGGCCTCTTGATGCCCTCTCGCGAAGAGGCAGAAGCGGCGATCGAGGAGGTCGAGCGCCTGAAGACGACACTCGCTGGCACGATCGTGATCGACCATGTCGCCCCTGACTATCACGCGCGCTATCCCAAGCCTTGCATGTCGGGATGGGCGCGGCGAACGCTCAACGTGACGCCTGCGGGCAAGGTGCTTCCTTGCCATGCGGCCGAGCTCATTCCGGGCCTCGAGTTTTGGAACGTCACGCAACATTCGCTCGAGGAGATCTGGAATAACTCCCCTGCGTTCAATGCCTTTCGGGGCGATGAGTGGATGCGCGAGCCCTGCCGCTCCTGCGCGCGCAAAAGCGTCGATTTCGGTGGTTGCCGCTGCCAAGCCTTCATGCTGACCGGCGAGGCGCGCGAAGCCGACCCCGTCTGCCATCTCTCCCCGCACCATCGAATTGTCGAGGAGATCCTCGCGGAGGCGCGTGGTGAGGCCGCGGAGCCGGGAGCCTATGCCTATCGAAGGATGCGGCCGTTGCCGCGTTCACGAGGCGAACGCCTGCAAGGCGAGGATTTGGACATCTCGGCCGAGTGATCCATAGTTCGCCGAGAGAAGCCAAGCCAATTGGACGCCCCACGACCCTGCCATCCCAAGGAGCCATCACACCATGAGAAATGCGTTTCTGTGCGCTGTACTGGGCGCGAGCATCGGCCTTTCGGTCGCCACCGAATCCCGCGCGCAAGACGCTGCCGCAGGAGAGAAGGTGTTCACCGTATGCCGCGCTTGCCATCAGATCGGCGAAGGAGCGAAGAACGCGGTCGGCCCGGTCCTGAACGGGGTGATCGGCCGAAAGGCCGGGACCTATCCGGACTATTCCTATTCGGAGGCCAACAAGAATTCCGGCCTCACCTGGGATGAGGCGACGTTCACCACCTACATCATGGATCCGCGCGCCAAGGTGCCCGGCACGAAGATGATTTTCGTCGGCATCAAGGACGAGCAGAAGATCAAGGATTTAATTGCTTTTCTGAAGCAATATGATGCCACAGGCAAAAAGGCGCAGTGATTGGAGGATGTGGCGGGCACTTGCCCCGAGGCTGCAAACCCGAGCCATGATCAGCGAATGCTCGCGTCGCGTGCTTCCTGCGAGGCGCAAAAGCGTTTGCTCCGCCGAGCCGGAAAGATAGACGGAAAAGCCCTTTTGTCCGAGGTTGCCTGCGAGCCCGCCTTGTCGATCGAGCATGTCACGCATGCTTATGGCGAGCGGGTCGCGCTCGACGATGTCAGCTTCACTGTCGCCCGCGGAAGCTGCACGGCGCTTCTCGGCCTCAACGGGGCCGGCAAGACCACCTTGTTCTCTTTGGTGACCCGCCTCTTTGCGGCGCGCCAGGGACAGATCCGCGTGCTCGGCTTCGACATCAACCGCGATCCTGGCGAGGCGTTGCGGCGCCTGGGCGTCGTCTTCCAGGCGCGCACGCTCGATCTCGACCTCAGCGTCACACAAAACCTGCGTTACCACGCGGCGCTCCACGGCCTAGGCGCGGGCGAAGCGAAGGCACGCGCCGCCGAAGTGTTGGCGCGCATGGAGCTTTCGGCACGCGCGGGCGAGAAGGCGCGCAATCTCTCCGGCGGCCAGATGCGGCGCGTGGAGATCGCGCGTGCGCTTCTGCATTCCCCGCGACTGCTCGTTCTCGACGAGCCCACAGTCGGCCTCGACATCAACGCGCGGGCGAGCATCTTGCGGCATCTTCGCGAACTCGTGGCGCAAACAGGGTTGACCGTGCTCTGGGCGACCCACCTCCTCGACGAGGTGAATGCGACCGATGAGGTCGTCGTCTTGCACAAAGGCCATATCCTCGCGACCGGATCGACCGAGAGCGTGATCGAGGCGCAGCGAGCCAAAGATATCGGCGGCGCTTTCGCGTCGCTTATCGCCGACCCTTCGGACGCGAGCGCGCAGGCGCCCTCATGACGACGGCGCGGACATCATCGGGCGACGTTCCGGTCATGGCGGAGCCGGGGCGCGGCTTCTCGCCTCGTCAATATCTTATTTGTCTCGCGGGCGTTGTCTGGCGCGAGGGCCTGCGCTTTCTGCACCAGCGCGAGCGTTTCATCTCGGCGCTCGTGCGCCCCCTTGTCTGGCTCCTCATCTTCGCGGCCGGCTTTCGCAGCGTGCTCGGCGTCTCCATCATCCCGCCTTATGACACCTATGTGCTTTACGAAGAGTACATCACGCCGGGGCTTATGGCGATGATCCAGCTCTTCAACGGCATGCAATCTTCCCTGTCGATGGTCTACGACCGCGAGATGGGCAACATGCGCATTCTGCTCGTGAGTCCTTTGCCGCGCTGGTTCATCCTCGTCTCTAAGCTCATGGCGGGGACAGCCGTTTCCGTCATCCAGGTTTACGCCTATCTGTTCATCGCTTGGCTATGGGCCATCGAGCCGCCCAAGCTCGGCTATGTGACTGTGCTGCCGGCACTCGTGCTCAGTGGCATGATGCTGGGCGCGCTCGGCATGCTGCTTTCCTCGATGATCAAGCAGCTCGAGAATTTCGCGGGCGTCATGAATTTCGTGATCTTCCCGATGTTCTTTGCCTCTTCGGCGCTTTACCCGCTTTGGCGCGTGCAGGAGACGAGCCCGATCCTATACGTGATCTGCCAGGTCAACCCCTTCACCTACGCGGTCGAGCTCATCCGCTTCGCGCTCTATTGCCAAATCGATTGGAAATCGCTTGCCGTCGTCCTCGGCTGCACGGCCGTGTTTCTCGGCGCCGCCCTCCTCGCCTACGATCCCGCGAAGGGGTTGATTGGAAGGCGCGGGCCGGCGTAAGCGCCAATCGTTCGAGCGGACAAAAAAATGCGAAGCTTGCCCCTTTCTCTATCTCGTCGCGCCTTCCTCGGTGCCATGGCTCTAATGGCAGCCTCGCCCGCGCGCGCCTCGCCCGCCATTCGTGTCGCTGCCCAAAAGACCGGAACCTTCGCCTGGGAGCTCGACGTCATCGCCAATCACGGTCTCGACAAGGCGGCAGATGTTACGATCGAGACTGCGGAGTTCGCGAGTCCGCAGGCCGCTGAACTCGCGCTTTTGGCGGGGCAGGTCGATATCATCATCTCCGATTGGCTCTACGTCTCGCGCACCCGCTCGCTCGGCGAGCGCCTCACGTTCTACCCCTACTCCTCGGCGATCGGCGCAATCATGACGCCGCCCTCCTCGGCGATCGCGAATCTGAGCGACCTCAGGGGCAAGACGCTCGCCGTCGCCGGCGGCCCCCTCGACAAGAGCTGGCTCATCGTCCAGGGCGCCGCCTTGCGCGACGGCCTCGATCTCAAATCCGAAGCCTCGATCGTGTATGGCGCGCCATCACTTCTTGCCGCCAAGGCGCGCCAAGGGGAATTCGCCGCCAGCCTCAATTTCTGGAACTTTTGCGCCGAGCTCGAGGCCGAGGGTTACCGTCGCCTCGTCGGCGTCGAGGAATTGGCGATGAAGCTCGGCGCGACCGGTCCGCTCACCAATCTCGGATACGTGTTCGACGAGGATTGGGCGCGACGCAACGAACCCGTGCTCACGCGCTTTCTCGAGATGACGCGCAAAGCCAAGGACATTCTGGCCGGGACGGCCGAGGAATGGGAGAGGCTGAAGCCGAAAATGAACCTTCAGGGCGCAGGAGCGCTCGCCGTGCTTCGCCAGCGCTACGGGCAGGGTATTCCACGCCGCTCCGTGGAAGCCGAGGAGGCCGATGCGCGCACGCTTTACGCCTTGCTCGCACGCCTTGGGGGCGCCGAGCTCGTCGGCAAGGCGAGGGAGCTCGATCCCGGCACATTCTTCAAGATCGCCAAGGGCGGATAGAATCAAAGCCATGGTTGGTGTTGCCGTCTTTTCGCTCCCGCCGCGACGCAGGATGCGTCCGCAAGAGTCGAGATGATCTGGCGCCTCGCTTCACTCGCCGGCTTTCTCATTGCCTGGCAATTGAGCTCGGGCCTTGCGGGCGGAAGCCTCCTACCCTCGCCCGAAGCCGTGCTCGCGGCTTTTCTCGAAGAGGCTCGCTCGGGTGCGCTCGCGCTCAACCTTCTCGCCACGCTCGCAAGGGTCGCGGCGGCATTCACGATCGCGCTTCTTGCCGGTGCGGCCATCGGCTACGCCATGGGACGATCCTTGACCTTCGACCGCGTCGCCGATCCTTGGCTGATCCTGCTGCTCAATCTCCCTGCGCTCGTCATCATCCTTCTCGCTTATGTATGGTTCGGTCTCACCGAGGCCGCGGCCGTTGGCGCCGTCGCGATCAACAAGCTGCCGAACACGATCGCCACCTTGCGCGAGGGGGCGCGCGCGCTCGACCCGACGCTCGACGAGATGGGCGAGGCCTTCACTTTCGACCCCTGGACACGGGCGCGCCACGTCGTGGTGCCGCAACTTGCGCCCTATCTTGCCGCCGCCGCGCGGACAGGCTTGTCCCTCGTCTGGAAGATCGTTCTCGTGGTCGAGCTCATTGGCCGGCCAAACGGCGTCGGCTTTGCGATCGGCACGGCATTCCAATTGTTCGACGTCGCGCGCATTCTCGCCTACGGTCTGTGTTTCGTGGCGGTGATGTTGGCGATCGAAACATGTCTGGTGCAGCCCCTTGAACGACATGCGTCGCGCTGGCGAAACCGCAAACATTGAGGTCTCGATCCGGAAAAAGGCGGTTCGGAGCGCCGCGGGCGAGCGCAAGGAGATCCTTGCCGACATCGCCTTCGCGCTCGCGCCCGGAGAAGTCACGGCCCTCGTCGGCCCTTCAGGCTCAGGCAAGACAACGCTTCTCAAGATCGTCGCTGGGCTTGACCGCGATTTCGAGGGCGCGGTGAGGGTCCCGACGCGGCGGCTCGGCTTTGTCTTTCAGGAACCGCGTCTTCTGCCGTGGCGCAGCGTCGAGGAGAACGTCAGGATAGCGGCCCCCGAGGCGAGCGATGCCGAATTGGACGCAATCTTCGAGGCGCTCGGCCTTGCCCACCACCGCCGTCACTATCCCGGTGAATTGTCACTCGGGCTTGCGCGCCGCGCCGCCGTGGCACGGGCTTTCGCAGTGCGTCCCGATCTGCTTTTGCTCGATGAGCCGTTCGTGTCACTGGACGAGACGCTCGCCCGGCAGCTTCAGGAGGAGCTCATCGCTCTCGTCGAAAGAAGCTGCGTCACAAGCCTTCTGGTGACGCACGACATCCTCGAAGCGGCCCGTCTCGTCGAACGAGTCATCGTGCTCGACGGCAGGCCGGCCCGGATGGTCGCGGACTTGCCGATCGAAGTGCCGCGTGCCCGCCGCTCGGCAAATTTCGTGAGCTCGATTGCCGAGCGTATCCGCGCGACGAGGCTCACGACGTTGTGAAACTTCGAATTCAGAGCCTCTGGGCTCAATTGCTCGGGCAGGCGTAGACGGCTCGAACCTTGAGCGCATAGTGCATGGCGGGATACCCGTCGAAGACACCGTTGATAAGTATGGTCTGCGTTTCGCCCGGAAGCACGGTCCCTCCGCCGGTCGCCGTCGTCTCGTCGAGGTCCATCGTCGGGTAGGAAATCTCGACCTTGCGGATGACTTTGTGCTCCAGCACGTTGTGGATGTCCCAGGTGAAGGCGTGCGCGTAAACCAGGAAGGAAGCGCTTGCCGATCTCAGCATCTTGAACTCGGCCTCCGACACCTTTTGCGGCTCGCAGGACTCGAGGCTGTGGCCGACACCTGAAGAGATCTGTTTCGCGCGACTCTCTTCCTCGCAGAGATCGCGGCAAACCGTCATCTGGAAGCGGATCATGTCATCGGTGACTTCGCTGCCTTTCACACGTTCCGCGAGGCAGGCACGCAAGCAGGTTTGCGCCCTTGCATCCGCCGACTCGGCGAAAGCGCCGAGTGCCGCGAGAAGAAAGAGGGCGACGCGCATCCCGTTCGGGTTGGAGCTATTTGCAATCGACGAGATCGTGGTCGTCGATCGAGAACACCTTGCCTTCCTTCACCTCGATGCCGCGCGCCATGCAGGCCTTGCCGCTCGCGAAAACGATTTTTGCGTCGTATCGCCCCGCGCCGACGCCGGTGACCTCGAGGCGTTCATCATGATCGACGGCTGCGTCCGGATCGTTCTCGCATTGATTCTTGCCGAAGCTCGTGCTTCCGGCCGGTGCGAGGCGAAATTCCTTGATGGTGCCCGTGGTCAAGTTCCAAAAGCGGGTGCGGCTCGCCGCATCCGCATTGTTCCCCGAAGGCACAAAAGCGAAAAGACCGAGCGCGGCGAAGGCAAGGCCGCGCCAAGTTCCAGATTTCAGGCATCCCTTGCCGCGAAAAAAGGCGATCGACATCGGCAACTCCACGCTTCTCAGCTTCCTTCCAGTGAGGCTACGGTTTTTCATGTCTTTTGCTGCCGGCGGCCCGAATATTCGCAATGCCAGCGCGTGATCGTCCAATCCGGGTGCTCGACTGCCCATTGCGCCATGGTCGGCTCGGCCTCCATCACGCATTTTTGAAGCGATACACGTGAATCCACGATGATGCGCTGATCCTCGCAAATCTCGGCGTTCGCCAGCGAGCACACCGTGAGGACGATTTCCAGAAATTCCATATGCGCACCTGTGTCGCGGGCCATCACGATGACGCCTGAAGGCTAACATCGGTTTCACGCTCGCGGCAATTGAGCCGATGTGCTGGGATGGCGATAAGGTCGCTGCACAAGAGCCCTCATCGGGCCACCTGCCCAGGCGAAACGTAATCGGATTTCTTGCACGGCGCCGCGTTGGCGATCTTTCACCTCAGGTTCGCAGGCTTATTTGCGCAAGCCGCTCCGCAATTAGGGTTGGCAATCCCCTACGCGACACGCCGGGCTCGACAGCATCGCAGGGGCAGCGCACACTCGAGCGGCTGGAGTGACAGATGCGCATCGCCCCACCTTTTGCCTTGGCTCTGATGACTGCGGCTCTTGTGTCGCTGGCCAGCGCTCGGGCGCAGGACATGTTGCGTTTCGTCGACCTCGACAGCCCTGAGATGAAAAATGCCGAGATGACGAGCGCTGACCTCGACGCGATGGTGCAATCCTCGATGCCCGGGAAACCGCTCGATCTTTCCAACAAGCGCCTGTCGGGGCTCGACCTCTCTGGGCGGCATCTATCCGGTGCCGTTTTTCGCGCAGCGAAGCTCAACCGCACCAACCTCACCGGCGCGAAGCTCGATCACGCCGTTCTCGATCAGGCTTGGCTGATCGGGGCCGATCTCAGCGATGCCGATCTTTCCGGCGCCTCGCTTTTCGGAGCGCAGCTGCAGCGCGCGAAGCTCGACGGCGCCGATCTCAGCGGGACTCGCCTTGCGGCGGACCTCTCGGGCGCAAGCCTCGCGCATGCCAAGCTCGCGAACGCGAATGCGAGCGCGGATATGCGCAACCAGTCGATGGGCCTCATGCGTGGCGTGCTGAAGTCGACCGATCTTCAAGGCGCTGTTTTGAGCCGCGCCAATCTGGCGCGCGCCGACCTGAGCTTCTCCATTCTGAAGAACGCCGATCTCACGGATTGCAATCTCGCTGGCGCCGATCTGAGCGGCGCCGACCTCACAGGCGCAAAGCTTGAAAACACCGACTTCAGCGACACCGATTTGAGCTCGGCGCTCCTGCCGAGCGAAGCCACGTTGAGGACAGCGCGAAATCTCGACAAAGCGCGAAATCTCGAGCGCGCTCGTCATGCGCGGTGAACGGGAAACGGCGTCGCAGCGGCTTCCCGGCCCGGCTTCGATCCGCCAAACGCCATGAAAAAGGCCAAGATGGATTTGAGCATCGAGAAGGCGTCGCTGACGGAAAGCGGGATGGCGCGGCGTTGATAAAAGTGAATGCGAGCGCTGTTTCGATGACCTCACCTTGTCGCTTCCTGCCGCGCGCGAGAGGGCTCGCGCTTGCTATTTGCTTTGTTCTGGCTCTAACGGGCGCCAATCCGGCTCGCGCGGCCGACCCCACCGAGATCCGCATCGGCTATCTGCATCTCTTGGAATCGAAGCAGCAGCCGATCTCGCTTCTCGACGAGCCCAACGAGGATGACGGCATTGCCGGTGCCGCTCTCGCGATCGAGGACAACAATGGAACGGGACGTTTCACGAATCAGCATTTCTCGATCGAGGATTTGCGCCTGAAGCCGACCGAGGACGCGGCCTCCGCCGCCAAATCCCTTACCGACAAGGGAATCATGCTCATCATTGTCGATCTACCCGCGCCGATGGTGCTCGCGGCCGCGGACGCGGTGCGGTCAGCCAGCGCCACGCTCTTCGACGTGGGCGCGTATGACGACTCACTGCGCGAGGAGAATTGCCGAGCCAATGTCATTCACATCGCCCCGACCCGTTCGATGCTCGCCGATGCGCTCGCGCAATATCTCTCATGGAAACGATGGCAGCGTTGGTTGCTCGTGACCGGTTCGCATCCGCAAGACGCGCTCTTCGCCGACGCCTTGAAGCGCGCCGCCAAGCGCTTTGGCGGAACCATCGTCGAGGAGCGCATCTACAAGGATACGGGCGGAGCGAGGCGAACCGACACCGGTATCGTGCAGACCCAAAGGCAGATCCCGGTGTTCACCCAGAACGCGCCGGCATACGACGTGCTCGTTGCCGCCGATGAGAGCAATGTGTTCGCCGGATACTTGCCATATCGCACATGGGATGCGCGCCCGGTCGCGGGCTCCGCCGGGCTCGTTCCCACAAGCTGGGATCCCGCTCACGACAGTTGGGGCGCGGTGCAGATGCAGAACCGCTTCATCAAGCTCGCGCACAGGCGCATGAAGGCGATCGACATGCAGGCCTGGACCGCCGCGCGCATGATCGGGGAAGGCGCGACCCGCACGCAATCGGCCGACGCGACGAAGATCATCGCCTTCATCAAGAGCCCGGGCTTCGAGGTCGCGGCCTTCAAAGGCCAAAAGCTCACACTTCGCGATTGGAATTTGCAGTTGCGGCAACCGATCCTGCTCAGCGACGGACGCAACGTCGTGTCCGTCTCGCCCCAGGAGGGTTATCTGCATCAAACCTCCGAACTCGACACGCTCGGCTACGATCGCCCGGAGACGAAATGCAAGCTCAACTGATTCGCAGAAGGGCCCGACGTCGGTTGGGCTTTGGTCTCATCGCGCTGGCGATGAGTCTCGGCGCCGGCTCGCCCAGCTTTGCTTACACGGCCTACGTCACCAACGAGCGCGACAACACCGTGAGCGTGGTCGATCTCGGCAAAATGCAAACCGTGAAGACCATCCAGGTCGGCCAGCGTCCGCGCGGCATCGTCATCAGCCCTGACGGGAAGTTTCTCTACATTTGCGCCGGCGACGACGACATCGTGCAGATCGTCGACACGACGACGCAAGAGGTCGTCGGAGATCTGCCCTCGGGCCCCGATCCTGAGCTCTTGGCGCTCAACAAGACGGGCGACCTCCTCTACCTCTCCAACGAGAATGATGCGCTCGTTACCATCATCGATGTGAAGGAACGAAAGGCGCTTGCCCAAATCCCGGTCGGCGTCGAGCCCGAAGGCATGGGAGTGAGCCCCGACGGAAGGATCGTCGTCAACACCTCCGAGACGACGAACATGGCGCATTTCATCGACACGGAGAAGCACGAGGTCGTCGCCAACGTCCTGGTCGATTCGCGTCCTCGCTACGCGGAATGGAAGAGCGACGGGTCGGAGGTCTGGGTCTCGGCAGAGGTTGGCGGCACGGTAAGCGTGATCGATCCCGTGAAACACGTGGTCATCGGCAAGATCACCTTCTCGGTGCCGGGACTGCGTTCCGAGGCTATCCAGCCGGTCGGCATCCGCTTCACGAAGGACGGCAAGCTCGGCTTCGTCGCGCTTGGCCCGGCCAATCGTATCGCGGTTGTGGATGCGCAAACCCATCAGGTTGAGAAATATCTCCTGGTCGGCCAGCGTGTCTGGCAGCTCGCCTTCACGCCGGATCAGAAATATCTGATCTCGACGAACGGCGTCTCGAACGATATTTCGATCATCGACGTCTCCGACCTCAAGGTGGTCAAGAGCGTCCAGGTCGGAAGCTTTCCCTGGGGCGTCGCGGTCTCGCCGGAATAGAGCATGAGAAAGAATTTCACCCGGGCGGCATGCGCGAAAGCTCTCGCCATCACGGCGCTTGTCGCCGCGCTCCTTTTTTGCACGGCTGTCGCGCCCGCGACGGCCGCCGCTCGCCGCGACCCCGATTGGCCATGTCAGCAGATCAAGGTGCCGACGATCTCGGCGGCGGCCGTATGGTCGGGTCCCACGCTCGAAGGGCTGAAGCCCTGGCGCGAGGATCAGGAGGTCAGCGACCTGGTCGAGCGGCTCGCCGCGCGGCGGACCTCGCTCGAGGACGCACAAAAACTGATCGATGCTTTCAGCAACAAGCCGGAGGCGGACAAGCGTGCGCGGCTCACCCTTGTCTTTGCCGGTGTTTTCGAGGAGCTGAACAAACAGCGCGAGGAGGTGATCGGGGGCCTCGCGCGCGTCGCCCATCGGCAAGAGCAATCCGCCGATCAGATCCGTGCCGAGAACCACGATTTTCTCGAGCTGCGAGACAAGGCGGGAAGCGACCCCAACAAGCTCAAGGAACTGAGCGACAAGCTCGATTGGGATACGCGGATTTTCGAGGATCGGAACCGCTCGATCAGCTTCGCATGTGAAGTGCCGGTGCTCATCGAGCAGCGAGTGTTCGCGATCGGTCGGATGATCGAGGCGAAGCTTGACTAGGAGCGAGTGGCGAATAGCGGGTTGGCGACGAGGAACGTTGTTCATCGCAGCCCTCAATTTTTACTCGATGCCGAGCTACTCGCTCCCCGGTCTCGGTTCAGCGATGCGCATTTCGACCGGGTGACCATCGGCTTCCCAACCCGTCGATCCGTCCGGGTACCACATCACATTGGTGTAGCCGAGCGAAAGCGCGCGCTTTGCCGCGTTCCAAGATTGCCAGCAATCGGCGAGGCAATAGAAGACGAGCGCAACGGATTTATCGCCCCGCGAGGCGCGCCGAAGCCCATCCGCGAAATAAGTCCGCATCGAGGGGTGCAGCTCGCCATATCCCGTGTCCGGAAGCCAAATGCTTTCTGGTATGTCCTGGCGTGGCTTGTCGCGCCAGATCACTTGCGGCGGGAGGTTGGCGGGCCGTGGCGCTTGGGGCAACACGTCGACAAAAGTAGCACCGTGCTTTTTCCAGAGCTCGAAAGCTTCCGCGGTCGTCAACACCCGCGCGCCCTGGAGCGTCGCGGGCACTGGTGCTTTGTAATCGGATAGACGATAGCCCTCAGGTTCCGGAGGCGAATCGGCGAGGGCAGCGGACGAACCGAGCCGTGCAAGACAAATTGCGGCCGAGAACGCGATACAAGCCACCCGCCATCGGAGATGTGGGCAGCTCATTCCTTGATCTGATTGTCTTTCTCGTCGAGCAGGGGCACGCCATAGGACAAGAGGAGTTGATTGATCTCCTTCTGGTTCGCAGCGATCAGCGAATTGAGTTCGCGCTTCCAATCCTGATCGCTGCGGCGTACCCCCATGACGATGCGGTACGTCATGGACGGCCCGCTCTTCTCCTTGGTGAGGAGGACGAGGGACAATGGCGACTTCGCTTGCTTGGCGTAGTAGCCGGCAATGGGCCCCCACAACACGCCAAGATCGATTTCGGCGGACTCGAGGTCATGAATCATGGCCTGCGCTGACGAATCATAGCGCGTGTCGATGACGAGCGGATAAGGCTTCGCATGTGCCATCAGCCCGGCGGAGGCCATATTGTCCGAGGGCGGCGTGCCGGCGACGATGCCGATACGCTTGTCCTTGAGGCGTGGATCCTCCAGCGTCTCGATGCCGTCGAGGCCGGTGCCGGGCTTGAAGACCAACGCATAGGCCGAGCGATAATAGGGATTCGTCGGCTGAACGAGGTCGTCGCCGAGCGGATAGCCCATCACCACATCGCAACGGCGCTGCATCAGAGTCATGCGCACGAAGCCAGTCGCCTGCGGGTACCACTCATAAGCGAGGTCCTTGCCGAGCTTGTGGGCAAAGAGCTCGGCGAGCTTGTTCTCGAAACCATCGCCGGCCTGGGTCGAAAAGGGCATGTTGCGCGGGTCGGCGCACACACGCAGCGTCTTCGGATCGACGAGCTCAAGCGAGGTTTGTGGTTGAGAAGACTGGATCTGAGCAGGGGCTGCCTGCGGTGTCTGTGCTTCGCTTTGGCCAATGGCAACGCCCCCGACGAACGCGAGAAGCCGGAGCAAAACATGAGAAGCGCGTCCCATCATTTCGCACCCATGCAGCTATCCTCGGCTTTCGAATAGCCTTTCGGTTTGTCCTCCTTCTTTTCGGGGCGAACAGGCCCGAGCGCTCCGTCCGAGCGCGCGCGCAAATAGACGAAGATGTCGTCGAGATAGCACATGACGTTCGGGTTATTGCCGAAAGAGGGCATTACATTGTTCTGCGAAGTGGTCACGTTGACGCGCCCGCCGGCGACGGTGCTCACGAAGTCGCCATAGCTCAATTCCTGTAGCGAATCCTTCAAGGCTGGTGCGTAGCTCGAACCATCGCCATTTGGCCCGTGGCAGACGTGGCAATCGGAATGATAACGGCGGTATCCCGAATAGGCGTACCAATCCCACGTGCCGTCATCCGAGACGTGAAAAGTCGGGTTTCCCTGCGCGTCGACATATTTGCCGTTCTCGTCTCTCGAGACGGATTTTGGATCGCCCGAGCCGTCCGCCATCGCGGCGCTCGGCAAGAACGAGAGGGAAAGCAGGGACAAGCCGAGGCAGATGACGATTTTGAGCGAGCGGGTGCATGCGCTTTGGGGCACGATCTGATCCTTCATCGGGCGGGCGGCACGCCGTCTGCAAAGACGCAAGGCGCCGATCTTCGTCAAGAGTTGAGGATGGAATGAAAACCGGCGCGCCACGATGAGCGGCGCGCCGGTCCTTGATGGAAAGTCGAATGCGACCCTTTATTGCGGGAGCGCGAACACCGTGAGCTGACCACCGAGCGCGGTGTACTGCTTGAGGCCGGCGTAGCCGCCCACCGCTCCGAGGCCTGCGGTCGGATCGGTCAGACCAGCCGCAAGGCCGATGCCTGCCCATCCGCCGACGCCCGAGAGGACGGCGACATACTGCTTGCCACCATGCTCATAGGTCATGACGTTGCCGATGATACCCGACGGAGTCTTGAACTTGTAGAGCTCCTTGCCGGTATGTGCGTCCACCGCCTTCAGATAGCCCTCGAGCGTCCCATAGAAGACGACGTCCCCGGCCGTCGCGAGCGCACCCGACCAGACCGAGAACTGCTCTTTGTCGGACCAGGCGATCTTGCCGGTCTTGGCATCCCAGGCGATGAAGTTACCCATGTTGGTCTGGCCTTGAGGCGGATACATGGACAGCGTCGCGCCCACATAGGGCTGACCTGCCGTGTAGCTCACCTTGAAGGGCTCGTAGTCCATGCAGACATGGTTCGTCGGCACGTAGAACAGGCCGGTATCGGGCGAGAAAGCCGCCGGCTGCTCGTCCTTGCTGCCGAGCGCCGCCGGGCAAACGCCCTTGGTGTTGACGTCCGGGCCGTTCTGGTCGGTCGAGTATTTCGAGACGACGATCGGCCGGCCATAGGTCTTGGAGTTCTTGTCCATATCGACCTTGGTCGCCCAGTTCACATCCGGGTCGTATTTCTCGGCCACGAGCAACTCGCCGGTCGCACGGTCGAGCGTATAGCCGAAGCCATTACGGTCGAAGTGAACGAGAGTCTTGTGGGCTTGGCCGCCGATGTTGAGATCGGCAAGGATCATCTCGTTGACGCCATCGTAATCCCATTCGTCATGGGGCGTCATTTGATAGACCCATTTGGCCATGCCGGTGTCGACGTCGCGAGCCCAGATGGTCATCGACCATTTGTTGTCGCCGGGCCTCTGCTTGGGATTCCAGGTCGAGGGATTGCCAGACCCGTAATACATGAGATTCAGCTGCGGATCGTAGGAGAACCATCCCCACGTATCACCGCCGCCGATCTTCCATTGATCACCTTCCCAGGTCTTGAGGCTGGAATCGGCCCCGACAGGCTTTCCGAGCTCCGTCGTCTTTTGCGGATCGACCTTGATGTCGGAATCAGGACCTTCCGAATAAGCGCGCCAAGCGAGCTTGCCGTCGCTGAGGTTGTAGGCGCTGACCCAACCACGAACGCCGAACTCGCCGCCCGAGACGCCGATGAACACCTTGTCCTTGAAGACGAAGGGTGCATCCGTTCCGGTCTCGCCTTTGCTCGGGTCGCCGTCCTTCACGGACCAGACGACCTTGCCCGACTTGGCGTCGAGAGCGACGAGAGTGGTATCGGCTTGATGCAGCAAGACCTTGCCGTCCGCATAGGCAAGTCCGCGGTTGACCGTGTCGCAGCACATGACTGGAATGACATTCGGATCCTGCTT
>Ga0213876_10000693_pt1 | contig 23747 bp, 20 predicted proteins | sample BarmaccomBMRX_R9_FD_160113 | JGI IMG/M metagenome (GOLD analysis project Ga0213876, IMG submission 160113) | Root-associated microbial communities from Barbacenia macrantha in rupestrian grasslands, the National Park of Serra do Cipo, Brazil - RX_R9 | ecosystem: Host-associated > Plants > Roots... | reverse complement strand
TCGTCCTCTGCAACCGTCGTCTCCAGCTCTTCCAGCTGAAGCTCCATCTGATCAAGCAGCCGCGCCTTGTGCTCGCTCCGCGGTCCAAAGAGTTCGCGCCGCATCTTCGCAATCGTCAGACGCAGATGCGTGATCAGAGCCTCTGCGCCCGTCGCCTCGGTGCGCATTCGTGCGATCTCGGCGTCGCGCTCGCGCAAAAGGCGCGTCAATCTCTCGATCTCGTCCGCGGGAGAATCACTGGGGCTCATCGCCAATAGGGAATCACACGGCGCGCCGTTTGTATGCTGCAATCGCGCTGCGACGCGTTCAGCCCGCCGCCTCGGGCCGCCAGGTCCGCTGCGGCAGCCGCCAATCGATCCCTTCCAGGAGATAGGCGAGTTGGGCAGGCGTGATCGCCACCGTCCCGTCCGCCGGCGACGGCCAGATGAAGCGGCCGTGCTCCAGGCGCTTGGAGAACAGGCACACGCCCTGGCCATCGTGCCATAGCACCTTGATCAGGTTGCCGCGCCGGCCGCGGAACACGAACAGGTGGCCGCCATGCGGATCGCGCTTGACGGTCTCCTGGACCGTATCCATCCGGCGAGTACCGCGAGCAAACTGAGCTTGCGGCGTTCAATGGGGATGGAACAGTTCTTCGGACCTTAGCGTGTCGATCGCTTCGGCGAAGGTAAGGCTGCGATAGATGCAGAACCATTCTCCGGTGTGACGGTGCCATTGGAGGTCGAAGCGATCGCGGCTGATCCAGTCGAGACGGGCGAAGGGCGCGTCAAACTCTTCGCCGAGATTGTCGGGGAAGCCGGAGCGGTAGCGTTGAATGAAGCGATACTTGGTGCCGTGCCACTTGCCGAGGATATCGACGGGATAGTTGAACTCCGTTGGCCGGACTGTGGGCAGGAAGCGGGGCTTCAGGAAGTCATCGATCAGGTGCTGGCAGGCGTCGTCACCGCCGATTTTTCTGCCGCGGAAAGACCGCTCCTCGATCTCATGGATCCTCTTGATTCACGCTGCTTCCGCACGGCCTGGCACGGGCTTTTGCCAGTTCCAGGGCAGCAGCTCATCCAGCCTGTGGACAGCGTGGTCGTTGATCCGGGCGAGCACATCGGCGAGCCAGGCTTGCGGGTCGATGTCGTTGAGCTTGGCGGTCATGATCAGGGTCGCCATGACCGCGGCGCGCTCGGCGCCACGATCGGAGCCGGCAAACAGCCAGGACTTGCGGCCCAGGGCAAAGCCGCGCAGGGCCCGTTCGGCTGCGTTGTTGGTCAGGCAGATCTTACCGTCGCTGACGAAGTGCGCGAACCGATTCCATCGCTTGAGCATATAGTCGATCGGCTCGGCGGCCGAGGCCGAGCGCGACAGGCGGCCGCGTTGCTCGCGCAACCAGGCTTCCAGAGCCTGAAGGAGCGGCGCGCTTTGCTCTTGACGGATGCGCAGCCGCTCGGCAGCGGCAACGCCGTTGATGCCGCGCTCGATCTCGAACAGGGCATCGATACGCCTGACCGCCTCCAGCGCGATCGGTGAGATCGCTCCTGCATTCTTGCCGCGCCGGGCGTTTGCCGCGATGTCCGCCAGCTCGAAGAACTGCCGCCTGGCATGGGCCCAACACAGCGCCGACGTGATCGGCCCCTCCGCGCGCGAGGGATCGTACAACGCGTTATAGCCATTGTAGGCATCCGCCTGCAGGACGCCGGTGAAGGTCTGCAGGTGACGCACGGGATGTTCGTGCCGCCGGTCGCGTGAGGCATAATACAGCGCCGCCGGCGGCGCCGGGCCGCCAAAGGGCCGGTCATCGCGGACATAGGTCCAGATGTGTCCCTGGATCGTCTTGCCCTTCGCCAGGATCGGGATCTTGGTATCGTCACCATGCAGCCGCTCGGCAGCGAGCACATGCGCCTCGATCCGTGCGTAAAGCGGCCGCAGCACGGTGGTGCAGGCGCCGACCAGGTCGGCCAGCGTCGACAGGCTGAGATCGATGCCCTCCCGTGCGTAGCGCTCACTCTGCCGATTCAGTGGCTGGTGCTGGCCGAACTTCTCGAACAGGATCATCGCCAGCAAGCTCGGCCCGGCAAAGCCGCGGGGGATCGCATGGAACGGCGCCGGAGGCTGCGCGATCGTCTCGCAGGCCCGGCAGGAGAATTTCTCGCGCACGGTCTGGATCACCTTCCACTGTCGCGGAATCACTTCCAGCGTCTCGGTGATGTCCTCGCCAAGCTTCGACAGCCGGTCCGCGCCGCAGCAGGGGCAGCAGGCCGGCGCCGCGATCACCACGTTGACGATATTTCACATTGCGAAATGATAGCTCCCTGGCTTGTCACGCCGTGTTCGGGAAGACGGAGCGAACCGCGCATCCGACGTGGCCAGCAGGCATTTCGAAGCATTCGCGGCGCAAGGCGCTTTAGGGCGGGTTGGCGCCACCATCGCTGAGCCAGACCGACGAGGTCTTCGGACCGCGAATCGGCGCCGACAAAATGAAGTCGTCAGCGAACCACACTTTGGGACTCGCTCGGAGTGCTCGCCTTCACATTGGGCGCCGGCCCCCCGGCCACGCCTCCGGCCTAAAAGCGTTTTCAGCCGGCCCCCTCGCGTCATTCAACTGGTTGTTCGAGTTCGCTGTCGAGCGTCGACAATCGCTTGGCGGAGAGTTCATCAATGAGCGCAAGTTCGGACGGCCTTGCTCCCACGAGGCGAGAGCGGTCCCAACCGGCAAAGGGCGCGAGTGCATCAACAATCGATTTCGTGCGTTCCAGGAATTCGTGCGGCGTCGCGTATTCGAGATAGGAATCGTCGTCGGTGTTGATCACCGACCCAAGCGATTCCTCGGCCTGCAAATAGCTAGCGATATGCTGATCATCCATTAGCAAATGCGACATGAGTTCCTCCGGCGATCGCAGGCCAATGGATTCGAAATCCCGACGTACTTCCGGCGCCGCGAAGCGTTCGCGCAACGCCGGATAGTCGATTGTGAACTTATCAAGACCGGCGACGAACAATCCGTGGCCGCGCACGTACCAGAAGGATGCATTGGGAAACACGCCGGCAAACGTCCGAAATGCGGCATCGAACGATTTGCGGGAAATCGCGTACATGGGCATCCACTGCAGGATGTAGCCGCCCGGTCGCAGATGCGAACGTACTGCTTCGTAATATTCCCGCGTATACAGATAGCCGACCCCGCTAATACGCGGGTGGATCGGATCGGCCGTGATCACGTCGAATTTCTTGATACTGCGATTAAGAAAATTGCGCCCATCGTCGATCAGTACGGAGACCTTCGGGTTGGCCAGGACGTCGTCGGTGATGTTGCGCAGATACCCCTGCGCGCGGATCATCTCCGGCGTAAGCTCGATAACCTGAACATGATCGACCTCTGGATTGCGCGTCGTCGCCGACAAGGTAACGCCAAGGCCCAGTCCGATGACGGCGACATCGCGAGGATCGCGGTTAAGCAACAAAGGCAGATGCGCCTTCAGAATGAAATGTCGCCGCTGGACCAGGGTGGTGTCGGCCTCGATATTCCCGTCTATCATCATCAGGGTCTGCCTGCCCGGAGTGCGGACGATATCGACGGTGTGGGAAACCCCCTCGCCGTGATAGATGACCTCGGGGCGGCTTGATCGTTGCATGTTGAAATTGACGACGGTCTGTTGCGGTAAGAGAAAGACCGCTGCACCACAGGCCACACCGAGAGCGACCGCTGCTCCAGCAATGAAGGTCTGGTGCCGGTCGTGCGGCTTCTCTCTGACCGGGTTCAATATCAGCGCGGCGAGCAGGAAAAGGCTGGCGACGGCGATTAGACTGCCGTGAACACCGAACGCCGGTATAAAGAGGAAGCCGCCGGCAAGAGAACCCAGCAGCGCGCCAAAGGTGTTCGCCGCGTAAATCGTTCCGGTGTCGCTTGCGCGCTCGCGAATGTCCTGGGAATAGGCTTTGATCGCGAGCGGAAACGTCGCGCCCAGCATGATCGTCGCAGGAATGATCAGAATACTCGCAGCAACAAATTGGGCGATCACGCTTGCGATGCCGAAGTTGCCCGCGGTAAGTGCCGTCAGACTCCAAACCAGAAAGCCGAAAACGCTCGGCACGAGGTAAGTGAGAATGGCCAGCGCGGCGACATAGGCAGAGAGACCGAACTCTAGGATCACCAATCGGGCAGCCGGACGCTCGCGGTGGTCAACGACGCCCGATTCGCGAAGGCTTCCCCAATAAATGCCGAAGAGAAACGCGACCAGCATGATCGCAAAGGCGTACACGGTGGCGCTGAAGGATTGCACGAGAACGCGTGTCCAGGAGACCTCCAGTGCGAGCGCTGCGAAACCGGACATTGCCATGGCCGCCAGCACCAGCACGCGCGCCATTTGCGGCTTATTTTTCGTGACAGAAAGTTCTGCAGTTTCCAGCTTCACCGGGCCGGCGGCAATACCCAGCCAGAGGCCAGCGAAGCCGATGGCGGCGTTGAGGGCCGCGGCCATCACAACGGTGGCCGTGACGCCAATCCGCGGCAAAAGCACGAAGCCAGCGGCGAGCGTGCCGACCAGAGCCCCCATGGTGTTCGTTGCGTAGAAGTATCCAAGCCGCGCGCCCAGTATTCGACCGGCAACGGCGAAATGTTGAATGACGAGAGGCAGGGTTGCTCCCATCAACGCCGTCGGCGGAAGCAAGATCGCGAACGCGATCGCCGCCCGGACGATCTGATAGATGGCGGATTCAGCGACAAAGGTTCTTTGATAAATGTCAGTTAGCAGCGGATCGAAAAGAGCAAGAATTGCGGCAAAGGCTAGGGCGTAGATTGCAATGCCCATCTCGATGGCGCCATAGGCAAAGAGAGGACGCGTGAGTCGTCGCCCGAGACGTCCAGCGAGCCAGCTGCCGGCACAAAGGCCGCCCATGAAAGCGCCGAGCGTGACCGCGGTTGAATAGACATCGGAGCCGAAGAACAGCGAAAGCTTGCGCATCCATGCGATCTGGTAGATCAGCGACGTAGCACCGGAAAGAAAAAAGATCGCCGAGAATGCGCGAAACTGGACGTTGCTGCTCACGGCGCCGGCCTTGGTCTCCACAGCGACTGTCATGCAAATACCCCCGCAGTTTCCGCAATCGAAACGGTGAAGCGCCCAGCAGGGCCGACGACGTTTTTCCCGGGCATCGTACGGCCGGTCATCTCGATCATTGCAGCGCCCGCAGCTTCTCGTAGAGCGCATCGGCGAACAATTTGTGCGCGAATGCGTTTGGATGCGGGTCGGGCGGCGTTACCCACAGCTTGGACGAATCCTGATCCTTGACCGAGTCGAGCAGGTCGATGAACGCCACGTCGTCCTCGACGGCCGCCTGCTTCACCAAGTCGGTGATTTCCTGGAAGCGATAGTGCTGAACGTCGTGCAGCTCGGGCAGACTGGCGACCAGCAGTTTGATCCCGTGCGACTTGCAGTGCGCGGCCAGCTTTTGCATGTACGCCTTGGCGTCGAGCCAGCCTTGCGCCGAGCCGTGGCCAAAGAGACCGAGATAATAGTCGCTCCAATCCTTTCGCCGCGAGAATTCCCGCAACAAGGTGTCAAATCGCCCGGCCAGCAGGGTGCACGAATAGCAGTGCCGCGCGACAAAGCCCGGTGCTACGTGCGCTGGCACAGGCTCGGCATCGTTGACAAAGAAATTCAATACAACGATGTCGGGCTGATATTTGTAGCCCTCGGACAGGAAATATTCGACCTCGTTGATGGTATTCCAATTGCCGACCCCGGTGTTGATCACCTCTGTCTTGATGCCGTCTCGGGCAAACAGGCGTTCAATGCGTTTGGAGAACGTGTCGTCCAGGGCAACGCCCCAACCCTCGGTCAGCGAGTCGCCCAACATCAATATCCGCGGCACGCCCGACGTGCGTTCGTAGCGATATTCGTAGTCGCGTAACCCATGCGAGTTGGTCGCGACGTCGACGCCCATTAGATGCGCGCTGCGGTTCGGAGCATGCTGATGGCCGATCAGTGGATCGGCAGCCAACATCTTGACGTCTCGCGCGTATTTCCACATTTCGAGGTCGAACTGCATTCCGTCGTCGACGAATAGCCGCACGAAGAGTTCGACGACGACAATGACGATCACCAGGCAAAGGAGGGCCGTCAGCGCACCGAAGATCCACTCCTTGTGCGAGGATCTCTGATTTTTCTCGACGTCTGCCGGTATCGTCCCGGCCTCTCCGGCGGTCGTCATTACACATCCCCACAGCATACTGAAGACAGGCGGAACGGGTAGCGCCTCAATCCGACGCGAACTAGTGTCCGCAATTCACCTTCAGCGCCGGGTCCTGCTGTTCCGCGCAGCACCGCCTTGCCGACCACCCGCATGTCGATGCCGGCGCCCGTGAAGCAGCGGAAGGCATCCTCGGGCGTGCAGGCTCGCTGCGGGATACGCACAGCGGAGACTCAGAACAGGGTATAGATGAAGGGCGCGACGGCAGAGCCCTTGGTGAGCACAATTAGACCGCCGAACAGCACCATGGCCAGGAGGACCGGCAACAGCCAGTACTTCTTGCGCACGCGCAAGAAACCCCAGAACTCACCTACGAACGACGCGATCATGGTCTAGAACCATTCCGAACTGGGGCCGGACGCAGCACGCATCATCCAGTCGCTTTCCGCGGCCGGGTCTAAGCTCAGCGGCCGCGGTTTCCTGCCACCCAATCGCATCAGAAGGCCGACCGGCGCGATGCAGCCAGGGAACAAGAGCGTCAGGACAATCGGGCTGATGATCCGATGTAGCAACAGGCCGAGCCTGATCCACATCCAATTGAACGGCACCTCGAGCCGCGGAACCTCGTCCCGCCGCTGGAACTCGTGCGAAGCAAAATACTTGTCGCGCATGTCCCCGCGCCCGCCCTGAGAAGGTCGAAGTTCACTTGCACATCTAACCATTGATTGCAACCCAAAGCTTTGCACAGCAAGCCGAAGCGACGCGTGATCCCGGAGTTGGCGCCCGCGCGACGGCCGCGCGCGGCAGCAGCAGCCCTTTTTGCGCATGTCTACAAGCCGCGCGGCAAAGGCTCCCAACTCATCGCCGCCGATCATGTACCGGCGCAGCTTTTGCAAACCCGAATGCAACACCGAGCTTGCATTTCGCTCTGCTCAGTTGAATCGCAAGGTCAACCGTGGCATGCTCGACTACGGCGTGTGCGTGTGTGTCAAGTGCGATCGAGCTTGATCCTCCGAACCTGGATGGTTCGACAATCCAATCCTCTCTTGACCACCTCCAGCCATGGGATCTTGTATGGGGAGCAATGGGGTATGATGGGATCGCTGTCTGCCGACCCGCTGACTTAGAATCTTTGCTGATGGGACCGACCAGCAAACAACTCGCGGTTGATGTGCTCGCGCTCATTCAGGGCCGCCTGCTATCGTTCGCGAACGCGCCTTTCACTTGATTGGACCGGCGCCATGGAAATCAGGGTTTGGCAGATCCAATGATCGCTTGAGGGGCCTTAGGGGGGCTGATTGTGCGCTTGAAGGAACTTGGTCTTCTTGTTGCTACGACGATATTGTCGCTCGTTCTGCTTGAGTTTGGCTTTCGGCTGTGGGGCGGCGTCGCCTTGCTCCAATTTCCGAATTTTCGCTACACCAACGCCATCCGCATCGATCTCAACGAAGCTTCGATTTACGACGCCAAAGTCGGATGGACTGTAAAACCCGGCCTATCATCTCCGACCTTTACGAGCCTGGCTTACGGAATTCGGCGCACCAACCGCGAGCAGACCGGAATTCGTCCCGGCAACATTCTTGTTGTCGGCTCCTCGTTTGCCGTCGGATCAGAAGTTTCGGATTTGGAGAGCTGGCCGGCGCGGCTGGAAGCGCGTTTGAACCAGCCGGTCGAAAATGCCGCAGTCGGCGCTTACTCCATGGTTCAGATCATCCTGAGAGCGGAGCAGTTGCTGGCGGTGGAGCGACCGCGGATTCTTCTGATCGACACGCAGATGCTGGCGGTACAATGGAACACCTATTCGGTCCGGGCCAGTCCAACTCCGTATTTCACGATCGAGGGTGGAAAACTGGTCGCTCACAACGACCCCGTCCCGATCCTCGACCTGAGAGACGTTCGCTCGGACACTTTCAAGAATGCCATCGGGCATTCCTACGTCGTCGACCGCTTGATGGCGACGTTGAAGCCGGTCTGGTGGTACTCGGCCAGCGAAACGGTCATAAGGCGCTCTGAAGGTGATGATGCAGAAATCACTTGCCGTCTCCTGGCCGACTTGAAAACCAAGACCGATGCTGCGCACGTCCGATCGGCTCTCGTGGTGAGCTACGCCTTTCCGGAAATCAAGGCGAGCGAACGTTCTGCAAACATCCAGCTGATCGAAAGCTGCGCGAGCGCCGCCGGCTATCAGATCATCGACGTATTCGAAAGATTCAGGGAGCGGTACCTGCACGACCGCGACGCGCCCGGGCGGCTGTACGTCGAGCACGGGGATGTCTATGGGCACTTCGCGCCGGAAGGGAACGACCTGGTCGCGCGCACGATTGCCGAGAGCCTGTCCGAGGATTTCGTTGCGCCGGTAACGAACAGCTCACAGACCGCTGCATTTTCGCCAGGAGACGGCCGGAACCTGATTGCCGCGTCAGAAGCGATCGATACGCTCTTCACCAGTCGGCCAAACGTCGAGTTTGCTCGGATTGAGTCAAAATCGGGCGCAGCCGGTGAATTCCTTGAAGCCGCCACCGATGGCGCTCCCGAGCCGGCAGCGCCTGCAAAGCCGGCCGAGCATTATATGGTAACTGCCCCGATGACCCTGGAAGCGGGTCCTTACACCCTGTCTTTTGAGGTGAAACCGATCGCTGCGCCGTTGTTTCGTGTTCAGCTTCTCAGCAAGGGACAAGGTGACGCTATTAACGGCGTCATTGCTGACGTGGATTTTGCTCGCGGCATAGCCCCGACGACTCGCGTAGGGCTGACGCGTGAGTTGAGGGGCAGCATGAAGCCAATTGGCGACGGATGGTACCGAGTCACTATTGGCGCGATCATGCCCGGCGGCGACGCGCAAATCATTCTGCAGCTCGCAAGTGCCAGTGACAGCAAATTCGTTTTTTTGGCTGCCAACGAGAGCATAGCGCTGCGGGCAATGCAGCTTGAACGCGGGCAGACAGCGTCGGACTACCACCCAACCAAAGGGGCGCGGGCTGAATTGCCCTCAACTGCTGCTGTGAAGTGGCAATGAGTTCGCGTCACCCCGACGTGGCAGATACGCCGCGCGCCGGGGAAATCCGCGCCCTGATCGACGAAGCGGCGGCTATTTACAATCAAGAGTTGCAGATAACCCGATAGACCGCGTTCTCGAAAAATGATTTAGTGCGTTTTGGCGCCTTCAGAAGGCAGAGGAGGAACGTAATCTTCTGGTTTCAGTCGCAGATTGTTTGGTAATTGGTACTGTGGTCGGCGCGCTACAGTCTGGATAGAACGACATTTGCGCTTCTCGCTTTGGTTGATCGAGCCTGGACCGCTGCTTAGAGTTTCCTCTGGTTTGTGAATTACGGGAGCAGCGACAATGTCGGAGATATCGGCCGAGCGGCCGTGGAGCTTTGATTTCATCCGCAGATTTTTTCCGCAGCGTACCGGTCCTGTTACCGGCCAGACCGACATTGAGCGGGCGCCCGAGGTGTTGCGCAGAGACAACTTCGCTCTCGTTCGCGGGATCGTTTCCGTCTCGGAGCGCGATCAATTGTTCCGTTTTGCACACGACCGGTTCGTGGTCCCCAGGGATCCCGGAAACAACTTGATGCTCTACATCTCCGATGAGACGAGCGCGGGCTACGAGACGACGTTCTGGTTGATCCGTTCTGTCATCAACCGGCGCGCCGCCGCTATCGCATCGGCCTACTTCGAGGCCGTCGCTGGTACGCGCGACTTCCTGCTGCCGCTGCACCAGCTTCTCATTCGCCAATTCGACGCGGCGCAAAGCAGGCCCGACCTCCTTGTGCCCTATCACCAGGACGGCGCTGGTCTGCCCAAGGGCTTCCACATGATCAACTGTTGGACCCTGCTCTATCCCGAGGAATGCGGAGCGACGTCGCCCGGGCTCGACTTTCTTGCGGCACCGGTGCGCAGCAAGCTCGCCACGGAAGCGCAGCCGAAGTCGAAGCTCTACGGCAGTCTGGAGAGCGACTACGATAAGTTGGCCACCCTGAGCCGCCGCTACGGGGCCGTTACCCCCTCCGTCGCGCTCGGCGACATCTTGATGTTCAACGAACTGGCGCTGCATAGAACCTCGATTGTCAAGCCATCGACGATGACGAAATCGCGGGTCTCGGCTGAAATCCGCCTGGTGGCAGCGAATGCGCGTGCGCTCAAGGAACGGGATCAAACCGGTTCCGCCTACGCGCGGGTCTCAGGCAACAGGATCGAGTGGCCTTTCGTCTGGCAACGGCGCGACGGTTTCGTTGTTCCCATCAAATGGGCCGAGGCCGATCTCAACGATTAGTCGGCGCTTACGCCAATCTGGACCTGATAGAGGCGCACGGTCGCCACTATCCTCGAGACGACCGGGCGCGTTGCCTACTGGCTGGGCTCCGGAGTCTCGCCGCCTGCGAGACGTGCGCGCCCGACGAATGCCGTTGTTGCGCCTCGCGTCCACGCGATCAGCCGCTTGCCTGCCGCTATCCCAGGTCGTTCCACATATGTGTATGACAGCGCGGACAGCACGAGCGTGATTGGAATCACGGTAGCCATGCCCAGACCAAGCCGGGAATATGGTCCCACCGCATGGGCGCCCAGATGCGCCGCAAAAAGCGCGAGCAACGGCGGGTGCAGCACATAAAGGCTGTACGACGTGCGACCCAGAAACCGCAATGGTCTTGAATTCAGAATCGCGCTGCCGAGGCGATGCTCACCGTAGAGCACCCACGCAACGACATACCAAGATGCGAGTGGCAGAGCGATCTTCATGACGTACACTTCGATCAAAAGGCCCGGATTAGCGATCAGATCGGGCTTGAGGGCAGCCAGCGTCCGCAACAGGTCCGGCGTGGCGTAGATCAGGAGAGCGATCGCGAGCAGCACGCGGGCGATCGCAAGTGGCAGCGCGACGACCAGAGCGCGACCGATCGTCGGTACAATCAGGCCGAGGTAAAAAGCATTCAGCGGCAGATCGTAGAACACTTGGCCATAGTGTACCGGCGGCGGCGCATAGCGCATGATCCAGCAGATGAGCAGCAGCGCGCAGAGCTGGGCGACCATCCCCATTTGACGCACCGCGACGAGCATCAGCGGAAAGACCAGGCAGGCCGCGAGTTCAAGCACGAGCGTCCAGGTGACCGGAATCACGCTTACGTCGAGCAATGCAAATACCTTCACGAGATCCATCAGCCCGCGTTGCTGCGGCAGCACGATCAATGCAAAGGCCAGCGCTACCCAGAGTGCTGGAATGATCCGGAACAACCGCCGTGTTACGAACTCGGCGTAGCTGACGGGAGTGAGGTCGGCACGCGTAATGTTTGCGCTCAATACAAATGCGCTGAGCACGAAGAACAGGGTAACGGCCGAGCGGCCGTTGAACAGAGCGATCCCGGCCTGCGTAACTGCAAACACGTCGCCCGGCAACTGCTGATAGGCGGTAACAGGATTATCGCCAACGCCCCAATAGAGGCACACCAGGATGATGTGCAGCATCATCACCGAAAATGCCGCAGCACCGCGCAGCGATTCGAGCTCGATGTGAAAAACGCGCTGATTTTGCAAAGGGCCCCCCATGCGGAGTACATGATACTACACGTGGCCGGCAGAGGCTAGTCGCGAGCGCCGGGGATAAAAGGCCACTGCGTCTGAATCGCGACGCCACGACGACGGCTTTGCGGCGTCATTTGCCGTCTGCACATTGTTGATCGCGATTGCGGCTTCGTACAGTGCGCGGCCCACCTCTGTTTTTTCGAGCAAGGCCGCCTGAGTGGACTGGGCAGTTCGGACAGGTCAGGTTGAAAATCGGTGACGTGGTAACGTTCGTCCATGCGGATCGTCACGCAGCGCCGTGCTAATCAATCTGCGACACCTTGCAGTGATTCATACACACCTACGTACCGAAACTCTCACAATGTCTCGGATCCCATGTCAGCAGGCCGCCGGCAAGCGCTTCTTGATGTGCTGAGCCACGAATGCGCCCAAGGCCGCGGCGCCCTCGGGCGAAAAATGGAAATCGTCATAGAAATAATCTTCGTGCCCCTCGAACAGGCGCGCGGCGTCGACGCATGACAGCCCGTCGGTCCGGCATTTGTCGAGCAGGGTCGCGTTGTAGGCGGATAGGCCTGCCCTGAGCGCCTCGCTGGTGTACCATTTGGTCTCTGGCGACTGCAGGTCAGAGCCGATGAAGCCGGCGTAGATCTTCTGGCGGGTCGCCTCGGACATCGTATCAGACCAGACATAGGGCTGCGTCACGAATACGATCGGCGCACCGTAGGAATCGGCGAAGCTTTTCAGCCGCGAGATCGTCTGGCGGTAGGTGTCTAGATGGCTCGAAAGATCGGGCATCTCGCGCACCCATTGCCGGTCGGAAACCTTGGCGTAGGTGTCGCGGAGCGTTTTCATAAACTGGCCGAAATCCGACACCGGGATCGGCGCGGTCGCCGGCGTCGACCAGTTGCGATAGAGCCTGCGGCCGAGCGCCAGAAGCGCCGAGTTCCCCTCGTCGCCGTGGTCGTACATCAGCGCCTGCTGCCGCCACCAGCCTTCCGGGGTGACCAGCGAGTGGTGGATGTGCAGGTCGAATAGAAAGTCGTTGAGGCCAAGCAGAACAACGAACATGTCGATGCGCGGCGCGTACTGCACCACTTCGGGAAACTGAATGAAGTGGTGGCGTGCGTTGACGCCAGCCTTGCCGAAATTCCCGGTCCAGACGTTGGGGGCGCATGGCCGCAGGTTCTGCCCGACCTGCTGCACCCAGGTCTGCCGCTCCGGCAACACCCAGTCCTCGACAGTGCTGCCGCCGAACACCGCGATACGCGGGCTCGACAGCAGCGACGGCGGCTCGCCGCGAATGCCGAGGTTGTTGATGTCGATGACGTGATCCTCGTGCACCCGGGGCAGCAGATCGTTGTGATGCACGGCCGCAGACCAGCCCGGTGTGCGGATATAGCCCGCGGTCGGATCGAAGATGAACCGCCGGCAGAGCCATTCCGAGGAGAGGAGCGCGATGGCCAGAGAGGCGAGTGTCAGCAGGATTTCAAATCGAGACGCTTTGACGCGACACCATATCTGCTGCATTGCTCGTTTCCACGACATGATCTGCCCGACGTTTGCGCTGTCAGAAGCGATCGCCCGGGCGGCGATTGCGCCGTCCTCCTATCCGAAATCGCCGAGGTGCGAAAGATCGTGCGAGACCGGTTAGCGCCGCGCCCTGCGCCCTGATCCGCCTGGAGAGCGCGCTCCAAGCCCCCGAACCGATCGGCGCGCACCACCGCCTGTGACGGAGGCTCAGTTTGGATGCTCTCGGCATTACCTCCTACGATCCGCGACGAAGCGCATGAAACGCTCATCATCGGTGAGGAGGTCCTCGCGGCCGAGGACCTCGCGCAGCATCACGTCGTAATCGGCAAGGCTCGCTGCAGTGGCGAGTTTGGTATTGTCGCGCCCGGAAGCACAAACGGCGCCGATCGGATTTCGCGAGTCGACGTGGATGCGAGGATGAAAGCGCTCCTCGTCAGTGTTGGCATCTGGGATCGGCAGCACCATGGCGTGCACGGCCGCCGGGTTGTCGCTGCGCACCGCAATGCTCGCGCGGATATCGTTGTTGGCGAAGACGAAGCCGGCGCCGGCCAGGGCTTTCCCGACATGCCAGATCGGGTGCCGAACGGTACTGCCCCAACCTTCGAAGACCACGGCCTTGTGACCGTTCCCCTGCAACATCTCGGCAGCGACAGCGAGCGTATAGGCCATGGCATTGGGGTGCATTTCGCACCAGGCATGATTGCAGGTCACGACATCGAGCCGAAGGCCGGTCCGCGGTGACGGCACCACGAACTTCCACCATGGTAGATGCACGGCCGGGTAATCAGCGACGGCTTGGTCGATCTCGATGCGGCTTGTCGCCAGTTCCGCCAGTCCGTTACCTGCGATCGCGGTGAGCAATTGGTTCTGCCAGAGATAGAAGGCTTGTGTGATGTCGGTGCAGATGTAGCGAAAGCCGAGTTCGAGCAGGAGGGCTCCGACATAGCCGGATCCAGCACCGACCTCGAGGACAGTACCGCTTTGCGGCCAAAGATAGCGGATGTGACGAACGACGTTGAGGGCTCGCAGCATTCCGGATCGTGGGACCGATCTCTGCCCATAGAGCCGCTCCGTCAAGGCGGCAACCTTCTCGGCGATGCGCCGCATCGCGGCGATTTCATCAGCGGTGAGGCCATTGATCAGAGATGTGAACGTGTCCTCGGTGCGGCCGTCCTGCATCACGTCGAGATAGCGAATCGCTGCAGCCTCGTTTGGAATCCTGACCGGATAGGACTCGGTATGGAAGACGATAGGCTGGCAGCATTCCACGATGCGGTTCGGCGTCCGCAGCAACGCGACATTCTCGGCCGCGTCATACTCCTGGGCAGTCAACATCCACCACTCCACTCCGATAGAACCGCAGGGCTCCACTCGATCGATTGCAACAATTCGGTAAAACAATCATAAGTTGTTCGGCCCGCCATCCTCAAATCTTGTCGACTTGCGAGACCACTTCGCTGCCTGAACGATCGTCAGGCGGCAACCGCGCCGCGCTTCTATCCGAAATTGTCGATGTGCGAAAGACCGCGCGAAGCCGGCTAGCGCCGTACGCTGCGTCCGATTCGCCTGGAAAGCGCGCTCCACAAGCCGCCGACCCTCTTGGCGCGCGCCGGGATCGCGGATGCGCTCTCATCCCCGAGCCGCGGCGAGAGCACCGTGTCGACGAGGTAGAGTTCGAGCTGCTCGAGCTCAATCGGGCCGGCCTTGACCGCAGCCTGGTTGATCCGTTCCGCTTCACCATCGATCCGCCGCTCGACCGTCATTCCCCCGAGCGTCGCTGCGGGCGTGTCGGTGGTCAGCCGTCCGATCACGACGTGGTCGAGCAATACCGCAACCAGCTCGCGTGCCCGCCCCGGGCCGGCGAGCGCCACGCTCGAGGCGCGCTGCATCGCGCTGAATGCCGCGTCAACGGGCACGATCACCGAAAAGGGCGGCTCCGAGCGCCAGCGCCGCGCAAAATGCGTGTCGAGCAGAGCGACGCTCATCAGCCCGGCCATGATATCGGCGCCGTTCGCCGTCAGCGCCTCGTGCAACAGCATCGCCGCGCGCCCGACCCGAAGATCCCGTGCGGCGGCGACCGCTTTCGCTTCGGTCCGGTTCCAAAGACGGCTGCGGTGCCCCGGCCGGTGGATGTCGACCGATCGCGTTGCGAACACGCGGGTTTGGCGGGTTTCGTTCAGCGGATGGCGGGTGGTGCGCGCCAGGTCGAAACCGTCGCACGAATGATCGACGATGTAGTTGACGAAGTATTTCGTGAGGGGATCGACGCTCAGCGTCAGCATCTCGTCACTGTCGGTGACGAAATGAATGCCCTCGAGGTCTTCCGGACCATCCGCATTCCACAAAAACGAGATCGGGCAGCGTGCGGGATCGAACGCGGTGAGCTCGCGAACCGCGTAGCGGCTGATCATGCCGTCCCGCCCGACCGGCCAGTGCAACTCGAAGGCCGGCCGCGCGTGGGGGGCGCCGGGAATCGCCAGCGCGTGCAAGGGGTGCACGTGGCGGTGCGCCAGGGACCACATCTGCGCCGGTGGCACTGCGATCGTCCCGGTCGACTGATCGAGGAAGCGCGCGCGCGCCTCGGGTACGAGGGTCTCGCCGACGACGAGCACGAAGGGACAGGCCACGCCCTTGCGGCCGGCCGCCAGAAGATCGCCCATGCGCTCGAACGTGCCCTCAGCCCAAATGTGATCCGGCGGGACGAATATGGCCATGGCGCCCGCTACCTTCGCCTCCGCCGCCGAGCGATGGAACCAGTGCACATGCCAGGAGACGTCGGGAGTTCTTTGCCCGAGCGGGGTCAGGAATTCGACGGCGCAGGTGTCCACGAGGCGGGCAAACAGTGCCGAACGCTCAATCTGCGCGCGGCCCTCGGGCGAGGTGAAAAACCGGTAGACGACGTCATGTCGCCGCACCAGGGCCGGCAAATTACCGGGTGACAGCACGTTCGGTAGCGCAAAATCGAGGAAGAGATCAACGTGCCGCTCTCCCCAGACGTTGGTAATGATATGGAAAAGCATGCGGTACCTTTCGTCTCATTTGTCTTATGCCCGGGCACCGTTCGTCCTTCCGCGGCGGGGTACTCGTGCCGGCGCGCACGTACTTCGCATCAGGACTTGCCGACCGGCTCATCACGGCCGAGGCCGTGAATGCCGGGAACAAAGGTTGCGCCCAGCGCCCCGGCGGATGTATTGGCCATGTACGGGTGGAGAACGCTCCGGCGTCAAGTGGGGGAGTGGGTGATGGACGGGACTATGGCCGCGCCGCTCGGCATTTGACAACACCCCGCCGGCTGAAAGAAGGATGCTTGCGTGACCGAAGCCGCTACCACTGATGCTGGCCGCATGGATGCCGTACGCGCGGCCCATGCCAACGCCATCCTGCGCGGTCTCGGAGCGCCCGATCCGGCGATGATGAGCGAAGCGAATCAAGCCGGCCTGTTCATGCTGCACTTCGCGTCGGCCCACCATCGCCTCGCCGTAGTTCTCGACGTGATGCGCTACTATGCCCGGCAGGCCAGCTTGGACCCGACCGATTATCCCGCCCTGGTCTCCGCGGAGGCGGCTTGCCGGGAGCGCAGCGCCCACGAGATCGCCGAGGACGCCTACCGGCACGCAATCGCACTGGCGCCGACGCTTGCCGAAGCGCATTTCGCTCTGGCACGGTTGCGTCAACTGCAGGGAAAGCGTGACCTGGCTTTGTCCGGGTTCGCAACCACGCTCGAACACCCCGTGCACGCACTGGCCTCTCCCAGCGCCTTCCTGCACGCCAACGCGCATTGGGAGCGCGCGACATTGCTCGAGGATTTTGGGCGCGATGCGGAGGCCCTACAGTCCTATCGTGCGGCCTTATCGGGCCTGGCCTCTTTCGGCGTGCATCACGTGCGGGTCGCGCGTTTTTTCCGTCGCATCGGGCTCACCGCCGAAGCGATTGCGGAATTCCGAAAATGCATGATCTATTCGCATCGCTATTTTCCCGAATTCATGCTGCCGCCGCTGTCGGCGGCGCCCGCCGTCGGGCCGACCCCGGTGACGCCAGTCTATGTGACCAGCACAGGCGACGTTGTGGTCTTTCACGAGGGACAGTATCTCGCCGTACCGGCCGGCCTGTGGCAGCGCTCGGCGGGAGAGTTGACCGTGATCCCCGCTGACATGGCGGCCGCCTCGCGGCGGGCCAGCAACATTGCCGCGCTGGAACCGGCGCACGCATCGACATGACACTGCCGGGCGTCGGCCATCGTCCAGCATGCGCGCCCGAGGCCTACCCGGCGCGAGCAGAGTTCTCCGTTGCCCGTCGTACCCCGATCTGCCGCCAAAGATTATTTTGCTGTTTTTCGAAAATCGACTTGACTTTACCAGAAATCAGAAGCATTATCCGCGCCGTCCCGCGCTCGCTCAGGAGGGGCGCTTCGCGATCGTCACGAACGTTGGGCGCGGGATGCGATGGACGCGGCGGTGTCGCGCGGGCCTTGTGCACGCGGACGAACGATGCCGGCGCGGACGGCGAAGGCGTGTGGTCCTGGCCTCCCGACGCTGAGGTCAAGTCGCGCGAGATGATCGCGCGGCGACGGGGGCAAGAAAGCCCGGTCCCCGAGGAGAGCGCGCTATAAGCCGTAAAACCGTCGCGCAGGGAAGGCCGGATGTTCGGCCAAACCTGTGGTGTCTGCCGCCAGCTTTTTTCTTGCTGGCGGGCCATGGGTGCGGCCTGCACCCGGCCTTCCCTGCGCCCTCTTCGATTTCGAGGGCGGCAAATGCTTACAACCCGGGCGCAAATTTCGTGTCGCGGGAACGTCCGCGCTCACGTTCAGGGTTGTTTGAAATCGGATTCGCTCGTATCAGGCTGTGGGTCTCGCTTGCGGAATGCCGCGGGATCGGAACACGGGGACAGGACCCCGACACCTGCGCGATTGAGAGTTGACCTTGCTTCACACCGCAGACCAGCTGATCGAGCTTTATGAGACCAAGGACGCGGCCGCGCGTTCGGCCCTGCCGATCTCGGAGGTCCAGGCCTATTCGACCTGCACCTTCGATCAGATCGGCTGGCCGCACCGGGTCACACGAGCAAGCGATCTGATTCGCTACGCCGATTGGTGCAACCACCCCGGCGCGAACGACTATTTCCTCGAAGACGCCGTTCTGCCCACGCAGTGCGCCGATCTCAAGTTCACGGCGGCGGAGGCCGCGCTGCTGCGCCAGGTTTCCGATGCGTGCGGCAGCATGACCGCCGGGCTGGGCCACGAAATACGGGTGGTGCTCAACCACCTCGCCCAAATCGGGCCGTTCCGCATCATGATGGAAATAAGGCGCCGGCTCGGCCTGGACCGACTCACCGTGTTCGACGTCGGCGCCGGCTCCGGCTATCAGGCAGCCCTCCTCGCCCTCGCCGGCAATCGCGTGCTCGTCACCGACAATGCGCAGGGCCTCTTCCTCTTTCAGTCGCTGCTGCTCGAGGCGTGCCGTCCCGGCGAGGTCCGCCACTGGCTTGCCGACGGACCGGTTGCGTCCGGCATCGACGAAACCGTGCACATGATCCCATGGTGGGATTATCTCGCTCTCCGCCGCAGTCGACATCGCAATGTCGATGTCTTCTTCTGCAACAACAATCTTGGCGAGATGAACTATGGCGCCGCCGCCTATACCATCCATCTCGCCAAGCAGATGATGGCGGACTCCAAGGTGAAGGCCTTCTTTTTCACCTGCCTGGGCACGCCCAAGCAATCATCCTTCGAGATGATCGACGCGCTGCTGGCGCGCGCAGGTTTCGTCAACGTCGTGTCCGATCCGTTCTGGCTGTACCTTCCCGAAGGTCACGCGCTGCCGCCCGGCCTGCTCGATTTCGCCCGCGCCATTCCGCGCTGGAACGCGCAACAGGGGGAGGCCCTGCGAACCGTGAGGGATGTCGTCGACGTGCGTGAGGGGCAATTGCCGACGGATCTGGATTTCGTCGCCTTCACCGGCGTGTTCGACCTGCACAAGGCGCTGGCGACCCCTGCCCGACCGTCGTCGTCCCGGACGCCGCCCGCCGCGCCGCGGTCGCCCGCAGAGGCATTGTCGGCCGGTGCTGCCGGTCCGCCCCATCAGTCCCGCGGCAACATCCTGTCCCGGGTGGTTGAAGGACTTCTTGAGCTGCCCAAGCTGTCGGGACTGAGGCAGACCCACCAGGCGTTGGTGACCGAGAACACCGCCTTGAAGGCACAGCTGGCCGCGGTCGGCGCTGAACTGAAAGCCGCGCGCGACCAGATCGCGGTCTTCCAACGGCGCGGGCGATAGCCCATGGTCGCAGCCCGGCGGTGGCCACTTGGCCTGGGAGGCGCGTGAACCATGGGCGCGCTTCGCTTCGTTCTGGCCATGTCGGTCCTCAGCGCCCACTTGGCCTTCTATCCCTCGGGGCTCCCCCATCCTCTCCATCCTGACGTCGCAGTCCAGGGCTTCTATGTCGTCTCCGGCTTCCTGATCACGCTGGTCCTTCACGAGAAATACAGCGGCTCGCTGTGGCTCTTCTACTCCAATCGGGCGCTGCGGATCTTTCCGATCTACTGGGCGACGCTGATCCTGTATCTAATCGTCGACGTCTCGGTCGACAGCGGCGCCTTCTCCGCCGCGCCGCCAGGGCTTGAACCCTACCGCCTTCCCACGGTCACGTCGTGGATCGCGCAGAATGGCTCGGCGCTCGGCCAAAACTCCATCATCTCGCTCGTCCTGACCAACACCTTCATTTTCGGCCAGGACTTCTTGGCCTTCATTCGCAAGGACAGCACGTTCTCGGCGACACCCGACCTTTTCTACCACCTCTTCATCGTCATCCGTGTGGCCTGGACGCTGGCGATCGAACTCGGCTTCTATCTCATCGCGCCATTCGTGGTCAGGCGCGCCTCCGTGGTCGCCTCGGTGATGGCGACGTCGCTGGTGGCACAGCTCCTCTGCTATAAGTTTTCTTCGCTCGACCCGGGTTGGTATTCGCGCATCTTCCCGTTCGCGCTGGCCTGGTTCATGGCCGGCGCGCTTGCCTATCACGGCTATGTTTGGTTGCGCCTACGGAGCAAAGAGCGTGCTGTCAAGCGGTACGCAATCGCGGCCACGCTCGCTGTCGCGCTGCTGACCATCGCCTATCCATGGCTGCCCGTGGCCCGGCCGCTCTATCTGTTCGGCGAGGCACTCTGCCTGCCCGGCGTGGTCCTGCTCGGTCGATTGAATCCGCTGGACAAGATTTTGGGCGACCTGTCCTACCCGGTCTACATGATCCACCCGCTATTCATGATCGTCATCCTGCCGACGCCGCAGGTCGTTCCGGTGGTGCTCAGCCTCGGCCTCGCCTACCTGCTCACCGTTCTTCTTGAAAAGCCCCTCGACCTCTATCGCCAGTCGCGGGTGTCGCCGCATCCGGCGGAATAGGACGGAGAGGCGAGACCCGGCGGGCGCGCGCTATTGGTAACGAAGCTGAGCAATCTCGGCTGGCGTCTTCCCAGCCAAGAGGCCGCGATAGAGCGCCTCGTAGGCCGCCACGCAGGCCTCGAGGCTGAAATGGACCGCGACGCGGCGGCGTCCTGCCGCTCCGTAGCGCTGCCGGAGTTCGCCGTCGGATGCCAGGCGCAGAATGGCCGCCGCCAGCGCATCCGGATCGCGCGGCGCAACCACAAGCCCGGTCTCGCCGTCCACCACGGCTTCGGCGTTGCCGCCGACAGCGGTCACGATCATCGGCAGTCCGGCCTGCATGCCCTCGATGACGGCGTTGGAAAACCCTTCCTGGTGCGAGGCCAGGATCGCGATGTCGCTGGCGTTGAGCAGGTCCGGGATGTCGGAGCGGACCCCGAGCAACGATATGTGTGCATCCAGTCCGAGCGCCTCGGCGCGCGAGCGGATATCAGCGCCAAGGCCGTCGTCCCGCCCCACCGCCAGAAGCCGCCAGCCGGCCGGCATTTGGGTTTTGACGCGGCCCAGCGCCTCGATCAGGTCGAGATGCCCCTTATAGGCGATCAGGTTGGCAATGACGACCAGGACGAGCGCGTGCTCATCAATCCCGAGCCTGCTGCGCATCTGCGCGCGGCCGGTCAGGACGGACCCCATGTCGCCGACCCCGTTGTAGATCAGGCCGATCCGGCTGACATCCACGCCCTCGCTTTCGAGCTGCTTCGCCACGCTGCGGGAATTGGCCAGAACGGCGCTCATCAGCGGGTGGAGGCGCCGCTCGGCGACACCACCGAGGGGATGGTTCTGCTGATAATCGTTCAGGCTGCGGCGGCTCATCACGAGCAGCCTGGTTCGCAGGAGAAAGGCAAGCGGGGCGCCGACCAGATAAGCCCCGGGCAGAAAGCAGTGAACGATCGCAAACCGCCCCTTCACAAGCACGCCAAACAGATGAAGTGCGGTCAGCGGCAGGCGAAGGGCTCCGCGCACGCCACCCTGCCGGTATCCCGCCGCCCCCGGCGGCACCATGACTTTCACGCCGTTGCGGCGCAAAACCTCGGCGAAAGGGCCTTCTCCGCCGGTGCAATAGACCTTGAGATCCCAGCCGCGCGCCTGCAAAATCCCGCAGATCGAGGCCAGGTGCCGCTCGGTCCCGCCGATGTCCAGCGAGCTTGTGACGAACAGAATGCCGCCCTTGCCGCGTTTCCTGTCGCGTTGATCCTGTTTCTGCAATTGACGACGTTCCGCGCGCGCCGCAGCAAGGCGCGCCGGGCTGGTCAATGCAGCGGCGGTCGCGCCAGAGTTTTGGGACTTGCGTGCTTAGCAGGGCGGCAAAACCGGGACAACAGCCGATGCGAAACGAAAAAGGCAGCCGATGGCTGCCTTATGGTTACCGTTCCGCGGCTTTTGGGGCCACGGGGGGCGCGTCCTGCACGAAGCCAAGCTCGCGCTCGCGCCGCTCCAGCCATTCGCGTGTCGCGCGTTGGCGCTCGGCCGCTTCGCGATGTTCGGCATAGTCCGCATCCAGCGGGCTGATGAGTTTCAAACCTTGCGTCATGTTGGCCTCCTCCCAACGGCCTCCCTACCAACCGAGATATGGTCGCACTGGCTGGTTTCTACGGGATACGGTTAAATTCTTCGTGTTGAGAGACGACCTCAATTTCCGGATATGATTTAGGCATGACAAAGGGATTAGACGAATTCCAGCTGGTCAGCGCCAGAGCGCTCGACGACATGGCGCGTGATGCAGCGCGAAGCGAACGCAAGCGGGTTCACTTGCTGCTGCACGATGGTCATGAAGATCAGGTCCAGCGCCTGATCATCGTGACGCAGCCTGGGACCTATGTCCGCCCGCATCGCCACCCCGAGCAATGGGAGCTGCTGGCTTTGCTGCGGGGCAGCGGAGACTTCCTGAGGTTCGACGTCGATGGCGGGATTGCGGGCCGCGCCGGCATGGGCGCAGAAGCGCCGGCCGTGCAAATCCCGGCGGGCGTCTGGCACGGCTTCTGGGTGAGAGAGCCCGGCACCGCCGTTTTGGAGGTGAAGCCGGGCCCCTACCGGCCATCGGAATTCGCCGAATGGGCGCCCGCGGAAGGCGATGCGCGGGTCGCCGACTATCTGCGCCAATTGGCGCAGCCGTGACGCGACGAGCGCCTGAACGCCTCAGGCGGTCCAGCAAAGGTCTGCTGCGTGCTGAGCTCCGGGCGCCCTCAGCGCCATTTCGCGCCGGGCACCGGATGTTCCTGGCCGCCGCCCTTGACCTGCTCGGCCATCGCCATGGCCTGCTCGATGCAGTCGTCGATATCGATCGCGTATTGGTAGCTGCCGTGGCGTCCGAGCGAGAACACGCCGGGCGGCATCTCCTGGTGATACTGGTGCGCGCGGGCGATCGCCCACTTCATCGGCAGCGGATAATATTTTCCGTTCATGGACGGGATTTCCATCCCGATCAGCGTCGTCGGCGACTTGTGCAGCGTGAACTTCTTGTACTCGACCAGCCGGGTGTGACGTTCATCGTTGGCGTAATAAAGAAAATACACATGATCCGGGAAAACGTGCTCGGTCGGAAAGACGATCTTGTGAAAGTCCCGTCCAATATAGGGCAGCTCCTCGTAACAATTGTCGAACAGCTGGTCCGGTGAGATCGTGCTCACGATCAGGTCGAAGGTGAGCCTCTCGCCCTTGATCCACACCGTCCGGTTCGGAATGTCGTAGCGCTCGATCCTGGTGCCCAGGAGGACCTTTGCGCCTGCAGTGGCAATGTCGAAATACTGATTGTAGCCATCCGGCGCGTGCGGATAGGCCGACAGCGCCGTATCCCAGGCCGCCCGCGTTCCTTGCTTGATCGCAACACCCTTAGGCGACCAGGTGAACGTGTCGATCTTCCTGTTGTCATCGAGCAACCACATCTTCTTGCTGTATTTCTCGATGAACTTTCCATACAGGATCGGCCCCACCGAACCGATCCAGTAGTCTTCCAGGTTCTTGGCGTTCTCGACGCCCGCGACCTGCTTCAGCTCCTGCTCGATGGCGTCGCGGTCCGGCATCTTCGCGATGTCGTCGCGATGGATCGGAAATCCGTAGAACGCGTTGTCCGGCTCGATATAGGTCCAGAAC
>Ga0213876_10000692_pt1 | contig 23763 bp, 27 predicted proteins | sample BarmaccomBMRX_R9_FD_160113 | JGI IMG/M metagenome (GOLD analysis project Ga0213876, IMG submission 160113) | Root-associated microbial communities from Barbacenia macrantha in rupestrian grasslands, the National Park of Serra do Cipo, Brazil - RX_R9 | ecosystem: Host-associated > Plants > Roots... | reverse complement strand
TCTGCCCGTAGGTCCATGACCTTGGCGGCCGGTGGAAATACCGCGAGCGCTACCGCCGATGGCGCCATCTCCGCCGCTGCCTGGCGCGCGCCAAGCGGCGCCGCCGTCGCTTCAGACGCAAACGCAGCAAGCGTTGCAACCGACCATGCCATCAACGCATGCGCGCGAGCGCGAGTCCGCGCTCTCGAAAACTGCCCCTTCGACACCCAAGCCGCCTATTTTATTTTGAGGACAAACCGGTCCTCGTTCCAGCCAGGTATGTTTTTACGCAGCAGCTCTTGAATGCCAGTGAAAGTCGGGAATTCGATTTATGACTTATTTTAGGCAGCGGTGTGCCCAATAAGTGGCTCGCTTCATTTCGGGACAATGCCACCCATTTTACAGACATGCGACCACTCTTCGTGCGTCACCGGCTGCACGGAGAGGCGCGAATATTTCACCAGCACCATGTCCTTGAGCTTCGCTTCGGCCTTGCATTGCGCGAGCGTCACAGGCTTTGGAAAATCGCGCACCGCGCGCACATCGACCAGACCGAAACGGCCGGATTCATCGGTGGGATCCTTGCGATATTCGCCGATGACCTCGACGATCCCGACGATCCGTTTCTCCTCGCCGGTGTGATAGAAGAAGCCCAGATCGCCCCTCTCCATCGCCTTCATGTTGCTGGCCGCCTGCCAGTTGCGCACGCCGCTCCACGGCTCTCCGGCTTGTCCACGCGCCTTCTGCATGTCCCACGAGAAGGCATCCGGCTCCGTCTTGAACAGCCAGTAGCTCATGCGCGCGGGCTTGCGACGATTGTCATGCCGGACAGTTCCCGCTTCCAAAAATTGCGGCACCCGGCCGTGGGCGGCAGCGTCGCGATGGCAAATACCAGAAGACAACGGATCAGGTTTTTTACCATTCGTTTCCCCTAAGTGCGGATATCACAATTCGGCTCCCACTGGATTGAAGGTTGGCTTCCACGGCCGCACCTCCGACTGCGCAAACAATCCGGCTTTCACATACGGGTCGTTGGCATGCCAGGATTTGGCGCTCGCTATGTCATCGGCTTCGAAGATGATGAGGCTGCCCGCCATTTCGCCGTCCGGGTCAAGGAACGGGCCGCCAATCTTGATCACGCCGGTTTCGCGCGCGTAGGCGAAATGTGCTTCGCGCGTCTGCATGCGCAGTTCCAGCGCACCCGGCTTGTCGGTGGCGATGACAACGAACAGCATGAGCGCTCCTATTCGGCTTTCAGCGGACGTGACATCAGGAGTGGTACTGCGGCGCCGAGCGCAAGGCTACCGTCCAGGATTGCGGCCGTGGTTTCGGCGACCGGAAGCTCCACATTATGGCGCCGTCCGCGCGCGACCAGTGCCGGCGCGGTTGCGGCACCTTCCGCCAGCGGCCGCCCGTCGCGCTCCAATTCGGCGCGCGAAACACCCCTTCCCAACGCCAATCCGAACGAGAAATTCCTCGAAGTCGGGCTGGTGGCGGTGAGTACGAGATCGCCGAGGCCGGAAAGGCCCATCAGCGTTTCGCCGCGCGCGCCCAGAGCATCTCCGAACCGGCGCAGCTCGGCGAAGCTGCGGGAAAGAAGCGCGGCGCGCGCGCTTTCGCCAAGCCCCATGCCCACGAGAATGCCGCAGGCGATGGCGTAGACGTTCTTGGCCGCCCCGCCCAGCGCGACGCCGGTGACATCGTCGCTGGCATAGGGGCGGAAACTGTCATGCCCCAGCGTCAACTGTAGCTGTTGCGCAACCGCGAGTTCGCCGGCAATTGTCACCGCCGTGGGCAAACCGGCCGTCACATCTCGCGCGAAAGAGGGCCCGGAAAGAACCGCAATGCGATCGGGGATTACAAATTCGGCCAAGACCTCGGTCGTCAGCTTTCCGGAGTCCCGCTCGATACCCTTCGCGCACACGACGACCGGCGCCTGAGACGCAAGGTGCGGCCCGAAAGCGGCGAGCACCCCGCGAACACGCTGCGCCGGAACAACGAGCAACAGCGCGTCCGCATTCGCCGCAGCCGCCGAGTCGTTGGTGCGTGAAATACCGTGGGGCAGCGCGGCTCCGACTGCCGCCGGCGCGTTTCGCGACCACAGCGTCACGCGGCGTCCCGCCCGCGCCGCTGCGATCGCCAACGCAGTTCCCCACGCGCCGGCACCGATTACGCCGACATGATTGTAAGGACCCTGTGTGGCGGCGTGTTCAGCCATGACCTTCGCTTAAGAGGGTTTGGCGTTTCTGTCTCACCTCAATACGAGAGTCGAATCCCGCCATAGGCCGCCCGGCCCGGCGCTCCATAGCCGAATACCGGTTCGTAGTGCGCGTCGAACAGGTTTTCGGCGCGCGCATACAATTCCAGCCAATCGGTCAGGCGATGCGATGCGAAGACATTCACCACCGTGTTGGCAGGCAGCGGATTGATTTCGCCCGCCGCGTCGAAGCGCTTCCCGACATAGAGCAGTGTCGCCCCGGCGGTCCAATCCGGCAGCGGGGTCCAGGTGGCGGTGGCACTGGCGGTTATGTGTGGCCTCCGCGCAAGATCGAGATCGGTGGTGCGATCGGTGGACGTCATGTCCGTGAAGGCGGCATCCAGCGCGAGCGTATCGCCAAGCCTTGCCATGGCTTCGATCTCCACGCCTTTCGCCTCCGTGCGCTTGATGTTGTCGTAATAGCCGAAGGGGCGGACCTTGCAGACATCCGGCGGCGGATTGGAAAAGCAGTCCGGCACGAAGAAATCAATCTGATCGTTCGTATGCCGCTCGAAATAGGCCGCCTTGGCAACCACCGCGCCCCCGAACAGCCGTTGGGATGCGCCGAATTCCCAGCCATGCGCCACTTCGGGACGAAGCGCGTGCATCGGGTTGGAGAAATCCGAGAATTGCTCGAACAGGGTGGGCGCCTTGAAGCCGTCGCCGTAGTTCGCATGCAAGACGGTATCGCCCTCATTCAGCGACCAGGCGGCGGCCAGCTTCACCGAATTGTGCCCGCCGAATTCCCGATCATCGTCGTGGCGGAGACCGGCAGTGAGCGTCAGTTGCTCGAACAATGTGAGCATGTTCTGCGCGTAGAAGCTGGCCACATGCGAACGCCCGCTGTCCGACGAAGAGGGCCCGAACCCGCTGAAGGTTTTTCCCTGGAAGGAAATGCGCTGGTACTCGGCGCCGAAGGTCAGTTCGTCTTCCGGTATCAATTTCACAATGCCCTGATATTCCAGCCGCTCCGCAATCCCCTTGTTGCTGCTGTTCTTGTGCACGATGTCGAAGGCTGAATTGTAGAAGGCGCGATGGCTGTCAGACCCGATCAGCGCGAGGCGATTGCCGAAGGCGCCGTCGAGAAGGTCGAGATTCAACCCCGCATAGCCGGCAAGGAGGGTGTTCCTTCCGTACGCGGCGGAATCCGCGACGCGGAACGTCGCGGGTGGAACGAAAACGAAATTGTCGTCGAAATCGTCGCGCGTGTTCGTGTAGTAGCTGCGCAGATCGACGCTCACCGCATCGTTCAGGTGCACGCGGACATTCTCCGTGGCGCCGGCATTGGTGTAGGCGTCCGCTTCGGGATTGCCATTACGCGAATCCGCGGCGGAGATGCCGCCGCTATGCAGGAAATTGGCGGCGGCGCCGTACTCGACGTCCGAGATGCTTCCGTTCGCGCCGGTATTGAAGCGGTAGGTGCCAAACGAGCCGCCTTCGCCGCTGGCGCGCAGCGCAAACGGTGCATCGCCTCCACGTCGCGTGAGAATGTCGATCACGCCGCCAATCGCATCGCTGCCATAAAGCGCGCCTTGCGGTCCGCGCAGGATCTCGATGCGATCGATGTTGTTGACGAGGACATCGCCGAGCAGGGCCTGGTTGTCGACCGTGCTCGGATCGTTGATGCGAATGCCGTCGACGAGCACCAGCGTTTGTCCAACCTCGGCGCCGCGAATGCTCGCGGTGGCGTTTTGGCCAAGGCCGCCGTTTCGCACCACCACGATTCCGGGAATCTTCTCCAGCGCGTCGGTCACCGAAACGATCTGCTGAACGTCGAGTTCGGTTCCGGTGAGAATCGAAACGGACTCACCTGTCTTCTCGGCAGGTTGGGGTGTGCGCGTTGCCGTGACAACAACGGACTCCGCCACGTCGTCCGCAAATGCACGGGGCGTGGCGAGAAAACCGAGAAGAACAGAACAAAAAACAACAAGTGAATGGCGCATGGCGGCCTCCTGGTTGACGTTCCAGAAGCCGCCGCGCGGCGAAACCAGATGGATATCGAACGACACCCCGCGCGGCGACTTCAACGCGTCGCCACAAGCGGTCACCCGCACGCGCCCGGCACACCCCGGCCGAACGCAGGACGACATCGCGAGGCAGGTCTCCTGGCTCCCGGGTCTTCGTTCTCGTCCACCTTCCCGAGGCATCTGCCTCAGTGGTTCGATCGGACGATCGCTCGCCGGCTACAGTTGCGGGGGCAGCCGCGGTTTCCTATGCCGCGTTCCCTTTTATCCCTCTTGGGGAACCTCGCGCTTAATTGAACGCTAATTGAGTCGGTACAATCCGGTCAATTGGTCGTATTGGGAGGGAATTTCGTTCTTCGAGGCAGGCCGGAGGCAATTCGCCGCAGTGGCGGAAAGCGCGATCCGGGTGTGAGAATTGAATGGAAACAGGAACTTAGCGCATGAATTCGGTGACAAGTTCTTTGTCCGGAGCGGGATGGTGGTCAGGCGGTGCCTGGGCCACCCATGCCGCGCCTGCCTTTGCAGCAGGGTCGGGGCGTCTTCGGCCGTCCGCATACTGCGAAGTTGTTACATTCTCGCGACGCTGGACCGCGCCGGATTTCCATGGTTACGATAATCAAAAGACATGCAAGAGCGCGCACTTGATAGCGCCGGATGGGGGGTTCGCGTGAGTTTCTTTGGACATGATCACGCCGATTGCGGACGCAGCGGCCCAGATTTGGACGCCAGATAAGCCATGGACCAGCCCGAACACGATCTAAGACCTTTTCAATCCACCGCCGTCCAATCGACTGAGCGCCGCGCTTTCAGCGTCGTCATCGTTGGCCTGATTCACGTCGCAGCCATCTATGCGCTGGCCACGGGGTTGGCCTCCCAGCTGGTGCAAAAAGGACTCGAGGAAATCAAAGCCCAGGTGGTGCAGGAGAAACCGCCGGACACGCCAAAGACACCTCCGCCCCCACCGCCTGAGCTGCAGAAGCCGCCGCCGCCATTTGTGCCGCCGCCGGAGTTGAACCTGCAGACTCCAGCGCCGGCGCAGACGATTACACAGGTGACGACGGTCACGCCGCCGCCGCCGGCCGCGCCGAAACCCGTCGCCACGCCGCCACCGATCTCAGCGCCAGCATCGATCGGCAGGGCGCATGAATGCGGCAGCCGGTATTATCCGCCGCTTGCCGTGCGTCTGAATCATGAGGGTGTGACGACCATCGGGTTCACGATCACACCGGCTGGCGACGTTACAAACGTGCATGTTGTCGAATCCAGCGGCCACGATGAACTGGACCAGGCATCGATCCCCTGCGCGCAACGGTGGCAGTACAAGCCAGCGACGCAAAACGGACAGCCCGTCGCCGTGCCATGGACAACAAAGGTGGTCTGGAAGTTGACCGGACAGTGAGTAGTCGGACGCAAGTGACCAATTAACGGAGCATGGAACAAATGATCTCGAAGAAGCTTTCGATCGCGGCTGCGATCCTTCTGCTGTCCGGCATCACGGCCGGTGAAACGCTGGCGCAGAATACAGATCAGCCGGCCGAGCAGACGACCGCTCAACCGGCCACGCCGGACACCGGAACAGCGCCGGCCCCTGGGGATGCCACCGCGACGCCGGGAGCAACCCCGGACGCCGGAGCCGCTCCCGCGACGCCTGACAATACGAACGCCGCGGCAGCGGCGCCTGCGCCAGCCGCGCCAGCCCCAGCTCCCGGAGCCGGTGCGACAACCGGAAAAGAAAATCCCTATGGCCTTCGCCAGTTGTGGGAAGGACAGAACGGCCATGCCGACTGGGTTGCGCGCGGCGTGATGATTCTTCTTGCCCTCATGTCGATCGGTACCTGGTACATCTTCTTCATGAAGTTCTGGGAGCAGCAGCGTGTGCTGGGGCAATCCCGCCAGGTTGAGAAGCGCTTCTGGAGTTCCAACAATCTCAACGATGGAATCGATCAGCTGGCGAAGAACAGCGTATTTCGCACCGTGGCGGAAAGCGGTGTTCGGGCCTCTTCCGGCGCGTCCGGCATGCTCAACATGAACGATTGGCTGGCGATGTCCCTCAATCGGCAGCTGGAGGAAATCAATGCGCGGCTTCAGGGCGGCGTGGCGTTCCTGGCTTCCGTGGGATCGACGGCGCCGTTCGTCGGCCTCTTCGGTACCGTCTGGGGCATTCTCAACGCCCTCATCGCCATCGGCGTTGCCGGCCAGGCCTCGATCGACAAGGTCGCCGGTCCGGTGGGCGAAGCGCTCATCATGACGGCCATCGGCCTTGCCGTGGCGGTGCCGGCGGTGCTGCTCTACAACTACCTCGTCCGCCGCAACAAGGTGATCAACGAGAAGCTGCGCAGCTTCGCCAGCGACCTGCAGACTTATCTGGTCACAAAGGGCCGATGATGGGAGTGCTTGTGAAAAGCAAGGCGAGGTAACTCATCATGGCCATGCAAGTCGCGTCGGCGGAAAGCGCCGAGCCGGAACTGAACACCACCATCAACACCACGCCGCTGGTGGATGTGATGCTGGTGCTGCTCATCATCTTCCTGATCACCATTCCGGTGATCGTGAAGGTGGTGCCGGTGCATCTGCCCAACACGAAAAACATCCCGACGACGACCAAGCCCGAAAACATCGTTCTGGCGGTTGACCGCAGCGAAAACATCTACTGGAACAACGCTCCGGTAGACAGCAATCGCGAGGTCATCGACCGGCTGAAGGATGCCATGCTTCGGGCGTACAATTCCGGCCGTCCGCTTCCGGAAGTTCATATCCGGGCTGACCAGGATGTTCGTTTCGAAGCCGTGGGACGGCTGGTCTACGCCGCGCAACGTGCTGGCGTTCCGAAAATCGGGTTTCTCACCGAGCCCCGCAACGAAGGCGGCTGACGGAGTAGTAGACAATGGCAATGAATGTAGGCTCAGCCACCGGCGAAGACGAAGTCATGGTGGAAATGAACACGACGCCGTTGATCGACGTCATGCTCGTTCTTCTCGTGATGCTGATCATCACGCTGCCTATTCAGACGCACGCCGTGAAGCTCGACATGCCGCCGCCGAATCCGAAACCGCCTCTTATCCAGCCCACGGTCGACGACATCCTGGTGGATTTCGACGGGCAGATTTACTGGAACAAGCAGGCGGTGAACTGGAAGACTCTCGATGCGTATTTCTATCAGCAGGGCCAAAAGCCGGTTGAGGAGCAAGACGAGATTCATATCACGGCTAACCGCTTGGCGAAGTACGATTGGGTGGCGAAAGTGATGGCGAATGCGCAGCGGCGCGGCGCCGTGAAAATCGGAATTGTGAACACCAACACCTACATTTGACGGGTATAATTCCGGCAATCGCCGGTCGCCCGACCATGAGGAATCAATGACGTTGAAGACCCTGCAATCCGTGGGAATTGCTTTCATGTTGGGGACGGCTGCAGTCATCACTGCTGCCCCCGCGATCGTGTCCACTGCCTATGCCGCCACGGTGCGCCCGCAGGTCGGCAAGCCGTTACAGGAGGCGATTGCGCTCGCCAATGCAGGCAAGGGCTCGGCGGCGTCGGCGAAGGTGAGCCAGGCGGCGGCTGTGGGAAGCCTGACGCCGGGAGAGCAATCGGCGATCAGCCAAACCCGCAACTACATCGCCGCCAAAACCGGCGCCGGTGGAAGTTCGCTGGGGTGCAAGGCGAAGTTCGCAACCGACTACAACGCCGGCCGATACAGAGCGGTGGTGGGTGAGGATGCTTCGTGCCTGCGCAAAGGCGGCGGGTTCGATTTCCAGAGTCAGGTGATTGTCGCGCAAGCCTACTATCTAATGGGCGATTACAGCACGGCGACGAAGCTGCTGCGCGGGCTCGGCAACAGCGATCAGGTGCTTTCGCTTTTGATGAGCTCCGCCGCCAAAGGGGGCGACACGCAGACGCAGGGTCAGGTGGCAGAACGCCTGATCCTCCAGGGGCAATCCAAATACTGGACGTATCTCTTGGCGGCCGCCGACGCCACGCGGGGACTGACCGACCATGGAAATCTCGACATTTACCGCATCCGTTATCTCACCGGGAACATGCGCACCGCCGAGGACTACGAGCTGCTCACCCAGCTCGCCATCCAGATGCATTTCCCGAACGAGGCCGTTGCCGTCGCGCAGAAGGGCTTTGCGGTGAAGCTGCTCGAGGGAGACCGCAACACGCGCCTGCTCAATCTCGCGCAGGCGCAGGCCGCGAAGGACACCGCCAATCTGCCGAACCTGCAGAAACAGGCGAATGCCGCCAAGACCGGAGACATGCTGGTGTCCTACGGCGAAAACCTTTGGGGCCGCGGCCAGTATGAAGACGCGCTCAATGCGGTCCAGGCGGGGATCAAGAAGGGCGGACTGGACAAGCCCGACGAAGCACAAATCACCTTGGGAATCGTTCAGCTGTCAGCCGGGCAAAAGGATGCGGCGTTGAAGACATTCGGAGGAGTCAAAGGGACGCCTGCCGCGGCAACCGTCGCGCATTTGTGGTCGATCTACACCCGGTCGGGCGGCACGGCGAAAGTTTCCAGCAGCGCGGCCGAAAATCCGCAAGCTGGCAACAAAAGCAAACACCACCATTAGGGCTTTGCGCTGGTCGGCCGGAGGCTGCGTGATAGCGCGCTAACGGCTTTCCGCCAGCAGTTCCGCCAAGGTCGTGCCGAGGGCCGCCGGGTTGGGTGACACCCGGATGCCGGCCGACTTCATGGTCTCGATCTTGGACTGCGCTCCGCCTTTGCCGCCGGAAATGATCGCGCCGGCATGCCCCATGCGCCGCCCGGGCGGCGCGGTCACGCCGGCAATGAACCCGACAACAGGCTTTTTTACCTTCGATCGCCGGAGAAATTCCGCCGCATCTTCCTCCGCGCTGCCACCGATCTCGCCGATCATGATCAGCGCTTCGGTCTCTGCATCGGCAAGAAACATCTCCAGCACATCAATGAATTCGGTGCCTTTCACGGGATCGCCGCCGATGCCGACACAGCTGCTTTGGCCGAGCCCGACGGCCGTGGTTTGCCACACCGCTTCATAGGTCAAGGTCCCGGAACGGGAGAGGATGCCGACCTTGCCGCGCCGGTGAATGTGCCCCGGCATGATGCCGATCTTGCATTCGCCCGGCGTGATGACGCCGGGACAATTCGGCCCAATGAGTCGCGAGCGCGAGCCGCACAGCGCGCGTTTCACCTTGACCATGTCGAGGACCGGAATGCCTTCCGTGATGCAGACGATCAGCGGAATTTGCGCATCGACGGCTTCCAGTATCGCGTCTGCCGCGAAGGCCGGCGGCACGTAGATCACCGTGGCGTCGCAATCGGTCGCGGCTTTGGCTTCGCGTACCGTATCGTACACCGGCAAGCCGAGATGCTTGGTGCCGCCTTTGCCCGGCGAAGTGCCCCCGACCATCTTTGTGCCATAGGCAATCGCCTGCTCCGAATGAAACGTGCCCTGCTTGCCGGTAAATCCCTGGCAGATGACGCGCGTGTTGCTGTCGACGAGAATGGCCATGCTCAATCGTGCTTTACGCGCTGTGTTTCCTGGATGAGCCTTGCGATATCGGCAGCGCGAAGCTTCTGCAGATCCGCGTAAGCCGCATCGGTGGCGGCGTTCTGCGCTTTGCCTCGGCCGTCAAGGTCATAGCCCTTGCCGGTATGCGTCAGATCGAATTCGAATGGCGCAGCAGGCCCTGCTGTCGCGGTAAACACCAGGCTCTTTCCGTCCTCGCAGCTGTGCACCAGCCATTTGCTGCCACCGTAGGTCTTGATGATGGGACCGGTCGCGCAATGCAGCTGCGGCTTGTGATCGGCGGCCGCAACGGACGAGGCGATGCAGAGCGGCAGGATTGAAAGGAGCACTGTCTTCATGACGCAGCCTCAGAGCGCTGGTTTGCCTCCCCCTAAAAGGGGGAGGTCGGAACGCGAAGCGTTCCGGGTGGGGGTCGGTGTTCGGACTGCTTCGGTGATGCGTTGGCAAACACCATCCAGATTTTCCGTCACCTCGGCATTCCAAAAGCGAATCACGCGAATTCCTTTGGCATTCAGATAAAGCGTTCGACGGCGATCGTGGTCCTGCTGTTCGAAATGCTGGTCGCCATCCAGTTCAATGCCGAGCTTGAGGTCGGGACAATAGAAGTCTAGCACGTACGGGCCCACGGGATGCTGCCTGCGAGAAGAAATACCGAGCGGAGTACCGCGCAGCACCCTCCAGAGTCTTGCCTCTGGCTTTGTACCGGTTCGGCGCAGTTCACGCGCCCGCGCAGTCTTCGCTTTTGTCCGATTGAATCGTGTCAACTTACCCTCCCTTGACAAGGAGGGTCGGATCGCGAGAGCGATCCGGAGGGATCATACTATGACGCCGCAGATGATCCCCACCCGAGCCACTGGCGTGGCTCGACCTCCCCTTTTTCAAGGGGAGGTGAATAGAGCGGATCCCGTTCATTACGGGCCGCTCCGGACAGCAGCGACAATCTTCTGGGCGGCGTCGGCGAGATCCGATGCCGACACAATCGGCAGACCGGAACTCGCCAGAATCTCCTTGCCCTTCTCCACATTCGTGCCTTCAAGGCGCACGACCAGTGGCACCGAAAGACTGACCTCATGCGCCGCTGCGATAATGCCGTCAGCGATGATGTCGCAGCGCATGATGCCGCCAAAGATGTTGACCAGAATGCCCTTCACGTTGGGATCGGAGAGAATAATCTTGAACGCTGCGGTGACCTTTTCCCTGGAAGCGCCGCCGCCCACATCGAGAAAATTCGCGGGTTCCTCCCCGTAAAGCTTGATGATGTCCATCGTCGCCATGGCAAGGCCCGCGCCATTCACCATGCAGCCGATCGAGCCATCGAGTTTCACATAGGAGAGATCGTATTTCCCGGCTTCCCGCTCCATCGGGTCTTCTTCGTCGGGGTCGCGCAGTTCCTGCACGTCCTTATGGCGGAACAACGCGTTGTCGTCGAAATTGATCTTGGCATCGAGGCAGACAACCCGGCCGTCCTTCGTCACCACCAGCGGATTGATTTCAAGCAGGCTCATGTCCTTTGCCATGAACGCTTCGTACAGCGCCGCGATCAGCGCGCCGCACTGTGCCGCCTGATCGCCGCGCAGATCGAGCGCGGCGGCGATTTCATGACCCAGATAACGCGAATAACCCGCCGCCGGATCGACCGAAAAGGTCTGGATCTTGTCCGGCGTCTCTTTAGCCACCGTTTCAATGTCCATGCCGCCTTCTGTCGAGGCGATAAATGCGACCCGCGAAGAGCTTCGATCCACCAGCGCCGAAAGATACAGCTCCCGTTCGATGGCGGAGCCTTCTTCGATGTAGAGCCGCCGTACCAGACGGCCGTGCGGCCCGGTCTGATGGGTAACGAGAGTCATGCCGAGCATTCTTTCAGCTTCGGTGCCTACGTTCTCGATGGATTTGACCACCTTTACGCCGCCGCCCTTGCCGCGGCCGCCGGCATGGATTTGAGCTTTCACCACCCACGCAACGCCGCCGAGCTTGTCAGCTGCGCGCACAGCGTCCTCGACGCTGAATGCGGCAATCCCCCGCGGCACGGGTACGCCAAAGGCGCGCAGAATCTCCTTTGCCTGATACTCGTGGATATTCATGGCTCAGCCTGATGGAAGCCGAGCTTTAGAGCGGTTTTTTCTGGCTCACAATAGCGTCTTTCGCCAGCTCAAGCTCGCGCCACACCATTGTTTTCGATCGAACCTGATCGGCACGGGTCAGAAGCAGGAACATAGCAAGCATCATCGGCACGCCAACGGGGAGGAGAGTCACGCTTGCGACAGGTCGAGCCACGAGCGGCATAAGCCACAGACCCGCGAGGGCGACTCTCTCGTAGCTGCGAAAGCCGCGGTGGACACCCTCACTCACCATCAACGCGATCGCTGGAGCCAAGGCCATCATGTCGTAGTCGAATGAGTAGGGAGTGGCGAGCAATGCCGCGAGGCACAAGGCAGCGCCCTTGCGCGCAAAGGGTGCGTCCGTCCGCCAAAGCCGGAACAGCAGGAAGGCAGCGCCGATCGTGACGAGACCTTGGACTGCATACGCGAGAGCAACCGATCCATCCCACATGCGGACCCAGGCAAAAGCGCTTTGAATCTTGAAAAACCCGGCGCCGCCCTCTTCGAGAATGACGGTTCGCGTAAAGCTCATGGAATCCAGGAAAGCAGGCCAGACCTGTGGACCGAAGACAATGGTTGTTATGGCGGCGAGACCGCATATGGTGCATGCGGCAGCCGCCATGGTTCTCCAGTGCCCGCCCGCGATCAGCGCAATGGGCAGCATCAGACCGAATTGCGGTTTGTAAGCCATCAATCCGAAGAGCACGCCGGCAAGCACCGGTTTGCATTCGAGACACACCAATCCACCAGCCATCAGCGCGGCTGAAAGAAAGCCATTATGGCCATGCGTTATGTTCATGAACACGGCGGGAAAGGCCACCGCAACGAGCATCCAGAGGTTGTCCGTGAAGACTTGCGGCTCGGCGAATTTGCGCAGCAGCGCTCGAATGGACGCAAGGTAGGGACAAAAAGTTGCCAACTGCCAGATCAATAGCGCGGAAAGGTACGGGAAAGCGGCAAGCGGTGCGGCAATGAGCAGGAAAAACGGCGGATAGTGCCAACCGAAGAATGGTGTTTTCGCCCCGAACAGCGCCTGTTCATGCTTGTATTGTTCGGCGGGATTGAAAGGTGAAGCGGCATCGCCATGCAATGCGGATTGTCCGGCCACATAGACGTTTGAGAAATCTGTGCCGAGCGGACGCCCTTGATAGTCGTTCGCGCCGTGCGCAGTGGCAAACAGATAAACCAAAGAGGCCGTGTACGCGGTCAGAAGCGCTATGCACCAGATGCGTATGCGCTCGCGCGTGATAAAGTCGCCGCTGCGCAGCGCCAAAAGTAGGCGTCCAGGCTCCACGATGGCGAAGCCTAGCCCGCTACCCTTAAAAGATGGTGTCTAGTAGCCGCCCTCGCCGACGCCGCCGTCCCAATTGGTGCTGCTGAGATCGACTGCCCGCGAGCGCGCCACCCGGCTCACACAGACCTTGCCGCGATAGGCAAAGAAGAAGTCGCCCGTGCCATATTTGCGCAGATTCGTGCGTTCCGTGCAGTCCTTGACGGGCATCGCGGGGGCGCACTTCACCATGCCGTTCTTGTAGTGCCAGAGTGCCTCGCCGCGGCCGCACGCAAGCACTTCGCCCTGCTCATAAGTGCCGGCCAACCCCTGATCGGACTCCAGTACATCGCCGACCGTGACCTTCAGCGTGGAACCGGCGATGCAGCGGGCCACTTCCCCTTCGTAACTGGTGTCGATCCAGGTCTCCGGAAGCATATGGCTGGCCGGGAACTCGCGGCCCTCACTGCTGATGCACATGGCGTGTATCGCCTTGACGACGCTTCCTTCCTGCATCTCGCAGCCCTCTTCGGCGGCAACCGAAACGCCCTCGCCGCCGCGATTGATGGTCACGCTTTCGGCGTAGCTGCCGGATGACGAAACGCCTGCCGCCCCGGCCACAGCTCCCGCCACCGCGATCGAAAACGAATTCGATTTGGCGATGACGATGTTCTTGTTGATGTTGATGTTTTTATTGAGATTCAGGTTTTTGTTGATGTTGATGTTCTTGTTGAAATTCCAGATCTTGACGATGTGACCACCACCGCCGTGGTGGCAGAATTGACGCGCCCCGCCAGGTCCGAACGACTTGAATGTCCCGCCGTGAAAGTTGCCGCCGGCGAGGCCCGGGGATGCCGCAAGCACTGCAAAGCCCAATGCCGCGGCGGCGAAGAGCAGGACTGGTTTGGCTTTCATCGCGCTTGCTCCTGGAACTCCGCCGACACTCGCCGATCCCATCGGCTTACCGGAACCGGAATGTTGACGAATCCTTAACGGGTCTGGCGCAACCGTTCAGAAAACGTGCCATTTTCTCCGGCGGCAGGCGCCAGCAAACTGTTCCATCGTGGAACAATTGCATACTGGACCATGCCGGTATTGCGGCCGATGATACCGATTTCAGACGACAATCCCGCTCGGTACCCGGCTTTCGTTACCTGGAGCCTGATCGTCCTCTGCGTCGTAACTTATCTCTGGGAACGCTCCCTCGGTGGTGACATGCGTGTCGCGCTGAACGCGCTCGGTTTTGTTCCTGCGACTTATTTTTCCCTAAGGCTCACCGAACCCGGTGACCTTGGCTTCCCGCCGGCGGTCACCATCCTCACATCGATGTTCCTGCACGGCGGCATTCTGCATCTCGCCGGGAACATGCTTTACCTTTGGATTTTCGGGAACAACGTCGAAGATGCCGTCGGGCATTTTCGGTTTCTGCTATTCTACGTGCTCTGCGGCGTCGGTGCCGCATTGGCGATGGCCTACATCGATCCTGGGTCGCGTGCGCCGATGGTCGGCGCATCGGGCGCCATCTCGGGTGTGCTCGCCGCCTATGTTCTGTTTTTCCCCCGCGCCCGGGTCACGGTGATCGTTCCCTTGGGCATCATTCCTTATCCCTTCGCGCTCCCTGCTATTTGGGTAATCGGATTCTGGTTTATCCTGCAGCTCGTCAGTGCCTGGGTGCCGAACGCCGCGCAGCCCGGAACCGCATGGTGGGCCCATCTCGGCGGTTTCGCCGTGGGATTGCTTCTCGCCCCGATTCTGAAACCATCCATCGCCGGAATTTCCACGCCGTCATCGCGGGGGCCGTGGGAGCGGTAATCCCAGCGTGGCACGGCACCTGCTTATGCGTTTGTGCCCGGGCAGGGTTGCAAACCCTGGCCCATGGCAGGACATTCGGGGCAGGGCGCAAGGCCATGAAACATCGCAATAGTCATCTTCTGATCGGATACTGGACGCAATTGCGCAACGGCCGCGATGTGCCCGACCAGGCCGACATCGAACCGCGTGCCATCAAACGTATTCTGTCGCACGTTTTTATCCTTGAAGCCTCAGAGACGGAGCGGCCGCTCTATCGGCTTGCCGGCACATCGCATTGCGACCGCTATGGCACCGAGCTGAAGGGCACGAATTTCCTTGAACGTTGGGAGCCGGAAAGCCGCGTTACCGCTGCAGCCCTGCTCAAGCAGGCCATCGCGTTTCGCTGTCCTGTATGCCTGTCTTCGCTCGCCATCAATGAAGATGGGGCGTTCGCGCAAATCGAAACGGTGCTCGCGCCTGTCACCTTCGGTGGCTCGACACCGACGCGCTTCATCGGCATTTCCCAGGCGGTGGGCGATCATGGCGCGCTGTTTGGCAAGCCGATTGTCTTTGAACGTCTTGTCAGTTCGCAGCGCGTGCGCGATACGGGCATTGTAGACCCGCCCGACAGTTCAGCGCCGCCGCCGGCCTCCCGGTGCTTTCCAAAGGCGCCTCATCTGAAGCTCGTGATCAATCGGGAAAAGCCCGCGATCGCCCCCTGTGAAATGGACGCGGCGATGCGGCGTCTCATCGAGGCATTGGAAATTGTCCCGCAAGGAAAGTTGCGCGCCGTATCCTGACTATCTGGGCGGCGGCTGACTTTGCGGCTGCGAAGGCCCGGACGGACGGTCAACGGGATCGTTGTGCAGGATGCCATTGTTCAGCTGCTGTTGGCGCTGCTGTTCGCGAAGGTACGGAATTTCATACCGTTCGATTTTCGAACGGTATGCGTCGAACGCCTCATCGTCGGCCGGCAGCCGCTTGTCGCAGCGCGCCGCCGGCAGATGCTGCTGCTCCTGGCACCACATATCGAAATTCATTTGCCGGACATCGTAGCGCGTTGCCCGTGCCTGCGGATCCGCAGGCACGATGGGGTTATCCTGCGCAGATGCGGCAGCCGCGAAACTCGCGGCCGCAAGCCCAATTACGATTGCCCGGACCATTCTCACCGGGTCAAGGATAGCCAGAATCCGAACCCGGCAACAGGGGCTAAACGTCTGTTGCCGTACGAAGGGGACGTAACGGATTTCTTGCCTTCAGATCTGTCATGATCCGCCGGCCGGAACAGGGGAAGAGGCCGGCGCCGCAGCAGGTGCTGTCGCAAGTTCACGTTCAAGCGCCGCCAGCGTATAACCGAGCGAGCGGCGGCACTGTTGGGAAGCGCGCTGCAAGGCTTCTGACCGGGCGTTAACGACCCAGCAATCATAGTCCGCCTGGGCACGCGCTGCCGATTGCGGCGCCCTGTCCCTTCCGTGATCCAGATCCCGCAGCAGTTGCTGCCTCATCCCCTCCGAGTCCTTCAGCCCGGAATCCGATTGTTCCGGCAGAAGCTCCTCTCCTTGCGCTGTGGCGATCGCCTTGTCGGCGTAAATATTCGCGATATCGGCCACGTCGGCGCTCATCCCGCCCAATGAAAGGGACTGTGACGCATCGAAGGGGGTGCCGCTGCTGGGTGTTCCCACAGTTCCGAACGAATGGGCCAGCGCGGCATAGTTCCGGAAGAGCGATTGGGAAAATGGCCCCCCCAGCGGGCGCGCCTGCTCCAACTGGCTCAACGCCGTGGTGCCCACGCAGCCGGCCAGGCCCGCGCCGATGCAGGAGACGAAGACCGTACGCCGGGAGACTCTGTATGGGCGCAACCGCATGGTGTTCTCCTTGACGATCCTCGGACCGATATCGACGGACCGCCCTCCTTGTAAACCTTCCGTTGACCCTCCGTCTTTATAACAGGGGCCGGAAAAACAGGAACCGGCCAAACCGGGCAGGCTGTGGCATGGCACTCGACAAAGAAGCGGTGATCGCCCGCGCGCGACAGGAGCGGCGGCGCTTTCAGCGTGTCGCAGTGGATTTCAAGGGGCATCTCTTCCTGCCCGAGGAAGACCGGGAAGTGCCGTGCACGATCGTCGCGATGTCGGCCGGCGGGGCCCAGGTCACCAGCGAGGCCGTTCCCGAACCGCAAGGCAACGTGGTTCTGTATATCGACGGCTTCGGCCGTTTTGAGGCCACTGTCGCCCGGGCATCGAAGGGCGAATCGGAAGAAGGCACGTTTGGCGTTCGTTTTAATTGCACGGCCCTGAAGCGCGAGCGCATTTCCGAGCAACTCGCGGTCTATATGAACAACGGCACCATCGATCAGACGGCGCTTCGCCGGCACGAGCGCGCTACAACCGGTGGTTTCGCGCGTTTTACCCGGGCGAGCGGCGATGTCGTGAATTGCAAGGTGCTCGATCTTTCCCTTGGCGGGGTATCGCTTGCGACCGAGGTCCGTCCTCAGATCGGCGAGCTCGTGCTTATCGGGCAAATGGCCGGGCGGGTGGCGCGTATTCATGAGAACGGTATCGCCATAGAGTTCGTGACGGCGGCACCCGACAAGGCAGCAGACCAGCCGCCGAAACTCAGCGCTCTTCGGTAGGCGCTCTTCCTGGCGAAGTTGTCTCCGCCAATCCCAAGGATTTTCTTGCTCGTTCGTAGTGATGCGGCTTCAGGTGAAGCGACACCGCGCGGATTGCGGCGGCCAACACGGCTGCATCGTCGGTGAAGCCAAGCCCGGCGAAGAAATCCGGCACCGCATCGAAGGGAATGACGAAATAGGCAAGTGCGGCGAGCAGCACGCCTTTCGCCCGCCCAGGCGTCTGAGGATCGATAGCGCAGAAATAGGCCGCGGCCAGATCCTCGGCGAACGGAATCTGGCGGGCAAATTTTAGCAACTTGCGCCAGAAGTCGCGTTCGACGAGCCATCTGTGTTGTGTGATTTGCGCCGATGCGCGCAGCAAATCGGGGAGGACTTGCCTCAGGCGTGTGGACATTCGCGATTATCGCCCGCGTTGCCCCAAGTTGCAAAAGCCAAGTGACTTAAGGGTTGGTCGAACGCGGGCAAGGCCTTTAGGGTGAAGATTCTGAACACGGCCGGTCTTTAAACAGGGGAAAACCGATGCATGCCATGTCACTGTGCGGATTGTGCATTTCATACGCCATCGTCGTGGTGGCTGGCTCCACCACAGCCTGGGCCGCGAAAGACGATTTCAATCGCGCCAAGCTGGGGAAGAACTGGGTCGTTTCGTCGGGTTCGCTGTCCATCAGCAAACACCAGCTGCAGGGCTCGGACATGGCCGTCGGGTACGACACAAAATCCGCGAACGATACGACTGTGAGCGCGACCGTTTATTTGCACGGCGCGAATTTGGAGTACGGCGCAGTTACCTCGGGAAACATGCCGACCGGGAATTATGCCTTTGTCAAAATCCAGAGCAGCGATGGCAAGTTCGGCTACGGTGCCTTTTATGTCGGAAATAATGGAGCAGGCCTCTTTTTTCAGCTCGATGCTCCAATACCCAGTCCGGCAACGCTGAAGCTCTCGTTTTGCGGCGACGTTGCGACGATGAAAATCAAGAGTGCCGATGGTATTCAGAAATATTCCTATGATTACGGCCAGACATTCGGCACGGGTGGCGGTCTGGGAACCTACGGTCCGGTTTCACTGGACAACTATAAGAGCAAGCCGGGTGGTTGCACCGACGGAGGGGGCGCCAAGATCATCAGAAGCTCGAACGCGCGCGATCCATTGGCTCCGCCGCGGTCGAGATAATATGCGACCAGGCGTTTTTTTCCTTTCAGGTGATCGGTATGCACAAAGGATCGTGCCTCTGCGGGGCAGTGACATTTGAGGTCGAGGGCCAGCTTAAGGCGCCGGACGCCTGCCACTGCTCGATTTGCCGCAAGATATCTGGACACTACTGGGTTTCAACGGACTTGCCGCGTTCGGCGGTGATAATCCGGGGCGAAGAAAAGATTGTTTGGTATCGCTCATCGGAGAAAGTGCGCCGCGGATTTTGCTCGGTTTGCGGCTCGGCACTGTTTTTCGACCCTGTCCATCGCGACTGGATAGCCATTGCCATGGGTGCATTCGAGAGTCCGACTGGCACGCATCTCCAGAAACACATCTTCATGGCGGACAAGGGCGACTACTACGAGATTGCCGACGGCCTGCCGCAAAACGCCCGCTAGCAGCCTCTCCCCTTTCTATTTGTGGGGCGCTATGAATTCGCGGCGGATCAGTGGGGCGCCTTATGGAATTGAATTCGTCGGTGGCGGCCGTGGTGACCGGCGGCGCATCGGGCCTTGGCGAGGCGACTGCGCGCGGCTTGGCCAGTAACGGCGTCAAACTCGCCATCTTCGACATGCAAAGGGCGAAGGGCGAGGCCTTGGCCGCCGAAATCGGCGGCACGTTTTGCGAAGTGGATGTCACGAGCGACGATAGCGTCGCCAACGGCTTCTACCGCGCGCGCGCGGCAAACGGTCACGAGCGGATCCTGGTGAATTGCGCGGGTACGGCAAACGCCGTTCGCACCGCCTCGCGCGACCGCAAGACGGGAGAGATCCGGTTCTTTCCATCGAAGGACTTTGATCGCGTCATACAGATCAATCTCGTCGGCACGTTCCGTTGCATTGCGATGAGCGCCGCGGGAATGCTTTCGCTTCCCCCGCTGGAAAACGGCGAGCGCGGCGCGATCGTCAACACAGCCTCTGTTGCCGCCCAGGATGGACAGATCGGTCAGGCCGCCTACAGCGCTTCCAAGGGGGGCGTGAATTCGCTGACGCTTGTGGTGGCGCGCGATCTTGCGCAGGAGGGTATCCGCTGCAACACCATCATGCCAGGCCTGTTCAACACGCCGCTCCTCCAGGGGATGCCGGAACAGGTGCGCGACGCCTTGGGAGCGCAGGTTCCTTTTCCGGCACGATTGGGCAATCCGGCGGAATACGCGTCGCTCGCGTTGGAAATGATCCGCAATTCCTACTTCAATGGCGAGTGCGTGAGGCTCGACGGAGCCATCCGCATGGCGCCGCGGTAGAACTAGATGCAGGCCGATCTCGAAAACTGGCACGACTACTTCGTCACGGTGGCGCAAGTCAGCGCGACTCTTGCGGGCTTGTTGTTCGTCGGCGTGACCATCAGCTTGAATCACATGCTGCAGGGGCGCGGCTACCTGTACCGCGCTTGGGCGGCTATGTTCCTGCAATTCCAGGCACTGCTGACCGGATTGTTCGCGCTGATTCCGTCGCAATCGCTTAACTGGCTGGGCGCCGAGCTGATCTTGACCGGGGTCGCTGTCCTGGGAGCGATCCGCACTTTCGGCCACTTTTTTCCCGATGACGGAAGCTCGGTGGTATTGGGATCCAAAGGCGCGCGCCTTGTGCGGGAATGCCTGCTGCACGTTGCGACGCTTCTACCCGCGGTTTCAGGTCTTTTGCTGATACTGCGTTCGCGCTCCGCGCTCTATTGGCTGGTCCCGGCAGAAGTGATCTGCCTCTATCTTTCCTTCGGCAATGCCTGGGTATTCGCCGTGGAAATACCGCGGCGTCTGACGCTGGCCAAGGGTCCGGATTCGTAGTTCGACGCTGGCCTGCTAGACGTCTGCCAACTCTCGTATCTGGCTGTTTGCCAGCGTCAACTTGGCGATCGTCAGATCGCCGCCGCGTTCAAGCTCATGCAGGAAATTGCGGGTGCGCTCGACCTTTTCGGCATGAGCGTTGGCCCAAATCTGCGCCGCCTTGACCCCTTCCGCGCGCGCGCCGTCTCCGGATGTATCGGCCGATTCTCTGAGCGCCTGATCCGTCAGCGCGCGCTGGCTCGCGAAAAGATCGTCGACGATCCGGCGGACGGCCAGCCGGTCCCAATGTTCTTCCACCGAAATGCGCGCGCCGAGATGGCGCAGGCGATCGAGTTCGAGGGTCGTTCCCACCGCAAAATAAGCGCCCGCCACCAGATCGATGTTCAGTTCGCGCGCGTGCGCCAGCATGGCAATCTCGGGCGCCCGGCTCCACAACGGCAAGGCGGCGACATCGTGTGCCAGGTCTTCCGGTACGCCCGCCTCCATCAACTTGCCGATATAGGCCATTCGCTCGTCAAGCTCATATTTGGAAATAAGGGTGGAGTAGGTACCGCGCAGGGCATCCACGCCCATGCGGTATCTCGCCGTTGTCTCGCGCAGATCCGCGCTCGCTGGCACATTGGTGAGGAACCAAAGGCCGATGCGCCGCAGCATTTCCGCAATCTCGGCGTACATCATGGTTTGCGTTTCGGCCGGAATCTTCGAATCCAGCGTATCGATGCGCGTCTTGAGAGCCTCAAGCCCGAATGCCCCTTCCGCGGCCGCGAAAGCGCGGGCGACGCGGACCGCCGATGCGCCGGAGACTTCCTTCATGCGGTGAACGAAGACCGGGCCTGCAAGATTGACGATCCTGTTGGTAACCGCTGTGCAGATAATTTCGCGGCGAAGCCGGTGGTGCTGAAGTTCCGCCTCAAAACGCTTGGCCGCGGCTTTGGGATAGTAAGCCGCCAAGACGGGCGTGAAATACGGGTCGTCGGGCAATTCGCTTGCCAGCAGCTCGGCATCCAGGTCGAGCTTTGCATAGGCCAAAAGCACTGCCAGCTCCGGCCGTGTCAGCGCAACGTGGCTCTGAGCCCGGCGGCGCAAGGCCACATCGTCGGGCAGATATTCGACCGCTCTATCCAGCTTCCCGCGACGTTCCAGGTCACGCAGGAAACGGCCGTGCGAATCCAAGTCGCGCATGCCAAGCCACTGAGACACCGAAAGCGCCAGCGTCTGATCGTAATTGTCCTCGAGAACCTGGCCGGCGACATCGTCGGTCATCTGCTCAAGAAGGTTGTCGCGCTCCGCGGGGCTCAACTCGCCGCGCCGCAACGGACCCGCCATCAAGATCTTCAGATTCACTTCATGGTCCGACGTATCTACGCCGGCCGAATTGTCGATGGCGTCGGTGTTGATGCGCCCGCCTTTCAGCGCGTATTCCACCCGCCCGGGTTGGGTCGCGCCGAGATTCGCGCCCTCCCCGATCACTTTGGCCCGAATCTCCGTCCCGTTGACCCGAATGGCGTCATTGGCCCGATCGCCAACGTCCAGATTGTTTTGCGACTCGGCCTTTACGTATGTGCCGATGCCGCCGAACCAGAGCAGGTCGACGTCAGCCTTCAGCAATGCCTTCATGACCTCGGCCGGCGCCGCAACCGCACTGGCAATTCCGGTGAGTTTCTGAACGGCGGCCGAGAGCGGAATCTGTTTCAGGTTTCGCGAGTACACGCCCCCGCCACTCGAAATCAGCGATTTGTCGTAGTCTTCCCAGCTCGATCGGGGCAGGTCGAACATTCGCTTGCGTTCGGCCCAACTCTTTTGCGGATCAGGATCCGGATCGATGAAGATGTGGCGGTGATCGAATGCCGCAACCAGCCTGGTTTGCTTCGAAAGCAGCATGCCGTTGCCGAACACGTCGCCCGACATGTCGCCGATCCCGATGCAGGTGAATGGCTCGGTCTGGATATCGCGACCCATTTCGCGGAAATGGCGCTGAACGGCGACCCAGGCACCACGGGCCGTAATGCCCATCTTCTTGTGGTCGTAGCCGTGGCTGCCGCCGCTGGCGAACGCATCGCCCAGCCAGAAGCCGCGCTCTTCCGCGATGCCGTTGGCGATATCGGAGAAGGTGGCCGTGCCCTTGTCGGCGGCGACGACGAGATAGGGATCGTCGCTGTCGTGGCGCACCACGCCCTCCGGCGGAATCAGCGATCCGTCCGCGCCAATGTTGTCTGTTAGATCGAGCAGTGCATTGATGAATGTCTTGTAAGCGGCGACGGCGGCCGCCTGGACTTCGTCCCGCGTCCCGTTCACCGGCAGGCGTTTTGGATAGAAGCCGCCTTTCGCACCAACAGGGACGATGACAGCATTCTTCACCTGCTGCGCCTTGACGAGGCCCAGCACCTCGGTGCGGAAATCCTCCCGGCGGTCCGACCAGCGAAGGCCGCCGCGCGCGACCTTGCCGAAGCGCAAATGCACGCCCTCCACCTGCGGCGAATAAACAAAAATTTCATAGAGCGGCCTCGGCGCGGGCAGCTCATCCAACTTCCGAGAATCCAGCTTGATGGAAAGATACGGCTTGTTCTGGAAGAAATTGGTTCGCAATGAGCATTCGATCACGTTGCGCAAGCGACGAATGATGCGATCGTCGTCCAGGCTGGGAACATTTTTCAACGCTTCGTCAATGCGCGCGGCAATTGCACTCTGTTCGTGCTCCCGCTCTTTGTTGCCGGGTGCATGCCGAGCACGGAAAAGCTCGATGAGGAGGCCGGCGATGCCGGCATTCCGCGCCAGCGCTTGCTCAACATAATCCTGGCTGAACGAAAGACCGGCCTGGCGCGCGTATTTGGAGGCGGCGCGCAGAATGTTGACCGCCTTCCAGTCGACTCCGCCATGCATAATCAGACGGTTGAAACCGTCGTTCTCCGCCTCCCCGATGATGATGGCCCGGAATGCCTGTTCGAACGGCGCCTTGATCGTTGAAAGGTTTGCCGGCGCCCCATCCGCCCGCTCCATACGAAAGTCCAGAACGGCGGCTTCTCGCCCGGCGTCACCTCCGACGTTGACCGTATAGCTGTCTTCAGCGATCACTCGGAATCCGAGATTTTCAAATACGGGCAGCGAGGCCGAGAGCGGCAGCACACCGTCCAGCGCGTAGACCTTCAGCCGCAAAGCACTGGCGGCGTCATCCGGCAGCCGATACATCCAGCAGTCGACGCGAAGGTCGTTCCGGGCGAGCCGGCCCAATTCAACGAGGTCATGCAGCGCTTCGTCGGGCGTAAAAGCGTCGCGATAGCGCGCCA
>Ga0213876_10000691_pt1 | contig 23782 bp, 19 predicted proteins | sample BarmaccomBMRX_R9_FD_160113 | JGI IMG/M metagenome (GOLD analysis project Ga0213876, IMG submission 160113) | Root-associated microbial communities from Barbacenia macrantha in rupestrian grasslands, the National Park of Serra do Cipo, Brazil - RX_R9 | ecosystem: Host-associated > Plants > Roots... | reverse complement strand
GGCGTAGCCTCCCGTTCGTAGCGCGGTGGCGGCCAATGCGCGAGATGCGTACCCGCGGTCTCGCTTGCGCGGACATACAGCGACGAGAAACCTCTGCTGTCACGTGAACGCGAATTCTTCACGGCGTTCTCCTTGACCGTCCATCAGAGCGGAAAAGCATTGACCACGCGTTAAGAACCCATCCGGCAAAAGGCAATGTAGGATTACCACCGAAGGGTATCTGGCGACGGGCTTAACCCTGTCGCAATCGGCAATAATTATTGAGTATCTGGGCACCAGCATTTCCCGCTATTTCTCGCTTAAGAAACAACGATCATTTTAAGGTACTTTTCGACGATTTCGGGAGATAGCGATCCGCATGTGCGGCATTGTCGGCATTCTCGGGCGCAGCCCGGTCGCAGAGCAACTCGTCGATTCGCTGAAGCGCCTTGAATATCGCGGCTATGATTCCGCCGGCGTGGCGACGCTCGAAGGCGGTCATCTGGCGCGACGTCGCGCCGAAGGCAAATTGAAGAACCTGGAAGCGCGGCTGCGCGGCGAACCGCTGTCGGGCCATACCGGCATCGGGCACACGCGCTGGGCTACGCACGGCAAGCCGACCGAAGGCAATGCGCATCCGCATGCGACCGAGCGCGTCGCCCTCGTCCACAATGGCATCATCGAGAATTTTCGCGAACTGCGCGAGCAACTCGAGAAGCAGGGCGCGGTCTTCAAAACCGAGACCGACACCGAGACGGTGCTGCATCTGGTCGACAGGCTTTTGTCGCAGGGTTTTAGGCCTGTGGATGCGGTACGGACAGCGCTATCGCAATTGCGCGGCGCGTTCGCGCTGGGCTTCATCTTCGCCGGCGATGATGATCTGATGATCGGCGCGCGCAACGGTCCGCCGCTTGCGATCGGCTACGGCGAGGGTGAGATGTATCTCGGCTCGGACTCCATCGCGCTCGGACCGTTCACCGATACGGTGAGTTATCTGGAGGATGGCGACTGGGTCGTGCTGACCCATGATGGCGCCACCATCTACGACAAGACCAACGCGGTGGTGCATCGCGACGCGATCCGGCATGCCGCATCGGCTTCGCTGGTCGACAAGGCCAACTACCGCCACTTCATGGCCAAGGAAATCCACGAGCAGCCGGAAGTCGTGGGCCACACGCTCGCGCGCTATGTCGACATGGCGACCGAGCGCGTGGCGCTGCCGATCAGCCTGCCGTTCGATTTCAAAGACATTCAGCGCATCTCGATCACCGCCTGCGGTACGGCGAGTTACGCCGGCTATGTCGCCAAGTATTGGTTCGAGCGGCTTGCCCGCGTGCCGGTCGAACTCGATGTGGCCTCCGAGTTCCGCTACCGCGAGGCACCGCTGCGGAAGGGCGATCTTGCGATCTTCATCTCGCAATCCGGGGAGACCGCGGACACACTGGCCGCACTGCGCTATGCCAAGGCGGAAGGCTGCCACACGCTGTCGGTCGTCAACGTGCCGACCTCGACGATTGCGCGCGAGAGCGAAACCGTGCTGCCGACGCTCGCCGGTCCCGAGATCGGCGTGGCTTCGACCAAGGCCTTCAGCTGCCAGCTGATGGTGCTGGCGGCGCTCGCGGTTGCCGCCGGCAAGGCGCGCGGCGAGATTTCGGCCGAGGACGAGAGCAGGCTCGTGCGCGGGCTGATCGAGATTCCGCGCCTGATGACCGCGGCGCTGGCGACCGAACCGCAGATCGAGAAGCTCGCGCGTGACATCGCCAAGTCGAAGGACGTGCTTTATCTCGGCCGCGGCACCAGCTATCCGCTCGCGCTCGAAGGCGCGCTGAAGCTGAAGGAGATCTCTTACATCCATGCCGAGGGTTATGCCGCCGGCGAGCTCAAGCACGGGCCGATCGCGCTGATCGATGAGACCATGCCGGTCGTGGTGATCGCGCCGTTCGACCGGGTTTTCGAAAAAACCGTCTCAAACATGCAGGAAGTGGCGGCGCGCGGCGGCAACATCATCCTGATGACCGACGCCAAGGGGGCGGCCGAGGCAACCGTCAACTCGCTGGTGACGATCGTGATGCCCGACATGGCCGCGACCTTTACGCCCATGGTCTATGCCGTCCCGGTGCAGCTTCTGGCCTATCATGCCGCCGTCATCATGGGAACTGACGTCGATCAGCCGCGCAACCTCGCGAAATCGGTGACTGTCGAGTAGGCGGGTCGACGATTGGGCAGTAGGGCGACGCTTGGTCACCTCGCCCCCTTCAAAAATCTGCTAGAACATCCTAGCTGATAGTGCTGCCCTCGACCTGGAACCCGCATGAGCGCCCGCGACGACAATCTGCCGCCGCCGACCATTCCCCCGGCCGAAACGCCACCGGAACCGCACCACGGCGGGATCATGGCCCGCATCCGGAACTATTTTTTGACCGGACTCGTGGTCGCGGGCCCGATCGCGATCACCTTTTACCTGACCTGGTGGTTTGTGACCTGGGTGGATGGGCTGGTGCGGCCCTTCGTTCCCATCGCCTATCGGCCGGAAACCTATCTGCCGTTCGGCCTGCCCGGATCGGGCCTGATCGTTGCCGTGATCGCGCTGACGCTGCTCGGTTTTCTCACCGCCAACCTGATCGGGCGGACACTGGTCGATCTCGGCGAAAAAATTTTGGGACGGATTCCCGCCGTCCGCGCGATCTATCGCGGGCTGAAGCAGGTGTTCGAGACGCTGTTCTCGGGCAATGGATCGAGCTTCCGCCGGGTCGGCCTGGTCGAGTTCCCGTCCCCAGGGATGTGGTCGATCGTGCTGATCTCGCAGCAGCCGAGCCCGGAGGTGGCACGCCGCCTGCCCGGCGAGGAGGAGCATATTTCCGTGTTCCTGCCCTGCGCCCCTAACCCGACCACCGGTTTCTTCTTCTACGTGCCGAAGAGCAAGATCATCGAGGTCGAGATGAGCGCCGAGGATGCGGCGACCCTGATCATGTCCGCCGGTGTGGTGCAGCCCGGGTCCGATTCGCAGAAGAAGATCGCGGCGCTCGCCGGAATGGCGAACGCAGCTCGCGGCGCCACTGGCACGCCGCCGCTGCAGCCGGCGCCCGCGAAGGTGGAGTGAAACGCAGCGCCGCGACGTCTTCTGCAAGTCGCCGCTCCGTTGCTCCGTTTCGCGCTGCAAAATTGGTACCTGAAAAACCACACGCGGGAAATTCGATCCGTATTACGCGACCCGCGCTACCAGCAGTTCCTCCACGGGCAGTACGCTCGCGTTCATCGCGCGGGCGATCCGGCGCATGTCTCGCCGTTCGATCTCGAACAGGCCAAGGCGCAACTGGTAGCCCCAGTTCCTGTTGTCAGCGGAAAACGAGAGGGCGTCGAGCAACGGGCGGATCGGCGCTTCCGCAGCGTTGATCCAGCGGACATCGCGGCGGAATGGCCGAAAGCCGTCCATATCGGCCCGGTAGGGATCTCCTGATTTGACCACGCCGATCGCGGTAAAAGCCTGCAGGCGGTCATTGCTGCCGAAAGTCTCAGTCGGTGAATAGTAGACGACCCAGTCGCCTGGCGATATCCGACGTAGCGGCGTGCCCTTGCCGTGGCACACCTGCATGAAACCGTGTGTCCGGCCGATGCGCACATGCTCGGCCGAGGCTACCGCAACCCAGCATTTCGGGACGAGAGAAGTGGGGGCAAGAGCTTGAGCTTTCGGCATCGGCGGTCCTTTCGGCGGCGGAATCGGTATCGTTTGCGGACGATACGGCCTGCTCGTGCCAGATTCTGTCAGCAGTCTTTGCAAGGGTAGGCCGGATGCCGCTCATCCCGCGCTGAGGAACGGGATCGCCTCGTCGCGCTCGTAGAGGTACAGCAGGCAGCGCAGCGCCGCTCCGCGCGGTCCCCCGAGCTTCGGGTTCTCCTTCATGATGTGCAGCGCCTCGTCGCGCGCCTGCGCAATCAGCTGGGCATGGACGTCGGAGCGCGCGATGCGATAGCCGGGAAGCCCGCTCTGCCGAACGCCCAAAACATCGCCTTCGCCGCGCAGCTTCAGGTCCTCCTCCGCGATGCGGAAGCCGTCGGTGGTCTCCCGGATCACGTTAAGCCGTGCCTTTGACATCTCGCCGAGCGGTTCATGATAGAGCAGGAGGCAGGTCGAGGCCTCCGACCCACGGCCGATGCGCCCACGAAGCTGGTGTAACTGGGCGAGGCCGAACCGCTCGGCATTCTCGATCACCATGATGGTGGCCGCGGGGACGTCGACGCCGACCTCGACGACCGTGGTCGCCACCAGGAGGCCGATCTCATGGGCGGCGAATTGCGCCATCACGCGGTCCTTCTCCGCCCCCTTCATCTGGCCGTGCACCAGGCCGACGCGATCGCCAAACCGTTTTTGCAGGCTCTCGAAGCGCTCGGTGGCGTTGGTCAGGTGGCCGGTGCCTTCGGCTTCGGATTCATCGACCAGGGGACAGATCCAGTAGACCAGCGTGCCGGCGGAGAGCGCCCGCCCGACCGCGTCCATCACCTCGCTCAGTCGGCTGGCCGGTACCGCACGGGTATCGATGGGCTGCCGCCCGGCCGGCTTTTCCCGCAGTTCCGAGACGTCCATGTCGCCAAAATAGGTCAGCACCAGCGTGCGCGGGATCGGCGTGGCGCTCAGGACCAGGACGTCGACGGCTTCGCCCTTGCCGGTCAGGGCCAGCCGCTCGCGCACGCCAAAGCGGTGCTGCTCGTCGACGATCGCGAGCGCGAGCGCCTTGAAGGCGACGTCGTCCTGGATCAGCGCGTGGGTGCCGACCAGCAGGTCGATCTCGCCTTGTTCGAGTTGCGCCAGGATGTCGCGCCTTTCCCGGCCCTTCTCGCGGCCGGTGAGAATCGCGACCCGCAGGCCGGCAGCCTCGGCGAGCGGCGCGATGGTCTTGACGTGCTGCCGGGCGAGGATTTCGGTCGGCGCCATCAATGCCGCCTGCTTGCCGGCTTCTATAACGGCTGCCGCCGCAAGCAGCGCCACGACCGTCTTGCCCGAGCCGACATCGCCCTGCAGCAGCCGCAACATTCGCACCGGCTGGCGCAGATCCTCGGCAATGGCGGCAAGCGCTTGCCGCTGCGACATGGTCAGCGCATAGGGCAGCGCATCGATGACGCGTTTGCGCAAATGGCCGTCGCCGTCATGGCGGTTGCCGGCCGGGCGGCGGAGCTGGGCGCGGATCAGCGCCAGCGCCAATTGCCCGGCCAGCAATTCATCAAAGGCGAGTCGCGACCAGAATGGCCCATCGGGAAGAACATCGGTCAGCTCGAGCGGCTGATGAACGCGATGGAGCGCCTCCGCCATCGTCGGAAAGCCGCAGCGGCGCATCACCTCCGCGCTGATCCATTCCGGCAAATCGGGCAACTTCTGCAGCGCGAGGGCGATCGCCCGCTTCAGCGCACCGAGCGCGAGCCCCTCGGTCAGGGGGTAGACCGGATCGATGCCGGACAGTTTGGCAAAGCCCGCCTCGTCGACGACACGGTCGGGATGAACGATCTGCGGCGTGCCGTCATACATCTGCAGGGTGCCCGAGACGTAGCGCGTGGCGCCCACCGGCAGCAGTTTCTCGACCATGCCGGGCGGGTTGCGAAAATAGGTCAGGACGAGGTCGCCGGTCTCGTCGCTGGCATAGACCAGGAAGGGCGCGCGCCTGTTGCGCGGCGGGGCCGGCCGGTGGCGATCGATAGTGACCTTCAGCGTCACAACGGTTCCCGGCACGGCATCGCGGATCTTTGGCTGGGCGCGGCGGTCGATCACGCTGGTCGGCAGATGCAACAACAGATCGACGAGACGCGGCGTGTCATCCCGCCCGAGCAGATAGCGCAGCAGCTTCTCCTGCTTGGGCCCGATGCCGGAGAGGCTCGTGACCTGCGCAAACAGCGGATTGAGCAGAGCGGGGCGCATCCAAAATCTCTTCGCTCGCCGCGACAGTTCGAGTGAAAGTCGGGAATGAACCAGGGCGCGGCTTGCGCATTCATCCATCAAAGGGCGCTGGTCGGTCCGGTCAAGCCCCGTGGCGGCAGCGCATTGTGGATCATGGGGCCAAGGAAAGGGCTGACATCTTTGGTCCCGACCGCTATATGAACGCCGCCCGGCACGTCCGGGCTTTCGGCGTTGGACTGGAATTTTTGGGATATGACGGGGACGACACGATCGAGCGACGGCCTCGATGCCCGGCGCAAGCGGCTGTTGTTTCGCTGCTGGCATCGCGGCACGCGGGAAATGGATCTCATTCTCGGCCGATTCGCGGACGCCGAGATTGCGACGCTTGCCGATGACGAGCTGGATGAGCTCGAACGCCTGATCGAGGTGCCCGACCCGGATCTCTATGCCGCACTGACCGGTGATCGGCCGGCGATGGCGCCGTGGAATGGGGCCCTGTTCGAACGCATCAGGTCGTTCCGCGGGGCAGGTGAGGGCGTATGAAACCGACCGTGCGATCACCCGCCGAGCTCCTGGCGGCGGGCCGGCCCGTGACCTTCTCGAACGTCGCCGAGGGGGCCGAGGGCCTCATCATTTCCGATCTGGCGCGTGCAATCGCGGTACGGCCGAAGCGGCCGGCGATCAGCCTTGCCGTGATCTGCCGTGACGGGCCGCGCATGCAGCAGCTGGCGCGCGCGCTTTCCTTCTTCGCCCCCGATTTGCCGGTGCTGGAGTTTCCGGCCTGGGATTGCCAGCCCTATGACCGCGTCTCGCCACATGGCGGCATTCTGGCGCAGCGCATGACCACGCTGGCGCGGCTCGCGCGGCTGGCCGGCAGCGACAAGCCGATGATCGTGCTGACGACCGTCAACGCCGCGGTTCAGCGCGTGCCGGCGCGCGACATCGTCGCCGCACAGGCACTCTCGGTCGCGCCCGGCCATGTGGTGCCGATGGATTCCGTCGTCGCCTGGCTCGAACACCACGGCTATCTGCGCTCCTCCACCGTGCGGGAAGCGGGCGAATACGCTGTCCGAGGCGGCATTCTCGACCTGTTTCCCGCTGGCCTCGACCTGCCGGTCCGCTTCGACTTTTTTGGCGACAGCCTGGAATCGATCCGCTCCTTCGATGCCGAGACCCAGCGCACCATGCTCGACATGCGCTCGCTCGACCTCGTGCCGGTCTCGGAGTTCCAGCTCGTTACCGAGAGCATTCGCCGCTTCCGGATGGGCTATGTCGCAGAGTTCGGCACCCCCGGGCTGGACGATGCGCTCTATGAGGCCGTCAGCGAAGGCCGCCGCCATCCCGGCATGGAGCACTGGCTGCCGCTGTTTCTGGAGCGGATGGACACGCTGTTCGATTATCTCGGCGAGGCGCCCGTCGTGATCGAGCCACAAGCTGAGGATGCGGCGCGCGAACGCCTCAAGCAGATCAAGGACTATTACGAGGCGCGGCGCGAGGCGCTGGAGCATCCCGGCAGCGGCGCGATCTACAAACCCCTGCCTCCCGACCGGCTCTATCTCAGCGAACAGCAATGGACGCAGCGCCTCGCGGATGCGCCGCTGGCGCGGCTGACCGCGTTTTCCGTGCCGGCCGGTGCTGCCGTCGTCGATGCCGGCGCGAGGCAGGGGCGCAATTTTGCACCGGAGCGCAACGATGCCGCCGTCAACGTGTTCGAGGCCGTCGTCGCGCATGTGCGCGCGCTGCAGGCCGAGCGCAAGAAGGTCGTGATCGCGCTGTGGAGTGAGGGCTCGCGCGACCGCATGGCGAGCATGCTGGGAGATCACAAGCTCCCCCATGTCACGAGCGTCAACTCTTGGCGCATGGTGCAGGCCACCCCGCGCAACGAGACGATGCTCGCCGTGCTCGGCATGGAAGCGGGCTTTGAGACCGGCGATGTCGCAGTCATCAGCGAGCAGGACATCCTGGGCGACCGCCTGGTGCGGCCGCGCAGGGCAACCCGTAAGCTCGACAATTTCATCTCCGAGGTGACGAGCCTCGCCGCCGGCGACATCGTCGTCCATGTCGAGCACGGCATCGGCCGTTTCGTCGGCCTGCAGACGCTCGACGTCGCGGGTGCGCCGCATGACTGTCTCGAACTGCATTATGCCGCCGAGACAAAACTGTTCCTGCCGGTCGAGAACATCGAGCTGTTGTCGCGCTACGGCTCCGATCAGACCGATGTCGAGCTCGACAGGCTCGGCGGCACCGGCTGGCAGACCCGCAAGGCCAAGCTGAAGAACCGGATCCGCGAGATCGCCGGCGAGCTGATCAAGATCGCGGCCGAGCGCCATCTGCACGAGGCGCCAAAACTGCCGGTGCAGGCGGGCCTCTATGACGAGTTCTGCGCCCCCTTCCCCTATGAGGAGACCGAAGACCAGCTCACCGCGATCCAGGCGACGTTGAAGGATCTGGAGATCGGCCGCCCGATGGACCGGCTGATCTGCGGCGACGTCGGTTTTGGCAAGACCGAGGTGGCGCTGCGCGCGGCGTTCGCGGTTGCGCTCGACGGCAAGCAGGTCGCCGTGGTGGTGCCCACAACGCTGCTGGCCCGCCAGCACGCAAAAACCTTCATTGAGCGCTTCCGAGGCTTTCCCGTCAATGTCGCGCAGGCCTCGCGGCTGATCGCGCCGAAGCAGCTCAAGGAGGTCAAGAAGGGGCTCGCCGACGGTGGCATCGACATCGTGGTCGGCACCCATGCGCTGCTCGGCAAGTCCATAAAATTCCACGATCTCGGCCTGCTGATCGTCGATGAGGAGCAGCATTTTGGCGTCAGCCACAAGGAGCGGCTGAAGCAGCTGCGCGCCGCGGTGCACGTGCTGACGCTGAGCGCAACCCCGATCCCGCGCACGCTGCAGCTCGCGCTGACCGGGGTGCGCGAACTCTCGATCATCGCCTCCGCGCCGGTCGACCGCCTCGCGGTGCGCACCTTCGTCGCCCCGCATGATCCCCTGATGATCCGCGAGGCGCTCCTCCGCGAACGCTATCGCGGCGGCCAGGCCTTCTATGTCGTGCCGCGGATCGAGGACCTTGGGTCGGTAAAAGACTTCCTCGACAAGAACGTGCCGGAGATGAAGGTCGCCGTCGCCCACGGCCAGATGACTCCGACCATGATCGAGGACATCATGTCCGCGTTCTACGACGGCAAATACGACATCCTGTTGTCGACCACGATCGTGGAGTCCGGCCTCGACATTCCCAATGCCAACACGCTGATCGTGCATCGCGCCGACATGTTCGGCCTCGCGCAGCTCTATCAGCTGCGCGGCCGCGTCGGGCGCAGCAAGCTGCGCGCGTACGCCTTGTTCACGCTGCCGGCGCAGCAGAAGATCACGGCGCAGGCCGAGCGCAGGCTCACCGTGCTGCAGTCGCTGGAAAATCTCGGCGCCGGCTTTCAGCTCGCCTCGCACGATCTCGACATCCGCGGCGCCGGCAACTTGCTTGGCGAAGAGCAGTCCGGCCACATCAAGGAGGTCGGCTTCGAGCTCTACCAGTCGATGCTGGAGGAGGCGATCACAAACCTCAAGGCCGGCATCGCCGAACCCGCCGCCGACCGCTGGTCGCCGCAGATCACCATCGGCATGCCGGTGCTGATCCCCGAGGACTATGTCTCCGACCTGCCGGTGCGGCTCTCGCTGTATCGCCGGCTCGCCGACCTCGACACCGAGGAGGAGATCGAGAATTTTGCCGCCGAGCTGCGCGACCGTTTTGGCAAGCTGCCGGACGAGGTGCGCTATCTGTTCAAGGTCGCGACCATCAAAGCCTATTGCCGCAGGGCCAATGTCGAAAAAGTCGATGCCGGGCCCAAGGGCGCCGTCATCACTTTCCGCGACAACAAGTTCGCGCATCCCGACCGGCTCGTCCTGTTCATCCGCAAGCACGGGCAGGCCGCAAAAGTGCGCCCCGACATGAAGGTCGTGTTCTTCCAGGACTGGGAGACGCCGGAGGAACGCCTCGCCGGCACCACCGACATCTTGCGGCAGCTCGCCAATCTCGCGGAGAACAAGAAGGCGGCGTAGCGCAATCTCGGCGCATCCTCGTCATTGCGAGCCAACGGGTCCGCGCGAAGCGCGGCCCGATGACAGGCTTCGCGAACCAATCCAGTATCTCACCGCGGGAACTCTGGATTGCTTCGGCGCCTTGCGCCTCGCAATGACGACTTCCATTCTCTGATCGGATTTCAAACAGCCTACCACTCCGAGGTCATCGCCCGGCTTGACCGGGCGATCCAGTAACCCGAGGCGCCTGTGATTGAACCGAAAGGCCGCGGCGTACTGGATCACCCGCTTGCGCGGGTGATGACGACCGAGGTTTTGGCCCACACTTTCTCTAAACACGATTCCACATTCTCGCGGCGCGATGCGCCCGAGTTGTGCTGCATGCGAGGCCCTCGAAAAAATGAGGGCGCAGGGAATGCCGGGTGACGGCCTCACCCATGGCCCGCCTGCAAGAAAAAACGCAGGCGGCAGTTACCACAGGTTAAGCCGGATCATCCGGCATTCCCTGCGCGGCGGTTTTAACGGTTTCCTTCGCGCTCTCCCCAGGAACCGGGCTTTCTTGCTCCTGTCGCGCGCAGATCGTTCTGCGCGCTTGGCCTCAGCGTCGGGAGGTCAGGACCACGCGACTTCGCCGTCCGCATCAGCGCCGTTCGTCCGCGCGAAAAATCGCGCGCGTCGCCAAAGCGTCCACCGCATCCCACCTCGCATGTCGTGACGATCGCGATACGCCCCTCATCTCGAGGCGGGACGCGTGGACAATACCCCTGATTCTATGTTCTGTAAAACAGAAATATTTTCGTCTGGGCGGCTTGACAGGATGTTGCCGACGCGACCCGTCGGGCAAATCGGTTGATCTGTCCTGGGGCGATCCGATGCAGAGAAGGCCTGCCGCCTTCGCAAGGGCATGTCCCCGTCGAACGCGCGGACCGCGGCACCAGGCGACTATCGCGCCGTGCCTGCGTGCCGCCAGCTTTCTCCGACGTCAACTCGCACGACGTGCAACGAGCAGCGTGGCGCCCAATCCGCACATCACGGCGCCCGAGGCCTGTCTCGTCCTCGCGATGAACGTCGGCCGCTTGGCAAGCCCGGCGCGCGCCCTGGTGGCCCAATGCGTCACGATCAGATCGACACCAGTGTTGAGGGTCACGGAGATCAGCCCGAGCACGACGAACTGGGTGGCGACACCAGCTGTGGGGTCGATGAATTGCGGAATGAAGGCGAGGAAGAACCCGGCCGTCTTCGGATTGAGCGCCTCGACGACGATGCCCTCGCGCAAGGCGCGGCGCGCGCCGGTCGTCGGCACCTCGGCCGGCGCCACGATGTGTGCTTCGCCCCACGTCTTGACACCGAGCCAGATCAGATACGTCGCTCCCGCGATCTTCAGCACGGTGAAGGCCTCGGCGCTTGCCATGATGAGCGCGGATACGCCGAGAGCACCGCCCAGGACGTGCACGAGGCCGCCGAGGCCAAGGCCGACGCTCGATGCCAATCCTTCCGTTCTGCCGCCGGCCAGCGTCCTCGCCACGATATAGAAGATGCCGGGTCCCGGCGTGATCGCGACAAGCAGCGCCGCCGTCAGGAACAGGAGAAAGGCCTGCGAACTCAACATCGGTTGTCGATCCCTCGCCGAAACCGGTCGCCGCCGTGGTGCGTGCCGACCAAGAGCTACGTTCACAGCATCAGAGAGAGACGCTCCAGGTTCCAGAACCTTCGTCTATTCTCTTCAAGTGAGCGCAGGCGGGCCGCGCGCATTTCGATCGCATTGTTGATGGCGTGCTGGGCGCGGTCAAGAAGTTGCCGGGTTTCTTCGCTGAAGTGCCGGGGCATCGGGTGCTCCCTCCCACAGGCGGGAGCACGAACGGTCGGTCAGCCACCGGCGCCCGCTTCGGCCGCTGCCGCGCGTCCAGGCCAGCTTTAGTCGACGTGTCCCAGCGACAGGGCCATCGCCCACTCGGGCCGTCCGTTGGCGAGGGCGCGCGCGGACGCGGAAGCCCAGTCGTAGTTCAGCGCGAGAAACTCGACCAGCCAACTTCCGTTGCTCTTCGTGAGGATGGCATAGCGGGCGTGTGGCGAGCGGTATTCGAGGTTCGCTGCAGAGGGAATGTCCGCAAACACCGGGCATCCGACGCTGCCGGGGTTCAAGATCAAGCATTCCCCCGGTCCATGAACGACAGCTTGTCGGTGGCTGTGACCGCACAATACGACGCGCGCCGTGGTCGCACCTTTCAAACGTGTCTTCAGAATGTCGCGGCGCGCCGGGACGAAGCGTCCGTCATCGAGCAACTCCTCCAGCAAGAACGTGCTGTCGTCATCGGGCGTGCCGTGGCAGGCCAAAATTCCATCTGGCAGGTTGATGCGCGCAGGCAGGTTCTGCAGCGCCCGCCGCTGTTCGGAAGTCAACGCATTGCGCGCGAACCCGGCTGCCGATGAAAGTTTGTCGTCAGGAGCATCATCGATCGACCGATCATGGTTTCCGCGTACAGTCGGGAGTGCGAGCGATTGAAGCGCCTCAAAGGTCTCTTTCGGCCACAAAGGGCTGGTGACGCAATCACCCAGATTGACGGTGAAATCGACGCCACGGCTGTTGATGTCGGCGAGCACGGCCTCGAGGGCGGGAAGGTTTCCATGGATATCCGAGATGACAGCCATTCGCATCGTTCGCTCCCCTTCACCGGCGGCGCGTTCTGCCTTGGTCGTGAACTTAACCCATTCCCGGCTGCCTGTGTCATCAGTCAGTCGGTTGTGATTTTGATGATTGCCGTTGGTGGTGGTGGCGTCTGCAAGGGGGCACAGCCGGCGTCAGGCATCGTCTGTCGGTTAAACTGCACAGAGTTGGAGGGGCCGAGGTTCTCGCTTCCACGATGCAACCAGCATCCGTACGCCCCTTGAGTTTGCACGATTGCCGTGATATTGAAGCTCGATGAAGAGATCAGTGCGCATCGTCAATCGCAAACACATGACCCGCTTTGGCTGGGCCGTGGAAGGAGTCGCGCGCTAGGAATTCGACGACGCCATCTTTTCACCAGGCCCCGCCGGCATCGGACGGGGCCTTTTGTTTGGCCACGCTCCTTGTCGGCGCGACAGCAGGAGCATCCGATGCCAATCCAACAGACGAACCTCATATCCGAGACCTCGGGCGATGTCGCAGTGCTCGGCCTCTCCACCGCATTGGTGAAAGAGGCCATGGACGACAGTTTGGCAGCCGCGCGCCCCAATGCATCCATTGCAGCACCGGACGACACTCTCTCGGACAAGGATGCTGCTGGACGAACAGCCGCATTGGCGCGGAGCCTCTTGAGCCTGCTCAAGCGATTTTGGCGTGCGTTTCAGGAACAGCGCCGGCGCGAGAGCTTACGAGCCACCTTGTACGACCTGAGTGACAGGGAACTGATGGACATCGGCGTGACGCGCGGTGAGATCGACTACATCGCCGTTCACCGAGCCATCGACAGGCTGAGAGACGGCACGACTTATCCGTGGATCATGTCTCGCGGTGTGATGTAACTGATGGCAACCGTGAGGCTTCGCTGCCGGGTGGGGGCGGCGATCAAGCCAGCCACTGGTTGCGAGCGAGCCCGCGCCTCACGACACCGCCCGGCGCGGGCCGCGATCGAGCCGTGCGAGCAGTGACGATGCCGTATCGGAGGGCTGCAGCGTCGCGACCGACAGCACCGGCTCGAAGCGCGCATGGCCGGCGCCATGCGAGGTCTGGCGGATCACGCTGGAGAGCCGCCGCGCAATCGTGTGCGCCGCGCGCAAATCGGTCTCGGCGAACACGACGACGACGGACTGGTCCGGCCGCATCGTGCCAAAGTCCATCTGGCGCATCATGTGGCTGATGATCCGCGCGCCATCGAGCTGAGCGCGGGCATGGGCGCCTTCAAAGGCAAGACGGGCGGCCGACAGTCCGCCGCCCGCCGCGAGCGTCTGGCGCACCGCCGTTGCGAACTCGCGGTCGAAGGCGGCCGGCGTCAGGAGGCCCGTCTGCGGATCGATGCGCCCGCCGGCGTCGATGGCGCGCAGCGTGCGGCTGAGGCGCGCCTCCAGCGCGTGCTGGCGGATCAGCGGCGCGGCGTTGATTGCAATCTGGCCCGGCTCGCCGATCAGGATCTCGAGATTAGGCAGCTTGTAGCGCGGCGCGAGCTCACCCGTGGTCAAGATCACCGGCAGGTTGCGGAAGCGCGCGTCCTCCGACAGCACGGTGAGGAAGGCGTCGACCACACGGGAGGTAAATCCCTCGCTGAGCACGATGCCGTCGATGCCGCGGCTGTTGAGCTGCTTGCCCGCGGCTTCCATGCCGAGCGCGCCGGCAATGCTCATGCGCTCGCCGAGCGCGACGGACAGCGCGGGGTACGACCCGCCGCGTCCCATCAGCAGCACGGTCGCCTCGCAGAGCGGATCCTCTTGCGGCAGGCGCGCGGCTGTCGCTTCATCCGCGAGGCGGCGCAGCACGGTCGCGTGCAGCGCGCGGACCCGCAGCGCAGCGCGGAGGCGCGGCAGCAGCCGATCGAGCGAGCCGCGCCCCTGGATGAAGGGGATGGCATTCGGCGCGAGCGGCCCCGCGGGTTCGACGGCGATCAGCGGCGTGTAGAGTTTTCGGGCAGCGATCCGCGCGGCAAGCGGCGTCAGGTCCGCATCGCCCGATTGGGACATCGCGACCAGGACTGCCGAGGGCTCGACCTGGTTCACCGCGCGCGCGGCCTCGGCCCAATCGGTCTCGATCAGCGGAAACAGTTTTGCCTCGTCCAGCAGGCCGACCAGGGATCGCTGCGGCGCATGCGATATGACCAGGATCGGGCCTTGCTGGGACATTTTGACAAACCTGGAGCGACGCGGACGAGGACGCGCAATGGTAATTTGTCAGCCTTAATGCGGCGTCAACGCTCGCTATCGTCTCACGCCGGGCTCGTGCGGTCGCGAAAAGCTTCCGCCATCAGCGGGTTCAGCCCGAGTTCCGTGAGCGCTTCGCGCGCGCGCGCGTTGTCGAGCGCGCGTCCGGCGAGGCGGTGGCCGCTGAGGCGATCGGGCAGGGCGGTCAGCAGCGTGCCGGGTCCGAGCCGCCTCGACCATTCCTGCAGGTCTTGCGCGAGGAAACGATAGCCGCCGACCGCCATGACGCCGGCGGGTGGCGCCGTGATCGCAATGGCGCCGGTTGCGCGGTCGAGCCGCGCGGCATATTCGGTGTCGACATAGTCGCGCGGCGGCTGCGGGATCAATGAATCCCCCGGCGGCTGCGGCGGCGCATAGGCTGACGCTGCGACCATCGGGCCGCGCAGTCCCAGCGTTCCCTTAGGCGTCAGCAGGATTTCGCCAGAGATCGACGATCCCGCGGCTTGGCGCGGCGCGCCATGCAGTCCCGGCTTGACCGGCGCAGGCATGCCGTCTTCGGCCGTGCGGCGCGCACCGAACAGCCCGGCCTCGCCGAACAGATAGACGTCGGTCATCGAGACGCCATGCGCCGTCCAGCGCGGGCTGGAGGTGACCTGCTCCGGCGTGCGCCAGAGGCCGATGACATTGCGCAGGCTCGGCAGTCGCGCCGCAAGGCCAGCTTCGTCCAGTCGCAGGGCGAGCTGGGCCGGCACGATCAGCGTGTCGCAACGCTGGTCGACGATCTGCTCCTCGAGCGTGTCAAAGTCGAACGGATGATGCAGCGATAGCGTGCCGCCGGTCAAAAGCCAGACCGCGAGCGAGGAGACGAGACCCGCGAATGACGATGGCGCAAACGCCGAGATGGGGCTTGCGCCCTGCGCCACGTTGGCTTCGAGCGAGACCGCAAGGCCGCCTGCGATCAGGCTGAGATGGGGGCGGGGCACGGCGCGAAAGCCGTCCGACGCGACATCGAAGGAAATGATCGCGGCCTTGCGCCCGTCCTGGATCGCGGTGCGCGAGGGTTTTATGTCGCGCGCAAGTGCGTCGTCGAGCGAGGCCATTCCTTCCGGAAGCGCATGGCCGAATCCGGCGACATGGCGGATGGAAAACACCTCTGCCGCGGCGTTCATCGCGACATCGGAATGCAGGACGCCGTCGATCCGGTCCATGGTGACGATCGCGCGCGCGCTGGTGCGGTTGAGGGCCGCGACGATCTCGGCCTGCCGCCACAATTGCGGGATCAGCGCCACCACGAGACCGGCGCGATGCGCCGCCAGCAGGGTCAGCACGAACTCGACCGTATTCGGCAGCTGCATCGCAATGACCGAATGCGCCGGCAGTCCCGCCTCGACGAAATGGGCCGCCAGCGCCGCGATGGCGCGGTCGGCCTGGGCATAGGTCAGGCGCTTCGGCCGCTGCCCCGTAACGCGCGGCTTGTTGAGCGGATCGACCAGCGCGATCGCCTCCGGGCGGCGCGACAGGATCCGCTGGAACAGAGTATCGAGAGTGGGCGATGCGCTGGTCTGGTTCACGTCAGGTCACTCTACCGCGGCTGCGCTTGGTCAGGGCTGTTTCGCTTGCGAGTCTACTCGCTGCCACCAGGTCTCCGGAAGGTATCCGGCGAGCGAGGTGGCTTTTGGCGTTTCTATCCGATTCCATCGCGCGATCCATTGCTCGCCGGCGCTAAAGACGGGGATGGCATAGAAACCCGCCATCAGGACACGGTCGAGGGCGCGGACCGCCGCGACGAAGTTTTGGCGGTCGCGGGCGGCGAGCAGCGCGGCGATCATGGCGTCGATGGCGGCGTCCTTGGCGCCCATGTAGTTGCGGGTGCCCGCCATGTCGGCCGCCTCGCTGCCGAAATAGAAGGCCTGCTCGTTGCCCGGCGAGAGCGACTGGTCCCAGCGGTTCTGGATCATGTCGAACTCGTAGGCGAGCCGGCGCTGGTCGAACTGCACTGGGTCGACCGATCGGACCGAAATCTCGATCCCAGCGCGCTTGAGGTCGCGGGCGTAGGCGAGCGCGATCCGCTCCTGGTCGCGGGTAGTGGTGAGGATCTCGAATGTGAGGAGCGCGCCGCTGCTGCGTTGCCGCAGCAGAGAACCGTCGAGTTCATAGCCGGCCTCAGCGAGCAGCGACAGCGCCTGGCGCAGGGTTGCGCGATCGCGGCCCGATCCGTCGGTGACCGGAAGGCGGTAGCTGCCGTCGAGAATGTCGGGCGGAATGCGCGTGGCGAACGGTTTGAGCAACTCCCGCTCTTTGGCGTCGGCGGGACGCGTATAGGCTGAGAGTTCGGAACCGGCGAAATAGCCGGCCGAGCGGCCGTAGAGGCCGAAGAAGTAGTTGCGGTTGATCCACTCGAAATCGAACAGCAAGGTCAGCGCCTGCCGCACCCTGATGTCGGCGAAGACGGGGCGGCGGGTGTTGAACACCAGGTATTCGGAGGGCTCTGGCACGCCCGGCTTGATGGTGTCGCGCACCACCTCGCCATCGCGCGCGGCCGGAAAGCCGTAGCCATCATGCCAGCGCAGCGGCTCTGTCTCGACGCGAAAGTCATAAAGTCCACGTTTAAAGGCTTCGAACTGGCCGTTGGATTCCCGATAGAAATCGAGCCTGATCTCATCGAAATTCCAAAGTCCGCGGTTGATCGGCAGGTCGCGGCCCCAGTAATTGGGATCGCGCGTCAAAGTCATGCTCGCGCCGGGCTTGACCGCCCCGACACGATAGGGGCCGGAACCCATGGGCGGGGCCAGCGTGGTGTCCTCGAAACGCGCCACGTCGATGGCGTGACGCGGCAGGATCGGCATCAGTCCGAGGATCAGGGGCAGCTCGCGGTCATTAGCGGCCGCGAGATCGAACCGGACGGTCAGCGGATCCGATACCTCGGCCTTTGTCACCTTTGAATAATACTGCCGGTAAAGGGGTCGGCCGTGATCCCTCAGCAAGGCAAAGGAAAACACGACGTCGTCCGCCCGGACCGGCTCACCGTCCGAGAAGTGCGCCGCCGGATTGAGACGAAAGGTGACGTAGCTTCTGACATCGTCGGTTTCGACTGTCTTGGCCAAAAGGCCATAGAGGGTGAAGGGCTCATCATTGCCGCGCGTGAGCAGGCTTTCAACCACGTAGGTTCGGATCTGTGGAGCAGCCAGGCCCCTGACAATGAAGGGGTTGAGGCTGTCGAAGGTTCCAAGGACCCCCCAGGTTAGCCGGCCGCCCTTGGGCGCATCCGGGTTGGCGTAGGGCATGTGGGTGAAGTCCGCTGGCAAGGCGGGCGCGCCATGCATGGAAAGGCCGTAACTCTCCGGGGCCGCGGCGTCGCCGGCCACCGCACCGGGCGCGAGCGAGAAGGCCAGCACAACCGCGGCCGTCATTTGAACGGCGATACGACCAAAAGCTGACGCGATCACGCGCGGATTTGATTCGGTTGGGAACACCGGGGACTTTTACCATAGCGGCAGCGCGGCAACGCTCTCCGTCAAAGACTGTTGTCGGCATTGATCTTTCCGTACGCCACGGTATGAAAGCGGGCGATCGAGCAGGGCGCTTGCGCCTGTCACGTATCCGCCTCAATTGACTAGGAGACAGCCGCGCGAAACGGCGAGGTGTCGCGCCTCGGGCGATTTCGGGCGCTCCCGTTCAGAAAGGGTTTTCCGCAATGAATTTCCGTAACTTGGCCGCATCGGTTGGGCCGCGTGGGCGGCTTGTCGCCTTGTTGGCGGCGACCACGCTGGCTGTTCCCTTTGCGCTGGACGCCCAGGCCCAGACGGCACCCCCCAAAGCCCCGGCAGCGCCGAAGGCGCCGGCCGCGGCGCCGAAAGCCGCACCCAGAGCTGGCGCTCCTGCGCCGGCCGGGCAACCCTCCGCCGAGCAGGCGCAGCAGGCCCCGGCAGCCCCCGGCGGCCAGCAGCAACAGGACCCGCCGGTTCAGCTGATCTACGCGCCCTGGACAAAATTCTGCCTGAAGGGACAGGACGCCAACGCCAAGCAGGTGTGCTTCACCGGCAAGGACGGCCGCATCGAGTCCGGCCAGCCCGTGATCGCGGCCGTCGTGATCGAGCCCGAGGGCGAGCCGAAAAAGATTTTGCGCGTGACACTGCCGCTCGGCATGCAGCTCGTTCACGGCACGCGGGTGATCGTCGACAACAATCCCCCGCTGCAAAGCCCCTACGTCATCTGCTTCCAAAATGGTTGCATGTCCGACTATGACGTGTCGCCGGAACTTCTGGCCAACATGAAGAAGGGCCAGAACCTGGTCGTGCAGGCCATCAACTCCAACGGTGCGGCGCTGACGCTGCCGCTGCCGCTGCAGGAATCCGGCAGCAGCTTCGCCAAGGCCTATGATGGCCCGCCGACCGATCCGAAGGAGTTCGAGAAGACACAGCAGAAGCTGCAGGAGGAGTTGCAGAAACGGGCCGACGAGGCGCGCAAGAAGCTGGAGCAGCAGGGGCAAGCGAGCGCGCCGGCCAGATAGCCGGTCATCGCAATGAAATGAGAAAAGGCGCTCCGAGCCGAGCGCCTTTTTCTTTGCTTGCGCGTGCCTTGGCGCGCGATGGCCCTTACCAAGGGGCGCGGCTGATCGGGACAACTGGGCGGGTCATGCCTCCGCGTCGGTCGCTTGGCGCGGCTCAGTTCAGCGACGGATTGCGCGGCCGGTAGCCGCCGGACTTGTCGCGCACGAAAATCTCGGCGACCTGCGAATGCCGGACCGGTTCTCCGGTCTCGTCGGGCAACAGGTTCTGCTCGGAGACATAGGCGACGTACTCCGCCTCGGAGTTTTCCGCGAGCAGGTGATAGAACGGCTGATCCTTGTGCGGACGCACGTTCTCGGGGATCGAAAGCCACCACTCTTCGGTGTTGTTGAACTCCGGATCGATGTCGAAAATCACGCCACGGAACGAGAAGATCCGGTGACGGACAATCTGGCCGATCTGAAATTTTGCGGTACGCGCCTTGATCATCCTTCGTCGATAGACCATGCCGACGGCGGATGCTAGGGGCTGAGGCGCGATTTAACCTTTGTGTGACAGTGGCGCCGCCATCCGCCGGCCCGTCAAAGCCCCTCATGGTCGACGTCCTCGATCTCGCGCTCCCCTATTTTGGTGCCATTTTCAGAGGCTTCGCCTCCGGTAAGGCGAGAGGGCTGCCGCAGACCGGGTTACCCTGGTGAGCTTCTTCCTGCTTTCCGTTTCGTTGCCTGCGTTGCGATTCGGCATCATGTCCCGGACGCACTTGCCGCGCTCAACAACCCGCCCTTCCTGTTGCGACCATGCTCGCGACGGTGACGCTAGCGCTGCCCCTGTTCGATCCCGTGTCCTGGTAGGTGCCGGCCGTCGGCTCGACAGAACTCAAGTCGTCTGACGTTCGTCAGGCGCCGGTTCGCCGCCAATTCCGCCACGATGGCGCGAGGCCCTCGCGCATGGCGAGGCGCCTGAGCGGTCCGATCGTGCCGATCAGATGCAAGCTGGCGGCGCGCAGCGACTGCATGGGCAAAAGTTCGCTCAGCAGCGAGCGGTTGGCGAGATCGATCACCATGGTCCGGCTCAGCACATCCGCGCGCCGCGCCAGCCCGTAGTGCCGCATCACCTCGCGTCCGCCTACATCCTGGCCCGCTGCGAGCGCATCGCGCACGATGGAGGCGATGTCGTCGGCGTCGCGCAGCCCGAGATTGAGGCCCTGCGCGCCGATGGGCGGAACGACATGGGCGGCTTCGCCGACGAGTGCGATGCGCTTATCGGCGAACTGTCTTGGCCGCTCGATCGCGAGCGGAAACAGACAGCGGCCCGGCTCGACGCGGACGCGGCCGAAGATCGAATGTGACTGCGTCTCGGCCGCCTCCGACAAGTCGTCGTCGCCAAGACCTTTCAGCCGCTCGGCTTCGACGGGCGAGGTCACCCATACGACGCTGCAACGATCGCCGGGCAGGGGGACGAACACGCAGGGGCCTTGCGAGGTGTGAAACTCGGTCGAGATGTTTTTGTGCGGCCGGGAATGGCTGATATTGAACGTCAGGGCCGCCTGCTTGAGATCGCGACGGCTGACAGCAATGCCCGCGGCCTCGCGGCAGAGCGAATGCCGGCCGTCCGCGCCAACCACCAGTTGCGCTGTTATCTCGGTCCCGCCAGCGGTGCGGATCTCGACGGCGTCGTCGCCGGGATGGACCGCCTCGGCCTCATCGTCGAACCGCCTCAGGCCCGAAATCTCGGCGGCGCGGGCCTCCAGGGCTGCGATCAAGTCGCGATTTTCGATGTTGTAGCCGAACGCATCCAGCCCGATCTCATCGGCGGTGAACCGCACCTCCGGTGCGCGGATCAGGCGGCCGGTGTCGTCCACCAGCCGCATCGCCGCGAGCGCGGCGGCCTTGTCCACGCAGCGGCGCCAGACGTCCAGTTGCTCGAGGAAAGAGACCGATCCGCCGAGCAGCGCCGTCGTGCGATTGTCACCATAAGCCTGACGGCGTGCGATCAGCGCGGTCCTGGCGCCGGCCTCGGCCAATGCGACGGCAGCCACCAGCCCCGCCGGACCGCCGCCGACCACCGCAACGTCAAAAGTCATGGACGCGTCGTTCATCGGTGACACATTTGTTCCTCCGGACCGGCCTTTTCAAGCCCGGATCCGCGCGCGACCTAGTGCCGCCGAGCGCCTCGGTGCAAAAGCAAGGGAATCCTGATAGCACTCGACCCGCCAATGAAACAGGACACCGTTCAGGATTCGGGGGCAACGGCGCCGACGCTTCGGGCGGCGGCGTTCTCCGTGCACATCTTCACCGCGCTTGGCGCCGGAGTGGCGCTGCTCGCGCTGCTCGAGGCCGTGCGCGAGCATTGGGCCGCGATGTTCTGGTGGCTCGGGGTGGCGCTCGTCATCGACGGCGTCGATGGACCGATGGCGCGCCGGTTCGATGTCGCGCGGGTGCAGCCGAACTGGGCCGGCGACGTGCTCGATCTCGTCGTCGACTTCACGACCTATGTGTTCGTTCCGGCCTATGCCATTGCCGCCAGCGGCCTGCTGCCGCCACTGATCGCGTCGGCGCTCGGCTTTGCGATCGCGGTGACGGGCGCGCTCTATTTCGCGGACCGGCGGATGAAGAGCGCCGACAATCATTTTCGCGGCTTTCCCGGCCTGTGGAATTTCGCCGCCTTCTACCTGTTTCTGCTGCAGCCGCCGCCATTGCTCGGCGGGCTCGGCATTGCGCTCCTTGTGGTGCTGACCTTCGTTCCCTTCCATGTCATCCATCCGGTGCGGGTGAGGCGGCTCCGATGGCTGACGCTGGCGCTGATGGCGCTGTGGGCGATCCTGTCCGCCTACGTCCTGGTGCGGGATTTCGACGTGGCGGCGCCCGTCACCATGTGTCTCTGCGCGATCGCGCTGTACATCGTCATGAGCGATGCTGCGATCAGATTGTTGAGATCGTTCAAGTCATGATGACTTTATTCAGCAGCCCAGAGGCCTGGGCGGCACTGTTGACGCTGACCGTGCTGGAAATCGTTCTCGGGATCGACAACGTCATCTTCATCTCCGTGATCGTGTCGAGCATTCCGGAGCCGCAGGCGACGCGCGCCCGGCAGATCGGCCTCGTGCTCGCGCTCGCCTTCCGCATTCTGCTGCTCACCCTGCTGGTGTGGCTGATCGGACTGACGCAGGACGTGCTGACGGTCGCGGATCGGGCGTTCTCATGGCGCGATCTCATCCTGATCGCCGGCGGCCTGTTCCTGATCGCCAAGGCGACCCATGAAATTCACCGCGAGGTGGAGGCCGACGAGGGGAACGGCGGCGACCGTTCGGCCAAACATGCCTTCCTCTGGGTGATCCTGCAGATCATTATCATCGATGTCGTGTTCTCGCTGGATTCCATCATCACCGCGATCGGCATGGCGCAGGACCTTCCGATCATGATCGCGGCGGTCGTGATCGCCTGCCTGATCATGTATCTGTCGTCGGGACCGGTTGCCGAGTTCATCAGCCATCATCCGACCACCAAGATGCTGGCGCTCGCCTTCCTGGTGCTGATCGGCGTCGCGCTGGTCGCCGACGGATTCAAATTCCACATCCCGCGCGGCTATATCTACTTCGCGATCGCGTTCGCTGCCGCGGTGGAGTTCTTCAACGTGCTGGCGAAGCAGAACCGCAGAAAGGCGCGGAAATAGGCCGTTGCTTCCGCGCAGCCACCACGCCGGCGCGACGCGGGAGCCGGATTTCCGCCGCCAGCCAGCCCAAAACAGCGGCATCAGCCATTGGCCGAGTTGACAACACCGCGTCGATGGCTTTCGTTTTGACGGCAGGTGAGGGAGACTAGAAACGATGGCGAAGGCCGTGCGCGTGCACAAGGTGGGAGGACCGGAAGCGCTGGTCTATGAGGGAGTGGACCTGGCCGCGCCGGGGCCGGGCGAGATCCGCATCCGCCAGCACGCCGTTGGCCTGAACTTCATCGACGTCTACTATCGTACCGGGCTCTACAAGGCGCCGGGGCTGCCCTTCATCGCCGGCAATGAGGCCTCGGGTGAGGTGATTGCGGTGGGACCCGGGGTGACGAATTTCCACCCCGGCGACCGCGTCGCCTATTACCACAACCTCGGCGCTTATGCGTCCGAGCGCAACATCCCCTGGGAGAAGCTGGTCAAGTTGCCCGACCACATCACCTATGAGCAGGGCGCGGTGCTCATGCTGAAGGGGCTGACGGTCTGGTATCTCCTGCACAAGACCTTCAAGGTCGAACCGCATCATCGCGTGCTGGTCCACGCCGCGGCCGGCGGCATCGGCCTCTTGGCGTGCCAGTGGGCGCGCGCGCTCGGCGCCCATGTGATCGGCACCGTCGGCTCGCAGGCGAAAGCCGATCTCGCGCTCGCCAATGGCTGCGATCACGTCATCAACTACAATGACGAGGATTTCGTCGCGCGCGTGAAACAGATCAGCCGCAACGAGCTCTGCGACGTCGTCTATGACGGCGTCGGCAAATCGACCTTTCCCGGCTCGCTGTCATGCCTGAAGCCGCGTGGCTTGTTCGTCTCGTTCGGTAACGCCT
>Ga0213876_10000690_pt1 | contig 23786 bp, 25 predicted proteins | sample BarmaccomBMRX_R9_FD_160113 | JGI IMG/M metagenome (GOLD analysis project Ga0213876, IMG submission 160113) | Root-associated microbial communities from Barbacenia macrantha in rupestrian grasslands, the National Park of Serra do Cipo, Brazil - RX_R9 | ecosystem: Host-associated > Plants > Roots... | reverse complement strand
CTCCGTCGAGCCGGGCCGGGTCGTCATCACCCCCACCTATACCGGCTGCCCCGCCGCCGGGGTGATCGAGCGCGACATTCGCGCCGCCCTCGACTCCGGCGGCTATCGGCACGTCGCCGTCGAGACCGCGCTCTCGCCCGCCTGGACCACCGACTGGATCACCCCGGAAGGACGCGAGAAGCTCAGCGCCTACGGCATCGCGCCTCCCACGCGCGCCGCGGTGCACTGCCCGCAATGCGGCTCGGCCGAGACCGAGGAGATCAGCCGCTTCGGCTCGACCCCGTGCAAGGCGCTGTGGCGCTGCCGCGACTGCGCCGAGCCGTTCGACCTGTTCAAATGCCATTGAGGCGGGTGCGGTGAGCGTCAACTTCCACAGCCTCGAAGTGGCGGAGCTGATTTCCGAGACCGCGGACGCAAAGTCGATCCGCTTCGATCTGCCCGATACACTGCGCCCGGTCTTCCGCTTCAAGCCGGGCCAGCACCTGACTCTCCGCGCCGAGATCGGCGGCGAGGAGGTTCGGCGCAACTATTCGCTGTGCGTGGCCCCCGAAGAGGGCGTGCTGAAGGTCACCGTCAAGCGCATCGCCGGCGGGGTCTTCTCGACCTGGGCGAACGAGGTTCTGAAGGCCGGCGACCGCCTCGACGTGATGGAGCCGCACGGCAGCTTCACCTGGAGCTTCGATCCCGGGACGGCGAACCATTATGTCGCCTTCGCCGGCGGCTCCGGCATCACGCCCGTCATGTCGCTGATCAGGACGGCGATGATCGAGGAGCCGGAGAGCCGGTTCACGCTCTTCTACGGCAACCGCGACAGCCAGTCGGTGATCTTCCTGGAAGAGCTGGCGCGGCTCAAGAACCGCCACATGGACCGCCTCGAAATCCACCATTTCCTCGCCGAGGAATCCGAGGATATCGACCTCTTCAACGGCATGCTCGACGAGGCCAAGTGCGGCGACGTGCTCGACACCCTCGTCGACCCGTCGGGCGCCGCCGCCTTCTTCATCTGCGGTCCCGGCCCGATGATGGACGCGGCCGAGGCGGCGCTCCTTGCCCGGGGCGTGGCCGCCGACAAGATCCACATCGAGCGCTTCACCGCCGACCGGCCGCCGGAGGCGCTCCAGGCGCAGCTCGAGGCGGCGTCGCGCGAGGCGCAGGGGCTGACGATGCTGGTCACCCTCGACGGGCGCAAGCGTCGCGTCCCCTTCTCGGCGGAAGCGGGCAACATCCTCGACTCGGCCCGCCTGGCCGGCCTGCCCGCCCCCTTCGCCTGCAAGGCGGGCGTCTGCGCCACCTGCCGCGCCCGCGTCGTTTCGGGCGAGGTCGAGATGGCGGCCCGCTACGGACTTACCGACGAGGAGATCGCCGCCGGCTACGTCCTCACCTGTCAGTCCGTCCCGAGAGGCGAGGGGCTGGAAGTCGATTACGACGCGTGATTTGCCTCCCCAAGCGTTCCGCTCGGGGAGGCACGAGACTTACCGCCCGCCGTGATCGCGGCCGCCACGATAGCCGGCGAGGTCCATTCCCTCGACTTCGCGGTGGTAGGCGATGGCGGCGCGGACCGTCGCCTGCATCGCCGCCATGCGCTGCTGGAGCGGCGCCGAGCTACGGCGGATGAGCACGGCCATCGCGTAGGAATGGCCGTCGGGACCGGTGATCACGCCGATGTCGTTATAGCCCGCCTGGACCCCGCCCAGCACCTGGCCGGTGCCGGTCTTGTGGCTCAGCGTCCAGCCGGGTTGCAGGCCGCCCTTGAGGCGCTGCGGGCCGGTCCTGGTGTGCGACATGATGCCGAGCAGGCGTCGCGTCGACGCCTCCGAGAGCAGTTCCCCGCGCTTGAGGCGGGTCAAGGCGTCGACGACGCCGAGCGGCGTCGCGCCGTCCATCGGGTTGGCGATGTAACGCTCGAACGCGGCCTTGCGCGCCGAATAGGGAAGGGCATCGCGCGCCTTGTAGAAGCCGCCGTTCGAGGCATAGCTCTGGTGCCATTCGATGCCGGCGATCGCGCTCTGCAGCTTGCGCTCGCCGGGCCCGAAGCGGATGCCGCTGATCCCGCTCGTCCGTAGGAACGCGCGGACCGCCTCGGGTCCGCCGGCGCGCCACAGCACCGCGTCGTTGCAGGTATTGTCGCTCTGCTGCAGCGCCCGCGTCATCAGCTCGGCGATGTTGGTGGTGTAGCCGTTGGCGCCGATCTGCGCGGCGATCGGCTGGTGGAACAGTGTGATGTCGCTTCTGTGCAACGTGAAGGGGGCGGTGAGGCTCAGCTCGCCCTTGTCGACCTTGTCGAGCGCGGTCAGCGCCACCCAGAACTTGCTGACGCTCTGCTGCGGGAAAAAGGTGTCGCCGTCATAGGCGGTGGTCCAGCCGGTCTGCACGTCCTCGATCGCGATGCCGATGTCGCCGTTGAAATTCTCGCCGATCGCGCGGATCGCCTGGGCGAGCGCGCGTTGCGCCGCGTTCTCGGGCGCCATCGAGCGCGGCGGCTGGGCGGCACCGACGGCCTGCGGCACGAACGAGCTCAGCAGCGCGGCGGCCGGGAGCAGCGCCAGACGCGCGGCGCGGCGGGAGAGACGATACGCGACGGACATGGTGAACACCCCTCTAAGCCCTTCTACCCAAGGCGAATCATCATAGGATGAAATGGTAAAGCGCCAGCGTACAAGCCGTCGCCGGCGACGAGCCGTGCGCCGCCTGCGGCAGACTCCCGGTGCTAGAAGCTGAACCGGGCGGAAAGTCGGATGTCGCGCCGCGCGAGCGGCGCATGGTCCTCAGAAGCGCTTCGTCACGCCGATAAAGAATCCACGACGCTGCCCCCATTGCGGCGCGCCGACGCCGACGCCTTGGCCGCTTCGGATCTGATATTTGCGGTCGAACAGGTTGAGCACGTCGACGCGGAGGGTAAGGTCCTTGAGTACGCCGGGGCCGCTGAAGTTCTGCGCGAGACCGGCGTTGACCACCCAATAGCCGGGAAGGGCGCCGCCGTTCGGCACGATCCCGTTCGGGTCGTCCGTGCGCAGGCCGCTGCCGTAGACGAAATCGGCGGTCGGAACGAGGGTGCCGAGCCCGTCGTGGATCGTGTAGCTGGCGCCGCCGGACGCCGTCCATTTCTGCGAGTGGTCGGTGAAAATGTAATGGTTTCGGATGTAATCCAGCTCGCTCGGCGCAAAGAAATACTGGGCCGAAATGATGTTCTTCGCCTTCTCCTCACCGCGCGAGAGGTTGGCGTAGAGGTCGACAGGCCCATGGGTGTAGCTGGCACTGAGCTCGACGCCCCAGGCATAGCCGCTCGCGTAGTTGAAAGGCGAGAGGATGAGGGCGGAACCGAACTGGCCCTCGTCGAGCAGGTTCCGCTTCTTCTTGTAGTAGGCGTCGATGGCGACCTTCAGTCCGCCCTTCACTCGCTGCTCCACGCCGATATCGAAATAATGCTCCCGCTCCGCCTTCACCGGGTCGCCGGTCCGGATCAGCGACTGCTTCGTCGTCGCGTTGAACAGATTGATGTCGGACGGTGCGACGAGCTCCTGGGGCGGCGGGGTGAAGGTTCTCGCATAGCCGACATGGAAGGTCGTCATCGCAGTTGCCTCCCAGACGAGATTCGCGCGGGGACTGAGCTGGGATTCCCGCGTATAGGCACGCACGATGTCGAACCGGGCGCCGTAATTGAGCGTCAGCGTGGGCGTCAGCTTCCATTCGTCCTGCAGATAGGCGCCGTAAAGGCGGCCGGTCTTTTCGTGCATGTCGCCCATGGTGAGCGGGACGTCGCTGGTCTGCGTGACGACGCAGCTTTCGTCGCCTGCGCAATCGTTCGAGCGCAGCACCGTCGAAAGGACGCGCGAGGTCGTATGCTCGTTCTGGAAGAACAGGCCGAACCTCAGCGTGTGATTGGAGCCAAGCTTCTGGCTGCCGTCGATCTGGATGCCCGCGGCGAGGCCGGTGAGCCGCGCGGCATCGGCGAAACCGTTGAAGATGATGTCGCCGTGGCGCGGGTCGGGCGTGAAGCGGGTCTCCGTGTAGCGGATGAAAGGCGCCACCTGGAGGTTGAACGTGTCGCCGCCGGCATATTGGAAGGCGGCGACGCCGTAGTGCGTGATTTCCTTCTGGTTCTGGTCCAGCTTCGCGGAGTCGAAGCTGGACACGCCGTTTACGGTGAAGGCCGCAGTTTCTCCGGCCACGTTCGGAATCTGGAAGTGTCCGATGAAGCTGCCGCCGAAGACGGAAATGCGGCTCGATTCGGACAGGATGCCGGACACGTAGGCGAACGGCCGGAACTGCTCGGTCCGATCGTGCAGCGCGTCGCGGGTCGGCATCGGGTTTTCGATGCCGATGTCGTTGCGCAAATAGCTGCCCGACAGGAAGAAGCTGACGTTGCCGGAGTTGGCGCGAATCATGGCGTTCGGCTCGATCCAGCCGAAGCTCCCGCCATAGACGCCGAGCTCGGCGCCGTCGCCGTGCAGCCCCGACTCCGTCTTGAAATTGACGACGCCTGCGGTGCGGTAGCCGTACTGCGCCGGCAGCGTCCCGGTGATGAGCTGGATCGAGCTGGCGATCCTCGGGTCGAAGGTGGTCCCGAAGCCGCTGATGCTTTCCGGGACGATGACCCCGTTCAGCCGATATTGCAGGTTGCCGTGCTCGTTGCGGACGTGAAATACGCCGTAGCTGTCCTGGACCACCCCGGGCGCCTGCAGCAGCGACTTGTTCAGGGTGAGGTTGGTGCCGCCCGGCTGCTTCTCGAGCGCCTGGCGGTCGAACGTATACTGGCTGGCGCCGAGCGAGGGCGTGATCGCATCGCGAGCGATATCGAGCCGCCGCCCGGTGACGACGATCGTGCTGTCCTCGGCGGGGGGCGTCGAAGCGTCGGGCGCTGCGGGCGTCGCCTGATCGCCGGACGAGGGCGCGGGCGGCTGCTGGGGCGCCTGGGGCGCCGCGGGAGCGGACGACGGCTGCGGGTCCTGGGCGAGAGCAGCGGCCGGAATCGCGGCGAGAGCCGCACCGGCGAGCCAGAAAATACGAACCAAATAAACCTCCGACGGGTGCCGCGCAGGAGCACCGGAAGCGGCCTCTACCGCATAGTGACGGTATAACAATCCTGTCGGCCGCGCTTTCGCAGCCCCTCGCGCCCGGTGCCTTTATCCGCGATGAACGCGAGGCCTGGATGACAACATTGTCATGCCAGGAAAGGCCCGAGCGCGCGCCACGCGGCGAGCTTCGCCTCGAAGGCGAGGGTGTAAGCGGGGCTGCTCGACGGCAGCGGCACGAGCGCGAGCCGGTCTCGCTCGGCGATTTGCGACATGCCGAGCGCTGCCGATTTGCCGCCGTTGAAGCCGACCGCCCGCAGCTTCGGCAGCGTCTCGACCAGCGCGGCAAGGGCATTGGGCTCGATGCCGCGGATATTGCCGTCGAGGCTCCCGCGCCGGGTGGCGGTGCGGACCGTGTCCCACAGGCCGATGCCGCGGGAAAGCAGCGCTTCCAGCCGCGCCTCGTAGCCGAGCGGCTCCAGGTCGAGCCCCGCGACGGCGCCGATCAGGCGCCAGAACTGGTTGCGCGGATGGGCGTAATAGCGGCCGCGGGCGAGCGATTCCTCGCCCGGCAGGCTGCCGAGAATGAGGACTTGCGTGCCGGTGTCCGTGACCGGGGGGAACGAGCGTTTCAGGTCGTCCAACGAACCTCCTTTCGGCCGCGCAACCTTGGCGGGCTCGCGGCGTTTCGCTAGCGCCTCCCGTCCGGGAGCGCACCGTCTTTCATGGGAGAATGGGTTGAGCTTCGTCATGCGGGCCGCGGTCCTCGAAGGGCCGGGGCGGGTGAGCGTCCGGGAAGTCGCGCGGCCGGTGCCGGCACCGGGGCAGGTGCGGGTCAAGCTCGAAGGCTGCGGCGTCTGCGCTTCGAACCTGACGCCGTGGGAGGGGCCGGAGTGGATGCACTTTCCGACCGAACCCGGCGCGCTCGGACACGAAGGGTGGGGAGTGGTGGACGCGGTCGGCGACGGGGTGGAAGGCCTCGCCGCCGGCGACCGCGTGGCGGCCCTCTCCTACCGGAGCTACGGCGAATATGACGTCGCCGAGGCTGCGGCGGTGGTGAAGCTGCCCGAGGCGCTGGCCGGGCAGCCTTTCCCCGGCGAGCCGCTGGGCTGCGCCTTCAACATCTTCCGCCGCGCCGACGTCCGGCCGGGCCAGGATGTGGCGATCGTCGGCATCGGCTTCCTGGGCGCGATCCTGACGCGGCTCGCGACGGATGCCGGCGCGCGCGTCATCGCCATCTCGCGCCGGTCCTTCTCCCTCGACCTCGCCCGCCGCTTCGGCGCGGCGGAGACGATCCCGATGGACGACCATAGGGCGATCATCGAGCGGGTGAAGGACCTGACCGGCGGTCGCCTGTGCGCGCGGGTGATCGAGGCCGCCGGCAAGCAATGGCCGCTCGATCTTGCCGGCGAGCTGGTGGCGGAGGGCGGCAAGCTGGTCGTCGCAGGCTACCACCAGGACGGGCCGCGCCAGGTCAACATGCAGATGTGGAACTGGAAGGGCATCGACGTCGTCAATGCCCACGAGCGCGACCCGGCCGTGGCGATGCGCGGCATCAGGGAGGCGGTCGAGGCCGTCGCCTCGGGGCGCCTCGACCCGTCACCGCTCTACACCCACCGCTACACGCTCGACCGCCTCGGCGAGGCGCTCGACGCGACGCGCGATCGTCCGGATGGTTTCCTCAAGGCGCTGGTGACGCCATGACGTCACGGCCGCGCGTCGGTTTCCTCGGCGTCGGCTGGATCGGCCGCCACCGGGTGGAGGCGATGCTCGCGACCGGGGCCATCGAAGCGGCCGCCGTCGCCGATCCTTCGGCCGAGATGGCGGCCGAGGCGCTGAAGCTGGCGCCGGACGCGAAGCGGGTCGGCGGATTGGAGGGCCTCTTGGCGGAGCGCCTCGACGGCATCGTCATCGCGACGCCGAGCGCGCTCCACGCGGAGCAGTCGATCCGGGCGCTGGAAGGCGGCGCCGCGGTCTTTTGCCAGAAGCCGCTCGGGCGGACGGCACACGAGGCGGCCGCCGTGGTCGCGGCGGCGCGGAGCGCGGACCGGCTCCTCGCGGTGGACCTCTCCTACCGCTTCACCGAGGCTATGCGCCGCATCCGGCGGCTGCTCGAAGAGGGCGCGCTCGGCAGCGTCTATGCGGTGGACCTCGTCTTCCACAATGCCTACGGGCCCGACAAAAGCTGGTTCTACGACCCGCTTCTGTCCGGCGGCGGGTGCGTCATGGATCTCGGCGTTCACCTTGTCGATCTCGCCTTATGGTCGCTTGATTTTCCATCGGTTGAAGCCGTTTCCGCAGACTTGCTCTCGGGAGGCGCGCGGCTGCGCGACGGCCAGGTCGAAGATTATGCCGTCGCCAACCTGACCCTTGAGGGCGGCGCCTCGGTCCGCCTCGCCTGCTCGTGGCGGCTGCCCGCCGGGCGCGAGGCGGTGATCTCCGCGGCCTTTTATGGCACGAACGGCGGCGCGGCGCTGCGCAACGTCGGCGGCTCCTTCTACGATTTTACCGCCGAGCGTTACCGGGGCACCGCCACCGAGACCTTGGCGTCGCCGCCCGATGCCTGGGGCGGCCGGGCGGCGGCCGACTGGGCGGAGCGGCTGGCGCGGGGCGAGCGCTTCGATCCGGCGGCCGAGCGTCTCGTCGACGTCGCGCGCGTCCTCGACGCGATCTACGGGCGCGCTTAGCGAAATCGCAACGGCGCCCCGCTAGGCCGGCCGCGATGGCCTCCGCCCCTGAACCGCGCACCGACGAACTGCTGCCGCTGACGGCGATCCGCGGCCTCGCCGCCTGGTGGGTGGTGCTGTTCCACCTGCGCTTCCTGCTCGCGCCGTGGATCCCGACCTCTGTGCTCGCGGTGCTGGCGCGGGGCAATCTCGCCGTCGACCTGTTCTTCATCCTCTCCGGCTTCGTCATCGCCCTCAATTACGGTGAGCGCGTCGGGACCGGCGGAGCGGCCGGCTATCGCGACTTCCTGGTCCGCCGCTTCGCGCGCGTCTACCCGCTCCACCTCCTCATCCTGCTCGGCTTTGCCGCCTACGCCCTCGCCGCCGCCGCTTTCGGCACCGCCCGCCTCGCCGAGCAGGGATGGGAGTATTTCGGGGCGTCGCTGCTGCTCGTCCAGAATTGGGGATTCGCCGACGAGGCGCGGTGGAACGTGCCGGCCTGGTCGATCTCGACCGAGGCGCTCGCCTATCTCCTCTTCCCGCTGCTCCTGACGCTGCTCAAGCCGGCGCGGCGGCGGCTCTGGCTGCTCGTCGCCGCCGTCGCCGGGCTCGGCCTGAGCGTCGAGCCCTTCTTCTGGCTGACCGGCCATCCGTTTCCCAATGCCGTCGCCGAGACCGGCCTGTTCCGCTGCCTCGCGCAGTTCGCGATGGGCATGGCGCTGTATGGCCTGTGGCTCCGGCTCCCCCGCCGGCGCTGGCTTGCCGGGCTGCTCGTGGGGGTCGCGGCGTTGCTGGCTATCGGCTTCGTCCTGTGGAACGCGCCGGTCGTGCCCATCGCCTGGGCCGCGCTGATCCTTGCCCTGGCATGGTCGCAGGGGCCGGGGATCCTCGTGGCGCCCGGCCTCGTCTGGCTCGGCCGCATCAGCTACGCGACCTATCTGTCGCATTACCTGCTGCTGACCCTCTTCAAATATGCCTTCGTCACCGCCGGGGAGCCGGTGTCGCCGCCGCGCCTTGCGCTCTACCTGTTCGCCGTGCTCGCCGCCTCGGCAGGTCTCTACCACGGCTTCGAGCGGCCGGCGCAGGCGTGGTTGCTCGCCCGGTGGACGGCGCGCCACGGCCGCCGCCGAGAGCTGGTCGCCGCCGAATGAGCCTTATTCGCCGCCCGCCTCGCTGACCGCGCCGGCAAATTCCTCGAAGTCCTTCGCCTCGCGGAAGTCCTTGTAGACGCTTGCGAACCGGATGTAGGCCACGGGGTCGAGGGCCTTCAATCCCGCCATCACCATCTCGCCGATCTCGCTCGACGCGATCTCGCTTTCGCCGCTCGTCTCCACCTGGCGCTGGATTGAGGAGACGAGGCGGTCGATGCGCTCCGGGGCGACCGGGCGCTTGCGGCAGGCGATGGCGATTGAGCGCTCCAGCTTGGAGCGGTCGAACGGCTCGCGGCGGTTTCCGGCCTTGACGATGGTGAGGTCGCGCAATTGCACCCGCTCGAAGGTGGTGAAGCGCGCCCCGCAATCCTCGCACTGGCGGCGGCGGCGGATCGACGCCCCGTCCTCCGCGGGGCGGCTGTCCTTCACCTGGCTGTTCTCATGGGAGCAGAAAGGGCAGCGCAACGCTCAGTCCCGATAGATGGGGAAGCGGGCGCAGAGGTCGCGCACGCGCTGCCGGACGGCCGTTTCGACCGCGGCGTTGGCCTCGTGGCCGTTCGCCTTCAGCCCGTCCAGCACGTTGGAGATCATGTCGGCGACGTCGCGGAATTCCTGAACGCCGAAGCCGCGGGTGGTGCCGGCCGGCGAGCCGACGCGGATGCCGCTGGTCTTGACCGGGGGCAGCGGGTCGAACGGGATGCCGTTCTTGTTGCAGGTGATGCCCGACCGCTCCAGCGCCTCGTCGGCATCCTTGCCGGTGATGCCGAGCGGGCGCAGGTCGACGAGGGCGAGGTGGGTGTCGGTGCCGCCGGCGACGAGATCGGCGCCGCGCTCCTTCAGGCGGCCGGCGAGCGCCTTGGCGTTCGCGATCACCGCGTTGGCATAGGTCTTGAACTCCGGCTGCAGGGCCTCGCCGAACGCGACCGCCTTGGCGGCGATGACGTGCATCAGCGGCCCGCCCTGGAGACCTGGGAAGACCGCCGAGTTGATCTTCTTGGCGATCGCCTCGTCGTCGGTCAGTACCATGCCGCCGCGCGGGCCGCGCAGCGTCTTGTGCGTCGTCGTGGTGACGACGTGGGCGTGGCCGAACGGGGAGGGGTGCTCGCCAGCGGCGACGAGGCCGGCGAAATGCGCCATGTCGACGAGGAACAGGGCTCCCACCTCGTCGGCGATGGCGCGGAAGCGGGCGAAATCGATGTGGCGCGGATAGGCCGAGCCGCCGGCGATGATGAGCGCCGGCCGATGCGCCTTCGCCAGCCGCTCGACCTGGTCGAAGTCGATCAGCTGGTCGTCCGGTCGCACGCCGTATTGCACCGCGTTGAACCACTTGCCCGACATCGCCGGCTTGGCGCCGTGGGTGAGGTGGCCGCCGGCATCGAGCGAAAGGCCGAGGATGGTGTCGCCGGGCCTGGTCAGCGCGAGCATCACCGCGCCGTTCGCCTGCGCGCCGCTGTGGGGCTGGACGTTGGCGAACCCGCAGCCGAACAATTGCTTCGCGCGCTCGATCGCCAGCGTCTCGACCGAGTCGGACGGTGCGCAGCCCTGATAGTAGCGGCGGCCGGGATAGCCCTCGGCATATTTGTTGGTCAGCACCGAGCCTTGCGCCTCCAGCACGGCGCGCGAGACGATGTTCTCCGAGGCGATCAGCTCGATCTGGTTCTGCTCGCGGTCGAGCTCGGCGGCGATGGCGTCGGCGACGGCGGGGTCCGATCGCTGCAGCGCCGCCGAAAAGAAGCCTTCATGCTGGACGTCGGAGACAGGGTGGGCCGGTTGCGTGCTCATGCGGGCTCCTCGGTGGAGGCAAAGGGAGGATGGGTCAGCTTGTCGACGCGGCGCAGGTGCCGCTCGCCGCCGAAGGCGGTGGCGAAGAAGGCATCGAGGCAGGCCTTGGCCATTTCGATCCCGACCAGCCGCGCGCCCATGGCGATGACGTTGGCATCGTTATGCTCGCGCGCCATGCGGGCCGAGAGCGGCTCCGACACGAGCGCCGCCCGCGCGGCGGGGTGGCGGTTGACGGCGATCGAAATGCCGATGCCGGACCCGCACAGCGCGACGCCGCGGTCGGCCCGTCCGGCGGCGATCGCCTCGGCGAGCCGATAGCCGTAATCGGGATAATCGACCGGATCGGCGGCTTCCGGCCCGAGATCGATCACCTCGTGCCCGAGGCCCCGCAGGTAGGCGGCGAGGGCCGCCTTCATGTCGACGGCGGCATGATCGGATGCGATCGCGACTCGTTCGGCCACGCTTGTGCTCCCGGTACGGCTTTGAAGCCGGGAGGATAGGGAAGGGGCGGCCGCTTTGCCACCGCTTATTCTCGGAACGTCCGCGCCCCTTGCGCGATTCAACCGGCATGGCGACCGTCGCCCGCTCCTATGCCCCGGACGAGGCACCCAGGCGCCGCGCCGATTGGCAGCGCTGGGCGCTGGCGCTCGTCCTCGTCGCCGCGATCGTCGGCGCCGCGCTCCATTTCGGCGATTTGAAGCAGTTCGCGCTCCTGCTGCGCCGCGCCCATCCCGCCTGGCTGCTCGCGGCCGCCGCCCTCCAGGTGCTGACCTACGCCTTCGTCGCGGCCGGCTGGTACGTCATTCTCGACGCCGGCGGATCGCACCTCAAGCTCCGCAAGCTGTTCAACCTTGCGCTGGCCAAGCTGTTCACCGACCAGGCGGTGCCGACCGCCGGCGTCGGCGGCAACGTGCTGATGGTCGATCGGCTCATCGCCTGCGGCATTCCGCGCGGCCATGCGGCGGCGGCGCTGATCCTGTCGATGATCGGCTATTATGCGGGCTTTGCCTTGCTCGGCCTGGGCGCGCTGGCGCTGCTCTGGTGGGCCGGCAAGGCGAGCTGGCTGCTCGTCGGGACGATCGGCCTGTTCCTCCTCGTGGCGTTCGCGATTCCGGCGCTGGCGCTGTGGCTCCGCCGCCGCGGTCGCAAGCCGATGCCGCGCTGGGTGGCGCGGATCGGCCCGCTGCGCCGGACGCTCGAGACGGTCGCCGAGGCGCCTTCCGACCTCCTCAAGGACATGAAGCTGCTGCTGAAGGTGGCGGTGCTCAATGCCCTCGTCCTCGTCGCCGACGCCGCCACCTTGTGGGTATGCCTCTTTGCGCTCGGCACGCCCGACGATTTCGCGACTGCCTATGTGGCGATGATCATCGCCCAGATCGCCGTCACCCTCGGTCCGGTGCCGCTCGGGCTCGGCGCCTTCGAAGGCGCCTGCGCCGGCATGCTGCGCCTGCTCGGGGTCGGCTTCGAGCCGGCGATCGCCGCCACCCTGCTGCTGCGGGGCTTCACCTTGTGGCTGCCGCTCGTCCCTGGCCTGTTCATCACCCGCCGCCTCAGGAAATGGGGCGAGGACGGCTCCGGCTGCGGCTAGCGCAGCGCCTGTCCCACCATCGACTTCAGGGTCAGCGCGTCGTGGATGGCGTGGGCGTACATGTCGTTGTTGAAATAGCACCAGACGTCGCGGCCCCCCTGCGCCTGCGCGACGATCCAGTCGGTCCAGCCGAGCAGCCCCTCGTCCGCGTAGCGGCCCCAATATTTACCCTCGCCGCCATGGAAGCGGACATAGGCGATCGGCCCCGCCGCCCACCGTTCGGTCCGCGAGCCGGGCATGTCGTGGACGCAGAAGGACACGCCGCGGGAGTCGAGCAGGGCGAGGACTTCCGGGGTGAGCCAGCTGGGCTCGCGGAATTCGAAAACGTGGCGAAAGTGCCGCGGAAGGAGGTTTATGAAGGTGTCCAGCCGGTCCTGGTTCAGCGCCCAGCGCGGCGGGAGCTGGTAGAGGATCGGGCCGATCGTGTCGCCGAGATGGGCGGCGCGGGAGAGAAATTCCTCAACCGGCTCAGCGCAATCCCTGAGCTTCTTCATATGCGTGATGAAGCGCGGCGCCTTCACCGCATAGCGAAAGCCCGGCGGCGCCTGGTCGCGCCACCTGGCGAACGTGTCCGCCTTGGGGAGGTGATAGAAGCTGGTGTTGAGCTCGACCGTGCCGAACGTGCCGGCATAGTGGGCGAACCACAGCCGCTGGGCGAGCTTCTCCGGATAGAAGGCGCCTCGCCAGTGGCGGTAGATCCATCCCGAGCAGCCGATGCGGACGGTTCCGACCATGCGCCCGGCAAACGGAACGGCAGGGTAATAAGTTGCGTTGGGCGGTCATGACGCGGCTGACCCTGATCCTTGTTATCGTCGCGACGGCGGCGGTGAGCTCGGCCCTGACCAGCGCCTTCTGGTTCGTCGCCTTCAACCGCGGCGCGATCTCGCAGGCGCAACCGCAACCGCAACGGGCGCCGTCGCCGGCGCCGCGGCCGCGGCCGCCGCTGGCGGTCGCGCCGAGCGGGCTCGCCATCCCCGTCGTCGGCGTGAAGCCCGAGCAACTCGTGGACACCTACACGGCGGCGCGCTCAGGCGGCCGCGTCCACGACGCGACCGACATCATGGCCGCCCGCGGCACCGAAGTGGTGGCCGCGGCGCCGGGGACGGTCGAGAAACTGTTCTTCTCCAAAGGCGGCGGCGGCATCACCGCCTACGTCCGCTCGCCCGACGGCCAATGGCAATATTATTACGCCCATCTCGATTCCTACTGGCCCGGCCTGCACGAGGGCGAGGCGCTCAGGCAGGGCGACCCGATCGGCCGCGTCGGCTCGACCGGGGACGCCAGCCCGGCCGCGCCGCACCTCCACTTCGCGGTCAACCGCATGGCCGCCGGCCAGCGCTGGTGGCAAGGCAGCCCGGTCAACCCCTATCCGCTGCTTGCGGGGAAGCGATGACAGTCGCCCTCCCGCCGTCGTCACCCCCGGACTTGATCCGCGGTCGACCTTCTTCCAACCTCATTGCAGAGACGAAGAAAAGGCGGATGCCGGGTCGAGCTCGGCATGACGCTGAGGGGCAGGAGCTCGAAGTCATGGACGGAGGTTGCGAGTGCGGGCGGGTGCGCTACAGCTTGAATGGCGATTCAATATTCATCAATTGCTGCCACTGCCGGCAATGCCAGAAGCTTTCCGGCTCTGCCTTCGCGATGAACGCCATGGTCGAGCGGGACCGGGTCGAGATCGTCGCCGGCGCCGAGGCGACCGAACCCGCGCGGGGCGGCGGCGCCCGCTGCGCGGAGTGCGGCACGATCCTCTGGGGCACGCACCGCATGTTCGGCGACACCATCCTCTTCCTGCGCGTCGGCACCCTCGACGAGGGTGAGCGGCTGACGCCGGACGCGCATTTCTTCGTGCGCAGCAAGCACCCGTGGGTGCGCGTGCCGGAGGGCGTGCCGGCGTTCGAGACGCTCCCCGGGCCCGGCGATCCGCCGCTCTTCGGTCCCGAGCAGGCGGCACGGGTGGACGCCGCCCGGGTTGCCGAAAGCGGCACCCCCGGCTAGAGCGCGCGCCGGCTCTTACCACTTTCTCCAGCGAGACAGGCATGAAGATCAGCGGCGTGGACATCCGTCCCGGCAACATCATCGAATATGAGGGCGGCATCTGGCGCGCCGTGAAGATCCAGCACACCCAGCCGGGCAAGGGCGGCGCCTACATGCAGGTCGAGATGAAGAACCTCATCGACGGCCGCAAGACCAACGTCCGCTTCCGCTCCGCCGAGACGGTCGAGCGCGTCCGCCTCGACACCAAGGATTTTCAGTATCTCTACGCCGACGGCGACCAGCTCGTGTTCATGGACAAGGACACGTACGAGCAGGTGCACCTGCCCAGAGACCTGATCGGCGAGCCGGCGGCGTTCCTGCAGGACGGCATGGACGTGGTGATGGAGCTGCACGAGGACCGGCCGATCTCGGTCCAGCTGCCCGACCAGATCGAGGCGACGATCGTCGAGGCCGATGCCGTGGTGAAGGGTCAGACGGCCTCGTCCAGCTACAAGCCGGCGATCCTCGACAATGGCGTGCGCGTCATGGTGCCGCCGCACATTTCGAGCGGAACCCGCATCGTCGTCGACGTTTACGAGCAGACCTATGTGAGGCGGGCGGACTGACGAAGACCCCTCTCCCTGCAGGGGAGAGGGAGGGGCCCAAGCGAAGCTTGGGAGGGTGAGGGAAAGCCCGAATCCCTCACCCTGCCGCTTCGCGGCTGTCCCTCTCCCCTGCAGGGAGAGGGTTTAGGAGAAGAAATTGGTTTCCCATTCCGGCCTGATTACCGTCATGCAGCGCGCCGCCCGCAAGGCGGCGCCGCGCCTCCGGCGCGACTTCAACGAGGTCGAGCAGCTGCAGGTGAGCCGCAAGGGACCCGCCGACTTCGTGTCGATGGCCGACAAGCAGGCCGAGCGGACCATCGTCGAGGAATTGCGCAAGGCCCGGCCGGACTGGGGGCTGACGCTCGAGGAAGGCGGGCAGGTCCCCGGCGATCCCGACAAGCCGCGCTTCATCGTCGACCCGCTCGACGGCACCACCAACTTCCTCCACGGCATCCCGCATTTCGCCATCTCCATCGCCGTCGAGGATCCGCGCGGGCCCCAGGGCAAGCCGGAGATCACCCAGGCCCTGGTCTACCAGCCGCTGACCGACGAGAGCTTCTGGGCCGAGAAGGGCCGCGGCACCTGGCTCAACGAGCGGCGGCTCCGCGTCTCCGCCCGCCGCAGCCTCGACGACGCGCTGATCGCGACCGGCATCCCCTATCTCGGCCATGGCGACAGTGAGCGCTTCCGCCGCATCCTCGCCGCCGTCGGCCCGGAGGTCGCCGGCATCCGCCGCTTCGGCTCCGCGGCGCTCGACCTCGCCTGGGTCGCCGCCGGCCGCTACGACGGCTTCTGGGAAGAAAGCCTGCAATATTGGGACATCGCCGCCGGCATCCTGCTTGTGCGCGAGGCCGGCGGCTTCGTCACCGATTTCCGCGGCGCCGAGGGGGGCTTGGCAAAGGGCGAGGTGCTGGCCGCGAACTCGGAGCTCCATTCGAAGCTGCACCGGCTGGTGGCGAAGGCCGTGCGGGGCTAGCCAGAGGGGGTCGAACCTCACCCGTCATCGCGGCGGAAGCCGGGATCTCCCGGAAGAAAAGGCACGGCGCGTCTCGACGAGATCCCGGCTTTCGCCGGGATGACGGATGCGGGCTTGCGGTGTTTCCCTTTGCGCGAGGCGGACCTTAGGGTAGCGAAGGTTGCGGGAGGGTCCGATGGCGGAAAAGATGACCGGCGGCTGTTCCTGCGGCCGGGTGCGCTACACGGCCGCGGTCGAGGGCGACGACGCCTATCTGTGCCATTGCCGCATGTGCCAGCGCGCCACCGGCTCGGTGTCGATCGCATTCAGGCAGGTGCTGAAGGCGGATGTGACGTGGGAGGGGGAGCCGGACTGGTACGCCTCCTCGCCGATCGCGTCGCGCCCTTATTGCCGCGAATGCGGCACTTCGCTCGGCTTCGCTTTCCCGGACAGCGCGAAGATGGACCTCACCGTCGCCTCGTTCGACGACCCGTCGCGCTTCGTCCCGAAGCACCATTTCGGCGCCGAGAGCATGCATCGCGCCTGGCTCGACACGACGGGGCTGCCGGAGCAGCGCACCGGCGATTACCAGCCGCTGGTCGACAAATGGGTCGCCGCGACCGGCAGCTTCCCCGGCTGAGCGGAGGCGGGGGTGCGGTTCCACCATCGCGCGGTGCCGATCGTCCTGCTCGTGCTCCTCATCGATTCGATCGGTTTCGGCATCGTCCTGCCGGTCCTGCCGGAGTTGATCGTCCGCCTCGCCCGGGTCACGCTGCCCGACGCGACCCGGATCGCCGGCTACATGCTGGTCGCCTACGCCGCGACGCAGTTCGTCGCCGGACCGATCGTCGGCAATCTCGGCGACCGGTTCGGCCGGCGTCCGGTGCTGCTCGCCTGCATGGCCGGGTTCGGATGCGACTATGCGTTGATGGCGGCCGCGCCGAGCATCGGCTGGCTGTTCCTTGGCCGCACGCTCGCAGGCCTCACCGGCGCTTCCTATACCTCCGCCAACGCGGTGCTCGCCGACGTGACCCCGCCGGAGAAGCGCGGCGCCGTGTTTGGCCTGATGGGCGCCGCCTTCGGCACCGGATTCATCCTGGGGCCGGCCGCGGGGGGACTCCTTGCGACGATGGGGACGCGTGCGCCCTTCATCGCCGCCGCGGCGCTCGCCGCGGTGAACGCGGTCTGGATCCTCGTGGCCCTCCCCGAGACGCTGCCGCCGGAGCGCCGCCGGCCGTTCGACTGGCGCCAGGCGAATGCGCTCGGCGCCTTCCGGCCGCTGCTCCACGCCGGCGGCGCCGCGCCGCTGCTCGCCGCCGCCTTGCTCTGGCAGCTCGGCCATATGGTCTATCCGTCCACGTGGGCGTTCTGGGCCGGGCTCGCTCTGCACTGGGATGCGCCCGCCGTGGGATGGTCGCTGGCGGCCTCCGGCCTGGCGATGGCATTCGCGCAGGTCGTGGTCACCGGCCGCGCCATCGCCCGCTTCGGGGAGGAGCGCACCGTCGTCATCGGCATGGTCGTCGGCGGCCTCAGCTTCCTCGCCTATGGCTTCGTGCGGCAGGGTTGGGCGGTGTACGTGCTGATCTTCGCCAGCGCCCTCCAGGGATTGGTCTACCCATCGATCAATGCGCTCCTGTCGCGGATGACCGATGCGTCGCACCAGGGGGCGCTGCAGGGCGGCATGGCGAGCATCGCCAGCATCGCGGCGATCGCCGGGCCGCTGGCGATGACCCAGGCGCTCGCCTTCGGCGCGGAGCGTGGGCAGCCGGGCGGCGCGTTCCTGCTCGCCTTCGCCCTCGTGTGCGGCGGGCTGCTCCTCGTCTGGTTCGGCGTCCTGCGCCGTCTCAGGCTGGCGTCCACAGCGAGCCGCGCCTAGGGCGCCATCATGGCGACGACCGATACTTTCGAGGCCCCCGACGGCGTCCGGCTGGCGTGGCACGAGCTCGGCGCGGGACGGCCGGTGGTGCTGCTCCACGGCCTCTTCTCGAATGCCGAGACGAACTGGATCAGGTTCGGCCACGCCGCGGCGATCGCGGCTGGGGGTTTCCGGGTCATCATGCCGGACCTGCGGGCCCACGGCGAAAGCGCCGCCCCGCACGAGGCCGCCGCCTATCCGCCGGATATCCTGGCGGATGACGGGTTCGCGCTGATCCGCCGCCTTGGCCTCACCGATTACGATCTCGGCGGCTATTCGCTCGGCGCCCGAACGGCGGCGCGCATGGCGATCCTCGGGGCGACGCCGCGGCGGCTGGTCATCGCCGGCATGGGCCTGCGCGGCATGCTCGATACCGGCCGCCGCAAGGCGCATTTCCGCGACGTGCTGACCGGCATCGGCACCCACGCGCGGGGCTCCCCCGAATGGCTGGCGGCCGCCTTCCTCAAGACCACGGGCGGCGACCCCGAGGCGATGCTGCCGTTGCTCGACAGCTTCGTCGATTCGACGGAGGATGAGCTGCGCCGCATCGCCATGCCGACGCTCGTCCTCTCGGGCCTGGAGGACCAGGATAACGGCCCGGCCGAGGATCTCGCGCGGCTCCTCCCCGACGCCCGCTTCGTCCAGGTGCCCGGCAACCATATGAGCGCGGTGACGAAGCCCGACCTTGGCCGCGCGATGGCGGAGTTCCTGGCCGGCTAGGCGGTTGATCCCCCGTGGATGGTAGGGGATCGCCCGTCATTGCGAGCGGAGCCAAGCAATCCAGTCTTCGCACGCGCAGCGTCGGGATTGCTTCGTCACTGCGCTCCTCGCAATGACAGTTGGGGTCAGGCGAGCAGGCTGAAACCGCTAGTCCCCGTTGAGGCCGATCTGCGGGTCCGGCTGCGCCGTATCGCGCGCGACCGGGGCGGCGTTGCACTCCGCCGCGGTGATCGCGGTCTTCAGCACCTCGTTCAGCGGCCGCTCGGGACAGGCGCCGTTGCGGCGGGCGAGGGCGCGGGCGCCGAAATAGCCGGCCGCGGCGGCCGCCGCCGCACCGCCGGCGATGGCCGCCGTGGCGAACGGCCGCTGGCGCATCTCCTCGGCGAGGCGGAGCGCCGCCGACTTGCCCTGCCGCTCGTCGCTGCCGTCCGCCATTCCGATCGTCTCCCGTCGCTGGCGCACCAACGCCCAGCGACGGACGGCGTTGCGTCTCAGAGGCGCTCGAGCATGTAATCGGCGCTGGAGACGTTGAAGGCGCCGGGCTCCTCGACGTTCAGCTGCTGGACGACGCCGTCGTCGATCACCGCCGACCAGCGCGAGCCGCGCAGGCCCATGCCGAACTTGGCGCCGTCCATGACCAGGCCCAGCGCCTTGGCGAAATCGCCATTGCCGTCGGCGAGCATCGTGACCTTGCCGGCCACGCCCGCCGATTCGCCCCAGGCCTGCATGACGAAGGCGTCGTTGACGGCGACGCAGGCGATCTCGTCGACTCCCTTCGCCTTCAGATCGTCGGCCTTGTCGACGAACCCGGGGAGGTGCCGCGCCGAGCAGGTCGGGGTAAAGGCGCCGGGGACCGAGAAGAGGGCGATGCGGCGGCCCTTGAAATAGTCCTCGCTGTCGACCGGCTGCGGGCCGTCGGCCGTCGCCTTGACGAGAGTGGCCTTGGGGAGGCGGTCGCCGACCTGGATGCTCATCGGAAGTTCCTTTCGCTTCGCCGGATGAAGGAGGGCGGCCCTAGCAGCGCAGGGCGCCCCCGCCTATACCGCCGGAAGATGGAAGAGCCGAAGTTCCTCGTCGGGCAAATGCTCCTCGCCATGCCCGGCATCGGCGATCCGCGTTTCGAGAAAGCGGTGATTGCGATGTGCGTCCACGACGACAATGGCGCGCTCGGCATCGGCCTCGGGCGGATCGTGCCGCGGATCGGCTTCCACGAACTGTTGCGGCAGCTCGACATCGACCCGGGCGTGGCGCCGGACGTGCCGATCCATCTTGGCGGGCCCGTCGAACCGCAGCGCGGCTTCCTCCTCCATTCGCCCGACTGGGGCGGGCAGGAGAGCGTCGGCGTCGCCGGCCGCTGGACGCTGACCGCGACGCTCGACATCCTGAGGGCGATCGCCGAGGGGCGCGGCCCGAGCCGCTGGGTGGCCGCGCTCGGTTATGCCGGCTGGGGACCGGGTCAGCTCGAGCAGGAATTGTGCGGCAACGGCTGGTTCGCGGCGCCGGGCAGCGATTTCCTGCTCTACGATTGCGACGTCGGCTCGCGCTGGGCGAGCGCGTTCCGGAGCGCGGGCATCGACCCGCGGCTGCTGGCGGCCGACTACGGCACGGCCTGAGGCGGTCGCGGCCGCCCCACGGCTCGCCGCAGCCGGGGAACCGGCGAATCGCCGCCGCCGTTGAGCCGCGCATGCGTACCCGAGTAAGACGTCACCGCGTGACGATGCCCTATTGGCCCGCCTGGCTCCTTGGCGCTGTTGCCGCCGCCTGCGCCGTCCCCGCCTTCACCGCCCCCGCGCCGGCGTCCGAAGCCGCCGAGGTGCGATGCGCGCCCCACAAGCCGGGGTGGGAGAGGGCGATCGGCCGCGACGGCGCCACGCCCTGCATCGGCCGGCACGGCGCGCCGGCGCGGTAAAGGGCCCCAAAGACTCCGCCTAGGCCGCGGGCTCGCCGTCGGGCGGCGAGATCGGCTCGACGAGCAGCGCCGCCGGATCCAGGTCGCCGTAACGCGGGAGCGCCTCGACGTGGGGCACCTCCTCGATCTCGCGGGCGCCCGTCTCGACGTTGAGGTCCCGAAAGCGGCGGCCGGTGACCATCACGCGGCTTTCGAACGAGCTGACGAACTCGTTATAGTTGCGCACCGCGGTGCCGAGGCCGCTGCCGACCGTCTTCAGCTTCGCGGCAACCACCGCCAGGCGGTCGTACATCTCCTTGCCGAGCGCACCGATCTGCTTTGCCTCCTGCGCCAGCTTCTCCTGACGCCAGATGCCGGCGACGGTGCGCGCCATCGGCAGGAAGGTCGAGGGGCCGCAGATGATCACCCGCTTGCGCGCCGCCCGCTCCCAAAGCTCCAGATCGGCTTCGAGCGCCGCGCCGATGAAATTGTCGCCGGGCACGTACATGATGACGAAATCAGGGGCGCGCGCGAACTGGTCCCAATAGGATTTCTTCGCCAGGGCCTCGGCGTGACCGCGGACCGCTCGGGCATGGTCGTCGAGGCAGGTCCGGCGCCGATCGGGATCGTCCGCCTCGGCCGCCTGCAGATAGGCTTCGAGCGAGCATTTCACATCCACCACCAACTGCTGATCGCCGGGAAGCCGGATCACGAAATCGGGGCGCAGGTTGCCGTCGTCCGTGCCGACGGTGACCTCCTCCTGAAAGTCGACGAAACCCGAAAGACCGGCGATCTCGATCAGGTTCTTGAACTGCTGCTCACCCCAGCGGCCACGGGTCTTGGGCGCCGCGCGGAGCGCGTTCACCAGCTTCGCCGCTTCGGACTTGACCTCGTTCTGGCCGCTGCGGACCTGCTCGATCGCCTCGCGCAGCTCGCGATAGCTCCCGACCCGCTCCTTCTCGACCTGGGCGAGGCCCTCCTCGTAGCGCTTGAGCGTCGTCTCAACCGGCTGCAGGAGCGTCTTCAGCTTCTCCTGATGCAGGTCGCCTGCCTGGCCGAGGCGCTCTTCGGCGCGCTTCAGAAAGACGTCATGGGCGCCTTCGACGGCCTTGCCCGCGAGCTCGGCGAACCGCGCCTCGAGCTTCGCTTCCATCTCCTTGAGCTGCGCGAGCTGCTGGTCGTGAGCGCGCTGCCGTTCCAGCTCGCCGCGTTCAAAGGCGGCGAGCTGGCCCGAAAGCTGGGCCACCTTTCCGCGCTCCTGGCGCAGTTCCGTGTCCAGCGACTCGACGCGTTCGGCCGTCCGGCGCTCGGCAGCGAGGTTGACGATCGCCTCGTTGAACTTACCGCGCCAGTCCTCGCTTTCGGCACGCACCCGGTCGCGCTCGCGCGCCGCAGCGTCGCGGTCGGCAAGGGCCTGAGTGGCGGCGCGGCTTCCCAGAAACCAGCCGAGGCCGGCGCCGCCGAGAGCGGCGATCGCGATGATGACGAGGACCAGCGGCTCCATCCCGATCTCCCTGGAACGAAGAGCGAACCTACAGCAATGGCATGGAGATAGCAAGGTGCAAGGGACGCCTATCCACAGGAAAGTCAGTCCGCCGGGAGCAGCGGGGCCTCGTCGCGGCCGAGGTGGCGGGCGAGGGCGCGGACCCAGGCGGAGTGGGCCTCGCGCTCGAGGGCGAAGGCGGCGGCGTCGAAGCCTTCGCGCGGAAGGTAGCCAGCCGCGCGGAGGCGGTGGGCCACCGTCGCCGCGGCCTCGGCCGAGGGTGGGCAGGCGTGGGGGCGCAGGCCGACCGTCCGGCCGAGCTCCTCGGCCATGCGCCAGCCGTCCTCGCGCAGCAGGATGGCGAGACCGCGGAGGTCCGGCCGGTCGAGCCAGCGCTCGACGATCAGGGCGAGGTCGAGCAGGGCGCCGAGCGCGGCCGGCCAGCCGGAGCCGGTGCCGGTCGAGCGGAAATAGATGAGCGACGGGTGGGAGCTATGGCTCTGGCGCACCGTCGCGCACCAGTCGCGGCCGTCGCGCAGCACGCGCGGCAGTTCTTCCGAAGCGTCGATCCGCCCGTATTTCTCGAGCAAGGCGACGGCGGACGGCGGGTCTCCCGCCGAGGTGCGCAGCTTGAAGATGCCGGCGTCGCGCCGCGCGATGCTCGACTGGACCTCGAGGAGGTAGGTGACCGCCATCGTCATCACCGCGAGGCCGCAGAAACCGGCGGCGAGGATGACCCACCGCCCCGGACCGGCGATCACGCTGTTGCTCTCCCCGACGGTGACGAGGGCGCTGCCGGCCGCGAAGATGGCGTCGCCGAAGCTGTGGAGACGCGGCCTGAAGGAGTTGCCGGCCGCCAGGGCAAGCAGTCCGAAGGCCAGACCGAGCAACATCATCCAGGCCGCGAAGGAGGCGACCAGCACCAACGGCGCGAACATGGTCGAGAGGCCGCGTCCCCGCCCGCGCAGCCCTTTCCAGACCGGCAGAAGGAGGGAGCTGAGGCGCCGTGCGACATGCAGCGTCGCGCGGCTGCCGCCGGGCACGATGACGGTGTCGAACACGTCGCGCAGCGTCATCACCGCCAGCACGACGCCGGCGATCAGCTCGACGGCGGTCCACACCATCGCGCCCGAACGCGCCGCTGTTGATTTGGATCAATCGCCGACGGCGTCGCAGGAACAAGCGACAGGCGGCCTTCGTTTCGGGTCCGTTGGAACCGTTATGGAGGATGAGCCATGCGCAAACGGATTCTGGCCGCTGCGTTCGCGACCATATTGGTCCCGGCCGCGGCCGCCGCACAGCCCCCTATCTGCTATCAGACGCCGAATACGAGCGTCGCGTCGACCGTCGGCAGCGCCGTCGGCAGCGCGGTCGGCGGGACCGCCGGACAGATTCTCGGGGCCCTCGGCGCCACCGTGCTGAACGGCGGCAGCTCGAGCACCACCACCAACTGCGTGCCGTGGGACCAACGGCAGCGGCCGGACGCCTACGGCTATTACGACCAGTACGGCGTCTGGCACGTCGGCGCGACCCGGCCGAACCCGCCCGCGGGCTATTACGACGCCCAGGGCGTATGGCACAGCGGCTATCCCAGCGGCTATTACGATTCCCGCGGCAACTGGGTGTCGACCACCGGCGATCCCGCCGCCAGCGGCTATTACGATCCGAACGGCTATTGGGTGCCATCGACCTCCTACGGTTACTACGACGCCAGCGGCCAGCCGGTGCCGCCGAGCTACCCGGGCCATTACGAGAATGGCCGCTGGGTGTCCGGTGCGGCGGTCGGTCATTACGACGCGAGCGGCCGCTGGGTGGCGGGCGCGGCGCCGTGGCACCGCGATGCGAGCGGCCGCTGGGCGCCCGACCCGCAGCCCGGCTATTACGACGCCGACGGCCACTGGCATGCCGGCACCGCCTGGGGCTATTACGACCCGCAGGGCCGCTGGGTCGCGACGCCCAACGTCTATGCCGCCAGCAGCACGACGGTGACGACCACGACCACGCAGCCGACGGTGACGACGTCAACGCAGAGCACGTCCACCACGAC
>Ga0213876_10000689_pt1 | contig 23832 bp, 26 predicted proteins | sample BarmaccomBMRX_R9_FD_160113 | JGI IMG/M metagenome (GOLD analysis project Ga0213876, IMG submission 160113) | Root-associated microbial communities from Barbacenia macrantha in rupestrian grasslands, the National Park of Serra do Cipo, Brazil - RX_R9 | ecosystem: Host-associated > Plants > Roots... | reverse complement strand
CGCCGCCCACGCCCCCCGCGATGGCGGGATCGCCCACGGCGAGGGGACCGGCGACGACCACCTCGAAACGACGGACCGTGAGACGAGCGAAGAAACCCGCCCGCCGCTGAAGATCGTACGAAATTTCTCCTTTAGTTCCTGATCCTCGTCCTCGGTCCCCGGGCGGTCGTCATGGCCGATCACTCCCTGCCCGCTCCCGCACCGGTCCGCTCCGGCCTCGCGTCGGGTTCCCAGTCGCCGGTCGCGGAGATCTCGGCGGCGCCGAGCTCGAGCCGGCGTCGCCCTCACTGGCCGATCGCCGCCATCGCGTTCGCCGCGATGCTCACCGCGGCGTGCACCTCCGGCCCGTGTCCGCCCGAGCCGTGCCCGTTCCCCGGGTTCGACCCGAACACGTGCGCCTGCCGTCCTGCCACGGCGAACGGAAGCGATGCGGCCGTCGCGGACGTCACGGTCGAGGGTGGCGACGACCAGTAAGGATCCGCACCGCACTCAGCCCGCATCTCGAGAACACAGAGCATCGGCATGGCATTGGCCGGCTCGGCAGCACGCCCTCGGTGAAGGAGAGCAGCTCGGCGCGCAGGAGACGGGCTCGTTGCCGCCGGGAGTCTTGGCCACATCGTTCTGGAACTGCGGTAGCGCCGCGCGACTGATGGCAGCATACGGACCGTACGCGAGCGAACACGCGGAGCAGGACGGCCCTTCGGCAACCAGGATGCAGTCTGAGTCCGTCTGGCAACTTTGATCGTAGTTCGAGGCCTGAATCTCCGCATCTGCGCAGCTCACGGCAGGACCTGCGTCCACGCAGAAGCCAAGGGGGACAGAGGCTTCCGTTGCATCGGAGCCGGAGCTTGCCGAGCAGCCGGTCGCGAACGAACCGCAGCCGGCGATCACCAAGGCAAGCGCGGCGATGAAAGCTTTCATGGCTTCTTCTCGAGCAACGCTCACGCCGAGGGTTAACGTCGCGAGAGGCGCCCCGACTGGTGAGCCACGTTGCGCCGATCCGCGATCGCGCGCGCTGATCGATCATGGCGAACGCGAGCGTTTGTCTGCCGCCGGGGCCCGATGGCCAAGGGCCACCCGGCGGTGGCCGATCTTGCTTCCGATAAAGGATATTATCGGAAGGAAGATCGGGGAGGGACCGGGACCCGCGCCTCGGCGGGCGCTAGGGTAGGTCTCTGTGGGCCACACCCTCCCCCGCACCATGCTCCTCGCGGCGTTGTGCACGGACTGCGGCGCGGCCACCGGCCTGCCCGTCGGCACCTCGGCGGATGGCAGCGCCGACGGGTCCGACGCAGGCACCGGCTTGCTCGCCTCGGCAGACGCCCAGGCCTGCATGGTGGTGGCCGCAAGCTACGACCGCAGCTGTCAGGTTGACTCCGATTGCGCCCTTGTCCCTCCGGGCGGCAACGTGTGCGCGCCCTGCGCGAACGGAGTCGGTTGCCTCTTCTGCAACTTGGCGAGCATCAACCAGGCGGCCGCGCCCAGCTACCTCGCGGCCCTCCACGCCGGTCTCGATTTCTCCTACGGCCAGTCGGTACAGCACTGTGACAGCAGCTGCCCAGCCATCGCGATCGGGATGACGGGGGTTTGCGATGCCGGAAGGTGCACCTCCAGAACCGAAGGCGTTTGCCAGTGACCCGAGACGGTCGCGCGCGGGGTTGGGCGCGTGCCTCTGATGAAGACGCGCGCAACGCGGACGCGTAGACTCGGACCAGTCGCTCGGGCGCTCATCTTCGGTCCCCGGGCGCGCCCGCCATGCCCGAACCGACTTCCCTCCGCGACGACGCGCTCCCCCTCCCCTCCCCTGCCGACCTCCTCGAGGACGACGCCGCGGCCGGCGCCGCGCCGCTCGTCCTCTGGACGAACGCGGAGCCGCGCGCCCTGGTCTCGGACAGCGCCCGCGCCGCGCCCTCCCCCGAGCTCGTCGCGTTTACGGGCGCGCGCGCGGCGAAGCGCACGATCGAGTTTCTGACCGCGAACATCCGCAACGCCCACACGCGGCGCGCCTACCACCGGGCCGCGCGGCGGTTCCTCGCGTGGTCCGCCGGCCGCGGCCTCACGCTCGACCAGGTCGAGAGCCCCGACGTCGCCGCCTACGTCGAGGAGCTCGCCCGCTCGCTCGCGCCGCTCTCGGTGAAGCAGCACCTCGCCGCGCTCAAGCACTGGATGGACTGGCTGGTCACCGGGCATGTGCTCGAGCACAACCCCGCCCAGGCCGTCCGGGGCCCCCGCTACAGCCAGACCTCGGGCAAGACGCCCGTGCTCGAGAAGGACGAGGCGCGGCGCCTGCTCGCGAGCATCGACGCGTCGACCGTGGTCGGGGCGCGGGACAAGGCGCTCCTCGCGGTGATGCTGTTCTCGTTCGCGCGCGTCGGCGCCGTCGTCGCCATGCGCGTGCGCGACTACCGGGGTGCGGGCACGCCGCGGGCCTCCTTTCTCCTCCACGAGAAGAACGGCAAGGACCACGCTGTGCCCGCGCACCATCTCGCGGCCGAGTACCTTGACGCGTACCTCGCCCTCTCCGGCCTGGGGGAGCGGCCCGACGCGCCGCTCTGGCAGAGCGCGCCCCGTTGGAGCGGCGTGCTCTCCGGCGAAGCGCTCTCGGCGCGCGCGACCCTCTACCGCGTGAAGCGCCGGTGCGAGGCGGCGGGCCTGCCCGCCGACGTCTGCAACCATTCGTTCCGGGCGACGGGGATCACGCTCCACCAGGACGCCGGCGGCGACCTCGAGGCGGCACGGCAGATCGCCGGCCACGCGAACATTAAGACCACGCAGCTCTACAACCGCTCCGGCGACCGAAAGCGCAAGGCGGAGGTCGAGCGCGTGCAGCTGTGATCGGGCAAAGCGATGCTCCGAGTGGTCCTCGACACCAACTACTTCCGGGGTCTTCGTGCCGCAGACCTCGCGCCGCTGCGCGCGATGGGGATGTCGATCTCCGTGGGCGCGTCGGCCTTTTACGAAACCTGGGCTGCGGCAGCCCGCGAACGGAACGCGAGGCTCATCATCGGGCCCGCCCGGGAGCTCGCCAACGTTGTCGATCCTGAGTACCCCATCGCACCCAACGGTGGCGATCTCCTGCGGCGGTTCGCTGTCGTTCGAGAAAGGAACGACGGCAAGACCACCTCGACGAGGTACTCCGCCTGGGCGCGTCTCAACTGGGAGCTCGCCGCAAGCGGCAACGTGGACGAACGCAGCCTGGAAGTCGTCGGTCTGCAGGCGGACGAGTACCTTCGCAACCGCGGCGAGAAGTGGATGAAATACGCGAACCGATGGCCTCCCGAAGAGCGACAGATCCTGAAGGGCTTCACCCCTCGGCAGGCTCGTTCCCGCCTCGTGGCACATCTCACGAGGGACCTCGGCCCGCGCGGACTACGCGCTCCTCTGGTGCGCGAGCGCCTGCATGCCTTCTACCAGGTGGCCGCGCTCCATTTGTGGAGCACGGCGCGGGGGGCCACGACGGCGACCGAGAACGATTCTGAAGACCTCATCAGCTTGCAGCATCTGGCAGAGCCTGCTTACTTCGTGACCCACGACACGAAGTTGACCAAGGCGGTCGACGAGGCTGACACCTACCAAGCCCCGTGGGTTCTTACGCTCTCCGAGCTCCTGCGTGCAGATCGCCCCGTCGGTCGACCGTGGGGAAGCAGAGCGCGTGCGGCTGCAGCAGCGTTCCGCCGCACTGGATGCTCGGGCTGCCGCATCTGCGGCCAATCCGCTTGATGGCCCCCGCCCGCGGGCGCGGCCGTCTACTTCATGCCCGCGAGCAAGACGGATCCACCCTGCAGGGCGAGTGACCGGGGCGGGGCATTCGAATTCGCCGAGAAGGCCGAACAGCCCGAGCAGCAGCGCGAGGTCGTAGTCTTCACGGGCGTGCGCGCGCGCCGCGATGCGCACGATCAGATTTCTGACCGCGAACATCCGGAACGCTCACGCGCGGCACGCCTCCGATTAGGAGGCAGGGTTTGACCGGACGCCGGGTTCGGCGTCGTGTTGGGCCGCGTTGGCGCTGGCCCGTGACCTCACGCGCGCTCCATACCGGAACGGGAGCGTCAGCTCTTCTTCAATGGATGGGACGGCTGCCTGCGCAAATCAGCCAGCGTCGCCGTTTTGGCAGGTGGATCGCGGTGGAAGATGTCCTGCCCGATAAACGTGGACTTCCAGTCGTCGCTGCTCTTCGTGTCGCCCGTCAGTAACCACGAGGTCGCGATCGAATCCTTGCCGCTTGCATCGGCCTGAAGCTGCCCTGACCACGCCGTGCAGGAGCTGCTCGTCCCCGAGCCGTTCTGCCAGCACACGACGAACGCGATGCTCTGGCTCCCCGCTGCGCCGGTCTCGGTGCGACCTACGAGCTCGTAGGTGCCGCTGGCGTCGCCGACGGCGGTCACGTACTTGCCGCTGATGGACGCGCCATTCACGACGAGTTCCATCTTGGATCCGAGCTCATTGTACCAGACGCCTTCAAGCTTCATTGGGTCCCTCCGAGGTGCCCGAGCATAGCCGAAGCCATCCCGTCCCCGGCGGCGGACTCGTGATTGGCGCTCGCGGCGAAGACCGTGCAGCTCGAGGCTGCGCTTGGTGTTGGACGACTTCCCTCCGCGACGACACGCTCCTCGCCACGCCGCCCGGCGCCGACCTCTTCCAAGGACGACGCCGCCGGCGCGCCGCGCCGCTCGTCCTCTGGACGAACCCCCCACGCACTGCTCGTCCTGCACGAGAAGGGCGGTAAGGACAAGGCGCATCCCGTGTCACCACCGGGCGCGCGAGGCGCTCCGGGCGTACGTCGCGGCGGCGGGCTTCGAGTCGCGCGAGCGCGTGCCGCTCTTGCAGATGGCGCGAGGCCGCGGAGGCGCGCTCACCGGCGAGGCGATGACGATCCACGCGGCTGTCCGCGCCGTGAAGCGACGGTGCCGGGCCGCGGGCCGGCTCGCCGCGATCTCGAACCACTCTTTCCGGGCGACCGGAGAGCGGCGGCCGGCTCGAGGAGGCCCTCGCCGGGCATGCGCGACGCGCGCACCACGCGGCTCTACATCCGCAAGGAGCGCAGGCTCGCCGGGCCGAGGTCGAGCGCGTGCAACTATGAAGCTCTAACTTTGTATCAGTATCAATTTCGAGAACGATTGCCGCACCGGATGCATACATTGCAGCACCTACGAAGCCGCTCAGGTTCCCTTGACGGTAGCAACGCGTATGCCCTAATTTGCCCGCTTTGGGGGCTCCCAATGGACCAGCTACAGGCTGTCGCGGTCTCGATACAGAAGTGGTGGGTGCGCCGCGGCGCTGCCATCAAAGGATTGCTGACGCTGCTGCTCTCGCTCATTAGCGGTGGCCTTACCAGTAAAATCGAGGGGATCCATCACACGCTAATGAACGCGATCGCGTCCAACGTGCGCGTAGCGATGAAGGATGGCGCATTGGTCGGCGACTGGCACGGACAGCAGTTTTGGCCCGTTCACAACTCATCGGACGGCGAACTTAAAATCGCCGCTTCGCCGCCTTGCATCGATAAGTCGGTTAATTGCTATTTCGTCGTGACCGCGACCCCATTACCGGGCTTTGCGTGGGCGGTGGGCACCACGGTGTTTACGGCGCTTTTTGTAGTAGTCTACGGCGCCTTGGCGAACCGGTTTCTCGGTCCGTACAAGTCACTCAAAGGTAAGTCGCTCACCGTTCGAATCAGACTAGATTCTCAGACGGGCGCGGCAGAAGAAGAGTGGCAGTTTGACGGTGTCGTTTCGGAGAATCAGAGATACAAAATATTGTGCGAGTACGGCGAGACGTCTGACCATAAGCCCAAAATTACAGAGCTAACCGTGACTGCCGACAGGGGCTGGATCCGTCCCAATTTCTTGAGCGGTGTGTCGAGGTACCGCGGAGATATAAATTTTGCAGAACATGTGCAGCCTCCCTTCACGTTCAGCGTCTCACATAAGGTAGAGAACGCTTGGGCGAGGGACGCCGCCGATTTCAAAGCGCGACACGGCGAGTCTCTGTTGTCCGATGAACCGCTCACCGATTACTGGGACTACGAAGCGCCACATCACTGGCGCGAGTTTACCTGCGAATTTCTCGGTCTAGACGGTCTTTGCCGGAACGAACCCTATGTGGTGGTCCAGAAACCCGGCGCGAAAGAGGTTCGGATCGCAGACCCCGCGATCTGGTCCAAGACGAACGGAGGAAGCGGTACGTGTTGGAAGCTGCGCCTGTCCGACGTTGAAGCGCAGACAAACGTATCCGTTCGCTGGGAGCTCAAGCTGCCCGCCAAGAGCCTGAGCGCTGCTCCAGTCGCAGCCACAGCTTCGAGCGCCGGAAGTGGACCTTCCGCCTCGGTGCACGACGCCCAGAAGGCAAATTAGGCCAGAGCAGCCTTCTTTTTCTCGATCGGACCGCGCATCTTCCTTCTCCTTCCCCTCGTCGTACCGGAACGTTGTGGGCGGGCAAGCAAAAACTGGCAAGCAATAAGCGTGCCGTTGTCAAACTCGGGTGGGGGACGCGCCGGTGACGGGTTCGTGTGTAGGGAGCCCTTCCCGCTCGAGCAGCTTGAGGATGAACTCGCGGACGGTCTGGCCTTGCTCGATCGCCCGAATCTTGAGGGCGCGTAGGGTCGCTGCCGGCACGTCGACCGAAAGCCGCGTCGTACGGCCCACCCTCGAGCGGTCCACATCTGCAGGGCTCGCGACGATGGCAGCGGGGCGCTCGGCTTCGACGAACGCCGCCGCCTGCTCCTCGGCGACGGCCGTGCGGGCAGGTGCCTTGGGCACCGCGAACAAGCTGCTGCCTCCGAGGTTCTTCATGCCGCCTTCTCCCCTTTCTCGTCCGTCATAGCCGCAAGGAGCGCCTTCGTGAGACGCCGCACCTCCAGCGCGGCATCACTAGACGGGGCGTACTCGCAGACGCCCTGGCCTGCGAGCATCGCCTCGCCGAACGCGACCCGAGCACCCACGCTCACGTCCAGCGGTTCGATCCCGAGCTCGGCGATCGCGGTCCCGGCGAGTCGCGAGAGTGCGGTTCGATCCGCTCGATTGAGAAGCGCCCGGGCTCGCAGCTCGGGGCGCAGCCCGCGCGCGTCCTCGAGGACGCGCACCGTCTCCGCGGCCGCCCACAGGTCCAAGGCGCCCGGTGCCATGGGCACGACCACCAGGTCGGCGACAAGCATGGCCGCCCGCGTCTCCGCGCCCAGCCTGGCGGGACCGTCGACGATTGCGACATCGTAGCCTTCGGCCAGTCTCGGCAAGTCTCTCCGCAGAGCCGCTGCGGCGACCGCGATGCACGGCGGGCCGTCCTTCCCGCGTTCCGCAGCGCGAGCCGCCCAAGCCGTCGCGGAGCCTTGGGTGTCCCCGTCGACGAGCAGGATTCGTTGCCCGGCGCGATGCAACGCCGCGGCGACGTTGACCGCCAAGGTCGTCTTGCCCGAGCCCCCCTTTAGATTGCAGAACGCGATGACCACCGCCATGGCCGTGCATGCTCGGCGAGAATGAGTCCACGGGCCAACATTCGAGCCAATGTGCGTCGACACGGGCGTTGGCTCTTGCAGTTGCACAAGGCCACCGACCCACTGGATCACAACCGGGCGTTCCCCCTTTTGAGGGGCCGTGGGTCTCCTCGTCCGTGGGTCTGCTCGAGGGCACGTACCCACGAACGCACGGGTGTTGGTCACAGCAGCCGCACCTCCCAACGAACTTGGGAAGCCACGGGCGCGGGATCACACAAGCGATGGAATGAACCAACCAACATCGAGCGTCCCGTGGACCCACGCCCGCTCCGCGTGGGACACACGAACCAACAGATGTTGGTTCGCGGAGGATGAGCAACGATCGCCGGAGTGGACCGCGGCGCTGGACCTTCAAGCAGTGCCAGCGGTCGATGACGCCGCCAAACCTCAAGTGTTCTCGATGGATGCTGAACGGGGGCACCACCTGAACATTTTGGTTCCCTTTCGACCTGCGCTCGGGTTACCTCCATTTGACCAAATGGCCGGCTACCCCAAGCGTTCCCGCGCCCTCAGTTTCCCTACCTCCCTCGTGACGCGCCTCTCGGGCGTTCCGCTGACGACCCTCGTCAACTGGACCCATCGCCGCCTCCTGACACCTGCTCGTCGCGGTCGTCCGGGCGTCGAGAGCCTCTACAGCTTCCGCGACATGGTCGCCCTCCGCATTGCCGCGGAGCTGAAGAGGCGAGGCCTGGACATCGACCTAGAGCACCTCGGCCTCGTGATCGAGTACGTGCGCAACCGAGAGGGGCTCGAGCTCGAGAGCGAGATCCCGGTCGAGAACATCCTTGTCAGCGACGGACGTGGCTTCCGGGAAGCGCAGTCCACCGCCAGCTTCATGGAGATCCGCCAGGGCGGAGACGCCGCCTCCGTCCTCTTGATCCCCTTCGGCGAGCTAGTGAACAAACTCCAGAGCGAAGCTCGCGTAGCGCTTGCCTCAGCACGCGCGGCGTGATCCACACCGCCCCCACAGCCCTGCGACCATCGAGGTGGCCATGACGTAGTGCGAAGCGAACCGCACAAAACGCAGCGGGTCGAGCTTGTCACCCCCAATCAGGGTGGCTGGCTTTGGCCAGCTCGGCTCGACCCGTCTCTTAGCGGAAGACGAGAGCGAGCATACGGGATCGTGTTCCCTTTCTCAAGGGAACGTCGATGCGAACCCAAACCCTCGCCACGCGCGCTCAGTCGCGCGTGAGCGGGCTGTGTCGTTCGAGCGCCGCTCACGACACGCGCACATCGGGTTCTCGAGGCGCACCCGCCCGCGAAAGGCGGGCGGCGCCGACGTCGTGCTCGTTGCCGTGAACCCCCCTCTCCGACCGGGCTGGTCCTGGTCCCCCCGGGGTGCTTGCCGTGTTTGCCGCGTCTGCTGCGACGTCCTTCCGGGAGAAGGGCGACGCGACCCGTGATCCGCTGGTGGCGAGAGCCGCGCGCCCACGCGCGTGCGGCCCGCTTGCGGACGGGCGCGCGCGCAGCGAAGGGCAGGGGAGGGAAGGACCCTCCGAGGCCGCACGCGGCGGGCGCCTCGGCGAAAGGCCGGCATGCTGACCGTGCCGCTCGTGCGCCCCAAGGGCCTGCGCCGGCGCAGCCTGCACGCGCCGCTCGAGCGCATCATCCGCGATCTGTCGACCGACCACGGCAAGTGCTGGTCGAGCGAAGCGGGCCTGAGGCGCGAGCTCGCGCGCCGCACCGGCTACATCTGCGGCGAGCGCTCCATCGGGCGCGTCATCAAGCGCGCCGTCGCCGCGGGCCTGTGGGGGCACGAGCGGGTGAAGCCCAACCGCGCGATGGCCAACGGTCAGGTGACGGTCATCGGGACCCAGCACAACTGGGTCCTGACCCGCTCCGAGCAGCGCAAGACGCGCCGTCAGCAGCGCGAGCTCGCGCGACAGGCCAGGCACCGGGCCGCGCGCCTCGAGCGCGAGCGGCTCGAGGCCGAGCAGCGCGCGCGGGAAGAGGCCGCGCGTGAACGCGCCCAGCGGCCGACGCCGAGCGCCCGGGGCCTGCTGAACGAGCTCCTCGCCCCAAGGGCACCGGCGCCGCTTCCGGCGGGCGCGCCGCCCGGCGAGGCCTTCGCCCCGATGCCCGACGACGCGCGCGCCCGGCTCGCCCAGCTCGGGCGTTCCGTCGAACCCCCCGCCGGCGACGCGCTCACCGAGCAGCGCCGCGCCGAGGTGGCCAGGCAGCTCGCCGCGCTCCGCGACGCCGGCCTGCTCCCCGGCGACGACCCACCGCACGACTAGCGCGCGCGGGTCTGCGCCCGCGAAGCACGCGCCGCAGTCACCGACGGAAGTCCCTTCGCGCCTTCCGGCGGTCGCGGCGTGGGCCGCACGTCGCCCTGGAGCCGACGCGCGGGGCGCGCGTGCGGCGGCGCACGCGTCAGGGCACGCATGGCGGCCTCCTGGGTCGCCCGCGGCGGGTGCGTCTCAGTAAGACATGATCGATCGAGGATCCCTCCACCTTACCCGCCCGATCCCTCCCCCCTCTTAGGGGGGGAGGGGAACGATCGGCCTGCGCTTCTCTTCGGCCTCAGCTCCTCGCTTCGCTCGTCGGTGCGGTGCTCGCTTCGCGAGCCAGCCGGCTTCGCCGGCTCCTACTCGGGCGCTCACGCGCCCGGGAACAGAACGAGAAGCACGGGAGGGAAGGAGAGCGAGATTCAGGCCACGCGCGAACGCGGGGGATGCGCCGCTCCGCCGCGCGGCCGCACAACTGGCCCGCCCCCGCGCCCTCGGCAGGCCTGGCTCTCTTCCCCCTGCCTCGACCTCCCGCGCGCGTTCTCGGACCCTTCTCGCGCCGCTGCGACGGCCCTTCCTTACCGGGGGCCGCGATGCGCGCGCCCTACGCCCGGCTTCGCTCCGGGCTCCGGTGCACGGGGTGCGACTGGCGCGACCCGTCCCGCGCGTCCACCTCGATGACCACCGGCCGGCTCGCACGCGTCGCCGGCGGCGGATCCGGCGGCGCCCCGGGCTTGGGCGACGCTGGCGACTTCGACGGGGGCGCCGGCGTAGGGGCAGCGGCGGCCGTCTTCTGCGCCCGACGCTCTTCCCCGCGACGCTGGCGTTCCTGCTGGCGCGACACCGCCTCCGCCTCGAGCTCCGCCACCAGCGCCGGATCCAGACGCGCCACGCACGCCTCATGCAACGGGCTGCCGATCCCCGCGAAGTTCCGACGCGTGTTCTCCGCCTTGATCTGCTCCTTCAGCTCCACCCGGCGCGCGTCGAGCTCCGCCATCTGTTGCTTCAAGCTCTCGCGGCGCGGGTCGCTCTTGTCCGCGATCGCTCCAAGCTGACGCTCTAGGCCCTGACGCTCCGCCAGCGTCTCCCGCTGCTGCTGCTCGAGCTGCTCGAGGAGGTTCATCCAAAGCTCTCCTACCCCGCCAGTCTACGCCGTTAGACGGCCCGGGCGGCAGCAACGCGCCCGAACGTGTGGCTTTCCCCGCCGTAGTTACCGCTCACGGGCTCGGCGTGTTCAGGATGATCGGCCTCGCTCCGAGCACCGAGCACGCGTACACGGGGTCTCGGTGGAACTCCCAGTGCAGGTAGGCGAAGCCGTCCGGCGACACCGATCGCGCTCGGCGCCGGTGCAAAGGGCTGTGCGCGGTCGATCGAATCAAGCACGGCGATGTCGAAGATCGTAAGGCCGCTCGTCTTCAGGACGCCCATCTGACTTCAACGCGACGAGCTCGGGGGAGATCATCCAGATCGACTTCCAGGCCCCGTCCTTCGGAGCCGGCGTGGCGAACGCCATCGCGCTGTGCGCGGCGCAGTCGGGTTGCGACTGCTTCTGACCGTGCGTGAGCGCCTCCGGTCGGCCCTCGCAGATGTGCGAAGATGTGCTTCGGGCCGTGCATCCCGGAAGGGGCATCCCGAGCGTCGCCGCTGCCTGCCGTTGCCGTCACGGTCTTCGTTGCGCTGGCACGCGCTGGCACGGCGATTCGGCTCCAAACGCGGGGGCACGCGTGGCACGGCAGTTGCCCTTCGAGCCGCTGATGAACGCGGCGAATGCGCGGGGGATATTCGGTGCGGGTTGCATGCTCTGGGCAGTCGCTTGCGGCTCGTCGACGGGGAGCGCCGGCCCCCGCTCGGCGGACAGCTCCGGGGACCCATCGCGCCAGCCTACCGTGGCCGCGGCCCGAGACGCTGGCGAAGCGTCTCGAGCAGCTCGAGCACCTCGGCCTCGCCACGCGCGACCCGGAGCGAGGGACGTCGGCGTGGGTGCTCCGCGACGGCTGGCAACAGGAGCTCCAGCTCCTCGGCGAGCGGGGCGACCGCCTGAAGAACCTCCACCGCTCGATGACCGGCCTCGAGCCGGACCACTTCCACGCCGTCCTGTCCGGGCAGCCCATTCCCGACGGGCGCGGCGGCATCGTGGAGCACGAGCTCGTCGGCCGCGTCGTCAGGAAGGGCCTCGGCGACGAGACCCGGGGCACGTACTACGCCGTCCTCGAGACGCCCCAGGGCGCTGTCTATCACGTGCCCGTCTCCGGGCCCCTGGTCGACCGCGTACGGGAGGGCCAGCTCGTCACCTTCTCGGCGAAGCGGACCGAGTACGCCGAGCGCGCCGTCGACCGGCACCTGGCGGCCGAGGCCCGGGCCCGCGGAGGCGTCTACGAGCTCGCGGAGGCCGCCGGGACCGCGGCGGACCGCAGGGCGGCCCCCGCGCGCCTCGAGCAGCTCGGGCGCCTTGGGCTCGCGACGGCCGAGGCGCCGGGCCGCTGGCGCGTCTCGCCCGACCTCCTCGCCGAGCTCGAACGCCGGCACCGGGAGGCGCCCCGCTACCGGCTGTCGGTCCAGCCGATGACGCGTTCGCTCGACGACCAGGTGGTCGAGCGCGGGCCCGTCTGGCTCGACCGGGTCGACCCGCGGACCGTCTCGGACCGGGGCTTCGGCGCGGAGGTCCGGGTCGCCCTCGAGCGACGCGGCCAAGAGGTGCTCCGGGAACTCGGGATCGTACCGGACGACCCGGAGCGCGCGGGCAAGGTCCGCGAGCACGAGCGCCGGGCGGTAGGAAGGAAGATGGCCGAGCGGCACGGACAGACGTTCCTCGCGGAGGTCCCCGAGCGCTTCCCCGGGAAGGTGCAGCCTCCCCCGGACGATCGCGCGCCGTACCTCATCGTCGCGAGCGCCCGGGAGCTCGTACTCGTCGATGCGACACCCGAGGGGCGCGCCATGGTCGGGCGCGACGTCGTCCTGACGCGTGGTCGGGAGGGCGGGATCGTGTTCGAGGACGCCCACGTCGTCGAGCGGGTGCGACTCGAGCTCGGACAGCAGCTCGCCCGCGAGACCGGGATGCGGTTCATGCCCGACGAGATGCCCATCGGCCTGAACGCGACCGTGCGCCCGGGACCCGAGGGCTACGTCCTGCTCCGGGAGGTCGGGCGCTTCGCGCTCACCCGCGAGACCGAGGAGACGCGGCGCCTGATGAACCAGGAGATCCAGGTCGAGCGCGACGCCTCCGGCCGCAAGGCCCTTCGACCCCACGACCGCGAGCGCGAGCGCGACGACGGTCTCGAACGCTGACGACCCTTTCGCCGGCGTCGTCGGATCCCCCCCCCACCCCACCCCAAAAAGAACGGACCCCATGACTCCCACCCCGACGGCAGAACCGAAAGCACCGAAGCCCCCCCCGCGCGTTCCGAAGGAGCGCCGCGTGCGCTTCGGGATCAGCCTCCCGCACTCCGTCCTTCGGCGCCTGCGGGAGTTCGGCATCGCCAAGGGCCAGAAGCCCGGCGCCCTCATTGAGGACCTCGTCGTCGCCTACCTCGCCGCCGGCGGGGGGCGCTACACCGAAGTGGCTCCCGTGGCACCGGCCTCCCTCGAGCGGCTCGTCGAGGGCCTGAACGACGCCCACGAAGCGCGCGAGCGCGACCACCAGGAGCTCCTTCGCGCCGTCGAGGTCCTCTCCCTAGCGCTGCGGGAGTTCGCGCACTTCTGGTTCCTCGCAAGCGCGCCAATCCTCGACGGCATCACGGACGACGAGCGCCCGGTCCGCATGACGCGCGCCGCAGAGCTCTATGGGACCCTCACCCACTGGATCGCCGATTGCGACCGGCAGGGCATCCGCCTGGTCCGAGACCTACCCCGCGAGGACAAACAGCGAGCCAGGATCGCCCCAGCGAAACGCGAACCGAAGAAGGACCGACGGCCATGAGCGACCACCACGACGACCCGAGCGCCGACCCCACCGAGACCCTCGCCCAGAGCGGGGTCTACCTCGTGCACACCGGCATCCTCCGGCCCGTCGGCGGCGGCGACGGCGTCCGCATCGGCGACCGCCCGATCCTCGTCGGCCGCGGCGAGGGTTGCGACCTGCGCCTCTACGAACCCACCGTCAGCCTGTCGCACGCCATCTTCGAGGGGACACGCGACGGGGTGCTCGTGACCGACGACAGCTCGAGCAACGGAACGTTCGTCGGCGGCGGCGCCCGGGTCACCGGCTCCGTGCTCCTCGTCGGTCCCTGCGAACTGCGTCTCGGCAAGGCCGTGCTCCGCTACGAGCCCGGTCTTCGCGAGGCCGCCAACGACCACCCGGGCCGCTTCGGCGATCTGGTCGGCGCGACGGCTGTCATGCGCCGCGTCTTTCACCGGCTCGAGCGGGCTGCCCTCTCGGGCCTGTCCGTCTTGCTCTACGGCGAGACCGGCACCGGCAAGGAGGCTGCCGCGCAGGCCCTTCATGTCGCGAGCGGGCGGCGGGGCCCCTTCTCCATGGTCAACTGCGCGGCGAGCTCGGAGGCCCATATCGAGGCCGAGCTCTTCGGGCAGGTGAAGGGGTTCATGGGCGCCACCGAGGACCGACCGGGGTTCTTTCAGCGAGCGCGCGGAGGGACCCTCCTCGTCGTCGAGGTCGGCGACCTGAGCCCGGCCCTCCAGGCGAAGTTCCTGAGGGCCATCAACACGGGGCAGGTCATGCCCGTCGGTAGCCAGGTGCCCGTCGACGTCGACGTCCGCACGGTCTACGCGACCCATCGAGACCTGCCCGCCGCCGTGCGCAAGGACGAGTTCCGGAAGGACCTCTACTTCCGCATCGCCGAGATACCCATCGAGCTGCCGCCGCTGCGCAAGCGACTGGAGGATCTTCCGCTGCTGGTCCCGGCGCTCCTCCGAGAGCGCCGGCGACCGGACGTGACGCTCGACTCGAGCGCCATGGCGGCCCTCAGGCGCCAGGAGTGGCCGGGCAACCTCCGCGAGCTCGGAAGCGTCCTCGCCGAGGCCGCCGCGTTCTCGTCTCGGTCCGTCCTCACCGCGGCGGACTTCCCGTGGGACGGCGTCGCGGCCGGTGACGAGACGGAGTACCGCGAGCACATGAAGGCCCGCGCGCGGGAGTACTTCCTCGCCCTGCACCGGGAGCTCGATGGGAACGTGTCAGCCATGGCTCGACGCTCCGGGTGCACCCGGGCCAAGATCGCAGCGCTGCTCCGGAGCTACGGCCTCACCGAGAGGCCTCACCAAAGGCATTGAGGCGCGAGCCATGAAGCCCATCTCCAGTTCGATCCCAGCGGTCTCCGGCGAATACGAGCGCGCCCTTCGCTCATTGCTTCGCTCGCAGCGGCCATGGCGACGTGCGCCCATCCCGAGCTCGCGCGAGTGGGCCCAGCCGACATGGGCTCTACCGGCCTCGCGCACGTCCGCTGGTGCGCCGCATGCGGGGCGATCGGCGCGCTTGATGACCAAGGCGCAGTCGTATGGAACCAGTCCACGATCGCTTCGCTCTTCAGCTCAGCCGAGCTCGAGGAGCTCGCGAACATGCTGCGGGAGATCGCGCGCTTGCGCGAGGTGGCCGAGCGAAAAGGCGACCAGGCGGCGGACGCGACGACCTTGGCCACGATCGCCGCCAGCCTGGGCGTGCTCACGCGTTCTCTGCTCGCCAAGGATTTGCCCCGGCTCGAGGACGCCATCGCGCGGCTTGGCGCGGGCCGCGGGTCGGGTGCTTTCTCGCGCGCGACCCCGTGGAAGGGACCGACAGAGTGACCCGGTCAGATGCCCTTCAAGACGATGCGCTTGTTGTCGAACACGGCCACGACCTCGAGCTCCCCGCCCAGCGCGGTCACGTACCGCCGTAGGGTCGAGATCACGTGATCGTCGCCCTCGAACTTGGCCAGCTCCGCCTGCAGCTCCGCGAGCTCGTCGGTCTCGGGCTGGGTCTTCCCCGCTTCCGCGCGAAGCTCTTGTAGCTCCATCACGAGAAGCTCCCGACGGACGGCGGTAGCCACCCGCGCCCTGTCCTCGGGCGTTAGCCTCTCCTTCACCTCGCTCCATTTGCGGGCAGCCATTACTGGTTCTCCGTAAGTCGCCGTTCCCAGAGAGGGAACGCCAGCGCGACGGCTAGCGTACATCACGTCCATGTTGTACAACATGAACATGGGCACCAAACCGCAGCGCTCGGCTCGGCGGCTCTCGAAGCACGCTGTCGCAGAGCCCATGGAGCCGAACGCGCCCGCGCCCAAAGCCGGCGAGCGCATCCTCTCGACGGCGGAGGCTCGCTCGCACCTGTCCGAAACGCTCGGCCGCGTAGCGTACGCGGGCGAGCGGGTGCTCATCGGCAAGCGAGGAAGGCCCATGGCCGCCCTGGTGCCCGTCGCCGATCTCGAGGCGCTCCGGGCCATGGAGGATGCGATCGACCTCCAGGCAGCGCGGCAATCGGTCCGCGAAGGAGGCGAGAACCTCTCCCACGCGGCCGTGGGCAAGCGCCTCGGGCTTCGGTGAGCCACCGCATCGAGTGGCGTCCCGCTGCCGTCAAGGTCGTCGAAAGCCTTCCGCGCGACGTCGCGCGACGCATCTATCGCCGCGTCGAGGACCTCGCCGACGACCCACGCCCCAACGGCTCCGAGAAGCTCGCTGGTGGCGAGGACGAGTACCGCGTGCGCGTCGGGGCCTACCGCGTCATCTACAGCGTCCACGACGCCGTGCTTCTCGTGCTCGTGCTTCGAATCGGCCACCGGCGTGAGGTGTACCGGCGTTGAGCTCCAGGAGCGGTCCTCGGTGCCGAGTCACCGCCGCCGGCGCCGCGCCGTCCGACGCTGCTAGGCGGCCTCGAAGAGTCCGTGTAAGGGTAGCGAAGCATGGGGACCGTGAACCCGCTGTGTCCCAAGGAGATGCGGGAGGCGCTCACGGGCGCCTTCGCCGCCCAGGACTGGAAGAAGTTCTGCGAGGTCTCCGATCTTCTTCGCAATGCCGCGGTTCGGCCCATCAGCGTCGAGCGGGCTGAGGAACTCCGGGAGGTGATGCAGGAATCGCTTCGCCAGCTGCGCGGGCTGGACGCATCGAGCGTGGGCGCCATCGGACAACGAGGAGCCGAGTTATTACGGACGTTTATCGTCTCGACGCTCGGAAGCGTGAAGGAAGCGAAGGCCCTCATCGATAGCGTTCGCCACATCGTCACAAAGGTCGGGTCTGCTCACACAGCCCTTCTCGTAGGAGTGCTCGCTCTCGTCGTGGGCGGCGCCTCGCGATTCTGGCGGCGCCGACCGCCGCCCTCGTTGGAGTCCGACCTCGCCGACGCCGAGCGAGAGCTTCGAGACGCCATCCGCAAGATGTACGAGGAGGCGCAGCTGCAGCGTATCCGACAGGACCGAAAGTCCGCGGAGGAGAACCTCGCGGCCTTGGCGAAGGAGCTTGGCCTTGATGATGAGCGTGCCACCGAGCATCGCTCAGAGCCCCCCACGCCGCCAGCGAGCCCGATCACAACGACTTCGACGGTCGGAAGTCCGTCCCTGGTCCAGGACGATGAGCTTCAGAAGAGAACGGCCCAAGCCTAACCACGATGGGGCAAGACGCCGGTCTACAACGACGGGACCGAAGGGCAGGCTTCGGACAAGCCGCTGCTTCGCCCCACGCGCTGCGCCGCAGACGAGGGGGGGGCCGGGGCAAGCCCGGCCCAAACTCGCCTACACGATGTCCCGAGCGAGCAAGAGCTCCTGTTCACGGCCCGTACGTTGATCCCTTAAGACGAGCTGCTTCCCTCGGTCTCTTTCCGTGATCAGGGTATCGAGGATGGCCACGGCTCGACGGATCACTTCCGTCAGGCTGTCGGCGCCGAGGTGATCCTGAAGCGCCTCCATGCGCTCTCGAACCGGGGCGGAGACCTCGAGTGTGAGACGCTTTTTCTCGACTCGCGAAGCTGGTCGGGGCATTGAAAATCCCTGCTATCGCCACGAAGAGGAAGGCGATGATCCCGATCGCCGAGATGGCGACGATCGCGACGACGGACGCACCGTCTCCTGGTTTCGCCAGGCGCTCCACGGCGAGGATGCACCCAAGCACCATGCATGGAATTCCCCCCAATGTGGCCGCTGGCTTGGCCCAGGTCGGGACGCGTCCGGGTGGGACACTCTTGATCCCGTCGCGATAGAACGTTTCATTTGCAAGAAGAAGGTCGTCTGATTCATGTTGTTCGTGCATGGCTTACCTCGTGGACGTGAATGAACGCCCACGAGAAAGCCGCACGAGCAGTTGGGAACGCCGTCATGGCCGGTGTCTCCGCTGCTCCTGCGGGCTGTGGCGTGAATCTCGCGGATAAAACGACCCGCGCGTGCCGCCTGGCCCTCGGAGGGGTTCCGAGTAACACGTTCGCGGAGCACTATTGCCCGCGAGCGCCCTGTCTAAACCTGCGTCGAGGTTATGGGGAGAGATTCGAACGCTCCCCGTCAATGTGCGGCCCGGGTCGCCCGAGAAAGGCTCTCCCTGGCTGCCTGTCCATAGCATGCGTATATAATACGCAGTGCACGCGGCCCGTCAAGCCGGGGTAGCAGCGGCATCCGCGCGTTTTTTTGCGGTAAGGGTCCTGGCCAAAACCCTTGGTCGAGCGCCGGTCAAAAACGTCGAGGATTTCCGGCCTCGGCGCGACTGCTCAGGGATGGCCGGAACCTATTAGGTTCTGGCCTGTGAAGCGCCGTGGAGCGGCGCGCGCGCGAAATTCCGCCAGTTCGAGGGGCGACCAGGGTCTTGGCGCAATTTTTCTCGCGGATGCCGCTTGCTACCCCACCATCCGGGCCCGGGGGTGGACGGTCCCCTACCTGCTCGTCTTTGGTGGCGGGACGGTGGCCGGGATGCTGCTCATAACGGCAGCGATCGCGATGCCGATCGCCGCCGCGGCCCGGCGGTTTGAACGCCTTCACCGGATCCTCGGCGCAGTGACAGGTCTCGCGAGCGACGCGTTCGGAGCTGTGCTCGTCTACGACATCGGTTCATGCACGGGCTGTTCACGGGACACCCGCAGTGGACGCCGAACTAGCCGGAAGGGAGAGGCCATGACGTTCGCGCAATGCGAAAAGCAGGGCCGCTCCTCCAAGCACGGCAGCCAGGTCGACGCGCGCCTCGACAGGACCAGGACGCCGGGGCCGGGGCAGCAGGGCACCATCCGATGCGTGCGAGAGCTTGCCGCCGATGACGCGCGTCGGCGGCCTGGGCTTGGGTGAGCACGCAAGAGTCCGCTACTTCGGCGTCCAAGCCCGACTCATCAGGGGATCGAGGTCCGAGACCGCGTAGGTGCCTTGCATCGCGCAAACACCGTCGGTAAGGACCGAGCCGAATCGATCCAGCGTCCGATCTGCTCGGGCAACGGCTCGCATAGTCACCAGCACGATGAGCAGCGCACGCAGCGAGGAAGGCGAGTCCACGCGAGCGCCCGTTCTGATCGTCGACGACCATCCCGGCAACGTGCTGTCTCTCGAGGCCGTGCTCGACTCGGAACGGTTCGACCTCGTGGCCGTACACTCCGGCGCCGATGCGCTCCGCGAATGCGCAAGGCGGGAGTTCGCGGTGGTGCTGCTCGACGTCGAGATGCCGGGCATGGACGGATTCAAGACCGCGTCGCGCATGCGGCAGCTCAAGCCGGAAGCGCAGGTTGTCCCGATCATTTTCGTGACCGGTTCCGACGAGGAGCCTGCGCGCTTGCGCGAGGCCTACAGCGGGGGCGCGGTGGACTTCATTCAGAAGCCGCTGGACCCCGCTGCGATCCGCGCGAAGGTGTCCGTCTTCGCCGAACTCTACCGCTCCAAGCAACGCCTTTCCGCCCTGGAGCGCAGGGCGTCACGCGCGCTTCAAGCAATCGGCGATCTCGCGATCGCCTTGTCCGACGCGCGCAGCACCGAAGACGTGGCGGCCATCATCGTCGAGCACGGGATGCGCGTTGCGCAGGCCGACACCTGCTCGCTCTACCTGCTCGACGACCAAGAGCGGACGCTCGAGCTCATCGGCCATCGCGGCGTCGCTCCGGAGCTCGTCGCGCAGACCCGCCAGATCACCGAACGCGCGAGTCCCGAGACGTTCGCCGGACTGCGCACAGGCGCTGGCCTCTGGGTCGAGACGGCGCAGGAGTACGCGCGGCTTTTCCCATCTCTCGTGAACGCGCCGGCGCAGGGCCGGAGGGCGCGCGCGTTTTGGTCCATGCCGCTACGCGTCGAGGGCCGAGGGGTGGGCCTGATCGGGATGGGCTTCTACGACGAACGGCGCTTTGCGGACGACGAGCGGTCGCTCGTGGACACGCTGGTCAAGCAATGCGCGCAAGCCCTTCTGCGGGCCGTCCGACTCCAACGTGAAGAGCAGGTTCGCGAGCGGTTCGCCACCACGCTTCGCAGCATCGGCGACGGCGTGATCGCAACGGACACGCACGGCTGCGTGACCCTGATGAACGCTGTCGCTGAACGCCTGACCGGTTGGAGCGAGAACGAAGCGCGCGGGCGCGCGCTCGGTGAGGTCTTTCCCATCTTTTCCGAGGAGACACGCGCGGAGAGCGAAAGCCCGGTGAGCAAAGTGCTCCGCGAGGGCACGGTCGTCGGCCTGGCCAATCACACGGTGCTGCGAACGAGAAACGGCCACGAGCTCTCCATCGATGACAGTGCGGCCCCGATCCGCGACGGCAAGGGCCAGCTTTTGGGCGTGGTGCTCGTCTTCCGCGATGCGACGATCGAGAAGCGCGAACACGCGCGCCGCGCGTTTCTGGCGCGGGCAGGAGAGGTGCTCGCCTCTTCGCTCGATTACCGGACGACGCTAACGGCGGTTGCGCAGCTCGCTGTTCCCCGGCTTGCCGACTGGTGCACGGTCGCGCTTGTCGAGCCCGGCGCGCTCGTGCCTCAGCAACTGGCGGTCGCTCATGTGGACCCGAACAAGGTCGTCTGGGCACGCGCGCTGGCGGAAAAGTATCCCCCGAACCCGAACGCGCGGACCGGCGCGCCGCAGGTGATCCGCTCCGGGCAGTCGGAGCTCTATTCGGAAATCCCCGCTGCCCTGCTGGAGGCGGGTGCGCAGGACGCCGAGCACTTGCGCATGATCCGCGAACTGAACCTCGAATCCGCCATCATTGTTCCCTTGCCCGGCCGAACCCATCCGCTTGGGGCCATGACGTTCATCTATGCGGACTCCGGACGCCGGTACACGCCGGAAGATCTGGCCTTCGCCGAAGATTTCGCGCGCCGGGCCGCGCTGGCCATCGAGAACGCGCGCGCCTTCAAGGACGCGGACGAGGCGCGCGCGGAGGAGCGCCGGCTGCGCCGGGAAGCGGACATCGCGAACCGCGCGAAGGACGAGTTCCTCGCCACGGTCTCCCATGAGCTGCGCACGCCGCTCAACGCGATCCTCGGCTGGACGGTCAGCACGCGCGCCCGCAAGCCGCCGGACGACATCGATCGCGCGCTTGCGATCATCGAGCGAAACGCCCGCCGCCAGGTGAGGCTCATCGAAGACGTGCTCGACGTGTCGCGCGTCATCAGCGGCAAGCTCTCGCTGTCGCTCGCGCCCACCGGCATCGCGAGCGTCGTAGAAGGCGCGATCGATGCCGTGACACCGGCGGCGGAGGCGAAGGGAATCGACATCCAGGTCGAGGCGGAGCCGTCGCTCGCCATCACGGCGGATGCCGACCGGCTCCAGCAGGTTGTTTGGAACCTGCTTACGAACGCCGTGAAGTTCTCGCCGAAGGGCGCTCGGGTCCGGGTTCGCGCTTACCGGGAGGGCTCTGACCTGAGTGTCTCGGTGTCGGACACGGGCGAGGGCATCGCCCCGGATGTCTTGCCCTATATCTTCGACCCATTCCGACAGGCCGACGCTTCGACCACGCGTAAGCACGGCGGTCTGGGCCTCGGGCTCGCGATCGTCAAGCAGCTCGTCACGGCTCACGGTGGGACCGTGGAAGCCCGAAGCGACGGCCCCGGACACGGCGCGACATTTGTCGTCCGACTGCCCGCCCGCGCGGCGGTCGCCGCGGTCGAGGAAGCGGCGGTGGCCGTGCGCCAGGCCTCGACGATTGAGCTGCAGGCTCGTCCCCCACGGCTGGACGGCCTGACGGTGCTCGTCGTCGACGATGAAGAGGACGCGAGGCTGATTATCGAGCACGTGCTGAGCGACCTAGGCGCAAAGGTCGTCAAGGCGGCGTCCGTGCCGCAAGCGCTCGAGGCCTTCGCGACGTCCACGCCGGACGTGATCGTGAGCGACATCGGGATGCCCGACATGGACGGCTACATGTTTCTTAGGAAGGTCCGCGCCCTGCCGCCCGCTCAAGGCGGCCGCACACCGGCGGTCGCGCTGACGGCCTTCGCGCGTAAGGAGGATGCTCAGCGAGCGTTTGCTGCGGGGTTCCAGATGCACGTGCCGAAGCCCGTCGAGCCGGCGCAGCTGGCGATCGTCGTCGCCAACCTTGGGGGGCGCACGGTAGAATGAACAGAGTGCCTCTTCATCACCGGGCAAGCTGCCGCGCTCTCCCGGGGGCGGCATCGGGGATGGATCGGCCCCGAACCCGCGCCGCCGGGGGGGTCAGACTTAGGGTTGGATAAAAGACGTTATCCGGCGGAACAGATGCGGTCGGGAGGATGTCCGCCTCTTCGCCGCGAGCGACGGGGTCGCTTGCCCGGCCCCGGTCCGCCCGTACAGAACTTCGCAGCGACATGTCTTGCTCGCATTCCACAAGGACGGCGTACGCCGTCGTCTGGTGCTGCGGCCTCGCGTGCGGCTCGCGCTCCGAACAAGTACCCGCCGAGCGACTGGCGAACGCGGATCGTGTCCTTCAGGAGGACATCCGGCCAGCCGCCACGAAGTGCTACGAGCAGCGCGCCGCATCCGACCCGAACGAGGGCAGACTCTTTCTCCTCTTGAAGATCGCACCGAGCGGCGACGTCGCGACCGCCACTGTCACTTCGAACACCGGGCTGTCCGAGGACGTCGCCCGCTGCATCGTCGATGCGGCCGGGCGCGCCCACTTCGCACCCGGCGCGTCTGGGTCGCAGATGAGCGTTCCGTTCCATTTCCCGTCGAGCCACTGATCTCGCTCTCGCAGTCTCGCCACCCATCCAAGCCTCCAAGGATGGAGGCCGCTCACCGAGGAGGCGAGGGGCCCGGGCCCTCGCGAGAAGCGCGCTCGTGGGCGCGCCCGTCTGGTCTCGCGCGTCGCTGCACGAGCGCCAAAGGGCGCCCAGCGGCCAGCGCGATGCGTCCGCGGGCGCTCGGGATATAGTTGCAGCCACGGAGGGAGGATGCATGCGCAGGACACCGTTGTTTGCCGCAGTAGCGCTCGGCTGCCAGCTCGTCGCGCGCATCGGGTCCGCGGCCGGGCCATCCGATGCCGAGAGAGCTGCAGCGCTCTTCCTCGAAGGGCGACAAGCGATGGCGACGGGAGATTACGCGACCGCTTGCCCGAAACTCGCCGCAAGTCAGGAGCTGGCCCCGGCGCCCGATACGGCTATGGACCTCGGGCTCTGTTACCAGAAGGCGAGCGAGGTGGCGTTCAAGGCGGCATATGACTTGGCTCGTGGGCCTGCAGAGCAGCCAGCGGTGCCTGTCTCAAGCGCGAGCCCGTCCGTCTCCGAGGACGCGTCCCAGGGGCACACCCAGCGAATCGTTGCCCTCACCATCGTCGGCGCAGGAGCCGCGGGCGTGATCGCAGGCATAGTCACCGGCTTCATGGCGAAGAACGCGTACGACACCGCGGGCCAGGTGGTCGCCCCGTGTGGAGCATGCGCGTCAGCAGGAGTCGCGTCGTTCCATTCCGCACAGCAATTGGCAACGGCCTCGACTGTGTCGCTACTCCTTGGCGCGGGCGCGTTGGGCGCGGGCGCACTTGTCTTCTTCTTGGCGCCCCGGCCGAAGCTCGGTGCGGCGACGCCGGTGCGGATCGGGTTCATGCCGTCGACGCAAGGGGTTTCGGTCTCCGTCGCGCGTAGCTTCTGACCGTTCGCCGCGAACGGCTCTCGGCCGGCGTGATCGGCCCTCGAGTAGCAGTGGAACGGAAACGTTAATCGCCGCGGAAACGGGCTCAAAACTCCCGATCATTTGGGTCTCGGAGTGCCCGGAGCTCACCGCGGCGCACGGACTCGGGGAGGCCGAAGTGGTAGCGACCGATCAGGTTGATGTGGTCGAAGCCGAGGG
>Ga0213876_10000688_pt1 | contig 23906 bp, 20 predicted proteins | sample BarmaccomBMRX_R9_FD_160113 | JGI IMG/M metagenome (GOLD analysis project Ga0213876, IMG submission 160113) | Root-associated microbial communities from Barbacenia macrantha in rupestrian grasslands, the National Park of Serra do Cipo, Brazil - RX_R9 | ecosystem: Host-associated > Plants > Roots... | reverse complement strand
TCCGTCCACTCGACGGCCGACCGCGACTCTCTGCACGTCCGCTTCGCCGACGAGGCCGTCTGCATCGGCGGCCCGACCTCGCAGCAGAGCTACCTCAACATCCCCTCGGTCATCGCCGCCGCCGAGATCACGGACGTGGACGCCATCCACCCCGGCTACGGCTTCCTCGCCGAGTCGGCGCAGTTCGCCGAAATCTGCGAGGCGTGCAACATCAAGTTCATCGGCCCGCGCCCCGACGTCATCCGCATGATGGGCGACAAGGTCGAGGCGCGCCGCGCGATGAAGGAGGCGGGCCTCCCCGTCCTGGCGGGCAGCCCCGACCCCTTGAAGTCTGAAGAAGAGGCGACGGTGCTCGCGCGCGAGATCGGCTACCCGGTCATCATCAAGGCCGCGGCCGGCGGCGGCGGGCGTGGGATGCGCATCGTCCACCGCGAGGAGGAACTCGGCCCCGCCATGCGCACGGCCGCGACCGAGGCGGCGGCCGCTTTCAAGAACGGCGACATCTACGTCGAGAAGTACGTCGAGAACCCGCGCCACATCGAGATTCAAGTCCTCGCCGACGAGTACGGCCACTGCATCCACCTCGGCGAGCGCGACTGCTCGATTCAACGTCGTCACCAGAAGCTCATCGAAGAGGCGCCGTCGCCGGTGCTCACGCAGGAGCTGCGCGAGCGGATGGGCTCGGCCGCGGTCGAGGCGTGCAAGCGCGTCGGCTATTCGAGCGCGGGCACCATCGAGTTTCTCCTCGACGAGGACGGCCAGTTCTACTTCATGGAGATGAACACGCGCATCCAGGTCGAGCACCCCGTGACCGAGATGATCACGCTGGCCGACATCGTGCGCAACCAGATTTTCGTCGCGCAGGGCGACCCGCTCTGGTACCAGCAGTCGGATGTCAACTTCAACGGCCACTCCATCGAGTGCCGCATCAACGCCGAAGACCCCGAGACGTTCGCGCCCTCGCCCGGGAGGATTACGGCCTACAACGCGCCGGGCGGGCCGGGCGTGCGTTTAGACACCGCGGCCTACAACGGTTACTTCGTGCCGCCCTACTACGACTCGCTCATCGCCAAGCTCATCGTGCACGCGCGCACGCGCGAGGTGGCGATTGCGCGCATGCGTCGCGCGCTCGAAGTGATGGTCGTCGAGGGCATCAAGACGACGATCCCGCTCCACCGCGCCATCATGGAAGACCCATACTTCCGCGCCGGCGAGTACTCGACGCGCTTCATGGAGCAGTTCTTCGAGCGGCGTAAAAATCAGGGCGTTTCGGCCGCCTCCGTGGGCGACTGAGGTTGCCCGCAAAGGGGCGCGAAAAAGGCGTTCCCGCCGTTTGACGAGGGCGGGTATCGTCTTTATAATGAAGGACTTTTCTGGGGCGGCCAGGGCCGTCTGTGTGTGGGAGGATTGAGAGAAATGGCTTACGCAATCATACGTTCCGGCGGCAAGCAGTTCCGCGTCGAGGAGGGCGGCACCGTGCGGGTGCCGACGCTCGACGCGCAGGCCGGCGACACGGTCGAGTTGGAAGCGCTCGTCATCGGCGGCGGCGAGGCCGGCGTGCTCCTCGGCGCCCCGGCGGTCGAGGGCGCGAAGGTTTCCGGCACCGTCGTTGACCACGGCCGCGGCACCAAGGTGATTGTCTTCAAGAAGAAGCGCCGCAAGCAGTACAAGCGCACCCAGGGCCACCGGCAGAACTACACGACCGTCAAGATTGACTCAATAGGGTAATGATGAATGATGAATGCGGAATGATGAATTAAAGGCGCGAGCCGCTTCATATTCATCACTCATCATTCAGCATTCATCACTTAGGAGTTTAAGACAATGGCACATAAGAAGGGCGTCGGTTCATCGCGCAACGGCCGCGACTCGCACTCGCAGCGACTCGGCCTGAAGAAGTTCGGCGGCGAGTCAGTCCTCGGCGGCAACATCCTCGCGCGGCAGCGCGGGACGAAGTGGAAGCCGGGCAAGAACGTCGGCCGCGGCAAGGACGACACGCTGTTCGCGCTCATCGACGGCGTCGTCAAGTTCGAGGACAAGGGCCGGCAGGGCAAGTACATCAGCGTCTACCCGCCGCAGGCCGCCGCGCCCGCCGAGGAGGCGCCGGCCGCAGCCGCCTAGGCAGTTCGCACAACCGCCGGGTTGCTTCTGATGCGACGCCCGCGCCGAGTCCGACACTCGCGGCGCCGGGCGTCGTTTCCGTTTTTGATTTAAGTGTTCATAGACCGGGCGAAGATCAAGGTTCGAGGGGGGCACGGCGGGAACGGCGTGACGGCGTTCCGCCGCGAGAAGTTCGTGCCGCGTGGCGGGCCATCGGGCGGCGACGGGGGGCGCGGCGGCGACGTGTGGCTGGTGGGCGACGCGTCTCTGAACACGCTCCTGCACCTGCGCTACAACCCGGAGCACACGGCCGACCGCGGGCGTCACGGCGAAGGCTCGAACCGCTCCGGGCGCGAGGGCGAGGACGTGGAGGTGCGTGTGCCCGTCGGCACGCAGGTCGTGGACGTGGAGACGGGCGAGCTGCTGGTTGACGTCGCGGAGGAGGGGCAGCGCTGGCTCGCGGCGAAGGGCGGGCGCGGGGGCTTCGGCAACGCGCACTTCGCCTCTTCGACGAACCGCGCGCCGCGCTACCACCAGGAAGGAAGTCCGGGCGAGGAGCGCGAGTTACAGCTTGAGTTGAAGCTGCTCGCCGACGTCGGATTGGTCGGCTTCCCGAACGCGGGGAAGTCGACGCTCATCTCGACCATCTCCGCGGCGAAGCCGAAGGTGGCGGATTACCCTTTCACGACCTTGGAGCCGCACCTCGGCGTCGTAGACCTCGGCGAGTACCGCACGTTCGTCGTCGCGGACATCCCCGGACTCATCGAGGGCGCGCACGGCGGCGCGGGACTCGGCGACCGCTTCCTCCGCCACGTCGAGCGCACGCGGCTGCTGCTTCACCTCGTGGACGTTTCTTCTCTGTCGGGCCGCGACTCGGTGTCGGATTACGAGGTCATCAACCGCGAGCTGGCCGCTTACGACCCGCAGTTGGCCGAGCGCCCGCAGTTCGTGGTGGCGACGAAGATAGACGCGCTCGACGAACCCGAACGGCTCGAACGTCTGAGGGAGCGGGCGCAGGCGGACGGGCGCGAGTTCTTCGAAATCTCTTCGGTGACGAGCCGCGGCGTGAAGGAGCTTGTGCGCGCGGCGGCGGCGAAGCTGGAAGAGCTCGGCAAGGCGCCCGTCATCGAGACGCGCGAGACCTTGATGGGCGACTTCGAATGACGAGGGGGCGCAGGCGCGTCGCCGTCTACGGCGGGACGTTCGACCCCGTCCACGTCGGCCACGCGGCCGTGGCGCGCGGCCTGCTCGAACTCTTCGGACTCGACGAGGTGCTCTTCGTCCCGGCCTCTGTCGCGCCTCACAAGCGCGGGCGGAAGGTGAGTCCCGCGTTCGACCGTTACGCGATGCTCGCGCTCGCGACCGAGGACGAAAGAGAGTTCCGCGTCTCGACCGCCGAGCTGTCGGCGCCCGAGAAGCCCTACACGGTCGAGACGCTGACGCGCTTCCGCGAGACGTTGGGGGAGACCGCTCGCCTCTTCTTCGTGATGGGCGCGGACTCGTGGGAGGAGATCACGACGTGGCGCGAGTGGGAGCGCGTGCTCGCGCTGACCGACCACCTGGTCGTGACGCGGCCCGGCTACGAGCTGCCCGTCGGGCACGTGACCGGGGCGGTGCGCGAGAGAATCGTTGACGTGCGCGGCGCGAGTCGCGGGCGCGTCGAGGACGAGCTGAAGAAGGACGGGGGGCCGCGCGTCTACCTGACGGACGCGGCCAAAATCAAGGTGGCGGCGACCGACGTGCGCGCGGCGGTCGCGCGCGGCGACTGGCAGGCGCTCAACGGTCTGGTGTTGCCGGCGGTGGCCGAGTACATCAAGAAGTACGGACTTTACAGTGAGACGGATGGGACAGAATTCTCCGATGCCGGAATCAAGGGAAAGAACTGAGGAAGGGCGCACGCCCGAGGCGAAAGAGGTCGCACAGCCTTCGGCCGAAGAGGGGCTCGACGAGCGTCTGCGGCTCGCGCTGCACGCGGCGAGCGAGAAGAAGGCGCACGACCTCGTCGTCCTCGACCTGCGCGAGGTGGCGAGCTTCACGGACTACTTCGTCATCGCCAGCGGCACGAACGTCCGCCAGGTGCAGGCCGTCGCCGACGCGGTGCAGGAGCAGTTGCGGAAGCAGTTGGGCGTCAAGCCCGCGCGCGTCGAGGGCTACAACACGGCCGAGTGGGTCTTGCTCGACTACGGCGACTTCATCTTCCACGTCTTCGAGGAGAAGTCGCGCCGCTTCTACGACCTCGAACGTCTGTGGCGCGACGCGGCGCGCGTGCCCGTCCCTTCGGACGTGACGGGCGAGGGCGCGCGCTCTTCGAGAGACGAGGGATGAGCGAGCTGGTCGCGCGTTCGGAGGCGATGCGCGAGGCCGTCCGCCTCGCCGGGCGCGTGGCCGCGACGGACGCCAACGTCCTCGTCACGGGCGAGTCGGGCGCGGGCAAGGACGCCCTCGCGCAACACCTCCACGCCGAGAGCCCGCGCGCCGCCGGGCCGTTCGTGAGGATAGACTGCGCGGCGCTGCCGGCCGAGCTGCTGGAGGCCGAGCTGTTCGGCTACGAGCGCGGGGCGTTCACGGGCGCCACGAGCGCGAAGCCCGGAAGGCTCGAGGCGGCGCACAAGGGCACGCTCGTTTTAGACGAGATCGCGCACCTGCCGCGCGACGCGCAGGCGAAGCTCTTGCGAGTCATCGAGCGGCGCGAGTTCGAGCGGCTCGGCGGGCGAAAGACGGTGAAGGTTGACGCGCGGCTCCTCGCGCTGACGAACGTCGATCTGGACGACGCCGTCCGGCGGCGCGCGTTCCGCGAAGACCTCTTCTACCGCCTCAACGTCGTGCGGATACACGTCCCGCCCCTGCGCGAGCGGCGCGAGGACGTCGGCCCGCTGGCCGAGAAGTTCCTCGCCCTCTACGCGGCCAAGCACGGGCGGCCCGCGCGGCGCTTCGACGCGCGGGCGCTCGCGGCGCTCGGCGCGTACGAATTTCCGGGCAACGTCCGCGAACTCGCGAACGTGGTCGAGCGCGCCGTCATCGTCTCGGACGGGCGCGAGGTCTTTGAAAAGGACTTGCCCGAGGCGGTGCGTGCGGCCGCGGCCCTCGGCGCGCGGCGCGCGCGGCGGCCGACGCTCGCGGAACTCGAAGCCGAGTACATCGGTGAGGTGCTCGCGGCCGCGCGCGGCAACAAGTCGGAGGCGGCGCGCGTGCTCGGCATCAGCCGCAAGAACCTCTACGAGCGGCTCGCGAGGCAGGGCGGGCAAACCGTCCGTCAGGCGTCTGACGTAAATGAAAAGCCTGTAACTGACGGCTGAAGACTTACGTCTCCTCTTATGCGGCTGCGGCTCATCTGGGTGGGGAAGACGCGCGACGCGCACCTGCGCGCGCTCGCCGCCGAGTACCTGAAGCGCCTCTCGCGCTTCGTCCGCTGCGACGTGACGGAGCTGCGCGAGTCGGCCGCGGAAGACCCCCGGGCGTGCGTCGAGGAGGAGGGCAAACGCTTACTGGGTGCTCTGGCATCTGATGCACTAACGATTCTCCTCGACGTGTCCGGCAAGACACATTGGAGTTCGGAGGAGCTGGCCGAGCGGGTCTCGGAGTGGGAGGGGCGCTCGGTGAAGGAGGTGGCGTTCGTCGTGGGCGGGCACCTCGGCGTCTCGGAGGAGGTGCGGCGGCGCGCGCAGATGCGGTGGTCGTTCTCGCGCTTGACGCTGACGCACGAGATGGCGCGCGTCGTCTTAACGGAGCAGCTCTACCGCGCCTACACCATCGCGCGCGGGCTGCCCTATCAGAAATAGCAGTTCGGCGGGGCCGTTTTTGAAACCGAGGCCTGCGAGAAGCGTATACACACGGTTTAAGGACAAGCGGGGTTACAGGAGGAGCATACAACGGAATGGATAAGAGGAAGACGAAGTCGTACCGCGACCGCCTGCTGGCGCGCCGCGAGTCGCTCTTCAGCCAGGTGACCGAGGCCGAGATGTCGAGCCGCGAGCGCGACCTCGAAGCGACGCAGGACCCGGCCGACATGGCCGCCAACGCCTACACGAAGGAGCTTCTGATCTCGATGTCGGCCAACGACCGCAAGCTCCTCCAGCTCATCGACGAGGCCCTGGAGCGGGTCGAGGGCGGCGAGTACGGCGAGTGTGTCAACTGCGGCGAGCCGGTCGCGGAGAAGCGCCTGGACGCGGTGCCCTGGACGCGCTACTGCCTCAAGTGTCAGGACATGCAGGAGCGCGGCCTGCTCAACGAGGAAGAGGACTAACTAAGCAAGCAATTTATTAGAGCGAGGCCCCCGGCGTCGGAGATTTCCGGCGGCGGGGGCCTTCTCTTTGTGTTAAAGTCCGACCGCGCGACTCTCATCCTCCCTCAGCCCCGCCAGGCCGAGCGTCCACGGTCTTGAGATGGCGGGGCTCACGAACACAATCGACAGACTCTTCGACGCGGCGCTCGCGCTCGTCTACCCGCAGGCTTGCGCCGCGTGCGGCGTGCGCGGCGTCGAGCGTCGCGCGGACTGGCCCGCGTGCGCCGAGTGCTGGGACGCGACGCGCCTCTTCGAGGGCGGCGAGACGCTCTGCTGGAAGTGCGGCGCGCCCGCGGGCGGGGAAGTCCCCGAAGAGGTAAAGCCGAACGTCCGCTGCCGGCGCTGCGAGCCGGAAGCCTTCAAAGCGGCTCGCGCGTGCGGACTCTACGAGGGGGCGCTGCGCGCGTCCGTCCTCGGCCTGAAGCGCGAGCCGTTCATCCCCCCGCGCCTCTCAAGGATGCTGCGCGAAGCCGCCCGCCGCGCCCCCCTCGACGAAGCCACGCTCGTCGTCCCCGTCCCGCTTCACCGGCGGCGAGAGCGCGAGCGCGGCTTCAACCAGGCCGCCCTCCTCGCGTCGTCTCTCGCCAAGAATGTCGGCCTGCCCTTCGACGCATGGAGCCTCACGCGCCTCGCGCACAGCGAACGACACCGGGCCGGCATGGACGCCCTCGCCCGCCGCGAGAGCGTCGAAGGCGCCTTCGGCGTCGACCGCCCGCGCCTCGTCGGCGGCCAGAACGTCCTCCTCGTCGACGACGTCTTCACCACCGGCGCCACCGCCGACGCCTGCGCCCGCGCCCTCCTCGACGCGGGCGCCCGCGCCGTCTTTGTCCTCACCGCCGCCCGCGCAGTATGAGAGTGGCAGAAGCCCGACCGTAAGGGAGGGCGTACGTCTTCCCTCAAGAAGCAAGCAGAGGACGACCGTCGCCCTCCCTTACGGTCGGGCTTCTGTCTCTTTGCTGGTATGATGGCCGCATGAGAGAACTCTATCCCCCGATTGAGCCTTACGACACGGGGCGGCTTCAGGTCTCGCCCGTCCACAACATCTATTACGAGCAGTGCGGCAACCCGGAGGGGCGGCCGGTCGTCTTCCTGCACGGCGGCCCCGGCGGCGGCATCGTGCCGGACTACCGGCGCTACTTCGACCCCGAGGCCTACCGCGTCGTCCTCTTCGACCAGCGCGGCTCGGGGCAGAGCACCCCGCACGCGGAGCTGGAGGGGAACACGACGTGGGACCTGGTCGCCGACATCGAGAGGCTGCGCGAGCACCTCGGCGTTGACACCTGGCACGTCTTCGGCGGCTCGTGGGGCAGCACGCTCGCGCTCGCCTACGCCGAGACGCACCCCGACCGCGCGCGCTCGCTGACCCTGCGCGGCATCTTCCTCTGCCGGCCGGAGGAGATTCAATGGTTCTACCAGAAGGGCGCGAGCTGGCTCTTCCCGGACGTGTGGGAGGAGTACGAGAAGGTCATCCCCGAGGGGGAGCGCGGCGACTTCGTCTCGGCCTACTACAAGCGCCTGACGAGCGGGGACGAGGCCGCGCGCCTTGAGGCGGCGCGGGCGTGGAGCGTCTGGGAGGGGAGCACTTCGAAGCTACTCTTCGACTACGCCTCCATCGAGAAGTTCGCGGACGCGCAGTTCGCGCTCGCCTTCGCGCGCATCGAGTGCCACTACTTCATGAACAACGCCTTCTTCCCGACGGACAATTACCTCATCGAGAACGTCGGCAAGATTCGGCACATTCCCGCGACCCTCGTCCAGGGGCGCTACGACGTGGTCTGCCCCATCAAGAGCGCCTGGGACTTGCACAAGGCCTGGCCCGAGGCCGACTTCCGCGTCGTCCCCGACGCCGGCCACTCCGTCACCGAACCCGGCATCGTCCACGAACTGGTGAGCGCGACGGACAGATTTAAAGACGGTAAATAGTGAATGGTAAATGGTGAATAGATAAATCCATTTACGATTTACTATTCACCATTTACCAATTCCCCCTTGTCACCGCTTCTCCGCGTCACGTAATATCTCGGTTCAAGATGACTGGACGCGTTTTAGTCCTGAACGCCTCTTTCGAGCCGGTGAACGTCTGCACCGAGCGCCGCGCCGTCGTGATGATCTTCAAGGGCATCGCCCGGATGGAGGAGCACAACGGCCACATGCTCCACTCGGCGCGGATCACGATGCACGCCCCCTCGGTCATCCGCCTGGTCGAGTACATCCACATCCCTTACAAGAGTCGCTCGCTCTCGCGCAAGAACATCCTTCTGCGCGACCACTCGACCTGCCAGTACTGCGGCCGGCAGTTCTCGCCCTCCGAGCTGACGCTCGACCACGTCTTCCCGCGCTCGCGCGGCGGGGAGTCGACGTGGGATAATCTGGTCGCGTGCTGCAAGAAGTGCAACCACCAGAAGGGGAGCCGGACGCCCGAGGAGGCGCGGATGCACCTCATCCGGAGGCCGCGCGCCTTCTCGCTGCACGTCAACCGCCAGATCATGCGCTACATCGGGCGCGCGGACGAGACCTGGCGTAAGTACCTCTTCTACGAGTCGGGCGGCGTCGAGGGTTAGGGCCGGGCGGCTTCGGGTTTATCATCGACGCGACCGCCGGGTCGGCAGTCTTTATAAGGAGCTTTCAAAATGAACTTCAGCGGCTGGGAAATACTCGTCGTCCTCTTCGTCGTCCTCCTTCTCTTCGGCAGCTCGCGCCTGCCGCAGCTCGCGCGCGGCATGGGCAAGAGCATCAGCGAATTCAAGAAGGGCGTCTCGGAGGGCGGCAAGGAGGCCGACGAGCGCGAGCTGGCCGAGAAGCGCCGCGAACAGCTCCGCGACGGCGAGCGCGCCCGCGACGAAGAACTCGCCTCCGCCGACAGGTACACGAAGTCCAGCTAAGGAATTTCACCACAGAGACGCAGAGGCACAGCTTTGAAGTCGTAAGTCTTCAAAGCTGTGCCTCTGCGTCTCTGTGGTGAAATTCTTTAACCCGCTTTCTTCCCGACGACAATCGTGGCCTTGACCGTGAGCGAGAAGTCGCCCTCGTGGCGGTCGTCGTCGATGATGCGTGCGACCTCCTCCAGGACGTTCGCGCGTCCCTCTTCGTCGGGGAGCGAGTCGAGCCAGTGCGCGAGCAGGAAGTCCTCGACGAGCGGCGCGTCGAGGAACTCGCGGCCCGAGGCGAAGTCGAACTCTTCGATACTCGTCCAGGACCTGACCTCTTCGAGCGCCTCGCGCCGCGCCAGAGCCTCCAAGTCCGTGACCGTCGGCAGCTCGCCGATGAGCGCGCCGACCTGCTCCGCCGCCTCGGTGTAGCCCGCGTTCGCCAGGGCCTCCCAGAAGACCGAGAAGAACTCGCCGAAGCTCGAAGAGGACGGGACGCTCATCGAGACGGTCGCGCCCGGCGCGGCCACGCGCACCATCTCCGCGAGCATCTCGGGCAGGCGCTCCGGCGCGACCAGCGAGGCGTCGCCGACGACGAGGTCGAACTGCTCGTCCTGGAACCCCAGGTCTTCGAGCTGCGCGTGCCGGAAGTCAACGCCCGCGCCCTCGACCGACGCGGCCTTCGCGCGCGCGAGCTCCACCTGCTCCTCGCTCTCTTCGACGGCGACTACTTCGAGCGCCGCGCCGCCGCGCTGCGCCAGCGCCAGGGCGTGCCCGCCCGTCCCCGACGCGACGTAGAGCGCGCGCCCCTCCTTCGGCAGCTCGACGTGCTCGTCCACCAGCTCCGCGAAACGCTCGCCCCAGTCCGTCGCCACGTACAGGTCGTGCAGAAACGCCAGCTCCTTGTCCGACTTCCTCATGATTGGAATGATGAATGGTGAGTGATGAGTGATGAATTAAGAACTGCCTTCCATTCATCATTCATCACTCACCATTCGTCACTTCTTCTCCTTCCCAGTACTTTCTTCCCTGCAAGCCTTCGGGCAGGCAGGCCATCTCGCGGCTGGCCGCGGGGTCGTCGTGCGCGTAGCGGTAACCGCGCCCGTAGCCCTGCCGCTTCATCAGGGGCGTGACCGCCTTGCGCAGGTTGAGCGGCACAGGCTCGCGCGCCGTCTCGGAGGCGTCCTCGGCGGCGGCCATGTAGGCGCGCTTGACGGCGTTCGACTTGGGCGCGCGCGCGAGGTAGATGGTCGCCTGCGAGAGCGGGTAGAGAGCCTCGGGCAGGCCGATGAGCTGCGTGATCTGCGCGGCCGCCGCGGCCTGCACCATCGCCTGCGGGTCGGCCAGCCCGACGTCCTCCGAGGCGAGGATGCAGAGACGGCGCGCGATGAAGACGGGGTCGGCGCCGCCCTCTATGAGTCGCGCGAGCCAGTAGAGCCCGGCGTTCACGTCCGAGTTGCGCAAACTCTTGATGAGCGCCGAGGCGAGGTTGTAGTGCTCCTCGCCGCCCTTGTCGTACGCGTAGCGCGCGCGGCCCAGGGCCTCGACGACCGTCTCCTCTTTGACGACGCGCGCGCCCTTCTTGTCCGGCTCGGTCGCCTCGACCGCGGCCTCAAGCGCGGTGAGCGCGACGCGCGCGTCTCCGCCCGAAGCCTTCGCGATGCGCGAGAGCAGGTCGTCGGACACCTTCGGATGAAGACCCGCGAGTCCGCGCTCTTCGTCTTCGAGCGCGCGGCGCAGGATGGCGGCCGCGTCCTCCTCGCCCAGGGGTTCGAGCGTGAGCACGCGGCTGCGCGAGAGGAGCGCGCCGATGACTTCGAACGAGGGGTTCTCCGTCGTCGCGCCGATGAGCGTGACGGTGCCGTCCTCGACCGCGGGCAGCAGGGCGTCCTGCTGCGCCTTGTTGAAGCGGTGTATCTCGTCGATGAAGAGCGTCGTGCGGTGGCCGCGCCGCTTCTCCTCGCGCGCCTCGGCGATGGCGGCGCGCACCTCCTTCACGCCCGAGAAGACGGCCGAGAGCGCCACGAAGCGCGCGCCCGAACGGCGCGCGAGCAGACGCGCCAGCGTCGTCTTGCCCGTGCCCGGCCCGCCCCACAGAATGAGGGAGGGCAGGAGTCCGCCGCCCTCGATCACGCGGCGCAGCACGCGCCCCTCGCCGACGAGGTGGCGCTGCCCGACGAACTCTTCGAGCGTCCGGGGCCGCATCCGCTCGGCCAGCGGGGCGGACGCGTCGGGCGCCGCCTCTGTCTTGGGCGCCTCCGGCTCGTCTGCGAAGAGACTCTCACCCGCGCGGCTCGGCATGGCTCACACACTCCGTCTGCATGGTCGAATTTTATTCGGGAGAACTGCGGAAAGCTTAGCACAAACGGGCGGGGCGGGAAGGCACGGGCGGTGACAAAAATGTGAGACACGGATTTGACGAAAGGTGTAAAATCTTGGACGGAACGCGCCCTCGCCCAAGCTCGTATAGGCAGTCGGAGAAAGAAGCCGCCGGAGAGAAGTCCCGCAATTAAATCAGAGCACGGCGGGTGTTAGAGGTGAACAAATGAAAGAAGCGAAAGATTTGCTCCGCATCGTCGGAATCATCCTGCTGGGCCTGTTCGTCGTCGTCGTCGTCGTCCCGCTCGTCTTCGCCGCGGTTGGGATCGCCTTCGTGGCCGCCATCAAGCTGGCCGTCCTGCTCATCAAGGTGGCCGTCACGCTGGCCGTCATCTACCTCGTGCTCGCGGGCGTCCGCGCGCTGCTCAAGTAGAGAGGGTTCAAGAGAAGAGGCCGGCGCGCCGGGTTGTTCATCCGGCGCGCCGGCCTCTTTGTGTCTGAACCCGGGGCGGCCCTTCAGACGCCCCACGGGTTCGGGTCGGTCAGGTACGCGAGCAGCTCCTGCTTGCGCGGGCTGGCGTCGAGCCACTCGCGGACGCGCCTGACCTCCTCGAAGTCTTCGGCGCCGAACCGCCTCACGTAAATCTGTTCGAGACGGCGGCGGCGCTCCTCACGCGAGACCTCCGCCTGCCAGGGCGCGGTGAAGATAGAGTTGATGTCGTCGTGCAGGTTGCGCTCGCGCAGGGCCTCCCACTCGGCGGCGTCGAACCAGATGCCCTTGCAGGCGGGGCACTGGTCGAGTCCGAAGCCGACCCCGTGCCCCACCGTGTAGCGGAACATGGAGGTGCGGCACTCGGGGCAGGGCTTGGCCCGGCGGTCTTCGGGCGGGGCCTCGCCGGCCGGCGGCTCGCGCCGCTCCGGCAGGTTCTCGCCGCGGCCGCCGAGCCAGTGCCAGTAGCCCGCGCCGCCGACCCAGTTGCCCGCGCACGACTCGCACCTCAGGGCGAAGAGGCCGGGGTCGAGTTCCACGCGGCCGAAGGTCTCGGAACTACAGACCGGACAGTTCATCTAAAACTCCCGCCCGTCGACGTCGCGTCGAACCTTGCTGACGCCCCTGCCCGGCTTCGTCACCGGCGCGCTCAAGCCCTTGCTCGGCCGAGCGGCCGGCGCACTCACGCCCCCGCCCGTCCCAGAGGCGGGCGCGCCCGAAGACTTGCCCGGGGCGTCGGACGGCGTGCTCGGACTTGAAGGCAGCGCCGTCAGCTTTTTGCCCGGGCTCACGGACGGCCCGGCCGGCGCGCCCGTCAGAGGTTTCGAAGGCCTCCCCTCGGTGACGACCTCGGGGTCGCGCGAAAGGGCCTCGACGTTGATGAAGAATTTGAAGTTGCCCGTCTGCTTGACGCCGAGCAGGAAGTGCACGTCGATGGACTCGCCGTCGTGGAGCGGCGTCGCGAGCGTGACGGTGCCGGAGGAGAGCGAGGAGTTGAAGCCGCCCCCGTTCGACTGCGTCGGCGGCTGTTCGAGCGTCGTCCCGTACACGGTGACGGTGCTCGCCTCCGTGTTGCAGGGGGCTCGGTCTACCGCCACGGGGATGTCCTCCGAACTCCTCGCGCGCAGGTCGGCGATGCCCGAAGGGGCCGGGAAGGTCGTGATGTCCACGATGCGCCAGCGCAGGCGCGTCACGTCCTGGCCGGTGCCGTTCGTCACGGTGCGGCGGATGTCGAGCGTGCCGAAGGGCGAGTTGTTCTTGGGGTCGCTCGTGAAGTCGCGGGCGCGGTTCGGCGAGTTGACCGTGCCCGCGCAAGGGTCGAGCAGGGTGACGGAGAACTGGCCGTTGCGCATGTAGGGACTCCCGAGGTTCTCTGGGCCGGGCGCGCCGAGCCTCTGGCCCGCGCCCGCGTTCGCGCCGCTGGTGTCGACGAAGAAGAAGTCGGCCGCGTTGTTGTCACTATCCTTCGCGGCCCCGCCCGTCGGGCAGGGGCCGAAGGTCGTGATCGAGCCCGACTTGCCGCACAGGTCGCGGACGAAGGAGTATTCGAGCCCGGCGGTGTAGGCCGCGCCCGAGAGCGCGGGGTAGCCCGTCCCCTCCCTGTAGAGCGTGTTCTCCTCGCTCGTCGAGCCGACCGCGTCGAGCCGATTGTTAAGGGTGAATTCCTTCGTGCTTGCCGTCCTGAAGAGGGCTATCCCGGCATTGTCGGGGATGTCCTGCGTGTAGGTGGCGTCGGGGGTCGCGGTCGGCACGTCGTCGCCGGCCGGGTAGGTCGCGAGCGAGTAGCCGCCCTCGCCCGAGTTGTTGGCGCAGAGGAAGTGTCCGCGCGCCGGTATGATGGTGCCGCTCTCGACGACGCAGCGGATGACGCCGTCCGAGGCGGCGACGGCGTAGCCCGCCGAGTCGTCCACGGGCTGGACTGTGTGCGGCGTGTCGGAGTTGTTGTAAAGCTCGATGAACTCGTCGGCCGCGCCGGCCGGGCCGCGCAGGCGGAACTCGGAGATGAGGATGGCGCCGGGGAACGGGCCGGTGATGGACGTGAGCGCGGTCGAGGAGTTGTCGTCCGTGTTCGGGTCGGTGCCGTTCGCGGTGCCGGTGACGGTGTTGCTGACGGTGTAGCCGGGCGGCGTGTCGGTGTTGACCCGCACGATGAGCCGCGCGTTGCGTGACTCGAAGGCGGGGATCGAGTCGAAGGTGACGGTCAGCGTGTTGTTGGAGAATGACACCACGCCCGGCGGCGGCTCCGGGTTGTTGGGGTCGGGGAAGGGCGACTCCGCGCTCACGTAGGTCGTGTGCGCGGGGATGGGGTCGGTGAGCACCACGTTGGTGGCCGTGTCCGGGCCGCCGTTGGTGACGCTGATGTTGTAGATGATCGTGCCGCCGATGCGAGCCGTCTCGCTGCCGGACTTGGTGACGGTGATGTCGGCCACCGGCGTCGGCGTCGGCGTCTGCGCGCGCGCCGCGGGGGCCGCGTTAAGTATAAGGGCGAGGCCGCCGAGCAGAATGAGAGCCGCCTGTGGAAGCCGGCTGCGGGCCGCGCGCCGCGGCAGAGGGCATGTAAAGGTCACCGCAATCTCCTTTCGGTCAGAGAGCACGAATCTCAGACGTTGAAGGGCAAGTCCTTTTGTACCAAGCCGGACTACAAGTCTAAAACCCCGACCCTTGCCGCCACACTCAAACGGCCCCCGCAGGGCCGCACATAAAAAGCGTGAGTATTCCCGAGGATGCTAAGAAGGTAAGGGAGCTTAGCACACTTTACGGCCTCGGCGCGGACTTTCACCGGCCCGCTCACATAAGGCGCGGGTGAAGTGCGAAGAGGCCATCAGCGGCGGGGCGTGGTGCCAACGGATACGGGGGCGGCTCAGACGTTGAAGCGGAAGTGGACGACGTCGCCCTCCTGCATGACGTACTCTTTGCCTTCGAGGCGGAGGAGGCCCTGTTCGCGGGCGGCGGCGTAGGAGCCGGCGCGGGTGAGGTCGTCGTAGGAGACGATCTCGGCGCGGATGAAGCCGCGCTCGATGTCGGAGTGGATGGTGCCGGCGGCCTGCGGGGCGCGCGTGCCGCGGGGCACAGTCCAGGCGCGCACCTCCTTCTCGCCCGCCGTCAGGAAGGACATCAGGCCGAGCAGGTGGTAGGCGCCTTTAATCATCCGGTCGACGCCGCTCGACTCGACGCCCAGCTCGGCGAGGTAGCTCCGGCGGTCTTCGGGCGAAAGCTCGACCAGCTCGGCTTCGAGCTGCGCGCAGATGGGGACGTACTCGGCCGCCTCGTCGTTCGCAATCTCGTGCACGACGCGGACGTGCGGGTTCGCCTCGGGGTCTGCGAGCGCCGCCTCGTCCACGTTGGCGGCGTAGATGGTCGGCTTCGAGGTCAGAAGGAAGAAGCCGCGTGCGACCGTCCGCTCGTCGTCGGTCAGCTCGGCCGTGCGCGCGGGCTTGCCGTCGGAGAGGACGGCGAGCAGCTTGTCGGCGACTTCGATCTCGGTCTTCGCCGTCTTGTCGCCGCCCTTGGCCGACTTCTGCGCGCGCTCGCGGCGGCGCTCGACCGTGGCGAGGTCTGCGAGCGCCAGCTCGACCTGGATGGTATCGATGTCGCGGCGCGGGTCGACGGTGCCCTCGACGTGATGTATGTTCTCGTCCTCGAAGCAGCGGACGACGTGGATGACGGCGTCGGTCTCGCGGATGTTGGCGAGGAACTGGTTGCCCAAGCCCTCGCCCTTGGACGCGCCGCGCACGAGGCCGGCGATGTCCACGAACTCGACCGTGGCGGGGACGATGGTGGTCGTCTTGACGATCTTCGCCAGGGGTTCGAGCCGCTCGTCGGGGACGGGGACGACGCCGACGTTGGGCTCGATGGTGGCGAAGGGGTAGTTGGCGGCGAGCGCCGACGCCTGCGCGGTGAGCGCGTTGAAGAGTGTGGACTTGCCGACGTTCGGCAGCCCGACGATGCCTGCACGGAGCATAATTCGTAATTCCTGTCTTGTTCTTTAAGTCGAACATCTAAACATCCGCGTCCCGAGTTGTCCAGCAGCGGGGCCTAGTCTTCTCAATCTCGAAGGTGGTGCCGAAGGAGATTAACCACAGAGACACAGAGGCACAGCCTGTTGAGTTACCGGCCCGAAGCTGTGTCTCTGTGTCTCTGTGGTTAAACCTCCCTCCACATCAATTCTCAAGAGCGAATAAACACTGCCCGACTTTGCACACGACCGACGGTGTTCGCGTATAATCGCAGCGCCTTTGTAGCTCCGGTTCGAGCCTCCGCGCACTTATGCCTTTCGCACTCCTGCTGGCGCTCGCGGCAATCGCGGGCGCGACCGTGCTGACCTACCTCTACGACCGCGACGCGAGCGTCTGGTCGCGCCTGTGCGCGGGCGTGTGCCTCGGGTTCGCGGCGCTCGGGCTGGTGGGCTTCGTGCTGGCCTCGCTGCTGGGGATGGGGCCGTTGGCGCTGGCGCTCGCGGGCGCCGTGTGCGCGTCGCCGCTGCTGCTGTTAAGCGCGAGCCGGCGCCGACGCCTCGCGCTCGATCTTCGAGAGGGCGCGCAGGCTGTCACACGTCCGGGCGAGGGGAGGGCGGGCCTGCTCGTCTTCTACGCGGTCGCGGCGCTGCTCTTCTGGCTCGTCTACGCGCGCGCGATGTACCAGACGCCGGAGGGCATCTTCACGGGCGTGGACACGAACATCGGCGACATGCCGTTCCACCTCGCCGTCGTGACCGGCTTCGCCTACGGCGAGAACTTCCCGCCGCAGCACCCGGAGTTCGCGGGCGTGCGCCTGACCTACCCCTTCGTCGTGGACTTCGTGGCGGCGATGTTCGTGCGCGCGGGCGCCACGCTCGAAGGGGCGCTCTTCTGGCAGAACTTCGCGATGATCATGTCGCTCGTGGGGCTTCTGCACCGCTGGGCCTTGAAGCTGACGCGCGACCGCCTGGCCGCGCTCGTCACGCCCGCGCTCGTGCTTTTGAGCGGGGGCCTGGGCTGGCTCGTCTTTCTGCGCGAGGCGGCGTCGGGCGGGCAGGGCGTCTTCGCGACGCTCGGCAACCTCCCGCACGACTACACGCGCGCCTACCCGGGCTTCGAGTGGGGCAACGCCGTCACCGCGCTCTTCGTCACGCAGCGCAGCATCCTGCTCGGCGTCGCCGTCGCGCTCGTCGTGTGGACGCTCTGGTGGGACGCGTCGAAGGGGGAAGGGGGAAGGGGGAGAGGGGAGGTGGATGCGTCAGAGGATGAAAGTCGTCGGGTAGGGAAGAAGGTCAAGAAGGGTAAGGCCGCGCGCGGCGGTTCGGCGAAGGGCGCGTTTGAGGGTGAAGAGGTTGCCGATAACAGTTTCTCGTTTCTCCTCTCCCCCTTCACCCTGACCCCGATGCTTGCCGCGGGTGTCATCGCGGGGCTGCTGCCGCTGGTGCACGCGCACAGCTTCGCGGTGATGATGTTGATGGGGGCCTGCATGGCGCTCGCGCAAGGGCTGGCCGTGCTGTTCTCCGACGGCGAGACGAAGGCCTCCCTGTGGGAGGTGTGGCGGCCGTGGATTCTGTTCGCGGCGGTCGCGTCCGTGTTGGCGCTGCCGCAGATGTTCTACGTCACGCGCGACTCGGCCGTCCGCGCGGGGCAGTTCTTCGGGTGGGAGTTCGGCTGGGCGCACGGGCAGGCGAACGTCTACTGGTTCTGGATTAAGAACACGGCGGTCTTCATCCCCCTGCTCGCCGCGGCGCTCGCGTGGCGCGGGGCGGGCGTGAGCAGAAGGCTGCTCTTCTTCTACCTGCCGTTCGTGCTCTGCTTCGTCGTGCCGAACGCGTACAGGTTCGCGCCGTGGGTGTGGGACAACATCAAGATTCTGCTCTACTGGTGGGTCGCCTCGGCGCCGCTCGTCGCGCTGCTGCTCGCGCGGCTCTGGCGGCGCAAAGGTTTGTGGAGGGCGGCGGCGTTGGGCTTACTCTTCATGCAGACGGCCGCGGGCGGACTCGACGTGTGGCGCGCGGCCTCGGGCGCGGTCGAGCGCCGCTCGTACGACCCCTCGGCCGTCGCCTTCGCGGAGGTCATCAGGGAACAGACCGGCCCGCGCTCTTTGATTCTCCACGCGCCGACATATAATGACCCGGTCTACCTGACGGGCCGCAGAACCTTCCTCGGGTACCCCGGCCACGTCTGGTCGCACGGCATCGACTACACGCAGCGCGAGGCCGAGCTGAAGCGCGTCTACGCGGGCGCGGCGGACGCCGACGCGATTATCCGCCGGGAGGGCATCGAGTACATCGTGGTCGGCCCCCTCGAGCGAGACCCGGAGCTGAGCAGGAACGGCCTTTTCATCAACGAGTCATTCCTAAACAGGTACAGGAAGGTTGGGGAAGCAGGTGCCTACCGCCTCTACAAAACAGAGCCGTAAGCGCGCGCCGGGCGGGTGGGGCGCCGTCTCCTCCGCGTACGGGAAGGGCGGCAAGGGCGAGCCGCCCGCGCCCGCGGCGGACGAAGACTTTCCGCAGCGCGTCTGGCTCTACGCGAGCCTGGGGATTCTGCTCCTCGCGTTCGCGCTCCGCGTCTACGCGCTCGACATGAAACCCCTGCACCACGACGAGGGCGTCAACGGCTTCTTCCTGACGAACCTCATGCGGCAGGGGCATTACGCGTACGACCCGCAGAACTACCACGGCCCGACGCTCTACTACCTCACGCTCCCCTTCGTCTGGCTCGCGGGGCTGCACACCTTTCTCATCCGCCTCGTCCCCGCGCTCTTCGGCGTCGGCGTCGTGTGGCTGGTGCTGGCGCTGCGGCGCTACGTGGGGGCGGTGGCGGCGCTCACGGCGGCGCTGCTCGTCGCGGTCTCGCCCGCGTGCGTCTTCTACTCGCGCTACTTCATCCACGAGATGCTCTTCGTCTTCTTCACGCTGGCGATGGTCGTCTACGCCCTGCGCTTCCGCGAGTCGGGCGCGGCGGGCGACCTGCTGGCGGTGTCGGGCGCGGCCGCCCTGATGTTCGCGACGAAGGAGACGGCCTTCATCTCGGTGGGCACCGTCGGGCTGGCGTGGCTGACGGCCCTCGTGTGGGCGCGCCTGAGCGGCCGGCGCGGGCGTTACGCGAGCGGGGCGGCGGAGGGCGGGTTCGCGAAGCTGCACCGCGAGGGGAAGCTGGGCTTCGCCCTGGCCGGCGCGGCCGCGCTCTTCGTCGTCATCTGGGTCGCCTTCTACTCCTCGTTCTTCACGAACTGGAAGGGCGTTTTCTGGGACTCGTTCGAGGCCTTCGACGTGTGGGGCAAGACGGGCATGAGCGAGTTCCACGCCAAGCCCTTCGGGACGTACGTCAAGTGGCTCGTGCAGGAGGACGTGGCCGTGCTCGTCCTCGGCGCGCTCGGCGCCGCGGTGGCGCTCTTCGAGCGGAGGCTGAACCGCTTCGCCGTCTTCTTCGCGGCGTGGGGCTTCGGGCTGCTGGTCGCGTACTCGATCATCAGCTACAAGACGCCGTGGCTGGTCTTGAGCTTCGTCGTGCCGCTGGCGGTGGCCGGCGGGTACGCCGTGCAGGCTTTCGGCAGGTGGGTGTCGGGCGTGCCTTCGCGGGGCCGGCGCGCGGCGGCGGCGTGGGCGTTGGCCGCGGCCGCCTTCGGCCTCTACCAGACGTACGTCCTCAACTTCCGCGAGTACGACGACGACCGGCACCCTTACGTCTACTCGCAGACGCAGCGCGGCTTCCTCGACCTCGTCCGCGAGATCGAGCGCGTGGGCGAGCGCGCCGGCACGAAGGAGCCGGGCTTCGCCACGGCCTCGCCCGAGTACTGGCCCTCGCCCTGGTACTTCCGCAACAACCCGAACGCGGGCTACGAGGGGCAGCTCGCCTCCTCCTACAACCCGCAGAAGACGCTCGCCATCATCGGCCGCGTAGACCAGCTGCCGCAGCTCGAACTCGTGGCCGGCGACAACTACAAGCGTGTCGGCGACACGTACCCGCTGCGCCCCGGCGTCAGCCTCGTCCTCTTCGTCCGCCGCGACCTGGCACCAAAGCAGTAGGCAGTAGGCAGTTCGGGCCGCGTCAGCAGCGCGGTGAATGAGAGCCACGGCCTTGAAAGGCCGGGCTGCATTCAGACGCCGCTCAGCGGCGCTTTCAACTGCCTACTGCCTACTGTTTTTTCACGTGCGCGTTGCCTGGTCGTTGTGGTATAAAACTCAACGCAACCCCTGACCAACCCCGACAGTTGGAGAACGTACGGAAACCCCCGTCGCGTAGTCGCGCGGGTCGCAGCTATTCTTGCCCGGCTGCACCCACACGCACGCGCCCGGCCACGCTTGCCCACGGCCGCGGCGCGCTCCCGTCTTAATTAAACAAGGAGCGTCATTGCCATGAGTTTGAGAGGCGAAGAGTCTTCCGAGACTCGGAAAGGCAGGCCCCACCGCTTGCACGGGGGGAAAGCTGTATTCAAGTTGAGCCGGCGCGCGTCCGCGCGCCTTTTAATACTAGCGGGACTCGTAGCCGCCGCGGTCGCGGCGCTGCTCTTCCTGTCCGCGGGGCCGCGCGCCGTGCGCGTGGCGAGGGCGGCCAACCCCGCTTCGGGGTCGGTCGGGCCGGCCGGCCCGGTTCTGCCCGCCAACGGGAAGTGGACGGGCACCGCGACCGGCGGCACGACCACCACCAGCGACCCGCTCGACGGCGAGGCCGGCTGCGCCGAAGGCACCACCTGCGACACCTTCACGCTCACCGTCCTGCCGGGCGTCTACACCGGCAAGATCATCCACGTCGACCTCTCCTGGACTTCGCCCTCGAACGACTACGACCTCGTCATCTACAAGGGCGGGACGTGCCCGGCGACGGGGAAGTGCACGGGCACGTTCATCTCCAGCTCCGGTAACGGCGCGACCAACGCGATCCTGACCGAAGAGCACGCGCAGATCGACCCGACCGCCAGCGGCTCGGGCGACTACAAAGTCCGCATCGTCTACTTCAACGCGCCGCCGGGCACTTCGACCGCCGACCCGCCGCAGGGCACCTTCAGCGTCTCGAGCGTCGCCGTCGCGCGCACGGCCACCTACGTCTCGGGCGGCATTAACTTCAGCCCGAACGTGACCGTCAAGGCCCCCGTGGCCGAGAGCGACGGCGAGCCTTCGAGCCGCACCGACGCGCTCGGCAACTTCTACGTCTCCGGCATCCGCGGCTTCCCCGCGGGCATCGACCTCTGGTACGTCGACCTGCGGCCGACCGTGGGCGGCAGCCCGAATCCGAACTACGACCCGTTCATGCGCAACTGGGCCTACCGCGGCCAGCCCGACGCCTTCAGCCCCGTCAACGAGGCCGACCTCGGCGGCGACGGCGGCGGCGACGTCGACCTCGCCGTCGGCCGCCCCGACCCGACCACCGGCAACCTCGCCGACCCGGCGACGCTCGCCTCTTCGAGCCTGATCGCGGCCAACATCTCGACGCAGAAGTCCGTCGACCGCGGGCAGACCTACACGCGTAACAACCTCGGCAACGCCACCGGCGGCATCCCGGCCGACGACCGCCAGTGGGAGGAGTTTCTCGGCAACAACACCGTCTACATCTTCTACCGCACGGCGGCGCCGGCCGTCTCGATGATTCAGCGCTCGGACGACGGCGGCCTGACCTTCGGGCCGGCGACGACCGCGGGCGCCATCGGGCAGGCCGGTTACATCGACGTGCACCAGAAGACCGGCACCGTCTACATCAGCGGCGCCTCCGGCCAGGTCTGCCACGGCGACCCGCCCGCGCCGGGGCTCGCGCCGCTCACCTACACCTGCGTGCAGGCGGCCTCCGACCCGAACGGCGTCGACCACCTCTTCTTCGTCGTCAAGGTGGCCGAGGACGGCACGGCCAACGGGACGGTCTACGTCTGCTACTCGAACGACCACGACATCTTCCTCGCCCACTCGACGGACAAGGGCGTGACGTGGAGCGCGCCCGTGCGCGTCTCGAACAACGCGGTGACGAAGACGAACATCATGCCGTGGTTCGAGACGGGGCCGACCCCGGGCTCGGTCGGCGTCGTCTGGTACGGCACCGACCAGGCGACGAACGACAACAACGCCAACTGGAGCGTCTACTACGCCCAGTCGTTCAACGCCACCGACGACGCGCCGACCTTCCGCCAGGCGAAGCTCAGCGACCACTTCATCCACGGCAGCAACATCTCGGAGCGGGGCCTCGACCCGACGGGGACGGGGGCCAACCGCAACCTGATCGACTACTTCCAGGTCTCGTTCGACCCGACGGGCGCGGCCGTGGTCGGCTACGCCGACGACCACAACGACTTCGACGGCCACACCTACGTCGCGCGCCAGATTTCCGGCCCGCGCATGGTCGGCGATGGCAAGACGAACGTGCCCGACCCGGGCCCGACGCCCGCGGCGCAGACGGGGCCGTACCCGCTCGCGTCCAGCGTGGGCGGGCAGGCCGGCGCGCAGGTGACCGACTTCCGACAGGACGTGGCCGACGCGCTGCTCGTGCGGACGAACACGGACGACCCGCTCGACATCGTCTCGGTCAAGTACTCCTGCGAGACGGGGACGGGCGGCATCCCGCTCGTCGTCGCGACGATGAAGGTCTCGAACCTTGCGGTCGTGCCGCCGTCGTCGAACTGGCGGATGAACTTCGCGGCCAACGCGCCGTTCGCGGGGGTGAGCCCGACCGGCGACTACAGCTTCGCGCTCTCCGACCGCGGCGACCAGTTCTACTTCAAGGCGAACACCGACACGAACCCCGCGGGCGACTTTACCTGGGGCACGGCGGTGCGCAACGGGGACGGCTCTCTGACCTACACCCAGCGCGGCACGGCCGACTGCGGCGCGTTCGACACGGCCGCGGGCACGATCACCATCAAGGTGGCCGTGAGCAAGCTCAACCAGTTCGCGTCGAAGGGCGCGATCACGACGGGCACGGTGCTGGCGGGCCTGCGCGGGCAGGCTTTCACGAGCAACGTCAACGGCAAGCGCGACAGCACGCGCGGCGGCACCGAGTTCGTCGTCGGCTCCTGCGCGGCCACACCCGGCAGCGGGTGCGCGGCCGCGGCCACGCCGACCCCGACCCCGACGCCGACCCCGACGCCCACGCCTTCGGCGACGCCGACACCTTCGGCGACGCCGACGCCCAACCCGACGCCGACGCCGCTGCCTGTCTTCCAGTTCAACTCTCTGACCTACCCGGTGCAGGAGGACTGCACTTCGATTGTGGTGACCGTCCTGCGCACCGGCGACACGGGCCAGCGCTCGACCGTCGACATCAGCAGCAACAACGGCTCGGCCACGCAGAGGGGCGACTTCACCTACGTCGTCGGCCGCCTCGTCTTCGAGCCGGGCGAGACGCAGAAGACCTTCCAGGTCTTAATCAACGAGGACGCCTACGTCGAGGGCATCGAGAACGCGACGCTCATTCTGCAGAACCCGCAGAACGGCACGCTCGGCACGCCGAACAACGCGCAGCTCCAGATCGTGGACGACGCGTCGGAGCCGAACTCCAACCCGATTGACGACTCGCGCACGTTCGTCTGCACGCACTACCACGACTTCCTCTACCGGCAGAGTGACCAGACGGGCGAGGACTTCTGGACGCAGAACATCGAATCCTGCGGCAACAACGCGCAGTGCCGCGTCGAACACCGGCAGGACGTCTCGACCGCGTTCTTCCTCTCCATCGAGTTCCAGCAAACCGGCTACTTCGTCATCCGCGCCCACAAGGCCGCGTTCGGGTCGGCGAAGAGCAACCCGCGCTACGCCGTCTTCCTGCGCGACCAGCGCCAGATCAGCAACGGCGTCATCGTCGGGCAGCCCGGCTTCCAGGCCATGCTCGACGCCAACAAGCAGGCCTACGTCGAGGACTTCGTCCAGCGCCCGGAGTTCGTCGCGCAGTTCCCGCAGGGGATG
>Ga0213876_10000687_pt1 | contig 23935 bp, 22 predicted proteins | sample BarmaccomBMRX_R9_FD_160113 | JGI IMG/M metagenome (GOLD analysis project Ga0213876, IMG submission 160113) | Root-associated microbial communities from Barbacenia macrantha in rupestrian grasslands, the National Park of Serra do Cipo, Brazil - RX_R9 | ecosystem: Host-associated > Plants > Roots... | reverse complement strand
CGGTGCATGGTTACGAGTTGGAGCGTCGCGCCATTGCCGCAGCATACAACGCCCTTGCCGACGAGATTGATCCCAGCCCCAATACACCCGCTCTGTCGCCCGCCAGCGCGCCCACGCAACAGGTGCAGGACACCCTGGCGGCTCTCGGACGGGAAAACAATCCCGAGGACGCCCGCCTGCGGATCCTCTTCGATCAGGCCGATCGCATTCGCATCTCCGTCTTTCTGCTCGATCGCTTGCGAACGGAACTGCAGCAGTCACAGCTTCCCAATATCGATTCTTCTGGCGCGCTCGCGTGCATCGACGATCTCAGAAACGGCACCGCCAAACTCGTGCGATACGTAGCAGGATGCCTCCTGGCCGGCGAATCCGCTTCCACAAGCCCCGGCGAACTCACGCATGTGGAACAGATCGCCGATTGTGCGCGGAAAATTTGCAGCAGCGGCGATTCCCTGGGCGCTGAACTCATCTCCGCGGTCAACGCGCTGCTTGGGCAACTGCGAGGCATTGCCCGTCTGGCCGGCTACGTCATTCCTGAAGGTCTCGAAGCCGCCGCGCGACATGAATCCGCCCAGCCGCGCCGTTTGCAGGTCGCAAATTGGATCGCCACGATGCGGGTGAACTTCGATCGTCGCTCCCCTGTCTTCCGCCACGCAGTCCGTCTTGCGGTCTGTGTCGCTCTCGGGGACGCCATCAGCCGCAGCATCAGTTGGCAGCGCTCCTATTGGATTCCTATGACAATCGCGGTGGTACTCAAGCCCGATTTTGCCAGCACCTTCAGCCGCGGCGTGCTGCGGCTCATCGGCACATTCGCGGGCTTGGGCTTGGCCACGGTGCTCTATGGTACTCTGCCGCGCGGTCCGCTTACCGAGTGTGCACTTACGGGCATCTTTACCTTCGCACTTCGGTACATCGGACCCGCAAATTACGGCGTGTTCAGCGTGGCTATCAGCGGTCTCATTGTTTTCGAACTCTCTGCTGCGGGCACGCCTGCCGAACAAGTCGTCATCACGCGCGCGCTCAGCACCGCCGCGGGCGGTTTCCTTGCGCTCATCGCCTACGCGCTCTGGCCGACTTGGGAACGCCGCAAAATCGCCGACGTACTCGCCGATATGATTGACGCTGGGCGCGCTTACTTTCACGCTGTAGTCGAACGCTTCACTCGTGATGACGACCAACTGCAAGACGAGGTCGACCGTGCCCGTCGCGAGTTCCGCCGCACTCGGTCAGACGCCTCGGCCTCGGTGGACCGTGCTGCCGCCGAACCCGGAACCCCGCCGGAAAAAATCGCGCTTCTTTCGTCCATGATGGCCCATTCACTGGCTCTGTTCAGCGGCATCCTCGGCCTCGAAGCCGGGGTCGGTCAGAACCCCGTCCACACGACTCCCGAAGCTTTTCGAAAATTCGCGACCGACGTGGAAATGACGCTCTATTTCTTGTCGGCTTCTCTGCGCGGCTCTGCCTCGGCTGCCAACACACTACCCAAGCTCCGCGACGATTATGAACGCATGCTCGAATCCCGCGATGCTTTCTCTCCGAACGATCAATTCGTTCTGCTCGAAACCGATCGCTTGACAACTGCGCTTAATACCTTGCGTGAACAGACCATGCGTTACCTGCAGTAACGCTAACCATTTTGTGATAACGGAAAAGATAATTCCTTCACTTACGCAACAAATATCATTCCAATTTGGCGATTGATTATCAAATATATCCACTCGCCCGCACATGTGGCTAGTGGCATGCATTCTCCTTCGCACGGCCAGAAATCATCTGGCACACAACAAAGGAGAACTCACAAACATGCCGAACTATCGCTTCGGAAAACAACCGCCCAAAGCGGACTACCGCACACTGCGTTTCAAGGATTACCTGGAGCCCGGGATCAATGCACCGCCGCCGAGCTACAACGTGCTTACTCGCGTTTACAACGAGGTGCAGACGAACGACCCCACTCAGCTATTTCCAATGGATGGCAATGACACGCTCGGAGACTGCACGATAGCGGCTCTGGCGCATTCCATCACGACATTCCGCGGTCTCATCGATGCAAAGCCCGTCATCATGCCGAAACAGGCGGTAGTGAAACTGTACTATCACCTGACCGGCGGCATCGATTCAGGCTTGCAGGAGCTGGACGTCCTGAATTACTGGCGAAAGACCAGCGTCAACGGAGATAAAATTTTGGGCTACGTCAAAATCGATCCCAAGAACCACACTCACGTACAGCAGGCCATCGAGATGTTCGGCGGAGTCTATATCGGGTTCCAGGTTCAGCAGAACTGCGTAGACGAATTCAACGCTCACCAGCCGTGGACACCGGGGCCACTTACCAACGATGGACACGCGGTGTTCGCGGTCGGGTACGACGAGAACGGTGTCACTGTCCTGACCTGGGGCAACACCCAACAGGCGACATGGGCCTGGTGGGACGAGTGCGTCGACGAAGCCTACGCCATTCTCCCGCCCGAAGCAAAGTCAAATCCAGGTGCTTTCGCTCCAGGGTTCAATTTTGCTCAGTTGCAGACAGATCTTCAGGCCATCGCAGCCTGAGTTCCCAGCCGCAGCAAATCACGCGTAGCCGGAGTCGGCCTGTCAACTCTCGAGATAGGCTTCACTCCGGTTTTGCGTGGAGAATCAGGCGAGCAGCAGCTTGTCGGGCGTAATCGGAAGCTCGCGAATGCGCTTCCCTGTAGCATGGAACACCGCATTCGCCACCGCCGCCGCTGCGCCCGTAATCCCGATCTCGCCAATGCCCTTCGCTCCCAGCGGGTTCACGTGGTCGTCTTTTTCGTCCACCCACATCGCCTCGAAGTTGCCGATGTCCATATTCGTCGGAACATGATATTCCGCCAGATTGTTATTCACCCAGCGTCCCAGCCGCTCATCGAGCACTGCGTTTTCGTACAGCGCCAGGCTGGCGCCCCAAACCATGCCGCCTAGAAACTGGCTGCGCGCTGTCTTCGCATTCAGAATTTTTCCGGCGCCGAAACAGCCCACCATTCGCGACACTTTCATTTGGCCTAAATCGGCATCCACGCGCACTTCTGCAAACTGCGCCCCGAACGCGTACATCGAGTACTTGTTCTTTTCTTCGCCGGGCTTCGCATTCGCCTGCGCTTCCACATAGGGCAGCCCGCGCCGCGCTAGCAACTGCTGGAAGGCCTCGCCCTTGGCCGGATTCCCTTTCGCAGAAAGCCGTCCTCCTTCGAACACAACGTCTTGTTCGCTAACTCCCGATAACGGCGATGCCGTATCGCTCACCGCCATCTGAATTAATTTCTCGCGCAGCGCCTGCCCGGCGAGATAAACCGCAGACCCTGTGCTCGCGGCCGTTTGCGATCCTCCAGAGACAGGCGTTTGCGGCAGCAGCGTGTCTCCAAGCCGGAATTTCACTTGCTGTGGATTCACGCCGAAGCTCTGCGCCGCAATCTGCGTCATGATCGTGTACGTGCCGGTTCCCAGGTCCTGCGTCCCTGCATCCACAGAAAACGTTCCATCAGCATTCAATCGCGCGCTCGCATTCGAAGCGCTTCGCCGCGTCGGATACACGGCGGTCGCCATGCCCCAGCCGATCAGCGTGTGTCCCTCGCGCATCGACCGCGGCTCCAATTTCCGCTTGCTCCAGCCAAAATGCTCCGCGCCTCTTGTGTAGCACTCGCGCAGAGACTTGCTCGACCAGGGCTTGTTCTCTTCCGGATCCGTCTCCGCATAGTTCTTCAGCCGGAACTCCACGGGATCCATCTTCAGTGCATATGCCATCTCATCCATGGCCGCTTCCAGCGCATACGTGCCCACAGATTCACCCGGCGCGCGCATGAACGAGGGTGTTCCGATGTCCGATTTCACCAGCTTCTGCACCGTGCTGTTGTTTGGCGATTGGTACAGCATGCGTGCGCACAGCGTCGATGATTCCACAAACTCATCAAACGTGGACGTATGCGAATACGTCTCATTGCTGAGCGCGGTGAGCGTTCCATCGTGTTTGGCTCCCAATCGCAGCGTCTGCCGCGTCTGCGAGCGCAGCCCCACCATTCCGAACATCTGTGGCCGTTCAACGGCCAGCTTTACTGGCCGATTCAACTGCTTCGCCGCCATGGCAGCGATTGCCACATGCGACCACACGGGTCCTTTACTGCCGAACCCGCCGCCAAGATAGGGCGAAATGACGCGCACATTGTCCGGCTTCAATCCAAACAGGGAAGCAATTCGCCCGCGATCCGAAAACACGCCTTGTGTCGCATCGTAAAGCGTCAAGTGATCCAGCGCGTCCCAAACCGCAATCGTGGCGTGCGGTTCCATCGGGTTGTGTACCTCGAACGGCGTCCAATAAGTTTGTTCGACGCGCGCCTCGGCCTCGCTCATTCCGGCGTTCACATCCCCACGATTACTCGTCGCCGGGTCCCCACCGCCGCCCGCCTTCTTCGGCGTATAGGCTTCGGCGAGTCGCTTCTCCAAGTCAACGTGGTGTCGGTCCGGCGCATACTGCACTCGCACCAACGCTGCGCCTTCTCTCGCGGCTTCAAAAGTTTCCGCAACCACTAGCGCGACGGGCTGATTGTCATAGCGCACTAGATTGTCCTGCAGCGCCGTGATGGCCCGTGCCGGCGACCGCTCCTGCCCCTGCGCCGTGGTATTCAAAGGATTATTCAGCTTCGTCGCATTCTGATATGTCAACACCAGCAAGAAGCCCGGCACGCGCTCGGCCGCTTTACTGTCGATCGACGTGATGCTCCCCTTCGCGATCGTGCTTGTCACCAGCACGCCAGTCGCTGCGTTCGGAATCTGGTGCTCGTATGCGTAGGTGGCGCGCCCCGTCACTTTTAAGCGCCCGTCAATGCGGTCGAGCGGTTCTCCAATAATCTCTGCCATATGAAAAATCTTTCTCTCCCTACGCCACGTTCAAAGTCGAGAGCACGCCTCGCACGATGCAGCGTTTTGCCAGCTCAATCTTGAACGCGTTATCCCGATATCCCTTCGCCGCCTGCAACTCAGCTTCTGCGGCGGCGCGTAGCGTGCCGGCATCGGCTTTCCTACCTGCAAGCGTCTTCTCCGCCGTGGTCGCTCGCCACGGTTTATGCGCCACTCCACCCAGCGCGATATGCACCTTCCGAATCGTCCCGTCCTCGCCTGCGTCCAACACCGTCGCAACGGATACCAGCGCAAACGCGTAGGAATTCCTGTCCCTCACCTTGATGTACGTCGAGCGCCTGCCATACGGAATTGCAGGCAAATCGACGGCGGTAATCAACTCGCCTGGCTGCAGGTTCGTATCCAGCTCCGGAGTATTCCCCGGCAATCTATGAAAATCGCGCATAGCAATGGCGCGCTCGCCCTTCGGCCCCGTCACCTGGACAGTCGCATCCAGCGCCATCAGCGCCACGCACATATCGCTCGGATTCGTGGCGATGCACTCATCACTCGCTCCTAAAATCGCGTGAATTCGGTTATATCCCTGAATCGCCGCGCACCCGCTGCCGGGATCACGCTTGTTGCACTCGCGAAACGTCGGGTCGTAAAAGTAATAGCAGCGCGTCCGCTGCAGAAGGTTGCCACCCATGGTGGCTTTGTTTCGCAATTGCTGCGTCGCTCCCGCGAGAATCGCTTCACTCAACACCGGGTAGCGCGACCGCACCAGCGTGTGATTCGCCGCCTCCGTGTTGGAAACCAGCGCCCCAATGCGCAAACCGCCTGCGTGCTCCTCGATTTTCTTCAGCGGCAGCTTATTCACATCCACGATGTGCGCCGGCTGCTCGGTGCCCATCTTCATCAAATCGAGAAGATTCGTACCGCCGCCGATGAACTGTGTATTCGGCCCCGCCGCATAAGCTCTTAGCGCCTCAGCTACCGTTTCCGGGCAAGTATAAGTGAACGGCGTCATGCTTTCTGTCCCTCCGCTACGCTTCGCACTGCCGCGACAATCCCGACATAGGCGCCGCAGCGACAGAGATTGCCGCTCATGCGTTCGCGTATCTCATCGTCGGTCAGCTCAATCGGCCTCACGTCTGCGATATGCGGAGTCACCACGCTCGGCGCTCCCGTTTTCATCTCGCTCAGCAGCGCCACCGCTGAACAGATCTGCCCGGGCGTACAGTAGCCGCACTGCAACCCGTCATGTTGAATGAACGCGGCCTGCATGGGATGCAGTTCGCCGCCCCGCGCCAGCCCTTCGATGGTGGTGATCTCATCGCCATCGTGCATCACTGCAAGACTTAAGCAGGAATTAATGCGCTGCCCATTGACGAGCAGCGTACAAGCGCCGCATTGCCCGTGATCGCAGCCCTTCTTGGTCCCGGTCAATTGCAGGTGTTCACGCAGCAAATCCAGCAGCGTCACGCGCGCATCCAGTTCGAACTCATGCGCCTCGCCGTTGATCCGCAGCTTGTACTTTGCTTTTTCCTGGGGCCGCTCTTGCGGCTGCGCGCCTAATGGCAGTGCAGTAGTAACCGTCCCCGCAACTGCGGTGCCCACGAACTCGCGCCGGCTAAAGCCCCCGGCGCCTTCCTTCTTCTTCATTCGCTCCAAACTTCCCCCTCGTGCCCGCGCCGAGAATCATCTCGGCGCTCCGAAGTTAGATACCGGAACCTACAGATCGCTTTCGACATTCATCGCGGATAATGGTTCATCCCGCTGCATGATCGGACATCTACGCGGTACCGTAATTGAAAAGCACCCGAACCAGGTCATCGTAGAAGCCGCCGGTGTCGGCTACGAAATTCAGATTCCCATCTCCACGTACACCTCGCTACCTGGTGAAGGTAGCCTGGTCGCTTTGCGAATTTATACGCATGTGCGCGAAGACGCGTTGCTTCTCTTCGGCTTCGCCACATCCGAAGAGAAGATTGTCTTTGAGCGCCTGATCTCCGTTAGCGGTATCGGCCCGAAACTGGCGGTGACCGTTCTCTCCGGTCTGGCGACGTCCGATCTCGTGACGGCGATCCGCAACAGCGATGTGCAACGGCTGGTTCGCATTCCCGGCGTGGGAAAGAAGACGGCCGAACGCATCGTCCTCGAGCTGAAAGAGAAACTAGTCGGCGTCGAAATCGGGACCCCCGCCGCGCCGGCTCAACCGGCCAGCACGTTGACCCCGCTGGAGCGTGACGTTCTCTCCGCGCTACAAAATCTCGGCTGCTCACGCCCGGCAGCCGAAGAAGCCATTCGCAAAGTGAAAGAGCGCGGCGCGCCCGATCAATTCGAAGCCTTCTTCCGCGCCGCCATGGGGGTCGTGCGTTAACTTGAATCTGATGCGCCCGCCGGGCATGGCCTCTCCAGCACCGCAAGATGACGAGCGCCAGTTTGAAGCAGCTCTTCGTCCGCTCAGTCTCGACGACTTCGCCGGCCAGACCCACGTCCGCGAACAGTTGTCCATTGCGATCGAAGCCGCCAAACGCCGCGTCGAAGCCATGGACCACGTTCTCTTATGCGGACCACCGGGGCTCGGCAAAACCACGCTCGCCGGCATCATCGCCCACGAACTCGGCGTGCCGATCGATCAAACCGCCGGCCCTGTGCTGCAGAAAAAGCTCGACCTCACCGGCATCTTAAGCAACGTTCGCGCCCGCCAGGTCTTCTTTGTCGATGAGATTCACCGCCTCATGCCCGATATCGAAGAGATCCTGTACGCCGCGCTCGAAGACTTTCGCCTGGACATCCTCATCGGGACTGGTCCCGGAGCGCGCACTCACTCTCTCTCGCTGCCGCACTTCACGGCGGTCGGTGCTACCACCCGGCAAGGCCTGCTTAGTGCGCCCCTGCGCGGCCGCTTCGGCATCGTGCTGCGGCTTGATCCTTACGAAGAAGAGACCCTCGCCAAAATCGTCGAGCGTTCCGCCCGCTTGCTTGCTGTCCAAATCACCAACGATGCCGCACACGAAATCGCTCGCCGCGGACGAGGCACGCCCCGTATCGCCAATCGTCTCCTGCGTCGTGTTCGCGATTACGCGCAGGTGCGCGCGGACGGTCATGTCGATTTCGACGTTGCGCGCGCCGCGCTCGATCTGTTGAAAGTCGATCAATATGGGCTCGACGAAGTCGACCAGAAGATCATGCTTACCGTGGCCGAAAAATACGGCGGCGGCCCGGTAGGCCTGACGACGATCGCTGCCTCTATCGATGAACAAGCCGACACCATAGAAGAGGTCTACGAACCGTACCTAATGCAGCTCGGGTTTCTGGACCGCACTCCTCGCGGCCGCATCGCTACGGATCGCGCCTTCGAATATTTCAAGATTCCGCGCCGGCATCGCTTTGCCGGATCGCAGAACACGTTGTTCTAGTTCCGTAAGGCTGCCCTTGCCGTCTAAGCGCGTCTATTTATCGTTGGGCTCAAACACCGGCGATCGGGAAAGATCGCTCACGGGTGCGCTCGAACGTCTCGAACAGAACGGTATTCACATCACCGCGCGTTCTTCTCTGTACGAAACCGAACCCCAGGACGTCACCGGCCAGCCCTGGTTCCTCAACCTGGTGGTTGCGTGCGAAACGCGCTACTTCCCGCTACAGCTTCTCGGTGTCGTACAGTGCATTGAGCGCGAACTCGGGCGCGCTCGCGGTCCCGGCACAATGCGCCGGGGTCCACGTCCAATCGATATCGACATTCTCCTGTTCGGGAGCGCAATCCTGAACGCGCCGCAACTCACTATTCCGCATCCGCGCATGCTCCAACGCCGCTTCGTGCTCGAGCCGCTGCTCGAAATCGCCCCCGATCTCAAGCACCCGGTGACGAGAAAGCCGCTCAGCACCTATCTAGCGGCGGTCACCTCCCAAAAGATGCGGCTGTTGCGTTCGTGAAGGATCGGACATGCTCATCCCTCATTCAACGGATCCGGCTGCTCCTTCGGCTCGAGTTTCTCGACCAGCACAGTCCCGATGCGGTTCCGGTCCATATGCGTGATCGTGAACCGGCGTCCGCCATAATCGACCGAGTCCTTCACCTTCGGAATGTGTCCTAACTGGAACAGCAAGAACCCGGCGAGCGTCTCAAATCCGGCTTCGCCCGGCAGCACCAGGTTGTAGCGCGTCTCCAGATCGCGAATGGTCGTCCCGCCATCTAGTTGCAGGACTCGTTCCTGGTGCGAAGGCGCCGGGCGCACCTCGTCGTGTTCATCGCCGATATCGCCAAAAATCTGCTGCAGCACATCTTCGAGCGTCACCAGTCCGGCCACTGTTCCAAACTCATCCACCACCAGCGCCATGTGCGCGCGCGATTTACGAAACTCGTCGATCAACTGATTCAGCGGCTTCGTTTCCGGCACCACCAGCGGCTTGCGCACAAACCTTCGCAATCGAAATGGTCTCGCCGTGCGCCTGCGGTCATGCGCGAACCGGCGTTCGTCCCACACACGCATCAAATCTTTGTAATGGACGATGCCGATGATCTGCTCCGGCCGATCCTCATACACCGGGACGCGAGAGAACTTGTGCTCTGTCATGACCGCCAGTACGGTTTCAAGATCTGAATCCACCGGCAGCGAAACGATGCTGTGGCGCGGTGTCATAATCTCGCGTGCCGAGTAGTCGGACAGTTCGATGAGCCGCTGAATGGCGTCCTGCTCGAACTGCTCCAGCATGCCTTCGCGCCGGCTCGATTGCACGATATATTTCAGTTCCTCGGGCGTATGACCGCCGCGTATGTGTCCGCTTTCGGCTCCCAACACGCGCAGAACCAGCGCCGACGTTCGCTCAATCACCACGACAAACGGCTGTACGACGCGATAGAACAGCAATAGCGCCGGCGCAGCCAGCACGGCAACGCGATCGGCCTTTTGAATAGCCACGTTCTTCGGCACGACTTCGCCGATAATTACGTGCGCGTAACTGATGATCAGAAACGCCAGCGCAAAGGCGATGCCGTGCAATAGTTTGGGTGACGCCGTGACGTGCATCGCGTCGGTTGCGGAACGGAACAAATCGTAAAGCGTTCCTTCGCCCGCCCATCCCAAACCGAGACTTGCGAGTGTCACGCCGACTTGCGTCACCGATAGCAAGCGTCCCGGGTTCGCCAGCAAATTCAGCGCGCTCTGTGCGCCCGCCTGCCCTTGTTCCGCCAGTTGGCGTAGACGAGACTGGCGCACGGATACCAGCGACACTTCGGCCGCTGCAAAAAATGCGTTAGCGCCCAGGATCAGGATCAAAACCGCAAAGCGAAGGCTCATTCGCGTGGGGTTGCCGGGGAGGCGCGTAGGTGCCCAAATGCTTCGGCAGAGTAAAATCGGTCTTTGCCCGCCCGCCTCTTACGCGTCATCAATGTGAGCATAGCGGTTCTCGTCGTGCTCATCTCGGTTGCGGTTTATTGGTACGCGTACCGCCCGCTGCCGCAAATCTCGGGCGAACTCAACGCGCCCATCAGTGTCCCGGCCGTGATTCGGCGCGATGCTCATGGCATCCCGCACATCGAAGCGGCCGCCTGGCAGGATGCCATCTTTCTGCAAGGCTACGCGACGGCGCAAGACCGATTGTGGCAGATGGATAGCCTACGGCGTTACGGCGCGGGAGAACTCTCGGAAGTGTTGGGCCGCAACACTCTCGCAATCGATCAACACTCGCGCGCCATGCGCATGCGAGCTACGGCCGAAAACGACGTCAAATTCCTGCGCCCGCAGGATCGGGCCGTTATGGTCGAATACGCGCGCGGAGTGAACTATTACATCGATACTCACCGCGGCAATTATCCGCTCGAATTCAATTTGCCCGGTCACGTCTACTCGCCGCGAGCGTGGAGCGTCGTCGACTCGATCCTGGTGGGTCTCGTCATGTATCGCGACCTCACCGACACGTCCCAATTCGAGTTGGACAAAGGCACGCTGCTTGCCCAATCCGGAGATCCGGCCAAGGTGCGAACGCTTTTCCCCGCCCTACAGGGAGATTACGTAAACCCTGGTTCGAATGCCTGGGCCGTTTCAGGCGCCCACGCTGCGGACGGCAAGCCGATGCTGGCGAACGATCCGCATCTGCATTATTCCGTCCCGAGCACGTGGCATCTGGTTCACCTGAAGGCGCCCGGTCTCGACGTCGCCGGCGCCGCGCTTCCAGGAGTCCCGGCCGTCATCACAGGTCATAACGATGCAATCGCCTGGGGCGTCACGAACCTTGAGTCGGACGAGATGGACCTCTATATAGAGCGCATGGATGAGAGCCACGGCACCTACTTGTATGAAGGCAAGTTGCAGCAAGCCCAACTTGATCGGCAGATGATCGGGATTCGCGGGCAGGCGCCCGTTCAGCTCAACACGTGGGTGACTCGCCACGGGCCGGTCATCTTACAGGCTGACGGGAAGACCTACTCGATGCGTTGGAGCGCCGCCGATGGATTCAGCTTCCCATTCTTCGACATCGATCGTGCGCAGAACTGGCAGGACTTCCGCACGGCTGTTAGCACGTTCTGGGGTCCGCCACAAAATTTCGTTTATGCCGATCGCGCCGGCAACATCGGTTATCAGGCTTCCGGCCGCACTCCCATTCGCAACGATTTTTCAGGTGATGTGCCGCTCGATGGCACATCGGACAAGTTCGAGTGGAGCGGTTACATTCCGTTCGAGCAATTGCCCAGCGTTTTCAATCCCCCTGGCGGCATCATCGCTACTGCGAATCAAAACCCCTTTCCGCCGGGCTTCCCCTACAGCGTGGCTGGTGAGTTTGCAGACAAATATCGCATCAACCAGATTCGCGCGCGCCTGTCTGCGAAACCCAAGTTGACTGTCAGCGAAATGCTGTCCGTCCAGACGGACGTCTACTCGGCATTTGATTTCTTCCTCGCTCACGCAGCGATCGCCGCTTATCAGAAATACGGCAGCAAAGACGAACTGGTACGCGATGCGATCGACATTCTGCGCCACTGGAACGGGCAGATGGACAAGGACGAGGCCGCACCCACCATCACCCAGCTTTTGCGAGACCAGATCGGCACAAGGCTCGTGTTTACTCTCGCCAGCCCCGGCATCCGGCAAGCCGTGCAAGCCAAAGCGAAATCGCAGCCGCAGAATGCGCCTGAAAAGTCGGGCCGCCCCGGCAAGAGTGCCGCGCGTGCAACTCTCATGAGCATCGTCGTTCCGGTGCCAGCCATCCTCCCTCGCGCGCAGGTGTTGCAAGACCTTCTTATGCAACGTCCCGCCGGCTGGGTCGACAAAAACGATTGGGACGCCTGGCTGCTGAACCGCCTCAGTGACGCGTTGCAGGCCGGCCGCCGTCGGCTGGGCTCACCTATTTCGAAGTGGAAGTGGGGCCGGGTTCTCCAATGGAACCTGCAACACCCCCTCGGAAAAGAACTTCCGGTGGTCAGCCGCTTCTTCGATATCGACCATGTCTGGATGAGCGGTTGCGGCACGTGCGTGAAACAAACCACCGGGTCGCTCGGGCCATCGGAACGTATGGTCGTCGATTTCGGGGACCTCGACAAATCCGTCCAGAACCTCACGGTGGGTGAGTCGGGCCACGTTGCCTCGCCGCACTACAAGGATGAATGGGGCGACTACTACGCGGGCAAAAGTTTCCCTATGCAGTTCGATCACGTCGACGCGCGCGATACGTTAAGTGTGAAACCCGCCCAACCGTAAATCTTCGCTTCCGTGCAGCGCGTCAACTCAGGGCGAGTCTGCACGCATCGGATGTTATTCTCTGGTCAGGCGCAGAGATGGGCTTTGGTAAGTTTGCTGCTGGCCTGGCACTTGCATTTGGAGTTCTGACGGTCGTCTATGCAGTGCAGCGGACAACTGCCACCGCGCCGCAGCCCTTTCGCGAGTACCCCGGGGACGAGTACCGCGTTTCGCAGATTCCGCTGCCGGCAGATTTCGGCGAGAAAACCGAGTGGGTGTTTGCGCGGCTGATGTATCCGTCGATTCCCGATGCCGGGTTTCGCCATGCCGGGTGGGATTGGCGCGAGGGACATTCGAGTTGGACCAACGATTATCCGCGGGCGGATCGTCACTTCTTAGAAGCGGTGCGGAGATTGACGAGGTTGCAGGCGCGATCCGTTGAACAGCCTGTGAATCTCGAGAACAAGGACGACGTTTACAACTATCCGTGGCTGTATGCGGTGTTTGTGGGCGAGTGGGACTTGACGGATGAACAGGCCAAGATTCTGCGCGAGTATTTGTTACGCGGCGGATTTTTGATGTGCGACGACTTCTGGGGAACCGTGGACTGGAACATCTTCAACCAGAGCATGAAGCGCATTTTTCCGGATCGGGCGATTGTTGAGATACCGGACAACGACCCGATTTTTCATACCGTGTACGATCTGGACGATCGGTACCAGGTGCCGGGTGAGTGGGCGGTGCGCACAGGCGTACCTTTTCGGAATGACGGCTATGTTGCGCATTGGCGCGGCATTTATGACGATAAGGGCCGGGTGATGGTGGCGCTGGCATTCAATTCGGATTTAGGCGATTCGTGGGAGTGGGCGGACTATCCGGGGTATCCGGAGCAATATTCGGCGCTGGGCGTGCGTATCGGAGTGAATTACATCATTTACTCGATGACGCATTAAGCTGGAATGGCGATGGTGCTTCAACGACAGTACGTTTTCGGTACGGCTGCGGCGCTTGCGTTTGCGACGCTCGCGTTGGCGGCTGCGCTCTCGAAGGATGACATTAAAATGTTGCAGGACGACGGCGGATGGGAGTACATCAGTATTTCCGACCAGGAGGCGGGCGTTCAGGCGGAGCATGTGTGCTTCGATGGCAAGGCGCATCCGGGCGAGTGCAGCGGTAATCTGAGGCTGAGTTCTGACAAGACCTTCGCGGTTCAGGAAGCAATTCGCGGAGAGAGTTGCGACCGTCACGGCACGTACGAAATTGCAGACGACCAGATTTCGTTCTTCGATGAGTTCGGAAACCGCGACGGCCCGTATACGATACAGCTCGACAATGAGAACAAAACGCTCGTGCTGTCAATGCCGCAAGTGCGATTGGAACTCGAGTTAGAGTCCCAATACAAAGAGGATCGCGAGCACAAGAAGAAGCCGCCCCAATAGCGTGGAGGAACACCAAGTGTACGCTGCGCTGGGCGAAGAAGGCTTTCGCCGGCTGATCGCGGCTTTTTACCAACAGATTCCGGAAGATGATGTTCTGGGGCCCATTTATCCTAAGCAGGATCTCGCCGGCGCCGAGGAGCGTTTGCGCGGATTTCTCATTTATCGATTCGGCGGGCCACAGACATACATTGAGCAGCGCGGGCATCCCAGGCTTCGCATGCGGCATGCGCCGTTTCGGGTTGACGCGAGAGCGCGCGATCGCTGGATGGAATTGATGAACCGAGCTATGGACGAGGTTCAGCTAACTGATGAAGTGCGGCGGGTGATGACGCCTTATTTTGAATCCACCGCAACCGCCATGATGAACAGCTGATTACGTTGGCATGGCCGCAATACATATCGGCACATCGGGTTGGCACTACAAACATTGGGTGGGGACGTTTTATCCGGCGCGTACACCGGGTTCGAAGATGTTCGCGTTCTATTGCGAGCGTTTTAACACGGTTGAGTTGAACAATACGTTTTATTGCCTGCCGAAAGCGGCGGGGCTCGAAAACTGGCGCGAATCTTCGCCGGCAAATTTCTGTTTTGCGGCCAAGGGCAGCCGTTTCATCACGCATATGAAAAAGCTGAAAGACCCTGAGCCCGCGCTCGCGAAATATTTCGATGCGATTGAGAAGCTGCACGAGAAGCTGGGGCCGATTCTGTTTCAACTGCCGCCCGGTTGGACCTTCGATGCTGAGCGCCTGGAAATCTTCTTGAATGCGCTTCCGAAGCACCATCGATATGCATTTGAGTTTCGCAATCAGACATGGGACAATCCGCAGGCGTACGGGTTGCTGGAGAGGCATCAAGCGGCATATTGTATTTTCGATCTGGCGGGTTATCAATCGCCTTTGCAGATTACGGCGGACTTCAGCTACATCAGGCTGCATGGGCCGGGAGGTAAATATCAGGGCAGTTACAGCGAGGAGGCGCTCGATGGATGGAAGAAGCGCATCGAGGGATGGTCGCGCGATCTGAAGGCGGTGTATGTGTATTTCGATAACGACGATAGCGGGTATGCTGCGTTCAATGCATTGCGCTTGAAGGAAATGCTGGGTGTGTGAAGGGATAGGAATGGCCGCAGATGAACGCGGATGAACGCAGATTGAAAATGATTTGGAGCCGGTTGTTGATGTTGGTCGCGGTTTGCTGTACGGCGGCGTTTTGTTCCGATGAAGTGACGGTTTATGAGCTGCTGGCGCCGCAGACGCACTCGTTCGCGATCACTTACGATATGTCGACTGATGTCGAAGGATCGCCGTATCTGTTCAATCCAATCCGGCGGGGCTCGGTGGCTTCCGAGGAGCGGGTCATTGATGCGGCAACGGGAAAGCCGCTGCAATTCGCTGTGGTTTCGGCAGGAGAAGCCGCGAAGAATGGCTTGCGTGGACGTCCAAATTCGGACCAGTATATTCAGGTGACGCTGGCGCATCCGGTGCCGAAGAATGGCGAGGCGCGAGTCAGGATTTTCAAGACCTATATGGACGCCGCTTCCTATGGCCCTGAAGGTGGCGGGTTCAATTTTCAACGCAGCCTCGGGATCAAGCGGAACGTTGTTGTGCTGCCGAAAGGGTACGAGTTGATTTTTTGCGGTGCGCCAGGGATTGTTTCGACGCAGGCAGATGGACGGATTCGCGTCAGCTTTGTGAATGACCGCGATGATGAGTTGATGGTGCGGCTGAAGGGAAGAATGCTGCCGTGAGGTTCGTTGTCGGCTGCCTTTTGTTAGCGGCGATGTCTGGTTGGGCGCAGACGCATCGCGCTGAGCAGGATCGCGAAATACGTTATTGGTTGCTCGACCCTGCTACGCATCAGTTCAAGATTTCGCATGATTTCAATGTCTCGCGCGTGGGGCAAAAGTATGTTCATAGCTTCGTGCGCAAGGGCAGCGAAGTGACACAGTCGCAGATCATCGATCTGGATACCGGCGAGGAATTGAAGACGACAAACGTTACCGGCAAAGATACGAACGCGCTGGGATATTACCCCGACCGGGCGCCGGATGATGAGGTCGTGGTGCAAGCGGAACTGCCGCACCCGCTGGAGACGGGGCAATCGGCGCGCGTGCGCGTGATCGAGACGTACACCGATCCCACTTATACAGAGAAAGATGGCGAACTGGTGTGGGATCGGACGCTGGGGCGCCCGCGCAACGAGGTAACGCTACCCGAGGGATGGATGCTAACCGGAGTTAGTGTACCGGCTATCATTACACTCGATTCACAAGGGCGCGTCACCTGCCGATTTACGAACGCGCGCAACGATGAATTGCACGTGGTGCTCAAGGCCAAGCGACGGCCGACCACCTAGGTGGACGGATCTTTCTGGCGGGTTCGGGCGACGCCGCTAGCGATGCCAATGCCGACCATAATCAGCACACCGACGCCAACCCAACGCGGCGGAACGTGCAAATAATATGCGCCGAGAGCCAATCCGATGATGAGTATCACGTACCCGACGATGTACAGCGCGAAAGACATTTTGCTCCTCCGGCGGACTTTCATGCACTCGGGTTGCCAACCCGCTAAGTAGTTGTGCTTGCAAAGGGCGCCTTAGCAGTGACGTAAACCGGGGTAGAAAAAATTTACTACTCATCCGCAATTTGCGCGAGAGCGAAATCACCGAAGCAGTGACCAAGCTGGCAACATCCAAGATCGTGACTCTATTCACAATGAAGTTCGGGACAGCTGATGGCCGCCGCTAGCCAGGCCGCGCCAGAAGAGTGGCATGCTGCCGCAAATCCGTGGCTCATTGCCGTTTCGGTAATGCTGGCCACGTTCATGGAAGTGCTGGACACGTCCATTGCATCCGTGGCTTTGCCTTACATTGCGGGGAGTGTATCGGCGACGAATGATGAGGCCACCTGGGTGTTGACCAGCTACCTGGTCGCGAACGCAGTGGTTTTGCCTGCCAGCAGTTGGTTTGCGCTGAGGTTCGGGCGCAAGCGCTTCCTGATTATCTGCATCGTGATCTTCACGGCCTCCTCGTTTTTGTGCGGCGCGGCTCCTAGCCTGGGAGTTTTGCTATTGGCACGAGCGATTCAAGGCGCGGGCGGAGGCGCGTTGCAGCCGCTTTCGCAGGCGATACTACTCGAAAGTTTTCCGCCGCAAAAGCGCGGTATGGCGATGGCCGTTTTCGCGCTGGGAGTTGTGGTGGCGCCGGTGCTTGGGCCGACATTCGGAGGCTGGTTGACGGATGCCTACTCGTGGCGATGGAGTTTCTATATCAACATTCCGATCGGCATCCTGGCAGTGATCATGATCATGCGCACGGTGGAGGATCCGCCGTATATCAAAAACGCAAAGCCCGGGCGGATTGATGCGTGGGGATTGGGACTGCTGGCGGTGTGGCTGGGATCCTTGCAGGTGATTTTAGACAAGGGGCAGGAAGACGATTGGTTCGGCGCTGGCTGGATTCGATGGGCCGCCGTGATTCTTGTGGTTTCTTTCGTGCTGTTCCTGGTGTGGGAATGGTTTGGCCGCAAGCCGCTGGTGGATTTGCGAATTTTCAAGAATCGCAATTTTGCGCTTGGGTGTTTGCTGATAGGTCTATTTGGCGCGTCGATTTACGGCATGATCACGCTGCTTCCGCTGTTTTACCAGGAGCTGATGGGATACACGGCGCAGGTGGCGGGGATTGCGGTGAGTCCACGAGGCATCGGCGCCATCTGCGCGATGCCGATTATCGGCATTTTGACGGCGCGCATGGATAATCGCTGGCTGATCGGGGCGGGGTTCACGATTTTTGCAATTTGCAGTCTGTGGTTCGGCGAAGTCTACTTGGGAATCTCACAATGGTCGTTCCTATGGGCGATTGTTTTGAGCGGGTTTGGATCCGGCATGGTGTTCGTGCCGCTTTCTACGACGGCGATGGGCACGCTGAAAAATGAGCAGATCGGCAACGCGAGCGGACTTTACAATTTGCTGCGCAATGTGGGTGGAAGTATCGGAATTTCGATCGTGAACACGATCGTGGCACGGCACGAACAGTTGCACCGCAGCGAGCTGGTTCATTCCTTGCAGGCGACGAACCCCGCGACAGAAGATCGTCTTTCATTTCTGCAGAATTATGTGGCGAACCATCAGGCGCTGGGGCCGGCGGGGTCACGCAACGCCGCTTTGCAGATGCTTGACAACACGCTGCACACGCAAGCACGCCTGTGGGCGTACGTAGATGATTTCCGGTACCTGGCGTTGGCGTGTTTTGCGTGCGTACCCATTGTTTTCTTTTTCAAGCGCGCGCGACCAAGGGCAGGCGCTATACACGCGGAGTAGTTTCGATCAGGCCGCAGACGAGGGCAGGGTTTCCGGCGGGTTGAGCTTCAGATTGGCCTGGAAAGCGGAGTGCGCATACAGGATTTCGACGACGTTCCGGACGTATTGTTCAGAGCTGAGCTGGTCCGAAGCTTCGGGCGGGAACTGCACGATGGATTGGAAGAAGGCCGTTAATTCATCGAAGAGAGTGACGCGAGCGCGGTCGTCAAAACGATCGCGGCGTCGAATTGCCTCGAGCGCGATTACCGCTGCCTGGGGCGGAACTTTTTGCCGCACGTGTGCGCAGAGCAGATGATATTGCGCAAAGGAGTTATAACGCCCGCGAACGAGTTCAAAATTGTTTGCAGTGGCGCGTGAGCGCTGGCGAACCACAACGGTGCCGGCAGCCAGATCGCCGAGACGCTGCAGGCGTCGCGTGGACACCATCGACACGCCGGCGACAAGGCCGAACAACGGGAACAGATCTAGTGTGCGGACGAGATTGCGGATCACGACTTGATGCAGTTGCAAGCGCAGACCTGTTGCATCCACAACGCGGATGCCAAGCAGCCATTTGCCGATAGTTTGTCCGAACCAGAGGTATTCGCACAGCACGCCGTAGAGGGTCCAGGCGGCGAGGTAGAAGACGAGGAGCAGCCCGGTGCCGATGTCCTGATGCAATGCGCGAATGAAGGCGGTGAGGAGTTGGAAGGCTGTCGTCAGCGCCGAGAGGATGCAGATGTCGATCAGGAATGCGAAACAGCGCGTAACCGGCCCGGCTAGCGGGACGGCGAACAAGACGCCTTCGGGCAAACGAATTTGAAGCTGGAATCGTCGGTGTTGCATAGGCTCAGGTTTTCCTGCGCCGCCTGGTTCCCGCTTTGGTGAAAAACCAAATTAAAAAGGCGAGCTCGATGAGTGCAAAGCCTATTTTTGCGCTGTAGGGGAGAACGGGGGCGTGGTACTGAGAGATGAACGATTCAATGAGGCCGGCCCACACGAGCATGAGCGCGGCACCCATGCTGAGCGTGTAGACATCGGGCGCGATGTGGCGGAGGCGTGCGGCGCGAGACAGGCGGCTCCGCCATCCGATGAGCGCGCTTGCAAGCAGGAACCCCGCTTGGCTGGCGACGAGGAGCGCCGGGATTTCGAATACGCCGTGGGGCAAAAGCCAGCCCGCGAGAAAGGCGCCCTGGCCGGCGTGGACGTAATCGGCACACACGGCGCCTATATCGACGCCGTTCGAAAACACCATCAAAATAGTTCCGAGGCCGAAGGTCATGCCGGCGGCCATGGACAGAAAGGCAACGCTGATGTTGTGCGTGACGAGATAGGCAGAGAACGCGATTTGATGGCCGTTGAGCTGCTTGCCTTTATCTTTCTCTTCCTGTTTGACGCGTTCGTTGGGATCGTTTAGCAGATGCGGAAACGGCATCAGCACGCTTTTCGCGTCGGGATCGATGGCGAGCAGCAGCACACCCGTGCCCGAGCCGAGCACGAGTAGCAACGTGGCAGCGACGAAGGCGCGGAATTGACGGCGAAATGTCTGCGGAAGAGTTTGCGTGAGCCAGCGAAACGGATGCACACGCGCGGGTTTGCGGACGGAATGAATGTGCGTATAGGCGCGGGCAACGACGCTTTCCAAATATTCGAAGAGTTCGGGCTGAGACGATTCCTGGAGGCGCGCGAGGTCTGCCGCGCAGTGCTGATAGAGCTCGAAGAGGCGGGTGCTTTGCTCGAATGATAATCGGCAGAAGCGGTCGTGTTCGAAGCGCTGGAGTGTTTTGTCGAGCTCTTCCCATTTGGGCCGCGCACGCGCGACGAATGCTTCGAGGTTGACGATCATAAGAGCTGACGGGCTCGTTTGAACATCATAAGAGCTGGCGCTCCTTGACATCGAGATATTCCGTGGCGGCAACCAGGCCCAACCTAGCTGGAGCGACATTGTGCATCCGGATTCCGACCGCCGCGAGCTTGCTGCGCAACTCGGATAGCTTCTTCCACAACAGATGACCGGCTAACTGGCCGTAGATGTCTTCCACGTCGCTGACGTTTTCGTCTGTAAATAAAGGTTTGACGTGGGCGTCCATGGGCGACGCAATTACAACAAGGTGTTGGCGCCTGAGTAGATAGCTCGCTTCCAGGAAAGATTCTGCGAGTTGCGGCTCTGCGAGGCTGGTGAAGAAAACGACCAGCGCGCGGCGCTTGGCACGGGTTCGAAGCGTAGAACACATTTCGTCGTAACCGGGCGCGACCGGAGCAGGGCGCAAGGGGTAGAGCGCGCGGCGAAAGACGGGATCGAATGAAGCGGCGTGAGTTGCCTTGACGAAGTAAGCGACGCGGTTGTTGAAGGTGGCGAAGCCGAAGCGGTCGCCCGTTTCGCGAACGGTTCGATGCAGCATCAGCGTCGAGCGAACGTATTCGTCAAGGATGGTGACGCGAGTGTCGTCAGGCCGAGTGACCGATTGGGCAGACAGGCGGGAGGAATCGACGCAGGCGTATATGTCCTGCGTGCGTTCAATTTGGTATTCGCGAACGATTGGACGCTGTTTGCGGGCGGTTGCCTTCCAATCGATGTCGGCGAAATCGTCATGGGGAACGTATTCGCGCAACTGCTCGAACTCCCTGCCCCGCCCATTACGCGCAACGATTCGTTGGCCACCGTGGCGATGGGAAGCGAGCATTTTGGCAACCTGTTTGGAGATGTCGGCGAGTGCAGGTTCGACGAGGATGTTGCAATCCACTGGGATGCTGCGGCGTAAGTCCCACAGGCCGAGGCGGGAAGCGCAGCCGAGTAGGGTTTCGGTCACTCGAAAATTGCCGCGCTCGCGACCTAAAATCGAGAACTCTATTTGTGCCGTGTGATTGCGGTCTGGTACACGGGTTACGACGTCATCGCAGAGCGATTCGAGTTGCGCCGGGAAAGCCGCCGCGATACGGATGCGGCGCGGAGCGCGGGGGCTGCCGGCGTCACGGTGGACATTGGCAACGACTCCCTTCGACTCGTTCAGCGTCGCGCGGACAGTTTCAGGAAGCGAGGCGGAAACGGAATTCAATAGATGCCGTGAGGCGATGAGATCGAAGCAGCATATTATCGCGCCCACGAGCACGACGAGGACGAGATATCGCTCGCCGTGCGGAGCGATTGCGGGCAGCGCGCAGGCCGGCAGGACCACTAACGCGACTAACCAGAGCAGACGCGATGAGGGAGCAAAGCTCATCAGGATTGACGCCTATCTCGGGACCGGTACTTCGGAAAGAAGCTGCTCGACAATTTGCGCGGCGGTGGCGCCTTCCATTTCAAATTCCGGCTTCAGGAGAATGCGATGTTCCAGAACAGGGGTGGCGAGGACGCGCACATCATCCGGGTTGACGAAATCCCGGCCTTCGAGCGCGGCTAATGCGCGGCTCGCCAGCATGAGAGCTTGGGTCGCGCGCGGACCGGCGCCGGACGAGATGCCTTCGTGGGTGCGCGTGCGGCGCACCAGATCGACCATGTAGGTTGTGAGTTCATCGCGAACGGTGATGTTGTTGAGCTCTGAGCGCAAACGTCCGATTTGATCCGGCCCTAAGATGACGGCGACTTCGCCGCCATCGAGCGTTGTCTCGGGAGATTCGCCGGTTAACATGCGGCGTGCGAGCTCGAGTTCTTCCTCACGGTCTGGCCAGTTCATCGTAATTTTCATGAGAAAACGATCTTTTTGCGCTTCAGGCAGCGGGTAAGTGCCTTCGAACTCGATCGGGTTCTGGGTGGCAAACACGGTGAACCAGGGAGAAAGGTTGTGGGTGATTCCGTCGACGGTTACGGTGCGCTCCTGCATGGCCTGCAGCAGAGCCGCCTGCGTTTTGGCGGGCGCACGATTGATTTCATCTGCGAGTAAGAACGACGTGAAAACGGGCCCGTGGCGAAACTCAAAGGTGCCGTCGCGCATGTTGAAGATGCTGGTGCCGGTGATGTCCGATGGCATGAGGTCGGGCGTGAACTGAATGCGCTGGAAGTCGCACTGGAGGATGCGCGCCAGAGTCCGGACCAACAGAGTTTTCGCCAGGCCCGGAACACCTTCAACGAGTGCGTGCTGGCCGGTAAGGATTGCGATCAGAGAGAAGCGGACGGCTCTCTCCTGGCCGATGATGACTTTCGAGACTTCGCGATTGACGGCGGCGAGCGTCTCCTGCAGGGTCTCGATGTCCGCGTTCAAATGCGATCCTTCATGCGCTGGCAAATCGATTTATATTCTGCCATCGTGGTGGCGCGATCGATATCTGGCAGGAGGCTGATTTCGTCTTCGCTGATGGGGCGCTGGTTGCGACGGAGATGGGCGGTTCTGTTCCACTCTTCGGCGGCGGTATGGAGGAGCGATTTTAGCGGGACGCTTTGGATCAGCAGGTTTGTCAAGGCAGCGTAGGCATCCCGGCCGGCGACCGAGGAACTTGTTGGGGCTGGGAAGGGCGGGATGAAACTGACGCTATATCGCCAGATGTAGAGGCCCGCTAGCAAGACGAATCCAGCGAAGATCCAGTTCAGATGATGCGCGGTGGTGAGACCGATCACTGTGCCCGTGTCTTCTAATCCGAGATGGCTTTCGTCGAAGATAACTTGCGGTGTTTGAGAAATGACGGCAGTCAGAATTTCAGTGTCGGGGCTCGTGAGCAACTGGCGGTTGCTGAAGTAGCGGCAGTCGGAGACCAATAAGATGCTGCCGCTGCCGAAACGGCGTTCGAGGATTGCGGGCTGGCCGTTCCGTGTCACGGATGGCGTCCATTCGTTACTCCAGGTGCGGAAGTATGCCACAAACGGTTTGATGCCGAGGTGCTTCAGCGGGCCGGTTTCTGCGGCGGTCAATTGGCGCGGGCGGAAGCCCAGCTCGATACCCCAGCGCTGTTTGAGCAGATCTTTTGGCGCGGCATCCTCCTTTTTTTCTTTCTTTTTACTTATGCGCGAAGGCTCCGTTCCCACCACTTCGGGCTGTGCCGCGAGGATGAGATGCGCGCCGGTTTTTGCCAAGTGTTCGAAGTCTTCGAAATCTTTTTCGTCAGCGTGCTGCAGCGCGGAGATCGGGGTACCGGCATAGAAAACGTCGGCTCGCGTGCCGGTGAGCTTTCGCAATGGCCGGTAATTGCGGGTCGTGTCGACACCCAATTTACGCAGTGCTTCGTAGTACGCTTTGGCGCCGTCCGCACTGTTATTGAGCGAGGAATAGGCGGGGTAATTGTAGGTAATTCCCGCGCGCAGCAGCACAGTGGCGACGACGGTGGCGGCCAAGAAAATGCAAAGTGCGGCGACGCCGAAGAGTACAGTTCGGGGATGGCCGCGCATATAGGGATGGTACGACGATGGCGCTTACTGGAACTCGGCCAAGACTGCCGTCAGATCATCCTGCTGGTCGCCGTTTGAGATCTTCTGGAATAGCTGGTCGATTATTTGTGCGGGGGCCAAAGTGTTTGATTCACGCAGGAAAAGTTGAAGCCGTTCGGCGCCAAATTCCTTTCCGTCTTTAACGTTGGCTTCGACAATGCCGTCGGTATACAGCAGCAGCTTATCGCCGCGCTGGAACGGAACGCGCTGATTGGAGTATGTTGCCGTGGGGAACGGGCCAATGAAGAGGCCGTTTTCGGCGAGCTGCACGATTTCGCCGGGGCTTTGCAGCAGTAGGCTGGGAGGATGTCC
>Ga0213876_10000686_pt1 | contig 23939 bp, 21 predicted proteins | sample BarmaccomBMRX_R9_FD_160113 | JGI IMG/M metagenome (GOLD analysis project Ga0213876, IMG submission 160113) | Root-associated microbial communities from Barbacenia macrantha in rupestrian grasslands, the National Park of Serra do Cipo, Brazil - RX_R9 | ecosystem: Host-associated > Plants > Roots... | reverse complement strand
GCCCGCCGCACCTCGCCCCAGAGCGCCGCCTTCACCTATTGGGCGATCGTCTCCCTGATCGGCGCCTCGTTCGGGATGCTGTTCATCCTCTACAGCGGCGTGTCGATCTTCCAGACCTTCATCGTCACCGCCGCGGCGTTCGGGGGCCTGAGCCTGGTGGGCTACACCACAAAGCGGGACCTCTCCGGCTTCGGCAGCTTCCTGATCATGGGCCTTTGGGGGCTGATCTTCGCGATGATCGCGACGATCTTCTTCCACTCGCCGGCCCTGGTGTTCGCCATCAACCTGATCGGCGTGCTCATCTTCGCAGGGCTCATCGCGGCGGACACCCAGCGGCTGAAGATGATGTACTACCAGATCGGGGGCGACACGGCGGCCATGAGCGCGGCGACCAGCTGGGGCGCGCTCAGCCTCTATCTCGACTTCATCAACCTGTTCCGCTTCCTGCTCTACTTCATGGGCGGCTCGCGGCGCTAAGTTGACCTGATCGGTCCGATGGGGCCCCGGCGGGCGACCGCCGGGGCTTTCTTCAAGGCCCGCCCGCGCGTTTGGCTCTGTTAGGAGATTTGCGCTATAGGGCGCGCCATGAGCATCCGGGCCCGCCACCACCACCCGAGCCACCCGACCCGCCTGCGCGGGCCGGGCCGGACGTGCTTGGCCTGACCAACCGCTCCGCCCCGCCCCGCCGACCAGCGGATGGGGCGCAAGATGGGCTCCATCCGTTCCGCCGAGAGAATGAAGATGGACCGCCCGTTGCCCCTTTCACCCCCAACCGCTAATCGCGCGGCCATGACCAGCAAGGCCGATCCCCGCCCGAAAGCGCGAACCCCGCGCGGCTTTGTCGACCGGCGCGGCGATGTCCTGCGCGCCGAGCGCAGGATCGTCGAGGCCGTCTCCCAGGTCTACGAGCGCTTCGGTTTCGAACTGCTGGAGACCGGGGCGTTCGAATACGCCGATGCGCTCGGCAAGTTCCTGCCCGACGCGGACCGCCCCAACGAGGGGGTGTTCGCGCTCCAGGACGACGACGACGAGTGGATGGCGCTGCGCTACGATCTGACGGCGCCCCTGGCCCGCTTCGTCGCCCAGAACTGGGAGACCCTGCCCAAGCCCTTCCGGCGCTACGCGGTGGGCAAGGTCTGGCGCGACGAGAAGCCGGGCCCCGGCCGCTACCGCGAATTCGTCCAGTGCGACGCCGACACGGTGGGCTCGGAGAGACCCGAGGCGGACGCCGAGATCATCGCCATGGCGGTGGAGGGCTACGCCGCCGCCGGCCTTCCGCGCGGGGCCTATGTCCTCAAGATCAATAACCGCAAGCTGCTGAACGGCCTGCTGGCCTCCTGCGGGGTGGCCGACGAGGGCCAGAAGCTGGCGGTGCTGCGGGCGGTGGACAAGCTGGACCGCCTGGGGCGCGACGGCGTGCGGCTGCTGCTGGGCGAGGGCCGGCTCGACGAATCCGGCGCTTTCACGCGCGGCGCGGGCCTTGCCCCGGCCGCCGCCGAGCCGGTGCTGGCCTTCATCGCCGCGGGGGCGGGCGGGCGCTCGGCGACGCTCGACCGGATCGCCGAGGTGGTCGCCGGATCGGCGGAGGGCGAGGCGGGCCTCGCCGAGCTCGACCGGATCGGCGCGGCGCTCGGCGCCTTCGGCGTCGGCGAGGAGCAGGCGCTGTTCGACCCATCGGTGGTGCGGGGCCTCGAGTACTACACCGGCGCGGTCTTCGAGGCCGAGCTGCTGGCCGAGACCCAGGACGAGGCGGGAGGGGGCGCACGCTTCGGCGCCATCGGCGGCGGCGGACGCTATGACGACCTCGTCGCCCGGTTCACCGGCGAGCGGACCCCCGCGACCGGCTTCTCCTTCGGGGTCTCGCGGCTGGCGGCGGCGCTGGCGGCGAGCGGCCAGAGCGAGACGTCCCAGGCGCGCGGCCCGGTGGTGGTGATCGCCTTGGACGCGGCGCGGATGACCGACTACCAGAGCCTGGCCGCCGAGCTGCGCGGCGCGGGCTTCGCCGCCGAGGTCTATCTCGGAAGCGCCGGCATGAAGGCCCAGATGCGCTACGCCGACCGGCGCCTCTCGCCGGCGGCGGTGATCCTCGGCGAGGACGAGATCGCCGCGGGGCAGGTGACCGTGAAGGATCTCGATCTCGGCCGCCAGCTCGCCGCCGGCGTCTCCGACAACCGCGCCTGGCGTGGCGACCGGCCAGGCCAGGTGACCGCGCCAAGGGCCGACCTGGTGAGCCTGGTCCGCCAAATCGTGGGGCGCGCGCGATGAGGGTCGAGCCCCCGATCCCGGCCGAGGCGCTCGCCGCCATCCGGGCCCCGTTCGCGGCCATGGACGCGCACACCCTCGATCCGCCCGTGCTCCAGCCCCTGGGGCTCATCCTCGACCTCGCGGGGGAAGCGATGCGCGAGCGGCTGATCCTGGTCCAGGCCGACGGCGGCGCGGAAGCCGCGCTCAGGCCTGATTTCACCATCCCGGCGGCCCGGGCCCTCATCGAGAGCGGCCGGGCCGGCGGACGCTACTTCTACGAAGGCAAGGCGTTCCGCGCCGCGCCCCGCGCCGGCGGCGGCTTCGAGGAGTTCCTGCAGATCGGCCTCGAAGTCTTCGAGGCCGCCGAGCCGCCCGAGGCGGACGCCGAGATCGTCGCCCTGGCCTGGCGGGCCTCGCTTGCGGGAGGCCGGCAAGACCTCACCTTGCATCTGGGCGACGTCGGCCTCTTCGCAGCCTTCCTGGCCGCCATCGGCCTGGAAGAGCCCCTGGCGGGCCGCATCCGCCGGGCCATCGCCAGCCCCCGGCGCCTGGGCCAGGCGCTGGAGCGCGCCGCCGGCGGCGAGGAGGCCGCCCGGCTCGCCGCCGGCGGGCAGCTGGCCGAGCTGCTGAGCGGCTTGCCTGAACCGCAAGCGGCTGCGGTGCTGGAGGATCTCTGGGCCCTGGCTGGGATCGAGCCGGCCGGCGGACGCTCGGCGGTCGAGATCGTGCACCGGCTCTCCGAGCGGGCCAAGGCGGCTCAGACGCCCGCCCTCGACCCCGAGCGGGCCGCGCTCATCCACCGCTACCTCGCGATCGCCGACGCGCCCCAAAAGGCGTTGGACGCGGTGGCGCGGCTGGCCCCGAAGCCGGCGAAGGGGCTGGAGGCGGCGCTGACGGGGTGGGAACGGCGCCTGGCCGGCCTCGCCAGCGAAGGCGCGCCCGAGGGTCGCATGCGCCTGGCCACCGCCTTCGGCCGCGACTTCGGCTATTACGACGGACTGCTTTTCGAGGTCCGCAGCCAGGCGCTCGGGGACGAGCAGCCGGTGGCCGCGGGAGGCCGATACGACGGCCTGCCGGCCCGGCTGGGCGCAAACCTCGCTGCAGGCGCGGTGGGGTGCATGATCCGGCCCGGTCGGGCCTGGGCGGGAGGCGGCCAATGAGTGCGCCGCTCATCCTCGCCCTTCCTTCCAAGGGCCGGCTTAAGGAACAGACCGAGGACTGGCTGCGGGACTGCGGCCTTCCGCTTCGCGCCGCCGGTGGCGAACGCGGCTACCTTGGGCGCGTGGAGGGCCTGGATGGCGTGGAGGTGCGCTACCTCTCGGCCTCCGAGATCGCCGCGGGGCTGTTCGCCGGCCACGTCCACCTGGGCGTCACTGGCGAGGATCTGCTGCGCGAGCTCGCCGAAGATCTGGAGGCCAGGGTGATGCTGCTCCAGGCCCTGGGGTTCGGCCGCGCCGACCTGGTGGTCGCCGCGCCCAAGAGCTGGATCGATGTGGAGACCATGTCCGACGTGGACGAGGTCGCCCATCTCTATCTGGCCCGCACCGGCCGCCGGCTTCGCGTGGCGACCAAGTACCTGGCCCAGACCCGGGCGTTCTTCGCCCGGCACGGCGTCGCCGATTATCGGATCGTGGAATCCACCGGGGCTACCGAGGGCGCGCCGGCGGCCGGCTCGGCCGAGCTCGTGTGCGACATCACCACCACCGGCGCGACTTTGGCGGCCAACGGACTGAAGGTGCTGCGGGACGGGCTGATCCTGGCCAGCCAGGCGCAGCTCGCCGCCAGCCTCGCCGCCGATTGGTCGGGCGCCGGCCTCGCTCTGGTCCGAAGCCTGGCGCGGATCATCGAGGCCCGCGCCCGGGCTCGCGAGACCGCGATCCTGAGCTGGCCGCCGGACCAGGACGCCGCGGCGCGCCGCGCCACGGCCAAATTTTCCGACGCCGCCGCAGGCGCGCAGCCGTTCGGGTTCCTGACCCCCACGCGCCGCTTGTTCGCGGTGGCCGACGCCCTGGCGGCCGAAGCGGTTGGTCCCGTGACGGTTAGCCATCCCGCCTACGTCTTCGAGGCGACGAGCGCGACGGTCGAGGCGCTGGCGCTCCGCCTTGCGTCCAAAAACTGACGCTACCGACAAAAAGACTGTATCGAAGACGCCTCGTTTGACCCTCGCGTATACGAATCACCCCTTTGTGTTGGAATTATCGAGGCTTAGGTCCAAACCATTTTGTCGCCGGCGTTGACAGCCGGAGAAATTTGGCTTTTTCTGCGCGTGCGTGAGAGACGGACAGCTTCCTTAAGGGCTCGAGGTCTCCGGCGTTTCGGGGAGGAAACGCCCGCTTGGATCGATAGATCGGTCAAACCCGTCGCGATATCCCCGCGGCGGGTTTGATTTTTATGCGACAGCGTCAATTTCTGCCAGACGAGCGGTGCGGCGGAGGCGCGCACCTTCGGCCGTCGACGGAAGCTGCCGATATTGCGCGCTAATGTCCCGATTCCGAAGTTCGTAGCGTGAGCGGCGCCTCCCTTCGAACTTCGGAATCGATAAGGACAATAGCGGAGTATATGTTTCTAGTGTGGTGGATCAGAAGTTCGCCACAGCGCCCGCCGCGACAATGGGGCGAACTTCTGATCCACCTCACTAGGCGGACTTGGTCGTGTCGGGCAGGCCCAGGATCCGCTTGGCGATGATGTTGTTCTGGATCTCGAACGAGCCCCCGTAGATCGAGACCGCCTTGCCCGAAAGCCAGCCGCGGACCGCCTGAAGCTCTTCGGCGGTGAAGCCCTCGCCCTCCCAGCCGAGCCCCTGGGCGCCCATGATTTCCAGGATGAGCTCGGCGCGCGTCTGGCCCACGAGGGTGGCCGAGTTCTTCAGCACCGAAGCGGCGGCGCTCGGATTGTGAGCGCCCCGGGCCTCGGCCTGGGCGCGCGCGATGGTGAGCTCGTGCGCCTTGGCGTCCATGAGGTGGCGCACAAGCCGGGCGCGAAGGTCCGGATCGGCCAGGCGCCCCTCGGCGTCGACGCCGACATAGCGCTTGGCGATCTCCTGCAACGGCTCGTCCTTGCCGGCGAGGACGCCGGTCTGGCTGGCGCGCTCGTGCTGAAGAAGCCGCTTGCCCACCGTCCAGCCGTTGTTCAGCGCGCCGAGCATCTCGTTCTTGCCGGCGCGCGCGTCGGTGAAGAACGTTTCGCAGAAGGGCGAGGCGCCGGCGATCAGCTTGATCGGCCGGGTCTCCACGCCGGGCTGGCGCATGTCGATCAGCAGGAAGCTGATGCCGTCGTGCTTCCTGGCGTTCGGGTCGGTACGCACGAGGCAGCCGCACCAGTCCGACCACTGGGCGCCCGAGGTCCAGATCTTCGAGCCGTTGACGACCCAGCAGTCGCCGGCGTCCACGGCCTTGGTCTGCAGCGCGGCCAGGTCCGAGCCGGCGCCCGGCTCTGAGTAGCCGATGCACCAGCGCACCTCGCCTCGGCAGATCGGCGGAAGGTGGCGGCGCTTCTGATCCTCGGTCCCGTAGTCGAGGATGGTCGGGCCGACCATCGAGATCCCCATGCCGGCGGTGAGAGGGTTGAAGGCGCCCGCCCGGTCCATCTCCTGCTGCAGCACCTGGGCGGCCTCGGGCGAAAGACCGCCGCCGCCGTACTCCGCCGGCCAACTGGGCGTCCCCCAGCCCTTGGCCCCGATGCGTTGCTTCCAGACCGTCAGGTTCGCGTCCGCCGGGCGCCCCTCCATGAGAACCACAGAGCCCTTGCCCTTCAGGGAGGCCGGGAAATTCGCTTCCAGCCAGCCGCGCGCCTCGGCCCGGAAGGCTTCAAGATCGAGATCGCCGCCTGCGTCCGCCATGCCCCGTCACTCCTAGGCCAAGAACCGCGCCATATGCGCCGGAAGGACCGCGGGACACCTTATGGCCTGGCGCAGGCCGGGCAAGCGCCTACCAGATCCGCACCCGCTCGTCCGGAGAGACATAGAGGGGGTCGCCGGGCTTCACGCCCCAGGCCGCGTACCAGCCGTCGATGTTGCGGATGACGCCGTCCACCCGGAACTTCGGCGGCGAATGGACGTCGGCCACCAGCTGCCGGCGCAGGGCGTCCTCGCGCTCCTTGCCGCGCCACACCTGCGCCCAGCCGAGAAACACCCGCTGCTCGCCGGTCATCCCGTCCAGCGCCGGCGCCGGCCTTCCGCCGAGCGAGCTGTGGTAGGCGTCGAGCGCCAGCAGCAGGCCGCCGAGGTCGGCGATGTTTTCGCCCATGGTCTGGTCGCCCTTGATGTGGGCTCCCGGCAAAGGCTCGAACGCCGAATATTGGGCGCCCAGCCGTTTGGTCTGGGCGACGAATTTCGCGCTGTCGGCGGCGGTCCACCACTCGGTGAGCCGGCCGCTTCCGTCGAAGTGGCGGCCCTCGTCGTCGAAGCCGTGGGTCATCTCGTGGCCGATGACCCCGCCGATGCCGCCGTAGTTCACCGCCGGGTCGGCCGCCGCATCGAAGAACGGCGGCTGCAGGATGGCGGCCGGGAAGACGATCTCGTTCTTGGTGGGATCGTAGTAGGCGTTGACGGTCTGGGGGGTCATGTCCCACTCGCCGCGGTCCACGGGGCCGCGCAGGCGCCGAACCTGCCGGTCCCATTCGAAGGCGGTCGAGCGCTCGACATCGCCCACGAGGTCGTCGGGGGCGATGGCGAGGCGGCTGTAGTCGCGCCACTTCGCCGGATAGCCGATCTTGACGCCGAGCATGGAGAGCTTCTGCAGCGCGCGCGCCTTGGTGGCGTCGCTCATCCAGGTGACCCGGCGGATCCGCTCGGCGAGCGCGGCGCGCACGTTCTGGACGAGGTCCAGCATCTTGGCCTTGGCCTCGGGCGGGAAGTAGGCCGCGACATAAGCCCGCCCCACCGCCTCGCCGACGTCGGCGTTGATGGTCTCCACTGCCCGCTTCCAGCGCGGCTTCTGCGCCTCCTGGCCGGAAAGCGTCTTGGAGCGGAAGGCGAAGTGGGCGTCGACGAACGGCTCGGAGAGCAGCGGCGCGGCTGCGTCGATGACCGTGAACGCCTCCCACGCCTTCAGCGTCTCCAGCGGGGTCGCCGCGAAGATCGCCGCGATTTTCGGGAAGGCTGAGTTTTCCTCGACCACCAGCCGGGGCGCGCGTCCCAGATCGGCGGCCTTCAGGTAGGCCTTCCAGTCGAAGCCGGGCGCCGCGGCGGCCAGCTTGGCGGGGCTCATGGGATTATAGATCTTGGTGGGGTCGCGCTGGTCCGCCCGCGTCCAGCTCGCCTCGGCGATCTTGGTCTCCATGCCCACGATCGCGGCGGCCTCGGCCTCGGGATTGGCCCAGCCGCCGAGGCCCAGCATCTGGGCCACGTACGCCTGGTACTTGGCCTTCTGGGCCGCGAAAGCCGGTTCCACGTAGTAGTCGCGGTCAGGCAGGCTGAGGCCGCCCTGGCCGAGATAGACCGCGTAGTGGGCCGGGTCCTTGGCGTCCACTTCGGTGGCGGTCGTGAAGAAGGCGCCGTAGAAGCTCTTGGCCGCCTCGCCCATCAAGCCGGCCAGCTGCGCCTTGGTTTGGACCGCCCGAATCCGGCTGAGCCGGGGCGCCAGCGGCCGGGCCCCAAGCGCCTCGGCGCGCGCCTCGTCCATGTAGGCCCGGTAGAAAGCGCCGATCTTGCCCTGGTCGCCGGTGGCCGTAGGGTCGGCCGACGCCTTCTCGAGGATGTCGCGAACCCGCTCCTCCGAAAGGGCCGACAGGGCGTCGAACATCCCCCATCGCGCCCGATCCGGCGGGATCACCAGCTCCTTGAGGTAGTGGCCGTTGGCGTAGTCGTAGAAGTCCGCTCCCGGCGTGACCGCCTCGTCCCGGCCGGCCAGGTCGAAGCCCCACGGGCCGAATTTCGGCCCGGGAGACCCGCCGGATTGCCAGACCCGCGCGACGCCGGCGGCGGGGTCGGCTGCTTGCGAAACCGGCCCCACGGCGAGGGCGAGGATCGCCGCAAGGGCGAGAAGAGGCGTCTTCATCGTGGGTCGATCCAGAAGGAGGGGGGTCGTCCCTCGTCCAAGCACGTCCTGGCGCGCGCGCCCTCTTAAGAAATATTCATGGTCGAGCCTAGTGTCCCGATTCCGAAGTTCCCTAGCGTGAGCGACGCCTCCGGTCGAACTTCGGAATCTAGCCAAGTATGTGTTTCTAGTGTGGTTTACGGATCAGAAGTTCACCACAGCGCCCGCCGCGACAATGGGGCGAACTTCTGATCCACCACACTAGGGCCCCGCCCCGACTGATGGCGACTGGTGTCCCGAGTCCGAAGTTCGCCAGTGGCTGGGAAGGGCGCCGAGCGAACTTCAAATTCACCGCTCTAGGCGGCCTTCGGCTTGCCGGCGGCGGCAGGGCCGCGTCGGCGGCCTTCACGAACGGCGCGGCCGCCCCCGCCAGGGTGCGGTCGTGGGCCAGCGCCTGGGCGACGAAGCGGCCGCCTTCCAGGGCCAGGGCCTGAAGGCGCCGAAGCGCGTCCTCGCACCGCGCACGCATCACCTGCTCGGCCTTGGTCGTCCGGTGGACGTACCGGAGCTGGTGGCTCAGGAGCCGCCAGTTCAGGGGCTTGACCACGAAGGAGCTGGCGCCGGCTGCGAAGGCGCGGTCCACCGCCTCGACATCCTCCCGTCCGGTCACCACGACGATGGCGAGGTTAGGGTGACGATCGTCCTCGCGCAGGCGCCGAAGGGCTTCGAAGCCGTCGGCGTTCGGGGCTTCCAGATTGAGGAGGAGGATGTCGGGCGGGCGCGCTTCCATTGCCGCGAGCGCGGCCTGGCCATCGGGCGCCGTTTCGACTTTCGTATACTCATTGGCAAGGTTAACGACAGCGAATTCCCTAAGGATGGGATCATCGTCAACAAAAAATATCCGAAAGGTCTCCTTAAGGCGCGAAAGAACGGCGTCGGCCTTCTCGGGATTCGCAGCCATTTCTGAACCGATTCTAGGTGTCTTGGCGTTGGTCATTAAACCCCGAGTCATTAATCACGCGTAACGCCTAATACGGTCTGGGCTTGGGGTATCCAAATCTTGGTGGAAGCGTCTGAGGGACCAATCGTCGGCCAGTCGAATTTCCGCGCCTGGCTGGGCGCCGCCCTGGCGGCCGGCGGCGCCGGGTCACGCCCGGCCGGCGCTCTGGAGGCGCTGGCGGCGGCGTTGAGGGCCCTGGCCCTCGGCGACCAGGATCGCCTGGTCCTGGAGCTCGCCTCGCGCGACGGGCTGGAGGCGCTTGCCGGCGCGCTCGCTGGGCTGGCGAAAGCGGCCGGCGAACGTGAGGCCGCGCTGGCGGGCCGGACGGCGGCGCTGGAGCAGGCGCTTGCGGGTCGCGACCGGGAGCTGGCGCTCGCCAGGCAGGCCCGCACGGCGCCTGCCCCGAACGGGCCCTCGGGCGAGGCGGCTCGCCCGTCTGGCGCGCCGAGCGGCGGCGTTCCGCCATCGGGGCCAGCGAAGCCGCTCACCGCCAGTCTCGGCCCGACGGCGGTCGCCGATCTGCTCGACCCCCGGGTGACCGGCGAGCTCGCGCGCCTGGCGGCGGCCGGCAAGGGCGACTTCGTCGAGCGGGTGCGCCGCATCTATCGCGAGAATGCGCCGGCGGCGGTCAAGGCGGTGATCGAGGCCTCGACCCAGCGCGACTGCGAGGCCACGGCGCGCGCGGCGCACGCCCTGAAATCGATGAGCCTCAACATGGGCGCGCGCCTCGTGGCGGAGACCGCGGCCCGCCTGGAGGCCCAGGCGCGGGAGCTGAGGGTGGTCAACGTCGACCAGGCCCAGGTCCTTCACCGGCAGTTGCTCGCCACCCTGGACGTGCTGGAAGGCTATCCGCCGGCGCTCAACCAGATCGCCATGGGCGAGGCGGGCGGCGAGGAAGAGTCGCTGATGGCCGATCTGGCCGAGGCCCTCGCCCACGACCAGCTCAGCCTCGTCTACCAGCCTCAGTTCGACCGCGAGGGGGAGGCGATCACCGGGATCGAGACCCTGGTGCGCTGGAATCACCCCGGCCGCGGCTTCGTCAGTCCCGCTTTCTTCATCCCGATCGCCGAACGCCGGGGACTGATCGGCGAGGTGACCCGTTGGGTGCTGGCGCGGGCGATGCGCGAGACCGCCGGCCTCGGCGACTTCACCATCAGCTTCAACGCCTCCGCCGTGGAATTCGCCGACCCGGCCTTCGTGGACGAGCTCGCGGTGCTGATCGCCCGGCACGCCTTCGACCCGCGGCGCCTCGAGATCGAGGTGACCGAAACGGCCGTCCTGGCCGAGGAGGACGACGTGCGCCGCAACATGGCGCGCCTGCACGAGCTCGGCATGAAGATCGCGCTCGACGACTTCGGGGTGGGGTACTCCTCCTTGAGCCATCTGCGGCTCTTTCCGTTCGACAAGCTCAAGATCGACCGGGCCTTCGTGATCGGCTGCGCCGAGAACGTGCAATCGGCGACGCTGGTCCACGCGGTAGTCTCCATCGGCCGGGCGCTCGGCATGAAGGTGATCGCCGAAGGCGTGGAGACCGAGGCCCAGCGCAAGTTCCTGAAGGTGGCCGGCGTGCACGGAATGCAGGGCTATCTGTTCGCCAAGCCCGAGCCGGTGGCTGCGCTCAAGGAGCGCTTGACCGCCATGAGGACACCTCGGCCGCTCTCCGCCTGAACGCGCGCCGCGCGGGTCGAGAAGCGCGGGCGGGAACGACAAGGCGGCTGGACGCCTTGGCCCCTGTGGCGTCAAACGGCGTCTTCGAGCTTCCTCGTCTGGACGGCGGTCATGGACATTGTCGAAATCCTCGGACTGGCGCCGGTGATGCCCGTGGTGACGATCGCCGACCCCCGGCAGGCCGGGGCGCTGGCGCGGGCGCTGGCGGCCGGCGGGCTGCGGGCCATAGAAGTCACCTTGCGGACCCCGGCGGCGTTGGAGGCGATCGCCGCGATCGCCTCGGAGGCGCCGGAGGCCCTGCCGGGCGTCGGCACGGCCTTGACGCCCAAGCACCTCGAGGAGGCCGCCAAAGCCGGGGCGAGGTTCGCCGTGTCCCCTGGCGCGACGCCCACCCTGCTCGACGCGGCGCGGTCCGGACCTCTCCCCTACCTGCCGGCCATCGCCACCGCCAGCGAACTGATGGCCGCCATGGAGCGGGACTATTCTACCTTCAAGTTCTTTCCGGCGGCCGCCTGCGGCGGCCCGGCGGCGCTGAAGGCGCTGGCCGGACCGTTCCCCGACGCGCGGTTCTGCCCGACCGGCGGAATCGACGCCGAGAGCGCCCCGGCCTATCTCGCGCTGACCAACGTGCTCTGCGTGGGGGGCTCGTGGGTCGTCCCTGCCCCGGCGGTGGCCCGCGGCGACTTCGCCGAGATCGAGCAGCTGGCGAGGGCCGCCGCCGGGCTGAAGAAGCCTAGTAGGGGAACTTCGGGACCCTGAGATCCCGATCGCGCACCGGCTGGCCTTGCGGGATCCTCCACTCGCCGTGGTAGCTGAAGGCCAAGGTCCGACAGAGCCTGGCCGGACCGGTCCCGGGGCCCCTGCCGAGCGCCAGCACCCGCACGTCGCGCCCCTCGCTGACCCGCCCGAAGGCAAGCCAGACCCGCGCCGATCCTGGGCAGAAGGCGCGCGCCAGATCGGCGCCCTCGGCAGTCTGCTCCACCTCGTAGAGATCGCGCTCGCGCCCCTGCGGGCCGCCGAGGCGGCTGAGCCCGCCCGGACCGAGGACCTCCTCCCCTACCGGCTTCAGGATCGCCGTCGCCTCGCCCTGGGTCGAAAGGATCTTCAGCACCTTCACGAACATCAGGCGCTGATCCACCTCGAAGGTGAGCTGGCCGGCGACATGGCGAGTGCTGTCGTCGGCCGGATCGAAGGAAAAGAGCCGCACCTTGGCCTGAGCCCCCCCGGCGATCGCGGCTGCAAGGGTCAAGGGCGCGAGAGCGCCGGCCATCAGCGCCGGTCGGCTGCGGCTGGGGGTGCGGGCCTTTGATCGGTGGATCAACGCGGCCTCGGCTTCAGGAGGCCGAGATCGCCATCGAAGCTGACCAGGCGCCAAACGCCGTCCTGCTTGGCGAAGGTCAGCACGCAGGGGCCGCCGTGGTGGCGGGTGGCGCAGACCCTGTCCTCGGGCAGGGGCTTGAGGTCCTGGGCGATCGCCAGTTGCGGCGGGATGGGGGTGTCCGGCCCGTAGCCATAGTACTCCGCCACCGCCCGGAACACCGCCGGCTGCACCAGCGCCTCCACCGCCAGGGCGGCGAGCGGGCCGGCGAACATGGCCCCCAAGGCGCGCACCGGATCGTCGCGGTTCGGGCCTTGGGCGGCGGCGACCAGGCGCTGTTCGAGCTGACGCTGCAGCGCCGGCCGATCCACCCGGGCGTCGAAGGCGGCGCCGTCGTCGTCGCGGATGGCGATCAGCAGGGCGCGCACGTCCGCCGCCGCGTCCACCCGCTCCACCGTCAGGCAGCCGGCGAGCCCCGCCAGGGCGAGCGCGGCGGCGCAGAAGCGAAGTCGGGCCGGACGCAAAGGCACGGGCTCCTCTTGCCTCGACGACGTGGCCGTCTCAAGGCGCGAGCCCTCCCCGCGGCGGCGGGGAGGGCTCGCAGGCCCGGTTGGGCCGCTCAGTGCTTGAGCTTGATCGTGATGCCGTGGACGCCGGCGGTCAGCTTGAGGCCGGTGGACGTGGAGGTCGCCCGAATTTCCACCCCGTTGCCGTTGGTCATGTCGAGCCCGCCGGCCCCGGGACCGGCCGTGGCCGAAGCGCTGGCCGCCGCGTAGGTCCCCTCGATGTCGGCGATCCGGTGGAGGTTGCGGACCTCGCCGGTGGCTTCGTAGCTGCTCCCGCCGATCGTCCCCACATCGAGGCCGCTCACCTGGACGGGATAGTGTTTGCCGTGGAAATCCACCACGCCGCCGCCCCACTGCACGCCGGCGATGAAGCCCACCGAACCCCCGTGGAAATGGATGATGGCGTCCGGCCGCTCGGGCCGCGCCAGCGCCGGAGCCGAGAGCGCGCCGGCCAGAACGACGGCGGCGGCGCCGCGGAGGATTTTGTTCATCTGGGGTATCTCCACCTGACTCGCGCCGACAACGAAGATCGGCCGCAAAGGTTGCATGGGCCCGGCCACCGTGGAGTCGCCGCCAGAAAAATCAAGTCCTGAGATGGGGCCGCCGGGGCGCACCTAGGTTGATCGAGATAGTCGGACCCGGTTGTCGGGTATCACCGGCTCCGCGCCGCATGGAGCAGCGCCGGATGAACTGATCATGACACCTGCGGGACGTCGTCCGTTCCTGTAACGGCTTCGCGGCGCCCCTTCGAGGGCCGTCTCAGTTCTTCATCCGCATCCGCCCCATGTAATCGCGCTTGCCGAGCGGCACGCCCTTGGAGCGGAGGATGTCGTAGGCCGTCGTCGCGTGGAAATGGAAGTTCGGCAAGGAGAAGGAAAGCAGAAAGCCTTCGACCGTGAACGGCATCTTCAAATCGCGGACCTGAAAGAGGACGTCCCTGCCCTCGAGACTGTTGACCTCCGCCGCCGACAGCTTCTCGAGGCCGGCCTGGGCTCCCGCCACCAGCTGCTGCAGATCCTGGTAGGTCAGGTCACCCGGGTCCGACGGCGGTCCGAACGTCCCGCGCCGGGCGCCCTCGATCGCGCCCAGCGAATGGTGGGCCACCGACACCACCTGGAACCGGAAGGGCAGCATGTCGCCGTAGAGGCGGGTCTCGACCACCTCCGCCGGATCGAGGTTGTTGTCCCGGCAATGGGCGAGACCCCGCTCCAGGAATCCGCCTGACGCCGCCCAGCGTCTGTAGGAACGAGGCCACGGTCGCCTCGTAGAGCGTGATCGCCATGACATCGCCTCCCGCTTGAGCCGGATCGAGCTTACCCAGCCCGCCGCACGAGGGCTAGGAGAACGTCAACGGCCCATCCTGCCGGCCGCCGCGGCCGGCAAGGCCATCGCCGTCTGGCCGCGCCTGACCACGTGCGGGGTGACCACGATGTAGAGCTCCGTCTTGGAGCTGGCGCCGGTCCTCAGGCTGAAGAAGTTTCCCAGCAGGGGGCACGCTTCCGACGACCGGAATCTTGCTGGTGTTGGGGATCTCGCTTTCCTCCGCGCCGATCACGAAGGTGTCGCCGTCTCCTACGGTCGCGGAGGTCTCGGCCTCGCGCTGGCTGATGGTCGGATAGCCCTGAGAAGTGCCGGTCACGCTGGAGACTACGCAGAATACGTGGGACGTGACGAACCCGTCGTCACTGACCCGGGGCGCGATCTGGAGGGTCACCCCGACATTCACGTACTGGACCTGCTGGGAGACGGCGTTGACGCCCGAGAGCGCGATCGAGGTGAGGATCGGCAGCGCGTCGCCGGTGACGATCTTCGCCGTGCCGCCGCTCTGGGCGGCGATCCTGGGCTTGGAGACGATGCGTCCGTGGCCGGCCCGCACCTGAGCGTAGAGGGCGGCCTGCATCGAGGCGTTGGTCAGCGGCCGCTCGAGCGAGGCGCCCGGCGGAACCGTAGTGTCTCCGCGGCGCCGATCACGTCGCCGGGGCGCTTCTCTCCGCGTGGGCCTTTAGGCATTGGGAGTCTCCGCAAGCTGCCCTTCGATCTGTCTGAGTGTCTCCCTCAGCATGGCAACGTCGCCGTCATATGAAACCGAGCCGCCAGGATACGGGACCGGGGTCGACCCTCCCTCCATGATCTCTATCTGCCTGAGCAGCGCGTCGCGCGCCTCGACCAGCTGCTCGTGCAGCGGTCGCTCATCCACGCGAGGTTTCTTCTTCCACCACATGGAGGCGAAGATAGCCCCGCGCCTAGTTGGACGCCATGCTTGTCAACGGCGGCGGATTTCAAACTGAGACACTACCGCCGCGCCGCCCTTGCCCGCGCCGAAGCACTTCCACTAGGCTCGGGACCGGAGGCAGGGCGACGGACGCGTCCGAGGGAGGGATGCCGGGGCGGATCGGAGCGAACACCTGGCTCTGGGCGACCATCGCCGCCGCCGCTTTCGGCTGGGCGCTGATCGCGGTCGTCTTCGCGGCCATCGGCCCGCCGGCTTACGTCCCTCACATCTTCCACAACGCCCATGTCGAACATCTGATCGCCTTCTACGCCATGGCGCTGCTGGCGGCGGCCGGCCTGCCCCGCGCGCCGCTGGGGCGCCTGATTGCGGCGCTCGCCGTCCTGGCGGTGGTCCTGGCGGGGGTGAGGATGTTCATGCCCTACCACCGGCTGTCCGCGGCCGAGGATCTGCTGGCCGACATCGCCGGCGCGCTGGCGGCGCTGGCGCCGATCCTGGTCGGCCGGTTCCGCGAGCGGGCGGAGCGCGGGTCCAGACCGGGCGCCGAGAACGGCCCGGCGGACGCTTCCTGACCGGCGGTTGGCCGGCGAGCCTGCTCCGGCGGCGAATCGAGCTCTTTGGGGCGGAAATATGGTTAACCAATTGCAAAGATGGCCCGGCATGATATTGGTTAACGGCGCTGGGGTTGGACGCGGTTGTGGTGACCCTGGCGCCAATGGTGGCCCGGTTCTTGCCGACTGGGTGGGCCTACAGTCATTCGTCTTGTCCGAAATCGGGCCTCAGCTGATCACAGCATATGCGACTTTCGATCCCGAACATCTTGAGCCCTTCTCTGAGAGCGGCCGCCACTGCAACGGGGGTCCTGATTCTCCTGGCGCTTGTGCTCATGCGTTCCTATGCCTACCCCACCGCCCCGAGGCCGCTGCTGCGGGGGCGCGTGCCGCCGGCAGTCCAGCTTGAAGCGCCTCCTGCCCCGGCGGTTGTGGCGCCGCAGCTGTTCGAACAGCTGGCCCCCGACGCGGCCGAGGCGATCAACGCATCGGTGCCCTTCTCCACCTTGCCCAACCTTCCGGCGAAGCCGTTCACGCTCGGCGCCGCCTCCAGCGTCGACCGCGCGCGGGCCGCCGCCTGCCTGGCGATGGCCGTCTACTACGAAGCGGCCTCGGAAAGCGCGGCGGGCCAGGCGGCCGTGGCCCAGGTGGTCCTGAACCGGGTGCGCAATCCGATCTTCCCCAAATCGGTGTGCGGCGTCGTCTTTCAGGGCTCCGAACTGGCGACCGGCTGCCAGTTCACCTTCACCTGCGACGGCTCGCTTTCGCGCCGGCCCTCCGAGGCGGCCTGGAAGCGCGCGGTCCAGGTCGCGGAGCGGGCCCTGAACGGCTACGTGGCCAAGGAAGTCGGGGAAGCGACTCACTATCACACCCAATGGGTGGTTCCCTACTGGCAGACGAGCGTGCTGAAGCTCACCCAGATCGGGGCCCACATCTTCTATCGCTGGAAGGGCGGGCTGGGGCTGCCGAGCGCCTTTCTGGCGACCTATGGGGGCGGCGAAATGGCCCCCCCGCCCATGAAGGACTTCGACACCGGCCTTCAGACGGAATTGGCCCCCGTGCAGCCCGTCGAGGCGGCGCTCGCCGCGCCCGCCGCGCCTCCCGCGCCGGTGGTGAAGGAGCCGGCCATGGTCAAGCTCGCCCAGGCCGATGCCGGCGGGACTCCCGCGCTGACGCCGCCGGCGACCTTGAAGGCGGCCCCGACCAGCTACTTCGGGGGCGATCAGGGCGGAGCGCAGCGGCTGCCCTGGTGAGCTGAGGACCGATCTTCAGGGGCGCGCGTCGGGGCTGAGCAGCAGGGCGGCCAGACGTCCCTGAGGGTTGCGCACCGTCGCCAGCCGAGCCTTCATCTGCGGCCCGAGCCGCCGGTCCTGCAAGGCGGTCTGCGCCTCCGTCAGCACGTCCTGGCGGATCTGCGGGGTCAAGGTCGGCCAGTTCTCCAAAGCGAAGCCCACCCGCCAGACCGCCTGGCGGGCGTCGAAGAAGCTCACCGCGTAGGAATGGTCCAGGGCCGCCAGGCCCTCCGGGCCGAGGCGCCCATGCTGAAGCCAGTCGGCGTAGGCGACCGCGATCCAGCCGGCGGCGTCGGCCGGATCGCCCCGCACGAGCCGCCAGGCGGCCGCCCGGCGGCCCCGGGCGTCGGCGTTCGCCGTCAACGCCTCGTAGGCCCTCTGGGCGGAGGGCTTGTCGACGAACGGAAGGGTGAAGACGCCCTCGTAGGGCGCCGCCACAAAGCCCTCGTAGAGGAGAAGAGCGGCATAGATGCAGAGCGCCGCCGACGCCGACGCGGCGATCCAGACCTTCCACCTCAACCCCTTCAAGACCGCCCCCGACATATGACGCGCCGCCTAGTGCGGTGAATTTGAAGTTCGCTTGATGTTGGGGCGGGCGCCGCAGCGAACTTCAAATTCGTAAACCACACGAGATTCATAACTTGGCCGGTGTCCTTATCGAGTCCGAAGTTCGCTTGGGCCTGCCCCCCTTGCGCTCACGAACTTGGGACGTAGGACACCGGCGGCCCGGTCATTGCATGCCGCGATGTCAGCCGAGGGTAAAGCTGCTATGCTCCCCCCGGGCGACGCGCTTGGAGGGGCCGGTCCCACAGGTGAAGCTTATTGGGCTGGGAATCGAGGTTCCAAGATGAAGCGTCTGTGTCTGGCTCTTTGGATGGCGATCGCGCTCGGGGCCGGGGCGTCCGCGCAGACCCCGCCGGCCGCCACCCCGGCGCCGACCGCAGCCCAATCCCCGCAGGCCTTCGAGTACAGACTGGGCGCCGGCGACAAGGTGCGGATCATCGTCTTCGGCGAAGAGTCCCTGTCGGGCGAGTTCCTGGTGCCGGGCGGCACCGGAACGATCAGCTTTCCCCTGATCGGCGAGGTCAAGGCCGGAGGCCTCTCGCTGGCCGAGCTCAGGGCGGAGCTCGAGGCCGAGCTACGGAACGGGTTCCTCAAGGAGCCCCGCGTGAGCATCGAGGTCCTCAATTATCGGCCCTACTATATTCTCGGCGAAGTCGGAAAGCCTGGAGAGTATCCATACATCGTCGGCCTGACCGTGCTGAATGCCGTAGCCACCGCGAGCGGGTTCACCTACCGGGCCGACACGCGCAAGGTGTATATAAGACGGGCGAATTCATCGAGCGAGTCGGTCTCTAAGCTTGAGACTACCACTCCGGTCGAGCCCGGCGACACGATTCGGATCGGCGAACGGTTCTTCTGACGGGTGTTTTCTGTTGTTAGGGTCCTGTTAAGCTGGTAGAAGGGGACCGGCTGATGCAGAGTTTTTTTGGGGGCCCCGATCATGGGCAAATGGATGCGCGCCTTGCCGCTTTCGGCGGCGCTTTTCGCCGCCTTGGCCGCCGGGACGGCCTCGGCGACGCCGACGGTCCCCGAAAAGGCCCAGATCGAGGCCCTGGACAATCAGATGATGCAGGCCCTCGCCCTGCTCACCTGCACGGCCACCACCGCCGACCACATCACCGCCTTGCAGACGACGATCGCCAAGTCGGGCGCATCGCCGCAGATCGCCCAGGCCGCCCTTAGGGCGTTGATCGTCTGGCCGAGGCTCTGCGGCGTCCAGCGGGACGCTATCGCCAGCGTCGACCAGAAGATCAGCTTGGCGCTGGCCGAAACGCCGCCGCCCGGCGCCGGTCCCTACGGCGGCCTGATCCCGCCGCCGATCGGCGCGCCGCCTACGGTGAACGTGGTGAAGGGGCTGGCGACGCCTGATTACCAGTGAGGGGGCCGGCGACGCCCGGAGCTTCGATTCCGTAGACCGTTCTTTAGGGTGCGGCTAGTACAGAGGCCGTTCCTGAAAAGGGATTCGCGTGAGGGGGCAGGCCGTGGGGCAGACGACTTGGGCGTCGGATTGGGGCGCATCGCGTAGGAGCGTATGGGGCCCCTTCGCCGTGAGCCTGGCGGGGACCTGTTGCCTGTTCGGGCCTCAGGCCGCGCAGGCTCAGACCCAGCCGCAGATCCAGACGCAGCCGCAGCCGATCAATCCCGACTACACTTCGACCGAAGCCAATGGGCCGCTGGCCACGAACGGCATCGATTCCCGCAGCTACGACCGCGGCCGCAACATCAGCGTGCGTCAGCGGCCGCGCCCGGACTACGAGGCGATCGGGATCGACCTCCCGGGGTTCATGATCTACCCGAAGGTGAACCTCGCCTTCGCCTACGACAGCAACATCTTCGCGCTGCACAGCCACCAGATCAGCGATGGTATCTTCACCGCCACCCCGGAGATCGATTTCAACTCCAAGTGGTCTCGCAACGGCCTCTGGGGATTCGCCAGGGTTGCGCAGGACGTCTATTTCAAGAACCACAACGAGAACGCCACCGGCTTCGACACCGGGCTGGCCGGAAAGCTCCAGTTCGGCAACTCGACGCTGAAGGTCGGAGGCGAATTCGGCCGGTTCATTCAGCCCAGGGCGACCTCCAACAACATCGGCCTGCCCCTGCACCGGATCCCCTACTACTACGGGGACGTCAACGGCCAGCTTACCCACGAATTCGCCCGCGTGCGCCTCTCGGCCCGGGTCGACTATGAGCATTTCGACTACAAGAACGGCCATACCGCCGCCGGGGCGCTGGTCTTCGTGCAGGACCAGAACCACGGCAACCTCACCGTGGTCGGCAAGGCCGAAGTGGCCATCACCCCCGACGCGGCGGTGTTCGTCAGCGCCCAGGGCAACGATCGCCGCTACGACCTCAATCCGCCGCTGGTCGGCTTCACCCGCAACAACAAGGGCTATGAGGTCGACGCCGGCGCCAACTTCGACCTCACCCACCTGCTGCGCGGCGAGTTCCAGATCGGCTACCTCGACCAGACCTTCAGCTCGCACCTGTTCGCCCCGATCCGGGGTCTGGGCGGCAAGGCGCAGCTAGAATGGTTCCCCACCCCGCTGATCACCGTCACCGTCTCGGGATCGCGGACCGTCGGCGACGCCGGCGTCATCGGCTCGGCCGGCTACCTGGCCTCGGGCGCCAACCTGCAGATCGACTACGAGCTGAGGCGAAATGTCATCCTCACCGGGACGGCGTGGGTCGCCCAGGACAAGTACAATGGCGTCGACCGCTCCGACCAACTGGGAGGCGCAAGCGCATCGGCGAACTGGCTCCTCAACCGCCACCTTGGCCTTACTTTTGCTTACACTTACTACGACCAGTCCTCCCATGGCTCCGCTGCAGGACCGTCGTTCAATGACCACCGCGTCTCGCTTTCCGCAATCGTCCAGTACTGATCGATCGGGCGGCGGGCGCCGCTGAAAGTGACCGTGATGAACGCCCCCCTGAAGCTGAGAATGCCGACCTCGGTCGAACCCGGCGCCGCGCGCTGGGATCTCAACGAGATCATCGCCACGTTCCGCCGTCGCTCGCGGGTCTTCTACGCGGTGGCCACCGTCATCTTCGTCACCGTCCTGCTGATCACCCTGCAGACGACGCCGCGCTACACGGCGATCGCCAAGGTCGAGATCGACACCCGCAAGCACGAGGTGGCCAACATCGAGGAGGTGGTCTCGGGTCTGCCCGCCGAAAGCAGCGCCGTCGACACCGAAGTGGAGGTGCTGAAGTCGCGCTCCCTGGCCGAGCGGGTCGTGACGGCCCTGAACCTGGACGGCGATCCCGAGTTCAACGCGAAACTGCGTCCCCGCAACCCGATCATGTCGGCGCTCAGCATCTTCGGCGTTGGCGACGGGCCCGACCTGCGCCCCGCTGACGAGGCGCGGTTGACCAAGAACCACGAGGCGGTGGTCGACGCGGTGCTCAAGCGGCTTTCGGTGAATCGCCTGGGCCTGACCTACGTGATCGACATCGGCTTCCAGTCGCAAAGCCCCGAGAAGGCCACGACGATCGCCAACGCCTTCGCCGACAAGTACCTGTCGGAGCAGTTGCAGGCCAAGTACGACGCCACCCAGCAGGCCACCCAGTGGCTGAACGAGCGGATCGCCGAGCTCGAGCCGCAGGTGGCGACCGCCGAGGCGGCGGTGCAGCGCTACAAGGCCGAGCACGGGCTTCTGGCCTCGGTGGGATCCACCCTGACCGAGCAGGAGATATCCAACCTCAACGACCAGCTCGCTCAGGCGCGCGCCGACATGGCCGAGAAGGACGCCCGGGCGCGAACGGCGCAATCGGCGGCTCAGTCGGGCTCGAACGGGGGCAACCTGTCGGGTCCGCTGAACTCCCAGACCATGATGCAGCTGCGCACGCAGCAGGCGGCGGCCAGCGCCAAGGTCGCCGACCTCGAGACGAAGTACGGCCCGCGGCACCCAGAGGTCCAGCGCGCCCAGCGCGAGCTCGCCGACATCAGCGCCCAGATCAACCAGGAGCTCTCGCGCCAGGTCTCGAACCTGCAGTCCGAGGACCAGGTGGCGCGTCAGCGCGTGGCCTCGCTGGAGGGGAGCCTCGCCGGCGCGAAGGGCGCGCTGATCGGCAACAACGCCGCCTCGGTGGAGCTGGCCGATCTGCAGCGCAAGGCGGCCGCCGCCAGCACGCTCTACGACAATCTGCTCAACCGCGCCAAACAGACGTCCACCGACCTGGGCAACCAGCAGTCCGACGCCCGGGTGGTCTCGCGCGCCAAGATTCCGCTGAAGCCCAGCTATCCTGACATCAAGCTGAACCTGGCGCTGGGGCTCCTCCTGGGCCTGTCGGGCGGGCTCGGGGCGCTGTTCCTCATGGAAGGGCTGGACAGCGGCCTCACCACCGCGGCCGACATCGAGCGGCATTTCAACCTGCCGCAGCTGGGGGCGGTCCCGCTGCTGGGCAGCACCACCGACGAGAAGGGTCCGCGCCTCTCGCCTTCCGAGCAGATCATCGAGAAGCCGCTCTCCGCCTTCTCCGAGGCGTTCCGTAACCTCCGGGCCTCGATCCTGTTCTCCAAGGTCGACTCCCCCGTGCAGGTGGTGGTGGTCACCTCGGCCATGCCGGGGGAAGGCAAGACCACGACGACCTTCTGCCTCGGCAAGTCGATGGCCATGTCGGGCGCGAAAGTAGTGGTGGTGGACTGCGACCTGCGCCGCCGGAACATCAACCGCCTGCTGGGTGTCGAGCCCGAGAGCGGCCTCACCGAGGTGCTCCAGGGTCTCGCCCACCTCGATGACGTGCTCATCGAGGACAAGGCGTCCGGCGCCTGGTTCCTGCCGCTCGCCAAGTCGCCCTACAATCCTAGGGACCTCTTCGGCTCGCAGGCGATGGACCGCCTGCTGGAGGAGCTGCGCCGCCGGTTCGACATCGTCCTGCTGGACACCGCCCCGGTGATACCGGTCTCCGACACCCGTCTGCTCGCGCCAAAAGCGGACGTCGTGGTGTTCCTGGTCCAGTGGCGCAAGACGCCCCGCAAGGCCATCGAAGCGGCCTTCGCCATGCTCCGTTCGGTGGGCGCCGAGGTCGCGGGCATCGCCCTGACCTTGGTCGACGTCCGCGAACAGGCCAAGTACGGCTACGGCGATCCCGGCTATTACTATCGGTCGTACAAGAAGTACTACGCATCTTGAGCAGGGAGCGGAGGTGATCCGATGCCCTCGGGCCGCAGGCCGCCGCTGCCGGCGATAGCCCTGGCCTATCTGGCCGCAGGGATCGTCTTCGCCGGCCACTTGGCGCTCGGCGCCGGCCACACCAACGTGACCCTGACCTTGGCGGCGATCTGGTTCGCCGTCCTGGCCGCTCTTCTGGCGAGCCAATCCTGGGCCCGGCGCGCCGTGCAAGAAGCGGCGCTGGGGTGGCCCGCCGTCCCGTTCGCCCTCGTCCTGTTGCTGGCCGTCTTGTCGCTCACCCCTTTCGGCGTCGGGGGCCCCAATCCGATCTGGAGCTTCGTGCCGGGCGCCACGGCGACGGCGACGATCGATCCCTATGCGACGCTCGTCGAGCTGATCAAGCTGATGGCGCTGGCGGCGGTCTTCCTGGTGGGCGTGGCCTTTGGAGGCGACGACGGGCGCGCCAAGGCGCTGATCCGCGCGCTGCTGCTACTGGGCGCCCTCTATTGCGCCTGGGCCTTCGTGGATCACGCGCTGAGCCCGAACCTCTTGTTCGGGAGCCCGCGGCCGTTCGGGCCGGACCGGCTCTCGGCTTCGTTCGGGAGCGCCAACACCGCCGCCACGCTGTTCGGCGCGCTCACCTTGCTGAACATCGTCGACCTAGCCCGGACCTACCAGTCCGGTCGGCGGCGCGGCTCGCACAGGGACCACGACATCTTGCAGCGAGCGCCGGCGCTGGCGAGGCCGCTGCTCGCGCTGGCCCTCTCGTTGACCTGTCTCGTGCTCACCCAGTCGCGCGCCGGGATGGCGGCGACCGCCGGGGTAGGGCTGGCGTTGCTGGGGGCTCTGGCGGCGAGCCGGTCGGGCCCCTCGTCGCCCTCCGCCCCGGTCCTCGGGGCGACGGCGGTCGTGACGGGGCTGGCGCTCGGCTCGGTAGCCCTCAACCTCGGCGCCCTCCAGCAGAGGTTCCTGTTCATCGGGCCTGACACCCTGGGACGCGGCCAGATCTTCGCCGCCCACTGGTCCGCCTTCCAGGCCGCGCCGTGGGGCGGCTACGGCCTCGGCAGCTTCGCGCGGATCAACGCGATGATCATGGATCGGAGCAATCTGGTCGCCATCGGGTCAATCGGCGCGGCCCACAACGTCTACATCCAGTGGCTCGAGGAGGCCGGCGTGGCCGGCGCGGCGGCGATGTTCGCCGTGGTGGCGACGATCGGCATTAGGCTGATCATCGGTGCGGTCCGGCGCCGCGGGATGCGTGGGTGGCTGATGGGCATCGGCGCGGCGTTGCTGCTGTTCCTTCTCCACGGGGCCACCGACTACGCGCTCGAAGTCTTCTCGATGGCTCTCTTCCTGAGCCTGCTCCTGGGCGCCGGCTTCGCCGCCGCCGCGCCAACCGCCGCCGCCCGGAGCC
>Ga0213876_10000685_pt1 | contig 23940 bp, 25 predicted proteins | sample BarmaccomBMRX_R9_FD_160113 | JGI IMG/M metagenome (GOLD analysis project Ga0213876, IMG submission 160113) | Root-associated microbial communities from Barbacenia macrantha in rupestrian grasslands, the National Park of Serra do Cipo, Brazil - RX_R9 | ecosystem: Host-associated > Plants > Roots... | reverse complement strand
TCAGGCTCCTAGCGCCCAAAAAATCGTGTTAAACAACTCCCGGATGAAACTCCATCTGGCTCGTGGGATATTGAAGTGTAGCACTCCCCCGCGTTGGGGAAAGTGAATCAACCTGTCCGCCGCTCACGCTTTCAGAAATCCGAAATAGGCGGCGAGGGCGAGGCACCCGAACGCGACCAGGTGATTCCACTTCAGCGCTTCGCCCAGATAGGTGGCCGAAAAAATCGCGAACACCGCCAGGGTGATGACTTCCTGCATCGTCTTCAGCTGCGCCGCGGAATAGACGCGATAACCGATGCGGTTGGCGGGCACCGCGAAACAATACTCGGCAAACGCGATGCCCCAGCTGATGGGAATCACTGCCCACAGCGGCGCGGCCGGGTATTTCAGCTGCCCGTACCAGGCAAACGTCATGAACACGTTGGAGGCGCACAGCAGCACAATGGGTACGAGGTAAGTCCAGCTCATCGAATCCTCTCACCGGGTCGTGAAGCGAATTTGCAACGCATTAACCGGTCAAACCGCGGCAATGGCGCAATCCCCGGCTTCACGGGGATGAATACTCACGCGGGGGTGATTGCAAAGGCGTGGACTGGCAGCGAAGCCGGTGCAAGACTCCGCTTGGCTTCAGGGAGGTCGCGTCATGGATCGCTGCAAACTGTTCGCATTAACATTGGTGGCAAGCGCGGCGGTTGCCGCACCGGCCGGAGCCGCCATCACGGTGCTCGGAAACGGACTCGGCAGCGGCTGTTACCAGTTCGCCGAATTCGGCGGCAACACCAAAGACGGCATCGCCACCTGCGACGCAGCACTCGATCACGACGCGCTGAGCCTGGCGGATCGCGCCGCCACCTTCATTAACCGCGGCATCCTGCGTTCACGCGCCGGCGATTCGAACGGCGCGCTGGACGATTACAACCGCGGACTCAACATGGACGGCACGCACGCGGAAGGCTTCGTGGACCGCGGCGCCACCTTCATCGCGCTGCAGCGCTATCAGGACGCCATGACGGACATCAACAAGGGCATCGAGATGGGCGCGCACAATCCGCACATCGCCTATTACGATCGCGCCATCGTCAACGAGGCGATGGGAAATGTCCGCGCCGCCTATCAGGATTACAAAAAGGCGGTCGAGCTGGAGCCGAAGTTCACTTTGGCAACGCAGCAGCTGACCCGGTTCAAGGTGGTCCGCAAGGAAGCCGACTAGCGGCCGATCGCTTTGACAGAAACACCGGCGAGCGAACGGATGCAATCGACGCTCGCCTTGCGGGGCTCGGCGGCCTGCGTGGCACCCTACGGATTGATTAACTGTCACCGGATAACAGTCACCGGATAACAACTGTCACCGGATAAACTAACGGATAAACGGTCACCGGATTAAACGGGTGTCTCCTTCCTCACAACCTGAGCAGCATGCGCCTAGCCCGGTATTCAGGCCAGCGGCGGCCTCGGTGGCTGCTATATCGCTCTTCGTGGGCGGCATAGGGGTCATGACCGCCATGCCGGTCAGCCTCACAGGGCTTTAGGCGCCGCGCTTCTCATCGGCAGCCTGGGGACGGCCGTGGCTTTCACCCTTGCGCCGGTGGCAATCGCCTTTACATGTGCGGTGGCTACGGGGCTTGTGTTCGGCTTTGCACCGGCTATGAAAGCCGTCGATCCCGTGATCGCGCTGGCCAGCGAATCGGTAACCTTGCGAGTCCCTGCATGAACGCCCTGCTTCGCTCCGCTTCGGTCATCGCGCTTGCCCTCGGCGCCACCGCCTGCCAGACCCCGGTGCCGCAGGTGCTGGCGCCGCAGCATGTGCCCTCGAACTTCACCGCGCCCACGGCACAAGGCGCGCCGGTGTGGCCCGCGGCAAACTGGTGGGCCGGCTTCGGCAGCCCGGAACTGAACGGCTTCGTCACCACCGCGCAGACCAACAACCTCGACCTCGCCGCCGCTGCGGCCCGGGTGCTGCAGGCCGAGGCGCAGACGGAGATTTCCGGCTCTGCCCTCTTTCCAAGCCTGAGCCTGCAAGGCTCGGCCCAGCGCGCGCGCAACGGCACCGGCCAGCTGGTGACGAATGCGCAGGGCGTGCCAATCGGCACCAAGGCCGCCACCGGCAACAGCTTCGGGCTGACGGGCAACGCCTCGTACGAAATCGATTTCTGGGGCAAGAACCGCGCGGCCCTGCGCGCCGCCGATCAGCTGCTGCTCGCCTCGACCTATGCCCGGCAGGTGGTGGCGCTGACCGTCACCACCGATGTGGCGACCACCTATCTCGACGTGCTGGCGCTGCGCGAGCGGCTGGCGATTGCGCGCCAGAACGTGGCCGCCGCGCGGCGCATTCTCAAGATCGTGGAAGCGAAGGTGACCAACGGCGTTTCCTCGCGGCTCGATCTGGCCCAGCAGCAGGCGACGCTGGCCGGGATCGAGGCGACCATTCCGGCGCTGGAGGAACAGGAACGCGAGTCACGCTACGCATTGGCCATTCTGCTCGGCCGATTGCCGGAGGGATTTGACGTCACAGCCACGACACTCAACGGGATCGTGACGCCGCAGGTGGCGCCGGGACTGACATCCGAATTGCTGCGCCGCCGGCCGGATGTGGCGCAGGCGGAAGCCAATCTCGCCAGCGCGCATGCCAATGTGGATGCGGCGCGCGCCGCGTTCTTCCCCTCGATCGGGTTGACCGGCTCGACCGGCTTCGCAAGCACGGCGCTGAGCTCCTTGTTCACGGGCGGAGGCTTTGGCTGGAGCATCGGCGCCAGCCTGCTGCAGACGATTTTCGACGGCGGATTGCTGGAAGGGCAGTACGAGTTGAGCAAGGGTCAGCAACAGGAGCTGGTCGCCACCTATCAGAGCACCGTGCTGAACGCCTTCTCCGATGTGGAGACCACGCTGGGGCAAGTCTCCAGCCTCGCCGACCAGGAACGCTTGCGCACGGAACAGACGCGCGCCGCGGCGGAAGCGTTCCGCATTTCCGAACTGCAATATCGCGAAGGCGTGACGGACCTGTTGAACGTGCTGACGGCGCAGCAGGTGTTGTTCTCCGCGCAGGACACGCTGGTGCAGATCAAGCTCGCCCGCATCCAGTCCGATGTCGGATTGTACAAGGCGCTTGGCGGCGGCTGGAGCGAAGTGGCCGACGCCGCCACGCAGGCAATTCCCGCCACCACGACGCCGGTAAAAGCGGGGCCGCCGGCCAGCGTGCCACCGCCGAACACCGCGCCGGTTCCGGCGACGCCCTTGCCGACCGATATTCCAGGCTCGGAGCCGGACAAGGCCGCACCGCCGCCACGGCGGTAGACGTTTGCGCTAGCGCGGCGCTTCCGCGATCACGTTGCGCAGCGTGGCCTTGAGCGTGCCGTGGTTGCCGAACGACCAGGTGGCGCCATAGGCAATGTCGTCCACCCGCCAGCCGGCCGGTGTTTTCACCAGGCGCAGCGTGTCGAGCCAGTTGACCGGTCTGTCCTGCGGGCGGTGCTTCTGGGGCGCATATTGCAGCTGCACGCGGCAATCGGTGGCCTTCGCTCTAATATCGCAGACGCCCACTTGAAACGCCGTGACGCCTTCGAAATTGGACGAAAACAGATCGCCTTCGACCAGCGGCGGCGAATCCGCATTGGACTTGGCGTACCGCCGTTCCGCATCGGCGCCGTCTGCCAGCTGATGCGCCAGTTCCGGCGAAAGATACGGCGCATAGCGGGCGAGCAGCCTGGCATCGGGAACGCCGTCCTGCCGGCTTTGCTGATGCACGCGGTAGAACGCGGTTGCAACCGCTTGCGGCGTTTCCGCATTCGACGCTGCCGCGGCTAACAGGTGAAGAAGCAGAAGCATGACGACTCCGGGCGCTGTGACCGGAAACTCGACCGTCTTGGGACTATAACCGCGAATTCGAATTCTTGCCGCAAAATCGTTTTCTGTTGTCAAAGCGCCTTGAAGCCACACATTCATATGGCATAATACCCATATGCAAGGCGCGACATTCGACTGGGACGAGGAAAAGAACCGGGCCAATCAGGCGAAGCACGGCGTGTCGTTCGAGTTGGCACTTCAGGCATTCGGCGATCCTGCGCGCTTGATCGCCGAAGATTTGGAGCACAGCACGGATGAACAACGCTACTTCTGCTTTGGCAGAGTGGCAGACGATGTGCTCACAGTGCGCTTCACGTATCGGGCGGGGCACATTCGGATTTTCGGTGCTGGTTACTGGCGAAAAGGAAAAAAGGCGTATGAAAAAGCGAACGATTAAGTACACGGAAGGCGAGATTGGACGGTTCAGGATCATCAAGGACTTTCTCCCGCCGCCGGATCAGCTCGTGTTGCGCGAATCGAATGTGAAGGTGACGCTGTCGCTCAGTCAGAAAAGTGTGGATTTCTTCAAGCGCGAAGCGAAGAAACAGCATGTGCCTTACCAGCGCATGATCCGCGCGCTGGTAGATGCCTACGCTGAGAAAGCTAGACAGTGAAACAGATGCGGGACCTCGGCCCTCGAGTAGGACTTCTCGGTGAACTCGAGGTCGAGTTGCAACTGGGGGACAGGGTTGGCATCCAGTACGATTGGATACCGCGCAAATGGCATCCAATTAATTGCCGATGTGATTATAGCCGTGAGTTACCGGGTTGGTGCTTCGCGATTCATCGTTCTGCCTGTCGCATACGCTGAAAAACTCTGCCAAAAACATTGCGACTATTGGTTTTCAGTGCCCACACGAACGGGTACAAACACACTTAGCTACTCCTTCCCGATCTACCTCTGCCACTCCAGGCATCACGAATGGATCAAGAGAAATCTCCTCGCGTATGAAATGCTTGGCGTGTACTGAGCGAGCCAGTCGAGAAACTTCACGATCCCAAAGCTTGGCGCATTAACAACCTAGACACGTGAATCAATTGCCTGGAGAATTCTGAGCCGGCCCGGCGCTTTCGCTTCGCAATCTGTGCGCGAGATTACGTCATTTCCTTCAGCATTTCCCCCTAAGTCGGCAGGCCGAGGTGCCACCAGAGTTGTTCGAGGTCGAAGAGGCCGAGCTCGAGCTCGTCTTCGGCGCGCTTGATGGCGCCGGGATGCTTGCCGCTCTGCTTTCGCTCATGCGCGGCGCGCGCCATGTCTTCCAGGGTGCCTTCGATGGCGGGATCGATTCCGGTCGGGATCAGCCGCCAGCCGGGAGAGGTGAGCTGGCTCACCCAGTCGTCGTGCTTGGTTTCGTCTGCCATGTCGTCCTCCGGTTCGGCGATCCAGCGCCACTCTAACCTAGAACCTCACCTTCCACACACCATACGTCATCACCCGGTCGCGGGCCTTTTTTGCACGCGATCCGGGTGACCCATTTTGTGCAGGAAAAGAAAATTGGGTCGCCCGCATGAAGCGGGCGATGACAGACGGGGTGCGATCTACTTGCGGCCCTGGCGCGCCTTGCGGGCGGCATAGCGGGCGTCGCGCGCCGCTTTCTGATCGGCTAGGATCTGAGCGAGCTTGGCGCTCTCCTCCCGCTTCTTCTGTTCGCGCGCTTCGGCTTCCGCCCGTTCGGCGGCGAGACGCGCCTCTTCCTCCGCCTTGCGCTGTGCTTCCAGCCGCGCCGCTTCCTCGCGCTTGGCGGCGGCGCGCGCGGCAGCCCGCGCCTCGCGGTCGGCCACCAGCTTCTGCCGCGCCTGCTGGCGCTCGGCTGCGGTCGCCTCGTTTTCCTTGAGTCGCGCTCGCGCGCGCTCCAGCTGCTCGGCGCGGGCCTTTGCTCCCGCGTTCAAACGATCCCCAAAACCGATATCGTGTTTGTTCCTCATTCCTCGTCCGTGAAGATGCGTCAGTTGTCCAAAAAGCTGCGCAGCTTGCGGCTGCGGCTGGGATGCTTGAGCTTGCGCAGCGCCTTGGCCTCGATCTGGCGGATGCGTTCGCGCGTCACCGAGAACTGCTGGCCCACTTCCTCAAGCGTGTGATCGGTGTTCATGCCGATGCCGAAACGCATGCGCAGCACGCGTTCCTCGCGCGGCGTGAGCGTGGCCAGCACACGTGTGGTGGTTTCGCGCAAATTCGCCTGGATGGCGGCATCGATCGGCAGCACAGCGTTCTTGTCCTCGATGAAGTCGCCTAAATGCGAATCCTCCTCGTCGCCGATCGGCGTTTCGAGGCTGATCGGCTCCTTGGCGATCTTCATCACCTTGCGCACTTTTTCGAGCGGCATGCCGAGGCGCTCGGCCAATTCTTCCGGCGTCGCCTCGCGGCCGATCTCGTGCAGCATCTGGCGGCCAGTGCGGACCAGCTTGTTGATCGTCTCGATCATGTGCACCGGGATGCGGATGGTGCGCGCCTGATCGGCGATGCTGCGGGTGATCGCCTGGCGAATCCACCATGTGGCATAGGTGCTGAATTTGTAGCCGCGGCGGTATTCGAATTTGTCCACCGCCTTCATCAGGCCGATGTTGCCTTCCTGGATGAGGTCCAGGAACTGCAATCCGCGGTTGGTGTATTTCTTGGCGATGGAGATCACGAGGCGCAAATTCGCCTCGATCATTTCCTTCTTGGCCTGCCCGCTCTCGCGCTCGCCCTTCTGCACCGTGTGGACGATGCGGCGGAATTCGGTGATCGACTGACGCGTCTCCTGCGCCAGCGTCTGGATGTCGTCGCGCAGCGCATGAATCTTGTCGCGCTCGTCGGCGACGAAGTCCTTCCAGCCTAAACGGCTGAGCCGGCCCACGCGGCGCGCCCAGTGCGGATCGAGCTCATTGCCGAAATGCTCCTTGAGGAAGTCGGAACGCTCGACGCCATGGCTTTCCGCCAGGCGCAGCAACCGGCCCTCAAGCGAGATGAGACGGCGGTTGATGCCGTACATCTGATCGACCAACGCCTCGATGCGATTGTTATTGAGCTTCAGCCCCTTGACCAGATCGACCGTCTCGTTGCGGAGCTTCTTGAAGCGGCGCTCCTGGCTGTCGGAGAGTTCGTCGGCGCCCAGCGCGGCTTCCACGCTGGCGTCCTGCAGCTTGCCAAGCTTCTTGTAGAGCGCCGCGATCTTGTCGAGCGTCTCCAGCACCTGCGGCTTCAGCGAAGCCTCCATGGCGGAGAGCGGCAGGTTGCCTTCCTCCTCCAGTTCCTCGGCTTCCGCGGCGGCCGCGGCGGCGGCATCGCGCGCCGCGGCAGCGGCGACGGGATCGTCATCCTCCAGCTCCGCCATCCGAGACGGCGGTGGGGGTGCCGGACGCACGGGCTCCGGCTTCTTGAACTCGCGCAGCGGCAGCGGTTGAGACTGGCCGTTGGCGCCGACCGGCGACAGCGGCGTCGGCGGCGTGAACACCGAGGCCGGCACGTTCTGCAGCGGCTTGCCATCAGGCCCAACAGGGGGCGGCACGTGCGGCTTGCCATCCGGCCCCATGGAATACATGGCTTCGAGATCGATGATATCGCGCAGCAGAACCTTGCCTTCGTTCAGCTCGTCGCGCCAAACCGTCAGCGCCTCGAAGGTGAGCGGGCTTTCGCACAGCGCGCCGATCATCAGCTCGCGGCCGGCCTCGATGCGCTTGGCGATGGCGATTTCGCCTTCGCGCGACAACAGCTCCACCGAGCCCATCTCGCGCAGATACATGCGCACGGGATCGTCGGTGCGATCGTACTGCTCGGGCTTTTCGCTCTCCGCGGCGACCACCGCCGTGCCGGCGGCCGTGGCCGGCAGAGCGCCTTCGCCCTGCTCGTCCTGCTCTTCGGCCTCGATGACGTTGATGCCCATCTCATTGAGCATCGACATCGTGTCTTCGATCTGCTCGGAGGAAACTTTCTCAGACGGCAGCACCTTGTTCAGCTCGTCATAGGTGACGTAGCCGCGCGCCTTCGCCTTCTGAATCATCTTGCGGACGGCTGCATCGCTCATATCGAGCAGAGGCGAATCCGCATCCTCGCGCTGAATCGCCGGGTCGGTTCCATCGCCCGGCTTGCCAACCGGCTTGAGCGGTTGCGACGGAATCTTTTTCAACGCATCGAGCGCCGTTTTCGCGGCTTCGGCGATCACGGATTTTGCAACAGGAACTGAAGCAGTCACGGCCGGTGCAACCGGCTTCTCTGGTTTTGGCGCCACTTTGGATACAGCCTTTTTCGCCACCGGTTTGGCAACGGGTTTCGCCTTCTGCGGTTTCGTTTTGGCAGACTTCTTTAATGCGACAGTCTTGTGCACGGGCTTGGCAGGCGGACGAGCCTTCGCTTTGGCCTTGTGGGCTTTCGCCGGCTTTGCCGATTTCGTGGGTTTCTTCGCCGTCTTCACCACCGGGGCGCGTTCCTGATTTCCTTAGGTGCCTCTACCCTATGCGGACAGAACGCACTCCTGTTTAGACACACCCGCGTTATTCGTTGGGGAGCACGCGGGGCTGGAGCAAACGGTGTGCCTCGCGCCAGCTTTCTTCGCTCGCCTCGGAGTTGAACCGCTCCATGGCGCGCCTCCGTTCGGGGACGGCCTCGACCAGTTCATGCAGCTGGGCTGCAGCAAGAAGCCAGCGGGCCTCCATGTCGACCTCGGCGCTCCCCCGCACGGCTTCGGTAGGCCCTCCGCCTGCATTTTCGCCACGGCCTTCGGGCGGCCGCCGTCCCAACCGGTCCAGCAATTCGCCCAACCCTGCGCGAATGAGATGGTTTTCCAGCGCCGGTTTTTCAAGCCTGGAGCCGGAAGCGGCGAGGTTTAGGAGTTCGTGGCGGAGCCTGTCAAGCGAACGGTCCGAGAGAGGAAGTGCCGCCAATTCTTCGCCGTGGGCCACGGCAATCTGGGGCCATTCCAGTAGAAGTTCCGCGAGTTCCGTCTCCTTTCGGCGGCGCGCGCCGGAGTTCCCCGCACGGGCCAGCAGGCTGTTCTTGACGGCGGGGGAGACTGTCTCCAGCGGTCGGATGGGAAACGGGACACGGCGGGGCTCGCGGGTGCCATATTCTCTCCGCTCGGGCCTCGCGGGGGGCGCGCGCCGCTTAAACCGCTCGAACACCTGCTGATCGAAATCGCGGCGATAATAATCGGCGATCTTGGGATCGGAGATGGCTGAAACAACCTCCGCCAAAGCGCGCTCCAACCCAGCGCGCCGCTCCGGGGTGGAGAAATCCTTGCCTTCGGTCTCCACCCGCCACAGCACCTTCGCCAGCGGCTCCGCGGCATCGAGAAATGTCTTCATCGCGGCCGGTCCGCCGCCGCGGATCAGGCTGTCCGGATCGTCGCCGGGCGGCAGGAAGGCAAAGCGCAGCGAATAGCCTGGCTTCAGATGCGGCAACGCCAGCCGCGCCGCGCGTTGCGCCGCGCGCAACCCAGCTTCATCGCCATCGAACGCGAGAATGGGTTCCGCGGCTGTGCGCCACAACAAATGGAGTTGTTCTTCGGTGAGCGCGGTGCCCAGCGGCGCCACGGCATGATCGAAGCCCGCGCGCACCAGCGCAATCACATCCATATAGCCTTCGGCGAGGATGATGGTGCCGCTCTTGATCGCGGCGGGACGCGCGGTGGCGAAATTGTAGAGCAGCCGTCCCTTGGAGAAGAGCGCTGTCTCGCCGGTGTTGATGTATTTGGGCTTGGCGTCCGGATCGAGCGCGCGCCCGCCGAAGGCGATCACCCGGCCGCGCGGATCGGTGATGGGAAACATCAGCCGGTTGAAGAAGAAGTCGCGCGGGCTGCGCTCACCATCCTGCGGCCTCACCAGCCCCGCCGCCACCATGTCGTCGAGCGCGATGTTCTTCTTGGTGAGGTGCTCCTTCAACGCATCGTGGGATGGCGCGTAGCCGAGCCGGAACTGTTTCGCGGCAGCGTCATCGAGCCCGCGCGATTTTAAATAGTTGCGGCCGTCTTCGCCGCTGCGCCCGCGCAACTGTTCCTCGAAGAATGCGCAGGCCGCTTCGATGATCTCGTAGAGCGACTTCTTCCGTTCCTCGCGCGCTTCATCTTCCGGCGTCCATTTCGGCAATTCGACACCCGCTTCGCCGGCGAGTCTCTCCACCGCTTCGGGGAATGTCAGCCCTTCGGTTTCGCTGAGCCACTTGAAGGCGTCGCCGCCCGCGCCACAGCCGAAGCAATGATAGGTGCGCCGCTCGTTCTCGACCTTGAAGCTCGGGCTCTTCTCCTTGTGGAAGGGGCAGCAGCCCCACATCACCCGGCCCTTGCGGATGAGCTTTACCCGCCGCCCCACCAGCTGGACCAGATCGGTCCGCCGCAGGATTTCGTCGAGCAGATTCGGACTGAAGCGCATGGTTCAGTGTAGCGCAGCGAAGGGCACTTCCGGCGCACTTTTCTGTGGGTAGTCAGGCGACCGTCTGAAGATGCTTGCGGATCCAGCCTGCCAATTCCTCCTCGCTGAACGCGCCGGAAGCGACCGAGAGCATGACGAAAACGCATTGGCCGTCGTCGGCAGTCAACTCGAACCCGTTGATGACCAGAAAGTATTCGAGCGCGACAAGTGCCGTGCGCTTGTTGCCGTCCACGAACGCGTGATTTTCGGCTAGCCCATAGGCATAGGACGCGGCTAGTGCCGCAGCGTCCGGCTCGCCATAGGCCGCGAGATTCTGTGGTCGCGCCAGCGCCGACTCAAAAAGCCCCTTGTCCCGGATGCCGGATGCCCCTCCATGCTCGGCAAGCTGCTCATCGTGGGCGGTCAACAGGATATCGGCATCGATCCAGACCCAGTTGCTCACTTTGCGAGCTCGCGTAGCGCATGGCGGCGCTTCTTCATGATCGCGCGGACAAGCTCCAGCTGACGCGTTTTTTCCTCGTCAAAGCTGGAAAGCTTTACCCCATCCGGGGAGGCGCTGAGGGTCACGGTGTCGCCCTTTTCGGCATGGAGCGCCGCCAAAGCCTCCTTCGGCAGCACGATGCCAACGGAATTGCCGATCTGGATGATCTTGGTCTTGCCGAACATGGCGGCCCTCTACCTATGTTACAACAAAAGTAATAACACAGGCGGCCAAGGTTCACAATACCTATTTTCCCGACAGCAGTTCCTTCACGGTGCCGCTGGCCTTTGCAAAGTCCATCCGACCGGCGTAACGCTCCTTCAGCGCCGCCATGACCTTGCCCATGTCCTTCATCGAGCCCGCGCCAAGCTCGGCGATGACGGCTTGTGCCGCACTCCGCGAATCTTCCGCCGACATCTGCTGCGGCATGAATTCGCGGATAATCCCGATTTCCTCGCGCTCCGACGCCGCCAGTTCCGGCCGTCCGCCGCTCTCGAATGCGGCCGCCGATTCCTCGCGCTGCTTGATCATCTTGGCGAGCAGCGACAGCACCTCTTCATCCGGCACGCCCTCGCGGCTGGCTTCCGTGCGCGCGGCGATGTCCTTGTCCTTCAGGGCGGCCAGCACCATGCGCAAAGTGGATACGCGCTTCTGATCCCTGGCGCGCATCGAATCCTTCAACCGCTCGCTCAACCGCTCGCGCAGAGCCATGCTTTTTGTCCTTGTGAAGCAGCGGCTAGATAGCACGTTGACGCTGCGGGGCGTGATTTCTATTTTCCACCAAATCCGAGGCTTTCCATGTCAGACGCCATCCATGCCACCGCCGCTTCGCCAGCGGCGCGATTTTCACGCGCGAGCGCCCGGCTCGTGCTGGCGGACGGCACGGTGTTCGAAGGCACCGGCTTCGGCGCGGAAACCGCGGCGGTCGGCGAGGTCTGCTTCAACACGGCAATGACGGGCTATCAGGAAATCCTCACCGATCCCTCCTATGCCGGGCAGATCGTCGCCTTCACCTTTCCGCATATCGGCATCGTCGGCACCAATGCCGAGGACATTGAATCGCTGACGCCGGTGGTGCGCGGCGTGGTGGTGCGCGCCGACGCCGAACATCCTTCCAACTATCGCGCCGTAGCCGCGCTAGACCGCTGGCTGAAGCTGCACAATATTCCCGGCATCTCCGGAATCGACACCCGCGCGCTGACCAATCGCATTCGCGAGCAGGGCATGCCGCACGGCGTGGTGGCGCACAACCCGCGCTGCGATTTCGATCCGGCACAACTGGTGCGCAACGCGCGCGAATTTCCCGGACTCGTCGGCCTCGATCTCGCGAGAGATGTGAGCTGCCGGCAGATGTATTCGTGGCGCGAAACGGCTTGGGTCTGGAACATCGGCTACGGCAGCGAGGAGCGGCCTTCGTGGAAGGCGGTGGTGCTCGACTACGGCGTAAAGCGCAACATTCTTCGGCAGCTTGCAGCGCACGGCGCCGACGTCACCGTGCTCCCCTGCGATGCGACCTATGACGATGTCATGCGTCATGCGCCGCATGGTGTGCTGCTGTCGAACGGCCCGGGCGACCCGGCGGCGACGGGCGCGTATGCCATCCCCACAATTCGCAAGCTGGTTGATTCAGACGTGCCCGTGTTCGGCATTTGCCTGGGGCACCAGATGCTCGGCCTCGCCCTCGGCGCGACTACGCGAAAGATGGCGCAGGGCCATCACGGCGCCAACCATCCGGTGAAGGATCTGGAGACCGGCAAGGTTGAGATCGTGTCGATGAACCATGGCTTCACCGTGGACGCCGATACGCTGCCAAAGAGCGTGAAGCAGACACATGTCTCGCTGTTCGACGGCACCAATTGCGGCTTGCGGATCGACGGGAAGGATGTGTTCTCTGTGCAGTACCACCCGGAAGCCTCGCCCGGCCCGATGGATTCGCACTACCTGTTCGAGCGTTTCGCCAAAGCGGCAAAGGCGCGCGCCTAACGCAGGTGCTTGCGCACCACGAGCTTCAGGCCAGACCATTCATCGCTGACGGCGCAAACCTTCACATCGACCAGATCGGTTTTTAGCGCGCGTCCGCGGATCTTGTCCTCAGTCACGTCCGTTGGAATTTTCGCGGCCTTCTTGTGCCATGAAACCCAGAGCATTCCATCCGCCTTCATCGCCTTGCGCGCGGCTGACAGATGTTTTTCCAGTTCTGCAAGCGAAGCGACGAAAAGGTGCACAAATTCCGCGCCGTTTGCCGGCGGCTTCGAAAAAAATCTTGCGTCCGGCACCGCGCCCATCCACTCGCGATACTCTCGCGGCGCCGAAATCGTGAGCACTGTGTCGCCCGGCTTGATGCCGAGCTTCTTCGCGAGCGGTGTTCCGGAATAGCCAGCCATTGCCCGAGACTGCGCTGTTCTGCTGGTTGCGGGGCTAGGATTTGAACCTAGGACCTTCAGGTTATGAGCCTGACGAGCTACCGGGCTGCTCCACCCCGCGCCATCCAACAGAAGGAAAGCGGGGCATATAGGCCACGGGACCATGCATGTCCACTGTCTTCTGGGGATTCTGCGAAAGACAGGCACGGCGGGTTTTGCAAGCTGGCCTAAGACAATCAGCGCCATTCCGGCGGGGGCATGGTGAATGTCTTCTGTGTCAGGTCGATCTCGATGGTCTTGGAGCCGATCAGGATTTGCTTGGTTTGCGCACCGCTCTGGATTTTCACGATCCGGGCGCCGGCAGGGACCGGTTTATTCGCTCCTGGAAGCGTGATCCCCTTGTGCGGAAAATCCGGATGCATCGTCTCTCCGGGCACTTTCGGGGCCAGCGAAACGGATTGGGCGATAAAGGGCCGCTGCACAGGACAGTTGTTCCCTCTGGCGCTCTGGTCCGGCGTGCAGGTGCGGTCGTGCGCCAAGATCACTGCAATCGGCTCCGGGCGTGCCGCGAAAAGAAATTCGACCCGGCGATTGCGCGCCCGCCCCTCTTCGGTCTCGTTCGAGGCTAGAGGGACCGCCTTCCCGAACGAGACGAGGTAGGCCTGCGCCCGGTTGAGCCCTCGCGCGGCGAGAGCTACGGCAACCGCCTGCGCGCGGCGCAGCCCGAGGCCGAGGTTGTATTCCTCCGACCCGACGGCATCGGTATGGCCGGCGACGAACACCGTGACATCCGGCGGCTCCAGCTTCAGAGACTTTGCCACGGTGTCGAGCACGGCCGCGGATTCTGCACGCAGAACATCGCGGTTGAAATCGAAGAAGACTTTGTCGCTGTAGACGACGCGCAAGACCGGGAGATCGGGATAGTTCGCCAGGCGATGCTGCGCTTTGGGAACCAGGTATTCGTAGAACTCCGGCGCCGCGATACCGCGCAAGCGTGACAGCCGGCGCAAGCGCGCCTTCCGGTCGACATGTTCCTGCTGCGCGGTTTGGCCAGCATCGAGGATTGGACCCGGCAGGTTTGCTTGTGCGCTGGCAATATCGACGTAAAGCGTCAGAACAATTGTTGTCAGACCCGCGACCGCGAGACGATGCGTGGCCGACAACGCGTCCCGGATCATCAGCACCGCACTTTGGGCTGCCGGGAGGCGTTGAACTCCAACTTTGCGCCGCGGACTCCCTGAAAGCGCAGCACGGTGTCCGAGATGGTGCCCCTGATGCTGTTGCCGCCAAGCGAAAACTTCAGTGTGCGGGCCCCGCCGAAGGGCATGTCTTGATCGAAGACAGGATCGGCACTCGCGCTGCGATTGGCGTTCCAGACCTGAGCAAAAACGTCGTCACCGGTGAAAATGCATGCCTGGTTGGGTTGGCAAGTTAGAACGCCATGCACGGGACTGAACTGTTCTCTCGTCTGCTGCACGGCTATCCACGAGTTGACGGCCGCGCCGTTGTCATCCGTGGAAAGCCGGAGCTTTATCGGGTAGCGGTCGCCCGGATATTGGGCCAGGCCCTGATAACAGGCGACGCGCGCCGGTGCTGGTGCGAACTGCGGGGATGCCGTGACCGGCCCGATTCCCGCGAGTTCGCCGTGGGAAGCGAGGAAAAACATTTCAAGCGCATCGTGTGCCATCCTATTGGCGGACGCGCCGACCACATAGAGCTCCGCGCCGCGCAAATTCAGGTCCGCAGCTGCCGCCTTCTTGAGTGCCAGCGCGCGGGCTTTTGCGCGGTCGGCGGGAAAGCCGCCGAGAAACCGCGCCATGTCGGAAACCAGCACAACCCTCGGAATCCCGTGCGCGAGATTGAGAAGCGCGCCACCTTTCAGCGAGGCGATAAACCCATTGCTGCCGAGGTCAGCGCCACCTCGCGACGTGTTGGACGGAGAGAGAAAGGCCGGCTGGAGCGCATCGTGCAAGGCCGCCACAAACCGGATGCGATACAGATCCATGGCTTTGTCCGCGTCGCGAATCGGACCCCAGCCGAAGAACTCGTGCAGCCCGTTCATGCGCCCGGCAGCTTGCTTGATCTTTTTCTTTTCGTCGTCGGAATAGAATGGAAGGCAGCCGGCGAAGACCGGCTTCAGGCCCGCGCCGTCACGCCTTGCAATCGCGACGGTGACGCGCTCGCGAGGCTGAAAGTTTTGGGCCATCGACGCCGTTGCCGAGAGAACGAGATTGCCGAGAAAGCGCCGCCATAGGTCGTTGCGCTTATCCGGCTGTTCGTTGGGTTCGCCGTAGAGCAACGCATCGTCCAGCACGATAATGGTTTGGCGCTGCGGAACCGCAAAATCCTGCAGATTGCAGTATTGATCGAAGCTCTCCGCCCGTGCGGTGCCGGAAACGCCGAGCCCGATCAGAAGCGCCGCAGCGGCAAGTCTCCTGGTCATCTCACGCCTCCAGGTACTTCAGCCGGATCGCGCGGGCTTTGAATTGGGATGCCGTTAGCACCTCGGTCGGACAATGCGGGTCGTCGCGGCAGGCCACGAACCGGGCCTTTTTTGCGTCGGGGCCCATTTTTTGAATGAGCACCTGGCGGTAGTTGTGCAGAAGCGCGATAACCTGCGCATCCTTGGCTTGCAAATTCTTGAACAGCTGGGAAGGCCCGCTGAGCGCAGCCTGTTCCATGATCTGGCCCGACGCCCGCTCCGCCTCTTCCACCTTCCTCTTGTATCTGGCGGTCAGCTGCTCGATTTCGCGGTGTTGCGCCGCCTCGAGTTTCTGCTTCAGCGCGCCCGATACCTTGCGGTCCCTATCCAAATCCCTTCTCAAATCGACGAAATCGGGGTCGCTGTCGTGCATGAGGTATGCCCACAGCACGCCGGTGAGGTAAACAAGGAAGTTACCCAGCAGCGAGCCACCGACCACCCACAGGAAGCCGCCACTGGCGCTTTGTTGGCCGAAGCTGCCGACCGAAACAACATAGGAGGCGAAATAGGCGGAACGGGCGTAATATACGAAGCAGAGCGAAACGATGAGCGCCGTCGTCCCCTGGATCAGCATGCGCCATGCCGGGCCGCGCCTCGTGTCGTCCTGTTCGGCGCCGAAGTAGTAGCCCCACTGCTTGAAAACGGTTCCATGATAGTGGGCGGCCAAACCGATCGCTATTCCGATCACGACGGTGGCACCCCACGCAATCGCCGGAGTCGCCCAAGGCAATGCCTCGAACGCTTCCAGGTTGAGCGCCGATTCAGAACCAAACAACACGAACAGCAGTACGAGAAAATACAGCCAACTGTTCGGCAGCTTCGCGTCGCGCCCCAGTTGCGCCTTCCGCACATCGTATTTGTGCCCGTTTTCAGCGATCCTCTTTTCGAGTTCCCTGATTCTGTCGGTCGTCGCGACGTTGTTCTGCGCGTGGCTCTGATAAACCTGAAACTTTTTCTTCAGCAGATCTTCCTCGAGGCTCCCAAGACGGGTCTGTGCGAGAAAGCCTTCGCCCTTTGCGGGGTCGTTGTGCTGTTTGAACAGAAGGACAATGGCATGCAGCGCTTTTGAGCGGACGGCTTCGACGTACAATTGATACCATCCCGCCATCTCCGGCGTGACATTGGCGGGGTGGGGACCAACCAGCTCCGACAGCTCTATCCCTTCGTCCACAAGGGGCGCCTCGAGTTCGGCCCGGCGCAACAGATCGCGGGCGATGTCGGCGTCCGGTCTCAAGTCAATATCGAGATATTCCTGCAGCGATATCGGTGCGGCGCATTTCTCCTCCGGCGAATGGATGTTCATGTGCTGACTCCCCCTGTGCCCCGTTTCTTGTTATTCAGCCGGTCGCCGTGCCCGGCCACGGCAGCCAATCACCCTGCGCCGTCCGGCAAACCACTTCCGGATCGAGCGATGCCGATCCCTTGCCCTGCACTGAAATTTCCGTCTGTGTGCGGCGGCACGGGCCGACAAATTTCGTTCCGTCCGCGGCTGCATGCGCCTTCAGATCGGTTGGAGCCGCCGATGGATGCACGGACGTCCTTATCGTGCGCGTATTGCCATCCTTGCCCACATAGGTGTCCGTGCGATCCTTCCCGGCATTGAGCGCGGCCAGCTGGCTCTCGCGGACACGCCGCTTGTCCTCTTCGTTGTTCATGGCGATCACGACGGCGCAGAGTCCGGCGCCCACCGCCGTGCCCGCTCCCAGCCGTTTGTTGTTGGTGAGCATGTCGACCAGCACGCCGGCGCCGACCGACAGGACGCAGGTGCCTACCGATCGTTCGAGCGCTGAACGCGGTTTTCCGTCGGAGCCGGTGGTCCCGGCGCAGCCGGAAACAGCCAGGCCAGTGACCAACGCCAACAGCGTGCCTCTCCACCAATGTGAGCAATGCATCTTCCCCTCCCCCGGTTGAGACAGACGCTGCCAGCACCGCCTTGTGACCCTGAGGTCGGCGGCTGCGCATACCACAACCACTAATTGTCATCACAACTTATGCGAATACCGGCCGCGAGAAAAGGGGGTTGGTTTTTCCCGAAAAACGCACTCTTCTGGGGATTCATTGGACGCATTCCTTGCATCCAAATGGCTCGGGCGGGCATTCAGAGAGTGCCGGAAGACAGAGCCGCTGCCCGAAATGCCGAGCGCGTATTATCAGTTTTGTTTCGAGGCGATCTTGGGCCGGAGGCAGATCGCCTTCACCTATCGCGACCGGCGGCGGGAAGTCTGTCCGCATGTCCTTGGGCTGACGAAGGGCAAGGAAGTGCTGCTCGCCTATCAATTCGCGGGCGACACCAACAGCGGGCTGCCGGCAGGTGGCGAGTGGCGCTGTTTTCAGGTGGATGAGATGCACAGCGTCGATGTGCGCGAGGGGGACTGGCACACGGGCGGCAGCCATTCCCAAAACACCAGTTGCGTCGCAGAGGTCGACCTGAACGTGAACCCCGACGCGCCGCAGCGCTCATGGGCCGAGCACACACGGAATCCGGCAAGCTAACCGCCTAGCTTTTGTGCCGCCTTGTGCTACTTCTGGTAGCAGAACGGGGCGGACATGGCACGGTACTTCAAGCGTCTTTGGGTTGTCGCGCTGCCTTTCGCCGTGGCGCTTCTGTATTCCGGCATTCTTGGAAAACTGTTCGCAGGAGCAGCCGATACGGAAGGGCCTGCGTGGGATGCGAGCGATCCAAAAACGCTGAACCATGCGGCCGCAGGGATCGCCGTGGCTGCGACGTTTTCCCTTCTGTTGATCATCAGCGCATCAGGTGCGGTGTTCGCGTGCGTGGTTGCTCTTCGAAGAATGGGGATGGGCATATTCCTGGCTTACGCCGCGATTGGCATCGTCACTTATACGGCGGCACTTTGGGTGACCTTCGAACGCAGCGCCCCCTACATCGAGGATTTGGGCAAGAGCACCTACTGCGCCACGGTCGGGAGATATTATGAATATACCGGCGCCAAGAACAGCGGCGCCGAAGTTTCCAAGACCTCCCATCTCGATTGCAAACGGACCGCGTGGAAGAACAAGAAGGTTTCGGCCAGCGTCGAAGCCAGCCTGGCGCCCCTGATGCGGACAATTGCGTGGAGCGCATACGCGTCGGTTCTCGTTCTGGTGAGCGTTGCCTTGTGCTGCGCCGGCCTGTCGGTGCTTCCGGCCGAACCCGAGGTGACGTATGTGCCGAAGACGGCTGGCGCGCCAGAGGAGGGTTCCAAACTCGATGCGAATTCGCGCACCTCGCTGAACCTTTCTGCGCAGGATTTGGCGGACCGCATTCGATATCTGAAATACCTGGCATTTCTGGCCGCGGCGGTTCTCGGCAGCGGGGTTGCATTCCTCAAGAGTTGGGCGGAATGGCCGCTCGCCTTTTGGCAAATCCCGACTGGCAAGAAAGAGGGTCCGCCATTCATCGATGCCTATCAAACGATTGCGTCGGCTCTGGTGAATTACGAGGCGCTGTTTTTCGTTGCGATCATGCTGGCGGTTTTCGGGCCATTCGCGCTGATCCTGTCGAGACGCGGCCGGCATCTGGCGCGGCTGGACCCTGAACTTACCGACGCGCCCGACAAAAAGAACGAATGGCTCGTACATCAGGGATTGGCGCTGACCACGGCGGACCAGATCCAACGAGCGATCGTTTTCATATCGCCGCTCCTTGCGGCCCCCATCGCGCAGCTTTTCAAAGGTCTCGTTACGCTACTAAACATGTAGCTGACAGCGGCGCCAACATGACACGGGTCAAAGCTTCCGGCTGTCGTAAGCCCAGTGCAGCAGCGCCTGGCGCTGGCGCGGCCGGCACGAAAGGTCGCCACGCTCGCAATTGTTCTTCACCTGAGCGACGTGGCGGGCGATCTTTTTCCAGCGGCCAATTTGCCGCGCATCATCTTCCATTCTGCGGCCGAGGTAGTAGCGGCAATACCACTGGAACCAGCCGCGCGGATCGTCAGAATGAATCCAGCCTTTGCGGCGCCAGACCGAAAGCGGCTGTGAGGCATCGACCTTGAAGAAGTTGAGCTTGGGATTTTTCCCTTGCGGCGAAAGTTTGGCACGCGCGAACCAGCTCTTGGGAAATTCCTTCTCGCAATCGGTCATGTATTTGCCGCCGAACACGCCAAGCTCCAGCATCTCTTTCGGGGTAAGCTGCGGTTGGAATTCAGGCGCGAAGTTCCGCCCCGCCGGCTCGGCCAGCTTGTAACGATAGTTCCGCTGCATCTTGTCGTTGACGATGACCGTCCGCATTGAAAGTCCCGTCGTCATGTCATTTCAAACGACACACGACCTACGGTGTCCTTAACTTATGTCATCATAGCAGAATTATTCTCACAACATGCGAATCTGTGGAAACAATACGGCAGGCCTCCGTTGTCGAGTCTCGCGCAACACGCGTTGGAATCCACCACGCCCGCGCGAGCGAAATCACCGACAGGAGTGCCAGCCGATGTTCATGCACAACAAACGCCTGCAATATACCGTGCGCGTAGGCGAAACCAATCCCGCGCTCGCGTCGCTTCTTCTCGAACAGTTCGGCGGACCCGACGGCGAGCTGGCGGCTGCCATGCGATATTTTACGCAAGGTATTGGAGAGGACGATCCCGGCCGCAAAGATATGTTGCTCGATATCGCAACCGAAGAACTCAGCCATCTGGAAGTGATTGGCTCGATCGTGGCGATGCTGACCAAAGGCGCAAAGGGCGAGCTAGCGGAAGCCGCCAAGGACGAAGCCGACCTTTACGCCTCGCTGAACGCAGGCGGCAACAGCCACACGCTCTCCATACTTTACGGCGGCGGCCCCGCGCTCACCAACTCATCAGGCGTGCCGTGGACGGCGGCCTACATCGACAGCCGGGGCGACCCGACCTGCGATCTTCGGTCCAATATCGCCGCGGAAAGCCGCGCGAAAATCATCTACGAGCGCCTCATCAACATCACCGATGATCCAGGCATCAAGGAAGCGCTGGGCTTTCTGATGACCCGCGAAATTGCGCATCAAAAATCGTTCGAGAAGGCGCTTTACACAATCCAGGACAACTTCCCGCCTGGCAAACTGCCCGGTATCGAAAAGTTTGCAAATATCTACGTGAACACATCCCAGGGACCAGGAGATATGGAAGGCCCCTGGAACTCCGGACCGCAATGGGAACGCATCGACGATCTCGAGCGGGTCATGTCGATCGATGGTGGCGACGGGCAGGCTTCAGTGGAACTTGCCAGCGACGAGCTCGAGACGTTGCAGCAGCTCGCTGCGCGCACAAAGTCCAACGCGGACGACGATCCGGAAACCGGCGTGGATCTGGGCGCGGGTCCAGGGGCGGGACGCATTACAGACCGGGATTGCGGCGGTGCTGCCGACATTCAGGACGCCGCCGACCAGGCGAAGACGATGAAAATCGCGGCCGAGTGAACCTGAGAGGGCGGATAGGCGTTGCTTCTCCGCCCTCTGACAGGCGTTGAGCGCATGACCCCGCCGCCGGACGTCTACGCTGCAACTGTCGGTCTGTCTCATGTGCACAGGACGCCGACCGGTTTCTGGCTGCGGCTCGCCACGATTGCGGGCCCCGGATATCTGATCGCTGTCGGCTATATGGATCCCGGCAATTGGGCTACCGACATGGCGGCCGGGTCCGAGTTCGGCTTCGCGCTCCTGCCCGTCGTCATCCTGTCGAGCGCGGCGGGACTGCTTCTGCAAATTCTTTCCATGAAACTCGGCGTCGCGACGGGCCGCGATCTGGCGCAGCATTGCCGGGCCCACTATTCGCCGGCCGTGTCGCGGTTTCTCTGGCTGAGCGCCGAAGTAGCTGTCATTGCCTGCGATCTGGCGGAGGTGATCGGCACCGCCATCGCGCTGCAGCTGTTGTTCAACCTGCCGATTCTGTACGGCATGGGAGTCACGGCGCTGAGCACGCTCGCGCTGTTAAATCTGGAAGCGCGCGGCTTCCGCAAACTGGAAGCCATCGTGATCGTTCTGGTGGCGACGGTTTGCCTCTGCCTGCTTTATGAAGTTTACCTGAGCCGGCCGGACATCGGCGATCTCGCGGCGAGTTTCGCACCCAATGCCCGCATCATGAATTCGCACGCATTGTGTCTTTCGCTGGGTATTCTGGGGGCCACCGTGATGCCCCACAATCTGTACCTGCACAGTTCGCTCTACAGAGGAATCGCATCGGCCAACCGCAACGAGACAATACGCTTCGCGCGGATCGACTGCGTCATCGCCCTTGGGCTAGCCGCGGTTGTAAATGCGGCCATTCTCATTGTTGCCGCTTGCGCGGTGCAACAATCGGGATTTGGCGGTGTGCTCTCATTCGGCGAAGCCTACCGGTTGCTGACGCCGGCATTGGGCGCAGGCGCCGCAAGCACGGTCTTCGCGATTGCCTTGCTGGCAGCGGGACAGAGCTCCACAATTACTGCCACCATGGCCGGGCAGGTGGTGATGGGCGGTTTTCTGGGATGGAACCTGAATGCCGCGCAACGCCGGCTGCTGACGCGATGCCTGGCGCTGGTTCCGGCCGTCGGCGTTGTGGCGATAGCTGGAGAATCGCGGCTGTCGGACATGCTGGTCTTCAGCCAGGTGGTGCTTAGCCTGCAGCTTGCCTTTGCCGTCGTTCCACTGGTGATGTTGACGAGCAGCGGCCGCATTATGGGCGCGTTCGCCAACAGCCGCACTGTCAAGTATGCCGCTTACGTCATTACCGGCATTATCATCGTCGTAAACGCCAGCCTGCTCTTCGAAACCCTCCGATAGCCGGATTTTTCCCTTTGCGGCTTCGCGCTGCGATTTTCCGTCATCTTCGCACGTTTGTAAGGAGCCAGTCATAAGTGGCCTTCCGGGTCGCCGCCGCTGCCGGAAGCAGGTGGGAACGTGCGCCCTCTGGACACCGGCAACTTGCCATATTCGCGTCCCCTCGGCTTGACGGATCAATTGTGTAGCCGTTGCTCCGGAGAGTCTTCATGCAATCGACGGTAGGACAAAACGAGGCATCGCATCCCCCCCACGAGAAGAAGATGCGCGGGGCCAAAGCCGTTGGCTTGGCGGCCACCGGACAAGTCGCCTGCCGCCACTCGGCATAAATCGCGTGTGCTACTCCGGCGAAGTACGGCTGAAGGATTGGATCGAGCGCACGATAGATATCGAATCTGGTGTAGGTATTTGCAAACATCTGGACGCGCTCATGAGCGAAGCGCACATGTGCGGCAAAGTCAGCGAGAATCTCGCGAATACCAGTTGCAGGAACGAACATCCAGGCCGGACAGACCGGCGAGCATTCGGGACCGCTGCCATGGCTCAATTTGTCCAGCAACCAGGCGTTATGGGCGGGCCCGGAATCGATGTTGGTCGAACTCGGGCCGATAAAGACGACAATCGCCTTTCCAAACAATTTTTCAGCCGGAGAGTGTTCGCCGCCTCCCGCTACGACGATCACCGGTTTTGCCGTCGTGTCTCCTTGAGGAACCGCGGCAAAATATTCGAGCAGATTGCCGCCCACCGAGGGGCCGGGATGCCATGCTCTGCCCACGAATGCCGGATCATTGCGGATCGGCATCAGCGGATACGGGTCCTTCCAGTCGCTGTCAGCACCGCTATTGGCGTATGCCAAAATGGCCGACCCGATGCCGATGACAATCGCTGCCGCCAACGCGGTGGGTGCAGCCATCCGTCGAATGAGGGACATCTTCATGCGCTTTCACACGGTATCCGGGAATGAAAGCCTACGCGGGTGGGCCAATTTGTCGATCCAGTCGGTGTCCCAACGACCTCGATTAGCACTCGTGGCCCGCTTGCCGAAGCTTTCGTTGTGCGCGGGAAACATTTTTCGCGAGCGTGTTGCTGGGAAAAATTGTGAGGCGGGGTTGGGCGACGCGCCCAGGAGCGCGTTCGCGAATTCGCGAAGCATGCAAGAGCATGTTCGCGAAACTAAGACGAAGCGTCCTTGGCAGGACCGGCAGCGACCGACTCTCCCGCGGCTTGAGCCGCAGTACCATAGGCGCTGGGGGCTTTAACGGCCGAGTTCGGAATGGGATCGGGTGGAATTCCCCCGCTAGGACCACCAGTCCAGCCAAGAACGCTTGCTTCGCAAGCGTTCTTGGCTGGACAGAAATCAGAAATCTGAATTCAGAAATCAGAACAAGATTCCGACTTCCGACTTCCGATTTCCGGCTTCTGAAAGCCGGACGCGGCGAAGCTGAGACACCAGAACAATGGCGCGCTAGTCGCGCGCCGCGCCTGGCTTTCTCACCAGGCATGGAACGAGGGTGCTTAAGCGTATCAAGTGTTTCAATCGAGCGATTAGGACCAGTAAGCTCAACGCATTGCTGCGGCTTACACACCTGGCCTATCGACGTGGTCGTCTTCCACGGCTCTCAAGCGAAACCTGGTTTTGAGGTAAGTTTCCCGCTTAGATGCTTTCAGCGGTTATCTCGTCCGCACTTAGCTACCCGGCTGT
>Ga0213876_10000684_pt1 | contig 23970 bp, 17 predicted proteins | sample BarmaccomBMRX_R9_FD_160113 | JGI IMG/M metagenome (GOLD analysis project Ga0213876, IMG submission 160113) | Root-associated microbial communities from Barbacenia macrantha in rupestrian grasslands, the National Park of Serra do Cipo, Brazil - RX_R9 | ecosystem: Host-associated > Plants > Roots... | reverse complement strand
AGAACTCCATGTGGAAGGAGCCGCGGGCGGCGGTGATGGAGTTGAGCTTCGACTGGTAGTCGAGCATCTCCGACATCGGCGCCTGCGCCTTGACGACCTGGTTCTTGCCGCGCATCTCCATGCCCTGGACGCGGCCGCGCCGCGAGTTGAGGTCGCCCATGATGTCGCCCGAGCACTCGGCCGGCGCGACCACCTCGACGTTCATGATCGGCTCTAAGATGGTCGGCTTGACCTTCTCGACCGCGTTGCGGAAAGCCTTGCGGCCAGCCGCGCGGAAGGAGTGCTCGTCGGAATCGACCGTGTGGTACGAGCCGTCGATGAGCGTCGCCTTGAAGTCAACCATCGGGTAGCCCGCAATCGCGCCGGAAGAGGCCGCCTCGACGATGCCCTTCTCGATGGCCGGGCGGAACTGCTGCGGGACGGAGCCGCCGAAGATTTTGTCCTCGAAGACGAAGCCGCCGCCGCGCGGCAGCGGCTCGAAGACGACCTTGCAGTCGCCGAACTGGCCGCGCCCGCCGGTCTGCTTCTTGTGGCGGCCCTGCACCTCGGCGCGCGCCGTGATCGTCTCCTTGTAGGGAACCTTCGGCGGGTGCAAAGCCACCTCGACGTGGTAGCGGTTCCGCAGTTTTTCGACGACCGTTTCAATATGAAGTTGACCTGAGCCCGAGAGGATGAACTCCTTCGTCTGCGCGTCGCGCGTGAAGTGGAGCGAGGGGTCTTCTTCGAGAATCTTGTGGAGCGCGGCCGAAATCTTCTCCTCGTCCTGCCGCGACTTCGGCTCGATGGCGAAGGAGATGGCGGCCTCCGGGTATTCAATCGGGTCGTAGACGACGGGCGCGACCTTGTCGGCCAGGGTGTCGCCGGTCTGCGTCTCCTTGAGCTTGACGACGGCGACGATGTCGCCCGCCGCGGCCTCGTCGATCTTGTCGAGCTGCTTGCCCTGCATCGAGTGGAGCGCGCCGAGGCGCTCGGCCGTGCCGCGCGTCGTGTTCTGGGCGTTGGCGTCGGCCTTGACCCTGCCCGAGATGATCTTCATCACGTTGATGCGGCCGGCGAAGGGGTCGGCGATGGTGCGGAAGACGTAGGCCGAGAAGGGCTCCTCGGCGTGGTAGCCGCGCGTGACCTCGGCCGCGCCGTCGTCGAGGCTCGCCTTGCCGCGCTCGTTCTCGTGCGTGTCGGGCGCGGGCGCGTAGTCGAGGATGCCGTCGAGGAGCGGCTGCAAGCCCGCGAGCGTGAGCGCGGAGACCGCGAAGACCGGGCAGAGGCGCGAGCCGGCGATGGCCTTCGAGATGTTCGGGATGATGTCCGACTCTTCGAGCGTGCCGTTCTCCATCCACTTCTCCATCAGCGCGTCGTCCGACTCGGCGATGACTTCGACCAAACGCTCGCGCTCGCGCTCGAACACGTCGCGCCCCTGCTCGGGGATGGGAATCTCTCTGGCCCTGCCCGACGCGTCGAACTCGTAAGCCTTCTGGTGGACGACATCGACGACGCCCTTGAAGTTCGCCTCCTGCCCGATGGGGAGCGTGAAGGGGACGATGGCGCGGCTGAAGGTGTGGCGCGCGGAATCCAAAGCGGCGCCGAAGTCCGCCCGCTCCTTATCGAGCTTGGTGATGACCATCATGCGGGGCGTGATGAACTCGTTGGCGTAGCCCCAGGTCTTCTCGGTGCCGACCTCGACGCCGCTCACCGCATCGACCACGACGAGCGCGCAGTCGGCGACGCGGAGCGCCGGCCGGGCGTGCGGGACGAAGGCGGAGAAGCCGGGCGTGTCGATGAGGTTGACCTTGTGCTCGCGCCATTCGAGGTGCGCGAGCTGGCTGTTGAGCGTGATCTTGCGCGCGACGGAGTCTTCGTCGTAGTCGGTCACGGTCGAGCCCTCGTCCACCTTGCCCCAGCGGGGCGTGGCGCCGGCGAGGTGGAGGAGCGAGCTGACGAGCTGCGTCTTGCCCGCGTGGCCGTGGCCGATGACGGCGAGGTTGCGAATCTGGTTGGTCGGATAGGCTTTCATGGCTTCGGGTCGGACATCCTTTCGACAGGTCGGCGCGCGCGGGGTCTTGGCGGAGTTGTGGCCCCGCGACGCGTCAGATTTGACAATAGCTGTGCGGGATAGAACTGCAAAAGTCGAGGGGTTAATTTAAGCGACCGCGGGGCGGTCTGGCAAGCGGGGCGGGAGGGCGGAAAGAAGGGAGGGGGAGCGTGTTACGGCGCAGATAGAGCCGCGGCTTTCGTGCTTACTGTCCGGAGCGCCGGCGGTACTCGACGGGCGAGGTGAACGGCGTGTTGGAGAAGTCGTGCGCGCTCGTCGAGGCCGGGTAGAGCGCGGAAGTGAAAGGGCAAAAGGCCGGGCGCGCCGACGCGCGCGGAACTTTTAACTGCGCGCGCCTTAAGACGGATGTAACAAACCCGCGGGCCGTTTTTTCGTATTAACGTGCAGTGAGAAAGAGGAAGAGAAAGCAGAACGCGAACTCAGACGCGGTGTCAGAAATCTCTAAAGGAGAATCGATGAACAGTAAATTCACGTTCGTCTTGCTGGGCCTCCTCGCCCTCGTGCTGCTCGTCGGCGGGGGCGCGGCCTTCGCCAACATCAACTACACGCAGGAGGGGACGGTCAAGGTCGTCACCAGCTTCGGGCGCATCGAGCGCGTCTACCGCCCCGAGGACGGCTGGTTCACGACGCTCGCGCCGGGGCGCCAAGCATACGAGGTCAACATCAAGTCGTTCACGGAGACGGCGCCCGTACGCGTGACGAGCAGGGACAACGCGGCGCTCCAGGTCGAAATCTCGGTCACGGCCTTCACAGACCCGCAGCACGTCGAGGAGTACGTGCGCAAGTACGGCTTCGACGAGGCGCTGCGCCACACGCGCCGCAACGAAATCCTCCACGGGCTCATCCAGACCGAGGCGCGCAACGCGTTCGCCGAGTACGGCGCCTACGAGATTTACGCCAACCAGGAGGCCATCCAGAAGCGCATCCTTGAGGCGCTCAAGCCGCAGCTCGCCGCGCAGCTCCTGCTCGTCACCGAGTCGGTGCAGATCGGCAACCCGGACTTCCTCGACGACCGCATCGAGGCCGCGGCCTCCGGCGTCGTCGCCAACGAGAAGCAGAAGCAGGCCGAGGAGGCGCGGCTCGAAGCGGCCAAGATCGCCGCGCAGACCAAGCAGATCGAGGCGCAGACCTACGCCAACCCGGCGCTCCTCGACATCAAGAAGCTTGAGCTGCAACTCGAAATCGAGCGCGCCCGCGCCGAGGGCATCAAGAGCCATCAAGGCCCCCTGACCATCATGTACGGCGGCTCGCCGGGCGTACAGGTGCAGGTGCCCGCCGGCAGGTGAAGTTCCTCAGTCTTGAATCTGTAGGGAAGGGCGCCTCTGCGTTGGGGCGCCCTTTACATGAATACTCAAGTGACGATGTTGGGCGGCGCACGTGCCGCGTCTGCGCGGGCAGAATTTCGTTGACAGCCGTCGGAAACAGGCATAATCTTTGCCCGCTTTAGACGCACGCTTCGAACAACCTGACGCCCTCGGCAGTCTCCTAATCGCCCCGGCTGCCCCCGGCCCTCGCACTTGAAAGACTCTGAACCGTAGGCGCCCGGGCGAGCCCCGCGCGGCGCGCTTCACATTCCCGCTGGACAGAGGCTATCTCGACGCACACCTCGCGCGGCGCGTCCTGCGACCGCTTATCACGCGCTTGGCCCCGCCCGGGCTTCGCCGCCAAATTCGCTGCCCGCCAGGGCAGACCCACACCGGGAGTAAAAACATGAGCGAAGAATATGAGAACCCAGAAGGAGGGGAGCAGGAGTACGGGGGTGACGGCCCGAACCTCCGCTACGACGATTTCGTCGGGCGGATCGTGCAAGACCCGAACGAGCCGCCGAGCGTCACGCTCCTGAGCGGCTACCTCGGCGCCTCCTCCGAGGAGGGCCACGTCCGCCTCTACCTCGACGAGGAGCTGACCCGCTACGTCGAGATTCCCGAGAAGGCCGTCCGGCACACGCAGGAGCTGCCGCCCGAGCAGTCGCCGCTCGGCGGGAGCCTCCTCTGGATCGACCGCGACGCGGAGGTCTTGCACGGCGCGGCCGGCTCGGAGCGAAGCCGGGCGACCTTCCTCGAAGGCCAGATCGCCCACGACTACCTCAGCGGCGGCATCACGACGCAGACGAGGGAGTGCGTCGGCCCGCCGCCGACTGCCGTCGGGCCTTCGTGCGGGCCGTCGCAGTTCAGGCCGTGCATCCCGCAGACCCTGCTCCCGGGCTGTCGCACGCGCACCGGCATCTTCTGCACGCGCCTCGGCCCGGGCTGCGGCCTGACCTCCTTCGACCCGGTCTGCACCATCGCCGGCCAGCACTGCCACACCGCGCTCCCGCACCAGTGCCAGAGCATCTATAACATCTGCGTCACGCAGAACCAGTCCTACTGCGTGGCGTCGGGCTTCTACGGGTGCAACCCCCCCATCGACTTCACGATCTACGAGCAGCCGGGTGTGCAGCAGCAGTTCGGCCAGCAGGTGGCCTTCGCCGGCGGCGGCTTCGGGGGCGGCGGGTTCGACCCCGGCGGACAGGTCTTTGAGAGGGGCGCCGTCGCCGCCCTGCAGCCGACCCTCAGCCGGACTTGCCCGACGCAGTTCGGTTGCTTCATCTCGCACATCATCAGGTGCCCGACGGTGAAGGAGCCGAGGTGCTACGCCTCGGCCCTGGTGCTCTGCCGGGACACGCGCGCGGGCTGCCAGTTCGAGTCGGCGGCGTGCGGGGTTGACCCGGCGGGCGGCTTCGACCCGGCCGGGGGCCTGGCGCAGGGGTTCGAGGCGCAGCCGTACGCCAGACACCCGACGCAGAACCCCGCCTGCGACACGTGGACTCCGGGCTGTGGCAACGCGCCGACGCTGACCGCGTCCTGCAAAGGCACCGACACCGGCTTCGTCGGCGGTGGCGGAGGAGGCGGAGGCTACGGCGCGGCGGCCGCCATCCCGCCGACGCTCTACTGCCCGTCGCAGTTCATCGCGTGCCCGACGCGATTCAACTGCCCGTCGCGCTACACGCCCTGCCAGTCGCAGCTCGTCAGGTGCCCCTCGGCGCTCGACGCGTGCCCGACGCGCTACAACTGCCCGACGCTGCCAAACGGCTGCCCCGGCTACACGCGCTTCGGCGCCTGCGAGACGTACGGCCCGTGCCCTTCGGCGGTTGACGCCTGCCCGTCGCGCCTCGGCTGCTACGAGACGGCCGCCTGCGGCGCGTCCATCGCCTGCAACCCCGGCGGCGGTGGAGGCTTCGACCCCGGCGGCTTCGGCGGCGGGGGCTTCGGCGGCGGCTTCTAAGGTGAGAGCCTTTTAGAAGCGTCGTCCTTTAACCGGCGAGTCCCGCCGTCGCAAGGCGGCGGGACTCGCCACGTCTCGACCCCGAACCGTCGAAACTTCTTCCTTGACACCCCGGCGGCTTGCCGCTTAACTGTACGCGTCCGACGACGGCGCAGGCCCGCGCCCGTCCCTCGATGATCATCACCAAAGAGACCATCGCACACTATCTCCTCGGCCGGGGGCTCCTGACCTTCGACTCGGTCGTGGACGGCGACCTCCTCGTCGTCGAGGCGACGAGCCGCAACCGCAACTTCAAAGTCATCCGAACCGCCGGCCCCGGCTACTTCGTCAAGCAGGTCAAGACCTTCGAGCCGCAGGCCGTCGAGACGATGCGCTACGAGACGGCCTGCTACTGGCTCTCGCACAACGACCCCGACTTCGAGCCGCTCCGGGCGCTGATGCCGAAGTTCTACGACTCCGACCCGGCGCGCCACGCGCTCGTCATCGAGCTGTTGCCCGAGGGCGGGAGCCTCTCCGAATACCACCGCCAGCTCGGCTCTTTCCCCGTCGAGGTCGGCGTGCAGCTCGGGCGCATCCTCGGCACATACCAGCGCGAGATGGGGCGCCGCCTGCGCGAAGGCGCGAAGTCGAGCGCCTTCGCGCGCCGCGTGCCCTGGATTCTGTCGCTGCACCAGACCAACCAGAGCATCTTCGGCCAACTGAGCGCCGCCAACACGCAGGTGCTCAACATCGTCCAGAGCTACCCCGACTTTCCGCAGACGCTCGACCGCATGAGCGCGGGCTGGCGCTCCGACAGCCTCATCCACGGCGACATCAAGTGGGACAACCTGCACGTGACGGTTGAAAACGACGGGGAAGGGAACGCGGAAGGCGCGGACGCCGGGATGAGCCTGCGGCTCATCGACTGGGAGCTGGCCGACTTCGGCGACGCGTGCTGGGACGCGGGCGCGGTCTTCCAGTCGTACCTCTCCTTCTGGGTCTTCTCGATGCCGGCGGTCGCGGGCGTGCCGGCCGAGCAGCTGGTCGGCGCCGCGCAGTTCCCCGTCGAGAAGATGCAGCCGGCCATCCGCGCCTTCTGGAAAACCTACGTCGAGACGCGCGGGCTCGACAGCGAGGAGGCGCGCGAGGCGCTCGAGCGCAGCGTCTCGTACGGCGCGGCGCGCATGATCCAGACCGCCTACGAGTACATGTTCCACGCGCCGCAGATCACGACGAGCGCGCTCTACCTGCTCCAGCTCAGCCTCAACATCCTCAAGAGCCCGCGGGAGGCCGTCGCCAGCCTGCTGGCGTTGTAGGTTCAAGATGAGAGAGCATCTCAACACACAGCTCAAGAAGATCGTCCGCGCCGTCGAGGTGCGCTCGAACGATTCGTTCAACTTCGCCGGGCGCCACTTCTCGCTCGGCGCGCAAGGAGGCATGCACGCGCACGGCTTCGCGCAGGCCCAGGCGAACCCGCTCGTGCAACTACTCGAACAGGCGCTCTATCAACACTGCTACTGCCGCACCTTCGACGGCGCGTTGCGCGACGAGCCGCCTTTGAACATCCAGGGCGTTGACCTCACGCCCGCACTCTCCGAGGCCAACGCGACGCGCGAGCGCTGGGACGCGGGCTGGCAGGTCTACCAGGTTTTGCCGTCGGGGCAGGTGCTGGCGCACAAGGACGGGCGCACGCGCGCGCTGTGGCCGGGCGAGTTCCTCTCGACCGACGCGCCGGGGATGGCGCTGCGGCCGGGGATGAACCTCTCGGTCTTCTTCATGCGCGAGACGAAGACGATGCAGCCCGGCTTCTACTTCGCCTTCGGCGAGGCGCAGGCGGGCGAGCTGGACAACTTCAGCCTCGCGCGCCTCTACTGGAACGTGCGCGCCGACGGGGCCGTCGCGCTCATGCGCGCCGTCACGCGCGGCCTCAACCGCTTCCAGGTGCCCTTCCGCTTCAAGTGCCTGACCAACTCGGCCTTCTACACGCGCAACGACGCGGCCGTCCTCTACGTGGACAAACGCTTCTACCGCGTCACCGCGCGCGTGCTCGCGGGCGTTCATGAGGAGGTCGCGCGCCACCTCCGCCCCGACGCGCCGCTCTTCACCAAGCGGCTCGCCGACGGGCTGGCGCTGGCGGAAGAGCCGTACACGGGCGAGAGCTTCGGCATGCAGCGCTGCCGCATCCTGGCCGAAGGGTTGTTGAGCGCGCACGCGCGCGGCCTGCGCGAAGAGGCTTCGCGGCTCGAAGAGGTCGAAAGGCATTTCAAAGCCTACGGCCTCGCGCTCGATGCGCCGTACCTCAACCCGCGCTCCGTCGATCAGTACGAGTTCAAACCCGCGAGGGAGGCGGCATGAGCGCACAGGGCGAGACCTTCCTCGAAGCGGCCGACTCGCTCGCCGCGCGCCTCTGCCGCGACGCGGTCTGGGCGGGCGCGCGCTGCAACTGGCTCGGCGACTCGATGGAGTTCGTCGGCGGCCAGTGGGCGGTCGCGCACCGCGCCTTCGGCCCAGACCTCTACTCGGGCACCTCCGGCGTCGCCCTCTTCCTCGCCGAAGCCTTCGGGAAGACGGGCGAGCCGCTCTTCCGCGAGACGGCCGCGGGCGGCGCGCGCCAGGCTCTATCAAGATTAGAGGAGATGCCCGCGCAGGCGCGCGTCGGCTTCTACACCGGCCACACGGGCGTCGGCTACGCGCTGACGAGAATCGGCGAGTTGACCGACGAGCAGGAGTTCGTTGACCGCGGCCTTCAGCTCGTCGAGGCGCTGGCCGAGGTCGAGCCGGACGAGCGCGCGACCGACGTGCTCGCGGGCAGCGCCGGGGCCATACCCGCGCTCCTTCATCTGCAAAAGAGGTACGGCCGCGAGCCCCTGCTCGAACTCGCGCGCCGCCACGGCGAATTTTTGATTGGTGCCGCGCGCAAGACGCAGGGGGGCTGGTCTTGGAACACGCTCAACGTCCCGGCCGAGCAGCGCAAGCAAGACCTCAACGGCTTCTCGCACGGCGCGGCCGGCATCGGCTGGGCGCTGCTTGAGCTTTGGAAGGCGACGGCCGAGGAGAGGTTCCGCGTCGCCGCCGAGCAGGGCTTCGCGTACGAGCGGCAGTGGTTCGACGCGCGGCAGGAGAACTGGCCCGACTTCCGCGGCCTCTACGACGCTTGGACGGGCACGGGCGGCCAGCCCGGCTTCATGACGGCCTGGTGCCACGGCGCGCCCGGCATCGGCCTGTCGCGCGTGCGCGCGTACGAGTTGACCGGAGAGGAAATCTACCGCCGCGAGGCGGAGGCCGCGCTGCGCTGCACGGGCCGCGCGCTCGCCGCTGCGTCGGCGCCGGGGCAGGCCAACTACTCGCTCTGCCACGGCCACGCGGGCAACGCCGAGCTGCTCGTCTACGCCGCGCGCGTCTTCGGCGACGACTCCTCACGCCTCCTCGCCGAGCAGGTCGGACTCTCGGGCGTCGAGCAGTATCGCAAGACCTACAGCCCCTGGCCCTGCGGCGTCCTCCAGGGCGGCGAGACCCCCGGCCTCCTCCTCGGCCTCGCCGGCATCGGCCACTTCTACCTCCGCCTCCAAGACCCCGCGGGCGTCCCGCCGGTCTTAATCATCCTGCCCGAATGAGAAGGCCGGCGAAGACCGTTTGTAAAGAGGTAGACCATGCAGCCTCGAATCCTTCACGAGTACCACATCTTCCTGGCCTCACCCGGCGACATGGAAGCCGAGCGGCGCGAGGTGCGCAGGTTCTTCGAGGACTACAACCGCCACACGGCGAGCAGGTGGAACGTCCGCTTCACCGTCGTCGATTGGGAGAACTACTCGTCGGTGGGCGTCGGACGCCCGCAGGAGTTAATCACCGAACAGACGCTCGAAAGATTTAAAGACACGTTGGCGCTCGTCGTCGGCCTCATGGGGCAGCGCTTCGGCTCGCCCAGCGGCACGCACGAGTCCGGCACGGAGGAGGAGTTCTACCGGGCGCTCGAATCCAAGCTCAGGACGGGCCATCCCGAGATCAAATGGTTCTTCCGGAACATCGAGACGTTCCGCGCGCCGAGCGACCCTGAGAAGATCGAAGAGGCGCTGAGCCAGTGGAAAAAGGTCAGGGCTTTCCGCAACCGCCTTGAGGAGTCGGAGCCGCGCGTGCATTACGGCACGTTCTCAGACACCGCGCATTTCAGAGATGTTTTGCGAGACGACCTGTCGCTCTGGCTGAACGCCGACGGCCGACCATGGCACGCGCAGAGGGAGGGCGGGGCGGCACTGGCGGCGCCGGAAGTTGCGGGGCTGCCGGAGACTTACTACACGACGCTCGTCAATGATTTCGAGTCGCTCGACATTGCAGGGATTGATAACGACCGCGCGGTCGAGATTCCGCTCAGCGAAGTCTACGTCCGTCTGCGCGTCATCAGGGACGAGGACTCCGCCGGCGACGAGGAGATTGAAGGCGGGCCGATTGACATCCACACGGCGCTCGGACAGTACGAGCGGCTCGTCATCGTCGGCGACCCCGGCAGCGGGAAGTCAACGTTCCTGAAGTTCATCGCGCTGACCATCGCCCGCTCGAAGGTCGAAGACGACCCGGCGCCGGCGCTGGCGAAGCTGAACATTCAGGCCCCGCTGCCCGTCCCGTTCTTCATCTCGCTCTGGGATCTCTCCGACTTTATCAAGCAGTCTAAAGACTCGGGCGACGGTGCCGTCTCCAACTTCATCGTCAGCCGCCTGGCCGAGCGCGGCGTTACGCTCGCGCGCGGTGAACTGGAAGCGATGCTGGAGGCGGGCGGCTGCTGTCTGCTGTTCGACGGCCTCGACGAGGTGCCGACCGAGCGGGGGCGTGCGCTCATCAGCCGTCTGGTGGAGAAGTTCGTCGGGCGCTACGGGAATAACCGCTTCGTCGTCACCTCGCGCGTGCGCGGCTACACGGGCGACACGATCCTGCGCGGCGGGTTCGTGCGCTGCGACGTGCAGGACTTTAACGAGTCAGACCGCCGCGAGTTCCTGCTCAACTGGTTCGCCGTCCTGCTCGGCGTCGGCCGCGAGCACGTCCTGGATGAAGGCACGCCGAGCCGCCTGGCGTTCGACGCATTACAGCCCGCCATCGAGAGCAAAGACCGCATCCGCGCGCTCGCCGTCAACCCTTTGATGATGACGGTCATCGCCATCGTGCACTGGAACCGCAAGCGGCTCCCCGACCAGCGCGTTGACCTCTACGACGAGTGCGTGGACGTGCTGTTGGGCCAGCGCAAGGAGGCGGAGCGCACGGTGCGCGGCGCGTCGGCCGCCGAGGCGCTTAGTGAGGAAGCGGAACGTGAGACGCAGTACGACCGCGCGTGGAAGCGGAAGCGCTTCGCCGAGATCGCCCTGCTCATCCTCAAGAGCGGCACCGACGAGATCACGCGCGAGGTCGTGCTCGGCCATCTCCGCGAGCGCTTCCGCGACCGCCCCGGCTCGAACGACGAGCGCGCCGCCCTCGACGCCGAGCGCTTCCTCGATCTGGAAGAGCTGCGCAGCGGCCTCCTCGTCAGCCGCCGCTCCCACAGCTGCCGCTTCGTCCACCTCACCTTCCAGGAGTACCTCGCCGCCTGGCACCTCGCCTCGCTCAGCCTCGACGACATCAAGGCCACCGTCACCCCGCACCTCCGCGACCCCCAATGGTTCGAGACCCTCCAACTACTCGGCGGCGAGATCGCCCGCAACTCCGACGCCAAGCTCGACGCCTACATCTCCCACCTCCTCGACCACATGGGCACGACCATCACCCGCCAGGCCCCCATCATCGCCCTCTGCGCCAACGTCCTCCGCGACGTGAAGGGCGTTGCCGACATTAAGACAAATACACAAGAACGATTTAATGAGGCTTTAAAAGGCACGCTTCACGCATTCCGCCCCGATTCACGGGTGCCTGCGAAAACACAGCTAGAAGTGCTGCGCGCCCTTGCACCCTTAGGCGCGAGAGTGAAGGAGCATTTAATAGAGGCTACTAAGTCTGCTCACTTTTTAGTGCGCTCGGAATCCCTGAATATGTTGATTCCACATCTGCCGGACGACGACCTATTCAGCATGACGCACATCTTCAGTGATCGCAGTCAAGAGCCAATCATAGTGTATTTATCTGCTCTTTTTGAGAGAGACGCAACCAGAGCCAAGTCACTGATCCCGGTAGGCAAACTCAACTATAAAACAGCCAAAGCCAGCTTATTGGTCTTCTTTACCCGCCCTAGCGATTTCGAGCTTGATTACCTCAAGAGGCTTTCGAAGGTTCTCTTCGCAAATTATACTTGGTACACTCTAGAAATTAATGGAGCTTTGGAGTACTTGAGAAAAAGAGGGGTGGTCGAAACCAAAGCTAAGACCTTACTTACTCATTGGCTCTCAAAGTATAAAGCCCAGATTTATAATTGGGACTTCATCGGCGGAGCTAGCAAGCAAATCGTGAGACTCATAAACTCTTCAAATCGTTCTAATATATTAGACCCGCCTTAAACTTCAATGAAGTGACTTACTTGGTTAAGGATAGCGGCTTCATTTCACCCTTTTGAATATGAGGTAAGTAGGCGGTAGCCGGGCAGGAGGGCGATGATGACGACGAAGGCGAGCGGCTTGCGCACGTCCGACTTGACGAGCAGTTAGAAGTAGGTCGCCGCCGAAATTGGTAACAAGAAGAGGCGGCGCGATTCAGCATTGAAGCTGAATCGCGCCGCCTTCTCTTTTCTATTGACTACTGTCTACTTCTTCTTCGAGGTGGTCGTTGTGGTGGTGGTCGTGGTCGTGTCCTTCACGGCGGCCATGGCGGCGGTGTTGTCGCCGGTGAGCGCGGCGTCCTGCGCGCGCATGCTGAAGTCGTTGACGAGCGTCCCGTCGCTCAGCATGGTGCCGTCGCCCAGCAGCACCGAGTCGCTCATGATGACCCCGTCGCCGAGCATCACGCCGTCGCCGAGCATCGTGCCGTCGCCCAGCAGCGAACCGCTGCCGAGAAGGCTGTTGCCCAGCAGCACGCCGTCGGACAGCATGACGCCGAGCGACAACATCGTCTGGTCGGACATGATGACGCCGCTGGCCTCGGTCGTGCCGTCGCTCAGCAGGCAGCCCGTCCCGTAGACCTTCTGGTACTTCGTGATCAAGTCCGTCCCCGAGGCCGTCCCGTAGTCGAGGACGAGAGTCTTCGACCAGTCGAAGGTGTAGCCGCCGATGGTGGTCGTAGGCACGGGCGCCGTCGCGCCCGTCTTCAAGAGTGACGTGCCGAGCGGCATCGTCACGTTCAAGACCGAGGGGTTCCAGTACTGCGGCAGGTCTGTGCGGAAGAGCTTGGCGAGGCGCACCGCGCCCTCGATGTTGAGCTGGCCGGCGCCCTGCTCGAAGGCGTTGTGGCCGGCGAGCGGCTGCGCCGTGTACATCAGAATGGCCTTGACCATGTTCGGCGTCAGGCGCGGGTTGTGGCGCAGCAGCAGCGAGGCCGCGCCGGCGACGAGCGGGGCCGCCATCGAAGTCCCGTTCATCGTCATCATGTTCCGCGTCTTGTCCGTGCTGACGTTCGCGTTCAGCTCCGGGTGGTTGAGCAGGAGGTTGTTGTCGGCGGCCGCGGCCCAGATGACCTTGTTGCCGGGGGCGACGAGGTCGGGCTTAATCAGGTTGTCGTGGTGCACCACGCCGGCCCCGTCCGTCCAGGCGCCGCGGGTCGGCCCGCGCGAGCTGTAGGTCGTGACCACGTCGTCGGCGCGCGTGTCGGTGCCGAAGGTGTTCGTCGCGCCGACCGTGATGGCCGACGGCTCGATGCCGGGGCTGTGAATCTGCCCGTAGACCTTGTTCCCCATCGCGTCCTTGCCGTCGTTGCCGGCGGCGCAGACCACGACGATGCCGAGGTCAACCATGCGGCGCACGGCCTTGCAGACGGGGTCGTTGCGGTAGGAGTCCACGGCGGGCATCCCCAGGGAGAGGTTGACGACGCGGATGTTGTAGGTGGTGCGGTTGGCGATGACCCAGTCCATCGCCGCCAGGAGCTGAGAGACTGTGCCGCGGCCCTGCGAGTCGAGCACCTTGAGGTTGTAGATGAACCCGTCGGAGGCCGCGCCCTTGTAGGCGCCGCCGCCGACGAGCGCGCTGCCGGCCGCCGCCGAGGCGACGTGCGTGCCGTGCCCGTAGTCGTCGAGCTTGCCCGTGGCCGCCTCGCTCGTGAAGATGTAGTTGCCCGAGACGCGCGACGCGGAGCCCGCGGCGTTGTAGAAGGATTTGTGCCAGACGTCCACGCCGGAGTCGAGGACGGCGATGCCGACCCAGCCGTTGTTGGACGTGGAGGTCGTGGTGTCGAGCAGGCGCGCGGCGTCGGCGCCCGTCGTCAGGGAGATGTGGCCGAGCGCGTGCGTCTCGCGGTCGGGGGAGATGTATTCGATGTCGTCGCGCGCCGCCAGCGCCTCGACGGCCGCCGCCGGCATCTCGACGACGCGCGAGTCGAGGTTCTCGTGCTTCTGCTTGACGTGCGCGCCGTGGGCGACGAAGGCGCCCACCTGCTCGTCCGTCCAGTCGCCCTTCGGCTGGACGATGACCGTGACCTTGTCCGCGCCGCCGTTCTTGCGGACGTGCTCGCGCAGGTCGTCCGAGACCTTCGACTTGTTGCGCGTGTGCTCGTCGCCCTGCCCGCCGCCCTTGTTGGCGGCGGCGCCGGGCGCGCCCGCAAGCGGCAGCGCGAGCAGCGCGGCGATCATCAGCCATGCGGTGAGACGTTTGACTCTGCTTCGATCCATCTGAGTTCTCCGGCGGTGACCTTCCGAACTTCACGGGGCTTTCAATCTCAACGAGGGGCAGTGCCCGCCTCCGACACCTTTTCAACCTCCATGCCGCAGCAAGCCCGTTGCTTAAATGTTGAAATGTTGTGGCTTGAGGATGCGGGCCGCTTTGAGTCGGCAGTTCGCTCCGGTCAAGTCTGGTCGGATTGAAAGAGTCGCGTCGGTCAATCTGGCGTGGAGGGCGGGCCGGACGTGTGAAGTCGGCGGGGGGAGATGGCCCCGAGGTTAGGTCGGAGCCCCGCTTGAGTTCGAAGCGAAAGCGGAGGCTGAGTGTCCGCGCCTTTAAGGCGTGTGAGTCCGGCTCGCACGCACGGTCGGCGGCGCGACTGCCGCCGTCAGTTATTACCGCGGCACTCGAAGCCGATCTCTTGAACCTCGCTGGTCGTCTGGCCGTTGGCGTTGACGGTGGTGTGCAGCACGGTGCGTAGGAAGTAGTTCAGGGTCGGCCCATGAGCGATGAGCTTCATCGTCGAGATGATGGTCGCCGTGCTCTGCGGGCCGTCGTTGTCGTTGACGACCTCGTTCGAGACGGTGCGAACCTGGTAGGTGACGCCGCTCGGGGTGCCCGTGCCCGTCACGTCCTGATAGTTGCTGTGCGTCTTCAGGTGCGTCCCGCCGTTGGCGTCGGTCGTCATGGTGTTGACGACGTGCATCGTGCCGGAGAAAGTCACCTGATCCCCGTTGCACGGGTTGAAGGCGCTGCCGGTGAACGGGATGTCCTCGTTGGTGGTGGTGGTCGTGGCCTGCCCGAAGGCTTGGGTGCCCGCGCCGGCGAAGGCCGCGAACAGAATGGCGAACAGGGCCGCGCGCACGCGCGGCATGATGCTCTGAAGCTTCAAGGCGTTTCCCTCCTAGGGCTCGTTGGTTGGGTAAAGCTCGGGCGGGAAGTATAGGCAGAGGTACGTTGAGGATTTCTTGAGATATGTATCCGTTTTCGTTCGCAAGGTCACGCCCCGCCCTACAACTTTATTGGTAGCGGGGCGCGCGGCGGACTAACGCGGCGGGGACTGTGCCTTGAGCGAGAGCGGCGTCGCGCCCTTCGTGTAGGAGGCGTAGAGGCGGTAGCCGAGCAGCAGGGCGACGGCGGCGGCGAAGGCGAGGGGCTTGCGCACGTCGGACTTGACGAGCAGGTAGAAGTGGAGGACGCCGGCGGCGGCGGCGAGGTAGGTCAGGCGGTGGAGCTTCTGCCAGCGCTTGCCGCCGAGCCGCTTGATCATCCTGTCGGTCGAGGTGACGGCCAGCGGCACCATCGAGGTGAAGGCGAGCACGCCGACGAGGATGAACCGGCGCCGCGCCACGTCCTGCGCCATCGCCGCGAGGTCGAACCACTTGTCGAACCAGACGTAACAGAGCAAATGGAGCGCGCCGTAGAAGAAGGCGTAGAGCCCGACCATCCGCCGCAGACGCACCAGCCAGTTCGCGCCCGTCAACTTCCGCAGCGGCGTCACCAGGAGCGTCAGCACGAGGAAGACGAGCGTCAGCGTCCCCGTCGTCCGCGTCACGAAGTCCAGGGGGTTCGCCCCCAGATGCCCGCGCCGCCAGTCCCACCCCACCAGCGCCAGAGGCACCAGCGCGTTGACGAAGACGAGGAGCTTGTAGAATTTGATGTCCTTCATGCTGACCGCTGACAGCCTCAGACGTAGTAGCTCAAATCCATCCCGTCATACAGGCCGGCGACCTGTTCGGCGTAGCCGTTGAAGGGGAGGGTCTGGCGGCGGCCCCACTCGCCGATGCGCTGCTCGGTGGCCTGCGCGCGGAGCACGTCCACCGAGGGGTTGACGTTGGAGAAGAAGCCGTAGACGCTCGGCACCTCCTTGACCCAGGTCGTCGTCGGCATCCGCTCGACGAGCTTGATGCGGACGATTGACTTGATGCTCTTGAAGCCGTACTTCCAGGGCACGACCAGGCGGACGGGCGCGCCGTTCTGCGGCAGCAGGGGCTCGCCGTAGATGCCGACGGCGAGCGTCGCCAGCGGGTGCAAAGCCTCGTCGAGCCGCAGTCCCTCGACGTAGGGCCAGGTCAGCGCGTCGGTCTGCGGGATGCCGCGCCCTTTCGGGTCGTTGGCGGTCTCGAAGGCGACGTACTTCGCGCCGCCCTGCGGCTCTGACTGTTTGATTAAATCTCCCAGCGAGAAGCCGAGCCAGGGGATGACCATCGACCAGCCCTCGACGCACCGGTGGCGGTAGATTCTGTCCTCGGGCGGGAAGAGGCGCGTCAGCTCGTCCAGGTCGAAGACCTTCGGCTTATTAACCAAGCCCTCGACCGAGACCGTCCAGGGTTTCGTGACTAACGACTGCGCGCGGCGCGCGGGGCTGTACTTGTCCGTGCCGAACTCGTAGAAGTTGTTATAGCTCGCGATCTTCTGATACTCGGTCGCCTCCTCGCCCGGCAGCCCCCACTTCTTCGGCGCGGACTGCGGGCCGGGCTCGACGCGGCCCACGGGCGTCGCCAGCTCGGGCTGCGGCGCGAGGAGCTGTTTGTAGACGACCCCGGTCGCGAAGGTCGTGGCGGCGAGCGCCGCGCCGCGCAGGAAGTTGCGGCGGCTGAGGTAGACCTTCCTGTCCGTAATCTCGCCGCCCTTGATGTCGTCCGGCTTCTTGATCAGCATGGCAGTTCAAAGCTCAAGACAGTTACGCGCCTGCGCCGCGCGGCGGATTGAGTTCAGTCGAAAAGCTTGAGCGAGCCGGCGGCCAGCACGCGGCGCGTCCCGCGCTCCTGCGCGAAGACGACGGCGCGCAGGTTCTCGCGCCGCCAGCCCTTCTCGACCGGCACCTCGGTCTCCGCCTTGAAAGTAGCGCCCGGCGCTTCGGGCAGCCCGCCCAGCGCCTTGAGGCTGCGCACGACGCCGACGTGCGTGAGCCTGCGCCCCTCGTTCTCGCCGCGCGCCACGTCGGAGGCGAGCCCGCTCTCGGTCAGCGCGAGGAGCACGTCGGCGGTCTGGCCGTCGGCCGGCCTCGGGAAATTATCAACCTGGGCGGTGATGTGAATGAGACCTTCGGACTGTGAAGGCGTGCGCGTGATGAGCACCTCGCCCTTCGGCTCGCGCGCGGCCTTGCCGATGGCGTCCTGGGCCAGCGAGGAGTTGCCGCCGTTGAACTCCTTGACGCCGTCCACGATCATCTGCGGCGTGTAAACGTCCTCCTCGCCGAAGGCCGCGGCGTACTCGCCCTGCCGCTCGCTGAACTGGCGCGAGGAGAAGGGGTCTGACCAGCCGAGGTGGTTCCAGTAGTCCACGTGCAACGCGAGCGGGATGACCTCGGCGCCTTCGACGGGTTGGGTCTGTTCGAGGCGCGCGAGCAGGGCGTCGGCCGGCGGGCAGCTCGAACAACCTTCGGAGGTGAACAGCTCGACGACCACGGCCCTGCGCGCGGCCGGGGCGGCGTTCGCTTCCGCGGCCTTCTTCTCCGGCCCTATCTTCTTTGTTCTCTCAACGCTCAGCGTCACGGCCGCGACCGCGAAGACGGCCAGCGCGGCGACGCCGAACACGATTGCGGACAGCTTTCTCATCGCTTAAACCCTCCCGCGCGCCTCGTCCTTATTAAGGCTTTGACCCTTCTCGAAACCCTTGCGTTGTCCAAGCTTCTCTCCGCCGCAGTTCCACGTCAACCCTTGCGCGCAACTTACCCCGACGTTTAATCCCATCGGCGGCTGATTCTATTCCCGCGTGCCCTCACGGCACGTTCGGAGGGCCAACCAAAGAACGGGGCAGGGCATCCAAATGACGCGAAAAACCCGGGCGCTCGACGACGCTTTAAAAGGCTTGAAGGAATATCACGCCGGGTCTTTCAGGAGTAATCATGATGAAGAAATTATCCAGTCTCTTTGCGGCCGTGCTTTTGGCCGCCGCAGTGTTCGGCGCCTCCGCGGCGCCCGCGAGCGCGCGGTCGAAGAAGGCGGGCGACTCGTTCGCCTCCGAGCATGTCCGCCAGCCCGTCAACCTCGCGGTGCTCATTCAGGACGACCTCGTCTCCCGCGTCGGCAACGAGCTGCCCGTGACGGCAGACTTCATCCGCGAGCTGCCCCAGGGCTCGAACGTGTTGGTCGGCTACATCCGCTCGGGCTCCTTGCAGGTGCGCCAGCCCTTCACGAACGACCTGTCGGCCGCGGCGCGCGCTCTGCGCGCCCCCGTGGGCTCGACCTCGGCCTCGCCGTACAACCCTTACGTGCAGGTGCGCGACGCCCTCAAGCTGTTCCCCGAGGGCGGCGCGAACCGCAACGCCGTGCTGCTGGTCTCGGACGGCCTCGACACCTCGCGCGGGTTCGACTACGCGTCCTCGGTCGATTCCATCGACCTCAACCGCGCCGTGCGCGAGGCGAAGGGCCGCGGCGTCGCGGTCTACTCGTTCTACGCCCCGTCGGCGGGGCTGACGAGCTGGAACGGCCAGGCGGTCAGCTTCGGCCAGAGCGCGCTCCAGCGCTTCTCGGACGAGACGGGCGGCCGGGCCTTCTTCCAGGGCACCAGCTTCGTCACCTTCGACGCATACTTCACGCGCCTGACCAAGACGCTCAACGAGCAGGGCGGCCGGGCTTACTAAGTCGGGCATCGGCCAGACACGAAGGGCGCCGCCGGGAGGAGAGACCTCCGGCGGCGCCCTCTCCTTTTCCGCGCTGAAAAAAATATGGCAGCCCGTGCCGCGCGGTGTTAAAGTGCACGGCGGTCGGCGCGCACGGACACCCTTCGCTCCACGCGCCGCCCCTTTGCTCACGTCATGAAGGGACAGCACCCCGGCGAATACTGCCTCATGCTGGAAGGCCCGTACCTTTCGGTCTCCGAGGCGGAGCACGCGCTGCGCGACCCGTTCATCGAGGAATGGGTCGAGCAGACCGGCCGCTACCGCATCCACAACCTCAACGAGATGATGATCACGCCCGGCGTCCCGCTCGGGCAGTTGGGTCTTGAGATGTTCGAGGAGCGCGTCTTCCAGCTCTACAGCCTCGACCCGCGCCACCCGCTCACCGAGCGCAAGGCCGAAGGCGTCGCCGACGCCCTCAAGCGCCAGGACATGTTCGACGAAATCTCGGTCGAGCCGCGCTGGCCCGAGGACGGGGAAGAGGCCGAGCAGGAAGTTTAAAGAGAGGCGTATTCGAAGGGAGCCGCTCCGCGGCGGATTAATCTCGCGCCTTACCTGTCTATCCAGTTAACCGCATTTTCTTGGGCTTTTCGCGTTAATCCGCGTTCGCGCCTTGCCGTCTGAGTCCCCGGCGTGTATCGTGTGCGGCTGGCGGTGGTCAGTCTTTGTTTCCCGAACAAACCAAGACAATCTTTCTCGACGGCCGCGTCCGTTTGGGCGTGGGCGACATCACGCGCGAGGCCGTTGACGCCGTCGTCAACGCCGCCAACTCGTCGCTGCTCGGCGGCGGGGGCGTGGACGGCGCCATCCATCGCGCGGGCGGCCCTTCGATACTCGAAGAGTGCCGGGAGCTACGCCGCACGCAGTACCCGGAAGGGCTCCCGACGGGCGAGGCCGTCATCACCGGCGCGGGGCTCTTGCCGGCGCAGTACGTGATTCACACGGTCGGCCCCGTCTACGGACACGAGGGCGGGCGCGAGGCCGAGCTGCTGGCGGCCGCTTACCGCAACTCCCTGGCGCTGGCCGCGGCGCACGCGCTCGCGGCCGTGACATTCCCTTCGATCTCGACGGGCGCCTACGGCTACCCGCGCGAGGCGGCGGCGGCCGTCGCCTCCCGTTCGATAGCAGAGTTCCTCGGCGAGGACGAGACAGTTAAAGAAGTCCGCCTCGTCTTCTTTTCACAACGCGACATGGAAGTCTTCCTGCGCAATCATCAATTCGTCAGTTAGCGAGCGAACCGCCCGCCCGCCGCGCCGCGCTGAAAGCTCTCGGACGGCCGGCGGTATTTTTTTTGTCGGCGGGCGGAGAGCCTGAGCATCCGGTAAAGAAGAATGGTTCAAATGATGAGAGAGGTCGAGCCGATTCAACTTCAGGAACAGGGCGCGGAAGCGACGACGCTTCCGGAGACCATCGCGGCGCTGGAGCGCGTCTCGCGCAACTACTGGTGGAGCTGGAACCCGGACGGCCACTCCGTCTTCCGCGACCTCGACCAGGAAGTCTTCGACGACTGCGAGCACAACCCGCGCCGGCTCCTCAAAGAGGTGCCGCAGTACAGCCTGATGCGGATGGCGACCGACCCCGTCTACGTCGAGCGCGTGCGCGACCTCGCCGCGCGCTTCGACGCCTACATGTCGTCCGGCCAGGAGACCTGGGCCGCGCGCCACGCCCGCGCGCTCACACACGAGCGGCCCGTTGCCTACTTCTGCGCGGAGTTCGGCGTCCACCATTCGCTGCCGCTCTACTCGGGCGGCCTCGGCATCCTCGCGGGCGACCACCTGAAGTCGGCGAGCGACCTCGGCCTGCCGCTCGTCGCCGTCGGCCTGCTCTACCACCACGGCTACTTCCGGCAGCACCTCCGCCGCGACGGCTGGCAGGAGGAGGCGTACCAGCAGATCAACGTCGGCGACCTGCCGATGGAGCTCGTGCGCGACAAGGACGGCGAGCCCGTCCGCATCGACCTCTTCGTCCGCGGGCGCGACGTGCAGGTGCAGGCGTGGCGCGCCGAGGTCGGCCGCGTGCCGCTCTACCTGCTCGACACGAACGTCGAGGGCAACGACGAGATCGACCGCCTCATCACCGGCCACCTCTACGGCGGCGACCGCGAGACGCGCTGCGTGCAGGAGATGGTCTTAGGCATCGGCGGCGTTCGTCTGCTCCGCCGGCTCGAAATCGAGCCGCACGTCTTCCACCTTAACGAAGGCCACTCGGCCTTCCTGACCCTGGAGCTGACGCGCGAGCTGACCGAGTCGGGCGTCGAGTTCGGGGAGGCCGCCGCGCGCGTGCGCTCGCGCTGCGCCTTCACGACGCACACGCCCGTCGCCGCCGGCCACGACGAGTTCGTCGCGCCGCTCATCGAGAAGTGCTTCGGCCAGGGGTACTGGGACGCGCTCGGGCTCACGCGCGACGAGTTCCTCAACCTCGGCCGCGTCAAGGAGGACGACGAGGAGGAGCTGTTCGGCCTGACGCCCCTGGCGTTGCGCATGTGCCGCTCTTCGAACGGCGTGAGCCGCAAGCACGGCGAGGTCTCGCGCGAGCTCTGGAACAAGATGTGGCCGGAGCGGCACGTCGAGGAGGTGCCCATCAGCCACGTGACGAACGGCGTGCACGCGCCGACGTGGGTCTCGCCGCTGCTGCGCTCGCTCTTCGAGGAGCGCATCGGCTCGGGCTGGACGGAAGTCCTGCACGACGCCGACGCATGGTCGCGCGCGGTCGATTCGATCTCCGACGAGGAGCTTTGGAAGGTGCGCCGGCTTCAGCGCAAGCGCCTCGTCGCGTTCGTGCGCGAGCGCCTCTTCCAGGCGCGTCTGCAACAGCACGAGCCGCGCTCGTGGGCCGAGGCGGCTCTGGGGATGTTCGACCCCGACGCGCTGACCATCGGCTTCGCGCGGAGGGTCGCGGCCTACAAACGTTGGGGCCTGATCCTGACCGACTCGGAGCGTCTGCGCCGGATGCTCTTAGACCCGGCGCGCCCGGTGCAGCTCGTCTTCGCGGGCAAGGCGCACCCGCAGGATCAGGGCGCCAAGCTCATCCTCCAGCAGATCGCGCAGTGGGAGTTAGACCCCGAGATCATGCAGCGCGCCGTCTTCCTGCAAGACTACGACCAGGAGGTCGCGCGCCAGCTCGTGCAGTCGGTGGACGTGTGGATGAACGTCCCGCGTCGGCCGCTCGAAGCGTCGGGGACGAGCGGCGAGAAGGTGGCGATGAACGGCGGGCTGAACCTGTCGGTCTTGGACGGCTGGTGGCTCGAAGGCTACGACGGGCAGAACGGCTGGGCGGTGGGCGAAGAGGGCTTGAGCGAGACGATTGAGGAGATGGACAGGCGCGACGCCGAGTCGTTGTACCGCGTGCTTGAGCACGAGGTCGTCGAGACCTTCTACGACCGCGACGGGCAGGGCATCCCGCGCCGCTGGGTCGGGATGACGCGCCACGCCATCCGCACGCTCGCGCCCGCCTTCAACAGCGACCGCATGGTGCGCGACTACACGCGGCAGATTTACCTGGGAGAGTAGGCAGTAGGCAGTTAAGACCAAAATCAAGTTGGCACACGAACGAGGCGGCCGGTTCTTCATCAGACCGGCCGCCTCGTCCTATGTGAACGGCTTGGCTCTGCCTTCAACTGCCTACTGCCATCGGCCTACTGCCTACTGACTTTCAGCAGTGGACGTAGCCGAGCGCCCAGAAGACGATGATGAAGATGAGAATCGTGGAGATGCAGCCGCCGCCGAGCTTCCACGCCGCCGCGCCCGCCAGAATCGTCCGTAAAGGCCCCTGCATATAGTTTCACTCCTCCCGGCGTCCGAAATGTGCGAGGGATGCAGAGAGCTTCTATAGCTAAAGCTTTCTGAAAAGGGTGAGACTCCCTCACGTGAGTTTGTCGGCGGCGCGCGTGAACATTCTTCGAGGTGTTCAGGCGGCGTGCGCGGGGCGGGGCGAGACCGCGTGGCGGACGGAGTTCTTGCCGTGGCGCTTGGCCGTGTACATCAGCTCGTCGGCGGCGCGCAGCATCTCGTCCACCGAGGCGGGCGGCTCGACCCAGGTGATGAGGCCGGCGCTGAAGGTGACGGGCCAGCCTTCGCGCCGCGCGGCTTCAAGGAGCTGTCGGCGCACGCGGCGCAAAACGACCTGCGCCGAGCGGTCGTCGGTCTCGGGCATCAGCACGGCGAACTCGTCGCCGCCGAGCCGCGCCGCCACGTCCACCGCGCGCACGTTCGCGCGGACGGTGTCGGCCACGAGTCTTAAAAGGCGGTCGCCCGCCGAGTGGCCGAGCCGGTCGTTGACGAGCTTGAAGTCGTCCACGTCCATGAAGACGACGCTGAACGCATGTCCGTGGCGGCGCGCGCGCTGCACCTCGGCCTCGGCCGCTTCGGCGAACGAGCGGCCGTTGAAGGCGCCCGTCAGGTAGTCCGTGCGCGCCAACTCCCGCTCCTGCTTGAGCGAGCGGCGGAAGGCGGCGACGAGGTGCGCGAGGATGAGGATGAAGCCGACGCGGACGAAGGCGTTCCAGTAGGCGATGAGCGGGCTCGCGTAGTGCTCCGAGGTCGCGTGCGCGACGAGGAACCAGGAGAGGCCGCTCGCCGCGCAGGCCAGCACGCCCGCCCCGCGCCCCGCGTACCATGACGCGACGAAGACCGGCACGGCGTAGAAGATGAGCAGCGAAACGTCCGGGCCGTTCAGGTAGTCGAGCACGCCGAGCAGCGCGACCAGCAGCAGCGCGGCGGTCACGACGAAGGGGCTCGAACGGCGTTCCATGAAAGTGTTAAGCCACATGGTTCTTTGGCAGACGCACGCGGCCGGCGGGTCACTTTCACGAGGAGGGGCCAGGGGCTTGAAAGCGCCGCGCGCCGGGTGCGCGGTGCGTCTATTTGATTAACACAGTTTACGTTTGGTTGCCCCCCTTTGTTCCAAAGAGTACGGTATACAGTCGGCAGATGGCAGGAGGCAGTCAGGATGATTGAAAGTTGGGCTTCCGAGGTGGAAAGTTGGGCCTCTGGGGCTCAACTTTCCACCTCGGAAGCCCATCGACGGGGTTCGGAAGTCCATTGACGGGGTTCCGAAGCCCATCGATGGGGTTCCGAAGCCCATCGTTCCGCCTCCGAGGCGCAATTTTCTACCTCCGAGCCCCGACGTTCCGCCTCCGAGCCCCAACGTTCCGTCTCCAAGACGAAAACTTCCTTCTCATATCGACTAGCGAGAAGGAATAAGGTCGGTCGGCGCTGGGAGCGCGGGCATCCCTGCCCGCCAAAGCGTGCCCCGGCACGCTTCCCGCCTTTCGCTTCACCTCAACGTTGAGACATAAAGTCTCACAGCTTTCGCGCTTTCGCGCTCATGGCGGGCAGGGA
>Ga0213876_10000683_pt1 | contig 24041 bp, 23 predicted proteins | sample BarmaccomBMRX_R9_FD_160113 | JGI IMG/M metagenome (GOLD analysis project Ga0213876, IMG submission 160113) | Root-associated microbial communities from Barbacenia macrantha in rupestrian grasslands, the National Park of Serra do Cipo, Brazil - RX_R9 | ecosystem: Host-associated > Plants > Roots... | reverse complement strand
GGCATCAAGGAAGCTCTCCAGCATCTCGGTGAGACGGTCCGTCTGGTCGACGATGGACTTCAGTCGGGCGTGCACACCTTCGGTGTCGCCGCGATTGACCTGGCGCTGGGCCATCTGAGCCGAGGCGCGCACGACCGCGATTGGGTTGCGGAGGTCGTGCGCGGCGACCGACATGAATTCTTCGGTTTCCGCGGCCCCTGCCTCCGGCTCCACGTTGAGAGTCGAAGGGCGTTGCAAGTTACGGGCCACAAAGGTAAGCCGGCGCTAAACCGTTTGAAGGCCCGAAGTTCGGCTTGCCGAACTTCTTCCAACAGACTGCGCGGAAGGACGCGGCAGTCACGAGTAGCTCACCGCTCCGAGGCGGTCAGAGGCCGCGTCCCCCGCGCCGCCAGGGCACCGAGACGGTGGTACTCCTGGAACAACTGACCCCAGGGTGTGTTGGCGAGCCAGCCCTCGAACACCCCGCGATCGCGCGCGGGCCAGCGGTAATAGTCGTGATAGACCTCGGAGCCCAGGATGAACAGGTTGACCAGCGGCGTGCGCATGAGCACGTTCTGAACTGGCTTCAGGGGCCCGAACCAGACAATGTCACCAACGCGGCTCGCGCCGTTGTCACCAACGCGGAAATTCCAGCTCTCGTTGCCGAGATCGGTGTCGCCAACAAGCTCGATCTGCGAGGGATCGCCGATGCCCAGGCCATCCTCGTGGGCCAGACGGATGTAGTCGAGGCGCATGGGATCGAAGCCCATCAACTTGGCCGCGACCGCGTCAATTGCTACCTGGTCGCCAGACGCCAGGATGACATTCTTCACTTCCGGAAACATCGTCCGAGGTCCCGGACCATTTCCCGCGGTCGTTCCGTCCATCACGGCGAAGAGGCCCGAGTGGATCTCTCGCTGGATCGCCAGCAGGTCCACCAGGGTCTCGTGGATCCACGAATGCGTGTAGTGGCGCCGCGTGTTCAAAAGGCCGCCGAAGGCGTTTTTCATTGCGCCAGTTGTTGTCGTATAGATGTGGCACTTCACCGTTGGCAAATGCACGATGTTTTTGCCAAAGAAGTAATCCGGAATGTGGATGCCTTCAGGAAAGATCTTATTCAGCACGCGCATTCGCGCTTTTGGCTGAAAGGAAGTCCAGCGCATGTCCGAGTCCTTGAAGTTGTAGAGGACTGGAATATCGTACGCACGAAAGATGGGCAAGTAGCCGTTCAGATCTTCGCCCTTGAACGCATCGGTGACGACTGTTTTGTTCTGGACACAGACGAGATCGGTGAAGCCGTCGGCGTGTAGCGCTTTGACCGTGCCTTCGAGCTGCCATGGGGTCGTGTTGGCGGCTGGAAATGGGAAGTGCCAGCTGATGTTGTCTTTGAGGATGGTGGTAGCTCCCGGGCTCAGGTGCTGCCGGACACCGGCCAGGTCGATCAGGCGAGCATAGTCGTCAAGCACTGACTCGGAGCGCGTGCGCAGCGCTGCCACAATGGCTTTGTTGGGCATCTTGTCTCGAACTATAACTTTGGAGGCACCGGACCAGAAGGTCACGCGGGCGCTGCTGGCGTTCCCGGTCGCAATCCTGGCAGCTGGCCTCGTGCTGCTCGCGCTCGTACGGCGCCAGGTTGTGGATTGGCAGACCCTGACCGGCGCAGGCCTGTTCGCCGCGGGCCTGCTCGTGGCCGCGCTCGTCACGGGTGTGCGCTGGCCGCGCAGCGATCCGTTCCTGCTGCCACTCGCGGCGACGCTGGCCGCGGTCGGTCAGGTGATGACCTCCCGCCTAGAGCCCACGCTCGGGCCACGCCAGGGTCTCTGGGTGCTGGCGGGTCTGGGCGCGATGCTGCTGATCGCGGTGCTGCCATCGATCGAGTGGCTGCGCGAGTACCGCTACACCTGGGCCACGCTGGCGATCGCCCTCCAGGTCCTCACGCTGATCTTCGGGCGAGACCCGAATGGCAGCGGCGCCGCGCTCTGGTTCGTAATCGGCCCGATCAACGTGCAGCCAATGGAGGCGGTCAAGCTGTTGCTTGTGGTGTTTCTGGCGGCGTATCTCGAGGACTATCGCGAGCTGCTGGCCGTAGCAGGAGCGCGCATTGGTCGAATTCGTCTGCCGCCGCTGCCATACCTCGCGCCAATCCTGGTGATGAGCGGCGCAGCGGTGCTGTTGTTCTGGCTTCAGAAGGATCTTGGCCCGGCGCTGTTGTTCTCGACCGTCCTGCTGAGCATGCTGTACATGGCGAGCGGCCGCTTCAGCTACGTTGCCCTGGGCGTGGGCCTGTTAGTGCTCGGCTTCATCCTGGCCGACCACGTCGTGAACACCGTGCACACCCGGGTCACGATCTGGCTGGACCCATGGTCCAATCGCGAAACGATCGGCTACCAGCTGGTTCAGGCACTGTACGCGCTCGGCTCAGGCGGAGTGCTGGGCGCGGGCCTCGATATGGGCGCACCTCGCTATATCCCGGCGGTACACACCGATTTCGTGATCGCGGCGATCGGCGAGGAGCTTGGTCTGGCGGGCAGCCTGGCGGTGGTGTGCCTGTTTGTGCTGCTTGTGCAGCGCGGCTTCGCGGTAGCGCTGGATTGCCGCACGGGCTTTAGCGCATTACTGGCCGCGGGCCTCACCGCGGTGCTCGCCTTTCAGGCCCTGATTATTCTGGCGGGGACCCTGGAGCTCATTCCTCTGACGGGGATCACGCTCCCGTTCATCAGTTACGGTGGCAGCTCGGTGGTTGCGAATTTCGTGTTGATCGGGTTGTTGCTGCGAATCTCGCACGAAAATGCTTGACGACCTGCGTGCCAACACGCGCCGAGTTGCCCGGACCCTGCTGGCCGGATTCGCGCTCGTGGCGTTGGCGCTTGGCTACTGGCAGATTGTGCGCGGCGCTGATCTCGCGCAAGATCCTGCCAACCCGCGCGTAGCCACAGCACGACAGGACGAGCCCCGCGGCCGCATTCTCGACCGCAATGGCGTCGTCCTCGCGGATGGCTCGCCACGTCACTACGCGGACCCGTCGCTGGTCCACACGATCGGCTTCCACAGCGATCGCTTCGGCGACACGGACCTCGAGGCCGCGTACGACGCCGAGCTTCGCGGCGAACGCGCATTGTCACCAGTCGATCGTCTGCTGCAGCAGGTTGTGCACACCGCGCCACGGCCGAATGACCTCGTGCTGACGGTGGACAAGCGTATTCACGATGCGGCCATCCAGGCTCTCGGCACCTCGGCGGGTTCGATCGTCGTGCTCGATCCGCGCACTGGAGCCGTCCTCGCGATGGCGTCCACTCCGTACTTTGACCCGAACACGGTGGATGAGCAGATGCAGAACCTCGTGACTGATCCAAAGGAACCGTTGTTCAACCGTGCGGTACAAGCGCTGTACGTCCCGGGTTCGACCTTCAAGACGGTGACGGCCACGGCCGCCGTGGATAAGGGGCTGGTCGATCTCAACGAGACCTTCATGTGCACCACGGCCGTCAAAGTTGGCATGTACAGCGTGGACTGCCGCAACAGCCAGCACATCCCGCGCCTCACCTACAAACAGGCGTACGCGTGGTCATCCAACCGCGTGTTCGGCTTGACGGGCATGCTGCTCGGGTTCCCGAATCTTGCCCCGATCAATCCCTGGCTGGACGACAAGCCGCCAGGGCCGTACCCATGGAGCGAGGATCCAAAGTCGATCGAGGCCAGCGCGGGAGTTCTGGAGGACTATGCGCGCCGCTTCGGCTTCGAACGCTCGATTCCGTTCGACTTGCCGGTGTCAGTCAGCCAGGTGAAAAACAGCGATACGCAGTGGAGCCCCGAATTGCTGGTGCAAACCTCGTTTGGCCAGGGCGAGCTGGACGTCACGCCGATGCAGATGGCGCTAGTCGTGGCGGCTGTGGCCAATGGCGGCCACGTCCCAACGCCGTACGTAGCGGCCCAATTGCGCAGCGGCTCGGACGTGCGCCAGCTTCACGAGCCGGGTCAGTCTTTTTCGACAGCGTCATCCGCTGATGTCGCCAACACGCTGGTCAGCTTCATGGTCGAGGGCGTGGACAACGGCTACGCCGCCAAGGCCGCGATTCCTGGTGTCAAGGTCGGCGGCAAGACCGGCACCGCCGAAGTCGGCGACGGGACCTCACACTCATGGTTCATCGGCTTCGCTCCAGCCGACGCCCCGCGGATCGCGGTGGCGGTCATCCTGGAGCACCAGGGCTCTGGCTCGGACTTTGCCACCCCCGCCGCGCAGAGTGTGATGCGCACGGCGCTGGCCGTGTACCACTAACGGTGAAGGAGAACACCAACCACATGCAACTCGACCTCACTGCGGATGAGGCCACCGTCATCACCGACGTGCTCGACAGCGCGCTGGGCGACTTGCGCGAGCAGGTCTACAAAACAGAAGTCGCCGACTACAAGGACACGCTGAAACGGCGAGAGGCAATCCTCACGCGCGTGCTGGGACAGTTGAAGGCGCGGCCAGCGGTCTAAAGCGTGTGGGGCCGACGCTGCTCGAGTTTCGTGCGCTCGATTGCCAGCTGGAGTGTGATCCGCTCGCGTAGCGTCGCTGGTGCGCCCTGCTCCTGGCATTTCACGCGCACCAGCCGCCTCAGCGATTCCTCGAACTGATACAGGTGCAGGCAGCCGCCGCAGGCTTCGAGGTGACTGCGCACCTGGATGACATCTTCGTCCGACAGCTCACGGTCAAGAAACGGATTCAGCGCCTTCGCACAATCCCCACAATTGATCACCGCGCGCCTCCCCTGGGCTTTGCCACAACGCCATTCCCCCCTGGTTCATGGACTTTACTGCCTGAGGTAAAGCCAGCCGCCTGCGCCTGATCCCAGAGCGCCCGCTGTAACAGGCGGCGACCGCGGAACAAGCGACTCATCACCGTCCCCTTGGCCACGCCGGTCGCCTCGGCAACCTCGGCGTAGCTCAGGCCCTCGACGTCGGAAAGCTGCACCGTTGTTCGAAATTGCGGCGGCAGCTGATCGATGGCCCGCTGGATTGCGTCGGCTCCCAGCTGATCGAGCACCGTCCCCTCGACGTCCGTGAGGCGTTCGCCGCCGTCATCGCTGAGTTGGTTATAGAGGAAGAAGTCCTCGGTATCTTCGAGCGAGCTTTCCTGGGGTCTGCCTTGTTTGCGGCGGTAGGAGTTGATGTAGGTGTTGGTCAGAATTTTGAACAGCCAGGCGCGAAAGTTCGTACCCGGTTCGAAGCGATCGTAGAAACGGAAGGCCCGCACGAGAGCATCCTGGACCAGGTCCTCGGCATCGCTGGGATTGCGCGTCATGCGCAGCGCAGTGCGATACAGCGCGTCGAGGTGCTTGAGAGCCTCTTCTTCGAACCGAGCGCGGGTGGCGGCTGCCTCCTGATTGGCGGTCTTGGTGTCGGCCCTCGCCGCCGGTTCGGCGTCCACGGCCTTCAGTCTAACCAACGCGACCGGTAGGTCTTGTATTCCATTGCGCAGCCCCCTGCCCTGGATTACGCCCTAGTCAACAAACTGCAGGTCGTGGGGTTCGCTTTCGGCGCGGCCTGCGTCAGTCATGCGGACGAATCGCGCGTTGGCGCGCAGGTCGGTCAGTGTGCGCGCGTTGAGGTAGCTCATGCCGCTGCGAAGGCCGCCTACGTGCTGGTACAGGACATCGGCGACCGAGCCGCGGTATTGCACTACCGCTTCAACGCCCTCGGGCACGACCGACGCGGCAAGCTCGTCGAGGACGTCCTCACTGGTCTCGCGCTGACGGCGGGCTTCCGCCGCCCCTAGCGATGCCATGCCACGATAGACCTTGTAACGTCCGCCGTTGCGCAGCACGGTTCGACCCGGCGATTCCTCGGTGCCTGCCAGCAACGAGCCAATCATGACGGTCTCTGCGCCAGCGGCCAGCGCCTTGGTCATGTCGCCACTGTTGCGCACGCCGCCATCGGCGATCACCGGAACGTCGGCCTCACGCGCAGCGGCAACACACTCCCACAGGGCCGTGAGCTGCGGCACGCCGACCCCAGCCACGATCCGCGTCGAGCACGCCGCACCTGGCCCAACACCCACCTTTATCGCATCCGCGCCCGCGGCGATGAGGTCCTGGGCACCCTCGGTGGTCGCCACATTGCCCGAAATCAACTCAACGGAAGGGAACGCATCTTTCACGCAGCGCGTGGCGGTGAGCGCGTGCTCGGAGTGGCCGTGCGCAATGTCGACCACGAGCACATCCACACCCGCGGCGACGAGCGCCGCGGCACGCTCCATGTAATCGCCCACGGCGCCAATGGCGGCGCCCACGAGAAGACGCCCCTGGACGTCGCGCGCAGCAAAGGGATTTTCGGTCAGCCGCAGCACGTCGCGCGCGGTGATGAGACCGCGCAAGTGGCCGGTTTCGTCTACGAGCGGGAGCTTCTCCAGGCGGTGCTCGTGAAGAATGCGGCGGGCCTGTTCGAGGCGGGTTCCGACCGGGGCAGTGACAAGTTGCTCGCCGCCGGTCATGATGCGTTCGACCGGCTGCGATGGGTCTTCGGCGAACAGCACGTCGCGCGACGTGACGATGCCCAGCAGCCGATCGTTTTCGCCGACGACGAGCAGGCTGTTGACGTTGTGCCGCCCCATCAGCGTGATCGCCTCGCCCAGCGTGCGAGTGGGTGCGATCGTGTGCAACTGACGTCCGCCGATCGACTCTTCAGGCCGTTTGACGCGCTGCACTTCGGCGGCTTCTTGCTCGATCGGCATGAAGCGGTGGATCACCCCGATGCCGCCCTCACGAGCCATCGCCCGCGCCATGCGGGCCTCGGTCACGGTGTCCATATTGGCGGCGACGATCGGGATGTTGAGGCGCACGCGTCGGGTGAGACGAGTGCTGGTGTCCACGTCGCGGCGCGAGGCCACCGCGGAGCGGCACGGCACGAGCAGGACATCGTCGTAGGTCAGCGCAAGCGGCGGGCAGGCGTTATCGTGCATAGGGCGCCTTCTGGCGGCTTTAAGAGTACGAGAAGGCAGCCCTAAGAGCTCGGGCGTTCCCGCATTGCGAGCAACTCGGCTTCGTACTCCCGGCACAAACAGCAGATCAGGCGCCAGACCTCTGGTGCGATCAAGCCCATTTCGTTGAGGTCGATGAGCCGGTCGAGATACGGCCAACGCGCGGAATCCGTGTTGGTGCCGAGCGCATTTACCAGCCTGTTGGACATGCGATGGACCCCCACGTAACGGCTTTTTGGTTGCGTGCCCGCGTTGACAGCGCTGCGCTTCATGCCGCAGCCTGCGTGCCACGGCCGTGCCTGATCTGAGCGTTTCGGTCGTCACATATCGCACACCCGCGCTGCTGCGTCGATGCCTCACCGCCCTGGCGGCGGAACGCGCGTGCCTGGACCTGGATGTCACCGTGGTGGACAACGCGTCTGGCGATGACACTCTGCAGATGCTCGAGACCGAGTTTCCCTGGGTCCGGGTGATCGCTAATCCAGTCAACGCAGGGTTCGGTGCCGCGCACAACCAGGCGCTCCGCCAGGCCCGCGGTCGTCACTGGCTCATCTTCAACTCGGACGCGGCGCCACAGCCAGGCGCATTGCGCACCCTCGTTGACTTCCTGGACGCGAACCCCAGCGTGGCGGTCGTTGGGCCGCGTTTGCGCTACCCAAACGGCGAGGTGCAGTCGTCGCGACGGCGCTTTCCAACCCCGGCCACGCTGTTTCTGGAGAGCACGCAGCTGCAGCGCTTCTGGCCCGACAACGCCGTTCTGCGGCACTTCTACGTGAAGGACCGTTCCGACGATGAGCTACAGGACGTGGACTGGCTTGTCGGAGCCTGCCTGTGTGTGCGCGCTGCCGCGGCAGGGCAGGCGGGGTTGTTCGATGAACGATTCTTCATGTACAGCGAGGAGTTGGACTGGTGTCGGCGCTTCCGTGCAGCGGGCTGGCGCGTCGTGTACGTGCCAACCGCCGAGGTCATTCACCTGGAAGGGGGCAGCTCTCGGGCAGACCTGGTCGCTCGCGATCAGCGCTTCCAGGCCAGCAAGCTTGCATACGCGGCCAAATGGCACGGGCCGTTGCTTGCGCAAGCGCTGCGCGCCTACCTGGTGGTTGAGTACGCCGTGCGCGCGCTTGAAGAGGGCGGCAAGCTTGCGTTGGGCTCGCGCGTTGCTGAACGACGGGCGCGGTTGCGCGTGATCGGCAACGGCCTGCGAAGCACGCTCGGACGGTGATCCTCTTTGTCAGCGGCGAATACCCGCCGGACATTGGTGGCCTGGGCGACTACACCGCCCGATTGCGCCTGGCGCTCGAGCAGCACGGTTGGCTCACGGACGTCGTCACACGCCGTCACGTCCGTCATTGGGACATTCGCGCGTTGCTGTGGCTGCTGCGCAATGCGCCACGAACCGGGGTCGTGCACATCCAGTATCAGGCGGCAGCGTTCGACCTGCTGGGTGATATCTGCCTGCTGCCAACCCTCTTGCATCGAATACGTCCATCGGTTCACTGCATAACGACATTCCACGATGTCCGGATCCCGTACCTCTTCCCGCGCGCCGGGCGACTGAGGCGTGCAGCCGTGAACCTTCTCGCGCGCACAAGCGATGCGGTGATTGCCGCTGACTCTCGAGACCTCCGCCAACTCGGGGGGCCGTCGCCACGGCACATTCACGTCCCGATCGGCTCGAACGTCCCGTGCGCACCACCCGCGGACCACGTGCGTGGCGCCTTCCGCGCAAACCTCGGCCTGACGCCTGACGACCTCGCGGTGGCATTCTTCGGCACGCTAAACGCCAGCAAAGGCATCGACCTGCTGCTAAGTGCCTTTGAAGCCGTGCAGGCGCAACAGCCTCAGGCGCGGCTGCTGCTCCTGGGCGGCGAAGTCGGCGCCAGTGATGCCACCGACCGTCGTGCGGCGGCTCAGGTGCAAGCGCGCCTCGCTGCGCTGGGCAGCGCGGTGATCGGTACCGGCTGGCTGCCACCCGAAAGGTTGTCGGCATACCTGCTCGCGGCCGACGTCGCGCTCTTACCCTACGCGGATGGTGCCTCGGCCAGGCGCGGCTCACTCCTGGCGTGTGCGGCGCATGGCCTGCCCCTGGTCACGACGCAGCCGACCGGGGTGGAAGTCGCACCGTATGTGTCGGCAGTCCGGCAAGATCCGGTCGAGCTGGCAGAGGCGGTAATCGCCGCATGGCGCGACTCATCGCACCTGCGCGCCGCAAGCACGGCGCTCGCCGATTCGGTGAGCTGGCCAGGCATCGCAGCGCAGCACATCCAGATCTACGAACGACTCCTATACTCGCGGCGATGATCGTTCGCGCGCCGTCGCTGGAGCGTGCAGACCGCACGGCGCTGGTCGTGGCGGCCGCTGCTGCACTGGCCGTTGGCGTGCTCGCGGCGGCCACGACGCCACTTATTCCGCTTGCCGGGTTGATCGGTCTGCTGGTGCTCGGGTTGGTGTGGTGGCGGCCGATTGTGGGCGTATGGCTGTTCGTCGGCGTGGTGGCGGTGCTGCCGTTCGGGGTTATTCCCGTACCCCTCGCCGGTGCGCAGCTCACCTTTGTCGACGCGATCATGATCGCGACGTTCAGCGCGGTACTCGGGCGCTGGATCTTCAGCCGCCAATGGGTTGCGCTTACCGCGCCGGGCATTGCATTGCTGGCGTTTGTGCTCGTGTGCGCCGCCGCTTTCGTGGCTGGCGCAAGTGTGAGTCCGATCACGCCCGAGCTCATCCGGCGCACGGGCAAGCTGATCGCAAGCGTGCTTTTTTTCATTGTTGCCGGATCGCTCCTGACCACCGAGGCGCGGATCGCGAGTATCACACGCGGTCTGATCGTGGCGGGCGCGATCCAGGGTGGGATCGGCGCCGTGCTGGTTCGTCTCGACCCGCTGACACAGCTGACGTTGCTCTCACGCCTCTCGGCCATCGGCTACCCGACCGTCGACGTGCTGCGCTATGTGCCCGGCGCGAACGACACCTACACCAGCCAGTTGCGCGCGATTGGGACGTCGGTCGACCCCAACGTCTTCGGCGGCACGCTGATGCTCGCGCTGGTGGTCATTTTGGTGCAGTGGGCCTCGCCCAGGCCGGTGCTGCGCAAAAGCGTGCTGATGCTGCTCGCGCTGCCAACTGCCGCCGGCGTGCTGCTGAGCCTTTCGCGCGCGAGCTGGGCTGGGCTGGCGGTGGGGCTCCTGTTCCTCGGTGGCCTGCGCTATCGACGCATCCTGGTGCTCGCCACCCTGATAGGCCTCGCGACGCTGGCGACGCCGGTTGGCCAGTCTTTCGTGGTTCGCTTCGTGAGTGGCTTTTCGACTGCGGACCCGGCCACCGCGTTTCGTGTCGGCGAATACGCCAATGCGCTGACGTTGTTGACCCGCTATCCCGTGTTGGGCATTGGCTTCGGCGCCTCACCCGACATCGACGTCACCGCGGGCGTGTCCAGCGTCTACCTGCTCGTTGGCGAACAGACAGGTCTGCTGGGTCTGAGCGCGTACCTGGTGGCCCTAGTGGCGACCTGGTGGATCGGCTTCCGCGGCCTGCGCGGGATGCGCGATTCACGTCTCCTGGGGATGCGCGCCGCGTTTCTCGCTGCCTTCAGTGGCGCGTTGGTGACGGGTCTGCTCGATCACTATTTCGCAAATGAGGCCTTCCCGCACGCGGTGGCGTTGTTCTGGCTGTATGCGGCGGTGCTGGTCGCTTCAACTCGCCTGGAATCGCGGCAGGCTGAACCAGAACGTGCTGCCCTGACCAGGTCCACGACTGTCCGCGCCAACGTTGCCGCCGTGTAGTGAGACCAGGTGTTTGGCGATCGAGAGTCCCAGGCCCATGCCGCCGTACGGACGTGTGAGGGATGCGTCACCCTGGTAAAAACGCTCCCAAACGCGCGCGATCTGTTCGGCGCGCATGCCAATCCCTGAGTCGCTAATAGCCACGCGCACGCTGTGCGGTTGCTCACTGCTCGGCTCGACGGTGACGTTGACCCAGCCGCCGGCCGGCGTGAATTTCAAGGCATTACCCAGCATGCTGCGGAATACGTGGGCGACACGTTCCTCGTCGGCTTCGACAGTCGCGTCGAAGCCTTCGCGAACTGCCACCCGCACCGTAACGTCCTTCGATTGCGCGACCGTCTGGCAGATCTGGACCGCCTGCGAAATCACGCGCGCCAGATCGACGGAGCGCACTTCGAGTCGCTCGACGCCCGCCTCGAGGCGTGTGTAATCGAGCAAGCCGTTCACGAGTTCGAGCAGGCGGTCACCCGCGGAGCGAACGTTGTGGACGTACTTGTTCGCCATCGGTGCGAGCGGCCCCGACAGCCCGCGCAGCAGCATGTCGCTGTAGCCCAGGATGGAAGTCAGCGGCGTGCGCAGCTCGTGGCTCATGATGGCCAGGAACTCGTCCTTCTGGCGGTTCGCTTCTCGGAGCGCGGCTTGAATGCGCTGGTACTCGGAGTCGTCGCGCACGATCACCGTCGCACCCGTTTGCGAGCCGCGGGCGTCGCGTAGCGGCGCCACGTTTGCCAGGGCTTGAAACGGCTGGCCGTGCTCGCCAGTGCAGGTGATGTGGGCCTCGCGCGCTCCGCCTGTTGCCAGTACGTCGCGAATGGCGCTCGCCAGTTCTTGATGACCGGCCGAATCGAGCGAGACCGGCTGCGATCCGCTGAGACCCAACAGGCGCGCCGCGGGTTCGTTCCACGTCATGGCGCGACCATGCTCGTCCGTTGAGAGCACCGCGTCACGCGTGTGGGCCAGAAGATGCGCCAGCAACGGCGGCGCGTTGGTGGGAGTCTGGGCGCGTCCGCGACGACGACCCCGACGGCTGGTGCGGCGCGTGTGCAGTCGATGCTTGACCTCTGAGACGACCTTGCCCATCCGCGTTGCCAGCTGCTGCGGGTTGTTGGGCAGGTCGACAATTTCGAACCGCGGGTAAACGAATGGATCGCGCACGAGCTCTGCCTGGAGCGCATTGCGCGCGGCCACCGACCCGGCAAAAAAGACCAGCAATGCCTGCGAGCCCTCCGCGCGCAAGTAGCGCGCGATTCGGAGCGGGTCCGCAACAGAGGGTCCGACGCCGATCAGCGACGCGGTCGCGGGCACCGACTCGATGGAATCAGCGCGCGCGACGCCTAAGCCGGCATCAGCCGATGCCGTTTCGATGCGCGGCGCCAGGGGTGAGTCGGCAGGTTCGAGCAGCCACAGGCGCACGCTGCGCGCATCTGCCTCGGACGGCGCGACGTCAGCATTTTGGCTGGACTGAAGGGCAGACGACGGCCGTCCGGAGGGTGCGATGGGCTGCGGGCTCCCCACTCTGGGGCCTTGTACCCGCAAGATGGATGCCAGTCCTCTATTTGCTGTGGGCGACCGCTAACTGATCCGGGATCAGCAGCACGTCGCCCGGGCCAACGCTGGCGACAGTCAGCCCACTGGCCGAGGCGATCTGGTTGGTCGCGACACCAGTGCGCGCGGCGATCTGATCAAGCGTTTCGCCCGGTTGCACCCGATACAGCCAGCCCGGCTGGGCCGGAATCGTGAGCACCTGGCCGACGCGAATCAAATCTGGGTTGGTGAGGCCGCTTGCCTGGGCGATGCTTGCCGCCGAGACTCCGTACGTCCGCGCAATGAAGCGCACCGTATCGCCTGACTGGACTTTGTACGCAACGTACGGCTGGCTGCTGCTTGCCGTTACGGGTGCCGCACTGGTCTGGATCGCAGCAGAAGTCGCGGCCACGGACGTTGTCGTCGCCGCGGCGGAGGTTGCCCCAGGCGCTGCTGTCGCAACGGGCGTCGCTGCCCCTGACGTGTTTGCGCCGGGCGTCGGTGCTGGAGACGCGCCTGCCGCAGAAGCCGTCGCGACCGGCGTTGTGACCACGGTGGCTGCAACGGGCGTGGCCGTAACCGAGGTTGCCCGCGTCTGCGCGGATTGCGCCAGCGCTCCCGTCGAGGTTGGCGCGCTCGCCACCGGCGACGGCTGTCGCGTGAAGGCGCCTTGCGTGGCGAGCACCGCGATCAGCACGGGTACCAGACCCAGGGCCGGCACCAGCCACCACCAGCGCCAATTCGGCATCGGCGCGCCTCGCCTGGAGCGAACCACCTGGGGACGACGCGGGTGCGGCGGGGTGTATGGGCCAGGCACGAGGGGCCTTTCTGCTTTGCAGAAGATGTGCCGTTTCCAGCATACCCCCGCCTGGCATCCTCCGGTAGAGGCATGTCAAGACCGCGCTACAGAGTCGTCGCCTGGACGGGCCATCGACCGGACCTGTTCCGTGATCCGGCGGCGGCACAACTGGCGGTAGAGGCTGCAGGGCGCGAGTTGGTGAAGGCTGGCGCGACGCGGTTCCTGGTTGGTGGTCAGCGAGGCGTCGACACCTGGGCCGCCTACGCTGCCAAGGCGATGGCCGTGCCCTTCACGCTGGTTTTGCCACTACCCGTGGACGAGTTTGCGCGCGACTGGTCCGAGATCGATCGCAGCGTGCTACTACACGCCGTTGCCAGCGCCGCGGACGTCCGAATCGCAGGCACCTACGCGGCGCGAAATCAGATCCTTGCGCGTGAGGCGGACCTGCTCGTCGCAGTGTGGACCTGCACGCTGGGCGGCGGCACGGCTGAAACCCTCGAGTACGCACGACAGTTCGGCACGCCGATCCGCGAGCTGCGGCTCGAGCCATCCGCCACCGCTGAATCGGCCACGGGCCGCGGGATCTAGCGGGTTGTTTCGGATCTACTGCCCGACGAGGCGGGAGATCAACCAGACCATGCGGTCGATGAGCCACATCCAGATCGCGAAGGGCAGCATGACCACGGCCAGGATGACATCGACGATGCCCCAGGAGTAACGCTGTGGGTGAGCGCGGACCGCGGTACGCGTTTCTGGGCGCGCAATCTCCAGCATGCGCCGGAGCTACCGCAATTCGGATGCCAGGGTGGTGATCAGGCGGGCAGTGCCACCATGCGCACCGCGAGGTCCGAGCCGTCTAGCCTGAGGCCCGCGGAGCCGCGTCGATCGCGGGCAACGACTGGCAGGACATCGCCGCTGACTCGCGTGGTGCGGCCGGATTGCGAGATGAGCAGCGCGTCCTCGCTGGCCTCGAGCACCGCCGCCCCGATGATGCTGGTCTTGGGCGCGAGCTGCATGGTTGCGACGCCACCCGTAGCCCGGCCCTTGCGCGGATATTCTCCGAGCGGGCTGCGTTTGATGAAGCCGTTGCTGCTGGCGACCCAGAGCAGCCGCTCGTCGTCGTCCGCGATCCAATCCGCGCCGACAACCCGCGCGTTGCCGGACAGCGAAATCGCCTGCACACCCTGCCCGACCCGACCTGCCGCCCGCAGGTCACCGTCCGAAAACCGCAGCGTCTTGCCATCGGTAGTCGTCACCACATAGTCCCCGCCACCCGGACTCACGAGCACTGCGATGACTTCGTCTTTGCCCAGGAGACGCAAGTCCGGCGACGGCTTTTCGTCCACGCGCACGTACTCGGAGAGTGGCGTCTTTTTCACACGACCTTCGCGGGTGAACACCACCAGGTACAGCTCCTCGGAGAACGCGCTCACCGGTGCGACGTTTACCAGCCGTTCGCCAGGATCCAGGCTGATGAAGCTGCGCGCCAGCTCCGCGCGTGCGGCGCGGGTTGTCTCTGGCAATCGTGCAACGCGCACTGAGGCCACCCGCCCCGTGGATAGCTGACACAGCAGATAGTCCGTCGTGTGCGCCCGCCGCACTTCTTGCAGCCGCTCGTCGCCGCGGACCGTTCCCGCGTTTGTCTTGCCCGCATACGTGTTGGCGGGCATCGCCTTGAGTGCGCCATCCGTGGTGAGTCCCACGAGAACGGGCTTGCTCTCGATGGCGGCCTGGACCTCGGCGACCGGCGCGGTGGCGTGCTCATCCGACAGGATCGCTGTGCGGCGGTCGTCGGCGAAGTCGTTGATGATGGCCTGCATCTCGTCCTTAATCAGCGCGATCTGCTTCGGCTCGTGAGCCAGCAGGTCTTCGAGGTGCGCAATCCGCTCCTGGAGCTCCTTCTTTTCGGTGCGATAGCCAGCCAGATCCATGCGCGTGACCTGGGCCAGCGTCATCTCGCTGATGCGCTGCGCCTGGATTTCGCTGAGCTTGTAGCGCTTGATCAGCTCGGCTCGGGCAACCTGGCGGTCCTTGGCGGCCTGGAAGATTTTGACGATTTCATCGGCGTGGACGGCGCCAATAATGAGTCCCTCGACCAGGTGAAGGCGCTCTCTGGCTCGCGCGAGATCGAACTCGCTGCGTCTGCGTAGGACGTTGAGCTGGTGCTCGTTGTACCTGCGAAGCAGCTCGACCATCCCCACGGTGCGCGGCGTCCGGGCTGGCTCGTTTTCCGCACCGAAGAGGAACGTCATCTGTACGGAGAAACTGGTCTGGAGGGCGGTGTGCTGGTAAAGCGCCGCGAGCACATCGGTGGGCGATGCTTCGCGGCGCAGGGGCAGCACAATGCGCGTACCGTTCTGGTCGCTGGACTCGTCCGGGATATGGCCTTCGAAAATGAGACCTGGCAACTTGCCGTCGTTGAATGCCTTGGCGATGCTTGTTTTCACGTTGGCCCGGCCGACGTAAGGCACGGCAGTCACGATGAGGCGTTTGCCGCGCTGGTCCTCCTCTAGCCGGACAGTGCCGCGATGGACGATGCGGCCGCGGCCCGTGGCCAGGTAATCGCGAATGCCCTCCTCGCCGACGACCGTGCCGCCCGACGGAAAATCTGGGCCTTTGATGAAGCGCATTAGCTCGAGCACGCCCATCTGCGGCTGATCGAGCAGAGCGATGCACGCGTAGAGCATCTCCCGCAGGTTGTGCGGCGGAACGCGGGTGGCGAAGCCGAGGCCGACGCCGTCCTGGCCGTTGACGGCCGGCGGGATGCGCGCGGGTAGATAGAACGGCTCGACGACTTTGGGGTCCTGCTTGTAGGTGGGCACCAGCGGGACCGTGTCTTTGTCGATGTCGCGCAGCATGACCTCACCGATGCGCGACAGGCGCATCTCGGTGTAGCGCATGGCGGCGGCCGGATCATCGTCGTCGGATCCGAAGTTGCCCTGACCGTCGATCAGTGGATAGCGGAGGGAGAAGTCCTGCGCCAGCCGCACGGCCGCATCGTAGATGGCCTCTTGTCCATGCGGATGGGCCTGGCCCATGACTGTGCCCACCACCTCTGCGGACTTGACCGTCTCGTGTGAGGCGTCCCACCCCATGCGGTACATGAACCACAACACCCTGCGCTGGACCGGCTTGAGCCCGTCGCGTGCATCAGGAATCGCCCGGGCATTCGACGAAACGCCGTATTCCGCATAAGAGTTCTGAATCGCTGCCGAGAACTCTTCCTGCCGGATCTGCTCGGTCTCGAACGTCATGTGCTGCTACACGTCCAGGTCGGTCAGGCGGGCCGCTTGCGCCAGGAACTCGCGGCGGGCTTCTGGGCGCGATTCATCCATGAGATCCGCCACAACCTGCGCCGCGATGGCGCTGTCTTCTAGTGTGACCTGCTTCAGGATGCGGCTCGCCGGATGCATGGTGGTCTCCCGCAGCTCCGAGGCCGTCATCTCGCCGAGGCCTTTGTAGCGTTTGATCGGCGCATTTTTTGCGTCTGGGTTTCGCGATAAGAACCGGCGCAACGCCTCGTCGTCAATCAACCAGTTGGTCTTGCTCTTCCACTTTACTGAGTACAGTGGCGGCATCGCCACAAATACGCGGCCACTTTCAATCAAGCCTGCAGTCTCCTGATAAAAAAGCGCAAGAAGCAGCGCCCGAATGTGACCACCATCGACGTCGGCATCCGTCATGATGATGATCTTGCTGTACTTGCATTTCTCTAAATTGAACGCGCCGCGCACACCCGTCCCGATAACAGAGGCGAGCAGCGCATATTCTTTGTTCAATTGAAGCCGTTCAGGTCGTGCGTTGATGACGTTGATGGGTTTACCACGCAACGCCAGGATCGCTTGATACGAAGCGTCACGTCCTTGTTTGGCGTTACCTCCCGCGCTTTGCCCTTCGACAATAAACAGCTCAGCACGGTCAGGGTCGGTGGTACTTGCGCGCGCAAACTTTGAGGTGTCTAAGTCGACAGTTTCGTGGCGCTTCTGTCCGGTGCGCGCCAGTTGTTCCTCGGCAGCCAGGCGGTTGGCAAGCTTCTGGTCGTCCTGAATTTTCTTGAGCCAATCCCGCGCTTGTGCCGGCCGGGCGTCGAACCACTCCTTGAGCCCCTCGATGACGACGGATCGAACGATGCCCTCAACCGGCGCATTGTTGAGCTTGTTCTTGGTTTGTCCCTCAAACTGGGGATCTTTGAGTTTGACGGAGATCGCCGCTACGAGGCCCTGCTGAATAACTTCGGGCTTGAACGCCTCTTTGTCGCGATTTTTGATGATGCCCATCTTCGAGGCGTAGTCGTTGGCGACGCGAGTAAGCGCCGCCTTAAAGCCCCGTTCGTGAACGCCACCTTCAGGCGTGCGCACGGCGTTGGCAAATGAGTGGAGATCGAGCTTGTATCCACGGTTGGGAAGCAGCGCGACTTCCACGTGGACTTGCTCGCGTAGCTGGTTGAACGTAATCGGCTTGCTGAACAGCGGCTCGGTGCCGGGTGGCGTCGCGGTTCGGACGAAATCCGCAAGGCCTTCTTTCGACAGGAAGGTCTTGCTGATGACGGTTTCTTGTTCGTCATCCCAGACCGACAGGTGCAGCGCGAGACCGCGATTGAGGTGCGCGGCGGCTTGCAGCCGGCGTTCGAGTGTTTCACGTGGATAGTAGGCGTCGTGATCGAAGATGGTTCGGTCGTACTGCCAGCGCAGGCGTGTGCCACGCTTCTTTGGCTCAGCAGGCGTGATGCGCGGGGGCAGCGGCTTACCGCGCTCGAAGCGTTGGGAGAAGTGCTGTCCGTCACGCCAGATATCCAGCTCGAGCCATTCTGAAAGCGCATTGATGACGGTGGCGCCGACGCCGTGCAGGCCGCCGGCGGTCTTGTAGGCGCCTTCGGCGAACTTGCCGCCCGAGTGTGGCACCGTCATCAGGACCGTCGCCGTGGGCAGCTTCTTGCCGTGATACGTCATGAGATCGAACGGCATGCCGCGGCCCTCGTCGAGCACGCGCACCACGCCGTCCCGATCGACGTCAACCCAGATCTGGTTGCCATGGCCTGCCACAGCCTCGTCGACGGCGTTGTCCAGCGCTTCCCAGACCAGGTGCATCAGGCCACCCGTGCTGGTCGTCCCGATGTACATCGCCGGGCGATGGCGGATGGCCTGGATACCCTCCAGGACCTGGATGTCCCGCGATGTGTAGTTCGCGTTGGATTGAGAAAACTGTTCTTCCGCGGTGAGGGCCGCGGCCCGCTGGGCCGGCATGTTCACTTCAGTATAGAACGCCTGTTCACGTTACCCACGCTACATTTCCGTTTCCATTTTCACCTGAGTTCGCCTGGCACACACGCTGCATCTGACGGCTGGGGTGGAGGTCTGCGATTCAAGTTCTCATCGCCGAGGACGACGCCAGTGTTCGTAGTCTGGTCCAGGAAGTTGTAGCCGACCTCGGCCACTCCACTGCGTGTGTCGCGAACGGCACGGACGCCCTGAGTCGTTACACCGAACAAGGCGCGGACGTCGTCGTCAGTGACTGGATGATGCCTGGTCTCGACGGCGTGCAGCTGTGCCAGCACATGCGCGCGCGCGTGGACGCGCCCTACACGTACTTCATCGTGCTCACGGCCCTGGGTGATACCGAGCACCGTCTGGCCGCCATCCAGGCCGGCGCCGACGACTACGTCGCCAAACCATTCAGCATCGAAGATATCGAGGCCCGCCTCGTGGCAGCCGAACGAGTGAGGGTGGTGCACCGCCGCCAGGAAGCGCTCCTGCGCATGACGCGCCGGTTTGCGGCAGAAGCTGATCCGGTCCGCCTCGTAGACGAGTTACTGCACGAAGCGATCGATCTGGTGCATGGCTCGGCAGGAGTGGTCACGCGCTGGGATGAAGAGCGAACGCTGCTCGTGCCCGTAGCTGCCACAGCGCCAGTGTTGAGCACGCTTCGATTTCGGCTGGGCGAGGGCGCCAGTGGCCGAGCGGCGGAGAGTCGCCGACCGGTCCTGCTGAGCCGCGTTCAGGACGGCATGCTCGACCCCGTCCTTCACGAGGCCGGGCTGAACGCGGCCGTGGCTGTGCCGCTCCTGCACGAGGCGCGTCTGGTGGGCACACTATCCGTTGGCAGTAGCGCCGATGCCTTCTCGCGCGAGGATGCCGAGCTGCTCGAGCTGCTGGCCTCCACGGCCGCCGCGGCTCTGCTGGCCCTGGAGCACGCGCGTCTGGATGGCGTCTTGCTGGCCGCGCGAACCGCGCAGCACGAGCTGAACAACCAGCTTGCCGTTGCGCGCGGATATGCGGAGCTGCTCGTTGGCTCGCCCGAGCTGCCCGCGCATCTCCATGAGATCGCCGAAGAAGTCATGACCGCTGCCGACGATGCGGCCGGCATCGTGCGCCAGCTGCGGAACATCTCGAGCATCCATGAGCAGCGGTGGAACGCGCCCGGCGATACGACGATCGACCTTCCCCGCAGTCAGCCCCGCCGTCGTGGAGCAGCCTGATCGGTGTGCTGGCACGCTGGCTGCTCTATTGCGTAGCTCGTAAGGCCGAGGGCGGCCGAATTCAAACGGAGGCGAAATGAACCAGATCAACGTCAACCCGAGCCGTGACCCCGTCGAGGTGGTCGACACGTCTGGCGATCGCTCAGCGGCAGCTGGCATCAACCTGATCACCGTGTTGATCGTGCTGGCGGTCCTGGCCGTGATCGCCTGGTACCTGTTCACCGGGCCGCTGCGCGCGATTGGCGGCAACAGCACCACAAACATCAACGTCACCAACCCGCAGCCCACCACCAGCGTGAACGTCAATCCGCCGTCGCAGCCGAACGTCCCGGCGCCCGCCAATAACACCGGCGGCAACACCGGCAATACGGGCGGCACAACTGGCAATACCGGTGGCAACACCACCACGGGCGGCAACAACCCCCCAGCCAACCCGTAAGTCACTTCGGAGCGATGCACCAGGCGCCTCTGCGGCAGTGACTTTCTGCCGAGGGGCGCCGTTCGTTTCAGCTAGTCGCGCGTGCCGAACTCCTGCGTCCAGTACGTTCCGAATTGGCCGCTTCCGCTGGCGATGCCGATGCCAATCTCGGTGAACTCGGGCGACAGGATGTTCTCGCGATGCCCCGGCGACGCCATCCAGCCGGCCACCACTGCCTCGGGCGTGGAGTATCCGCCGGCGATGTTCTCGCCGAGGTTGCTCCAGCCGGTATATCCCGCCTGGCCGTCGCGATCGGCGAAGTTCGGTACCGGGCCACAGGTGTGGTCAAAACAGCCGCTGCTGGCCAGCACCTGGCTGTACGTCTGAGCCGAATCGGTCAGTTGTGAGTTCAGGGTCAAGGGAGTAAGCCCGGCGCTTTGTCGCTCGGCGTTCGTAAGCTCGAGCACGCGAAGGGCAAAGCTGTTACTGTCCGCCGGTTCGGCCCCAGCAACGGTCGTGGATGTGAGCATTGAGGCCAGAACCAGGCAACTTACAAGCACGCGGCGCATCGTGCTGCACCTTAGTCAACACGATTGAGTTACAAAAAAACCAGCCCTGATGCCGGAGGCTTACGATCTCATCAATTATTTAGGCTGCAGCCAAGTAACGTTCGGTAAATGACCGCGGATCCTGAGTCGCTACGCATTCCGCTGGAGGGTGGCTTTGTGATGCAGCTGCGGCCATCCGAGCTCGAAGCAGTAGCCCAAGGGCTGGGCGAGTTCGATGCCTCGGCGCGCGGCAACATGCTTACGCTGGCCTCAGCGGTGCGCGCGTTGCCTCTCAACGATCGCGCCGCACTGTGGGAGTTGGCCGTGCGTCGTTACGCTCGGAACCAGACGCTCGAGCAGGCGGCGGGCTCGATTGGCATGGACGTCATACGCGCCCGGGCGCTGCTCGAGGCCCTGGACAAAGCCCTGGCGACGGTTCCACCGCCCGAAAGCATGTCGAATCTGTAGCCTTGGCAGGTGCGCTGCTGGGTGTGCGGTGCCACTGCCGACGGCGTGTGTCGGTTTTGTGGTCGAGGCATCTGTAAGACGCACGCCCGCACGCAGGCGTTTCTGTTTGATGCCTGGCCGACCGCCGCAGGCCTGCGCGGCCTCGCCATAGAAGACGCCTTGTGGTGTGGCGTCTGCCATCCGCGACCCGACCCAATCGCGCTGGACTTCCTCGACGCCGCCGAAACGCCGGCGCCCTCGCCTCCTCCCAGTCAGGGCGCGTCTAGTCCCTAGAAGTCATCCCCGCTCTCGGCGCCCACACCGTCCATGTCCGCACCTTCGCCGCCCTCCTCGCCGAGATCCTCGCCGGCCTCCAGGCGGTCAACCATTTCGCCCCAATCGTCGCCCAGGTCCTCGCCCATTTGCTGCCCGAGCTTGCGGGCCCAGCGCGCCACGCTCTTGGGGTCGTTTTCGTCCAGATCTCCGAACGATGAAGGATCCGCCAGGTCCTCGAGCTGCGCGTCTTCGCTCTTGAGCTGAAAGACGCGAGAGACCAGCCGAGAGAGCTTCGCAGAACCGCAGTGCTCGCACACTGGCGTGGCCGTGCTGGCGGCTGAAAAGGTTTGGAAATACACGCTGACGCGGCGGCGGCAATCAGCGCAACGGTACTCGTAGATCGGCATCAGTCAGAGAGCCAAATAGTAGGCAAAATTACGCCTTGCACGGCGGGACTTTCAGTGCTAGCTTATGCCCATCAGGAGGCATTGAAGGAGGTGCCGATGGTCCGAATTTTACGAAAGCCACACGTCACCTTCTGCCGATGGCAGGTCGATGGGTAGCGGCCCCATCGGCGAATGTTGCCGGTCAGGGGCCAGGAGCGGCGCGCAGACGTGAGTTAAGCGTCCATCGGAGTCGCCTGCAAAGGCGCCCGGGACCGATCTCTGGAACTGGGAAAGCTCGGCACGTTGGCAAGTGCGTCGCAGCTGTATTTCAGTACAGTCCGTAATCTGAAATAGGGGGCTCTGAGAAGGCCCCAAAAGGCGCTCCCGGCTTTCCGCGGAGCGCCTTTTTGCTGCCCCTTTTTCTTCAGTACTTCGCTACCTCTCGGGAACGATCGGCGGCGCCGGAGCGTTTGCCATACTGTGTTTCACGTGTTCCCTCTCCTCGCCGCTGCTCTGGTTTTTGCGCAACCAGCCGACGGCGTCAGCGTAACGACCGACGCGTCGAGCTACGCCCCGGGCGATCCCATCCAGGTCAGCATCGTCAATGGCGGCCCGGACCGCATCACGCGTGGCGGTCTGGCCTGCACGGACATCTGGCCACTGGCTCTCGAGCAGCGCCAGGACGACGATAGCTGGCAGCCCGTGACCGTGCCGCAGCATCAGTGCATCGGCATCGCCGCGGTCCTGGTAAGCCCGGGCGACACCCAGTCCAGGACCATTTCGAATCTCACCCTGGACCCCGGCACCTACCACGTCGTCTACGCGTTCGATGACGTCGACAATGCCACCCAGGACATGTCGATTTCGGACCCGTTCGACATCGTCGCCGCGCCTGACCAGTCGTTAACCTAGAGATGTCTGAGTTCGCCGCGCTGGCCGACGCGTTCCTGGATGAGCTCTGGCAAGATTCGCCAGTTCTGGCGACCCAGCTCGGCGTCGAAGGCTTCGATGATCGGCTCGACGACCTCTCAGAAAGCTCCTTCGAACAACGCCGTCGCCGGTCAGCCGCCTGGCTCGAACGCTTCGACCAGCTCCCCGACACGGCTTGCCAGAGCCTGGATGATCGGCTCGATCGCGACCTGATCCGCTCGCAGCTGCGCGGTCGGGCCATCGTGGAGGACTGGCTGATGTGGCGTCGCCAGCCTGAAACCTACTTGAACCCGGGCCTGGGCGGCGTGTTCAACCTGTTCCTGCACCGCCTCAAGCCGGACGCCGAGCTGGTGCGCGCCGCGGTCAGTCGCTTGCGCGCAATCCCGCGGCTGCTCGAGGACGGTCGAGCGAACTTGAAGGCCGAGCTCGCGCCCCGACTGTACGTTGAACGCGCGATCCGCCAGGCGCACGCAGGTGCGCGCTACATGGGCGAGATCCTGCCGAACGAAGTCGAAGATGCGCAGCTTCGCGCCCAGCTCGCCGATTGGGGTGGCATCGCCTCAGGTGCAATGCAGGTCTATGCCGCCTGGCTGGAAGAGTCACTCCTCCCCAATGCCATGGGCGCGTACGCGATTGGCGCCGAACGGTATTCCGGCTTGCTGCGCGAGAAAGAGCTTCTGGCGGACGACGTGGTGTCTTTGCGAGAGCGCGGTCGCCGTGAATACGATCGCCTGGCCGATGAGCTGCGTGGCCTTGCGCGCGTTATCGGCCAAACGGACGACTGGCAGCGCGTCCTCCGGGATCTGAACCAGCACCATCCAGACACGCCCGAGGCGATGCTCCAGACGTATGCCGACTGGACCGCTCGCGCGCGTCAGTTCCTCATCGACCGCGAGTTGGTCTCGCTGCCGCCTGGCGAGGAGTGCAGCGTCGAACCCTCACCGTTGTTCCAGCGGCCCGTCACCGCAGTGGCTTCGTACAACAGTCCGCCGCCATTTTCGAGCGCCATGCGCGGCCATTTCTTCGTGCCTTTTCCGCCGGATGGCGCCTCCGCTGAAGAGGTTCAGCAGCGGCTCGAGAACAACAGCTTCGCGTCGATTCCGACGACCTCCGTGCATGAGGCGTACCCGGGCCACCACTGGCACCTGGTGGTGGCAAAGGCCAATCCCAGTCGGGTGCGTCGAACGCTGCGGACGCCCTACCTGACCGAGGGCTGGGGACTGTACGCGGAGCACGTCATGCGCGAGCAAGGCTTTTTCACCGATCCACGCCAGGAGATGTCGCAGGTGGAGGCGACGCTATTCCGCGCCGCCCGCATCATTGTCGACACCAGCCTGCACATCGGCGATATGTCGTTCGACGAAGCCGTCGAGTTCATGCGCACACGCGCCAACCTGCCCGAGCCCACCGCCCGCGCCGAGGTCGCCCGTTACTGCGCCTGGCCCACCCAGGCCTCCGCCTACCTGACGGGCTGTCTAGAAATCCTGCGCATTCGCGCGCGCTACCTGGCCGACCGGCG